>Ga0209181_10000890_pt1 | contig 53723 bp, 49 predicted proteins | sample MAT05_FD_187208 | JGI IMG/M metagenome (GOLD analysis project Ga0209181, IMG submission 187208) | Freshwater microbial communities from Lake Fryxell liftoff mats and glacier meltwater in Antarctica - MAT-05 (SPAdes) (version 2) | ecosystem: Environmental > Aquatic > Freshwater > Ice > Liftoff... | reverse complement strand
AGCGCCACCAGCACGGCACAGTGGGACGGGCTGGCGGGCGCCGCCCGGCTGGCGCTGGATGCCGCGACGATGGCCGCGCTGGACGCCGCCAGCGCCGAGTCGCCGGTCTAAAGGTGGACTGGCCCGAGGACCTGGGCCCCGTGCGCCCGGCCGGTGCTGCGGGCGGGTCGGCCCACGTCAAACCATTTGTGCACCGCGCCACCGGCGCCAATGGCGGGGGCCTGGGCCTGTACTTCTCGATCAGCGAGATCCAGAGCCGCATGGCGGCCGATGATCCGCTGGCGTTGGACCTGGGCTACACCCGCACGATGATGGGTTTTTTGCTGTTCCGGCCGCAGCCGTCGCGCTTGATGATGGTCGGCCTGGGTGGCGGCTCGCTGGCCAAGTTCTGCCACCGCTACCTGCCAGGCGCGGCCATGCGGGTGGCCGAGATCAACCCGCATGTCATCGCGCTGCGCGACGAATTTTTGGTGCCGCCCGACGACGAGCGTCTGACGGTGGTCAACGCCTGCGGCGCGCTGGCCGTGCGCCACGCCGCCCAGCCTTTCGACGTGCTGCTGGTCGATGGCTTCGACAGCCAGGGCCAACCGGCGCGGCTGTGCTCGCAGCGGTTCTACGACGACTGCCATGCCGCGCTGCTGCCGGGCGGGGTGCTGGTGGTCAACCTGCACCATGGCCATGCGCGCTACGAGATTTTTCTCGACCGCCTGCGCCGCAGTTTTGGCGAGCTGCTGGTGGTCAACGACGGCGAGTTGAGCAACAGCATCGTGTTTGCGCTCAAGGACGGCGGTTTTGCGCGGTTCCGCCGTGGGCCGGTGCGCCGGCCGCGGCAGCTGGACGCGGTGGCCGCAGCGCAGCTCAAGGCGGCGTTTGCGCTGGTGGCTGCGGCGCTGAAGTCGCCCGCCGACGGCGAACTGGCGCGTTGAACCGGCGTCATGTGGCCGGTGGGACCGCGACGCCGGTGGTCGCAGGATCCGTTCGTGGATCAAGCCACCTGCGTTGCGGGCGGCCTGATGGGCGCGATCCCGATGCGCAGTTCACCGGTGCGGCAGAGGACGGCCGGGGCGGCACGTTGTCAATGCCAACTGATCGTCGGTCACTCGGAGCGAATGACAGCGGACAGTGCCGAATCCATCCCGCAGAGTCCGGCCACTTCCAGCCGATCACGAGTGACCGCTCGCCGACACGTTGCTGACCGAATCCCGGCGGCTGGCTCGCCCGGCGGGCCACCACTGGAACAAGGCAGCGATGCTGGAGCATCGAGGTCCTGGCCGCGCTGGCCGATGTCATCGGCAAGGAAGCGGCGCTTACAAGGCATGGGCTGGACGTGAGAGCGGCGCCAAGACCCGAAACTGAGCTGCATGCGCGCGGCAACGGAATTGTCGAGCGCATCGACGGCCCGGTGCATGACCCGTAGGACCCCGCCCGCCGCACCCCATCAGCCGGGCGGCGAGCGTTTCAGCAAGTCGAGCAAGTCCAGTCGCGAGGCATCGGTGTGCGCCAGCACGGCCTGGCTGGCGGCGGCGGCATCACGCCTGACGATGGCGCGCACGATTTTGCGGTGTTGGGCCGACACCTTGTCCAGCCGCCCTGGCCCGTAGCCGCGGGACCGGCGAAAGGCATCTACGAGGCTGCTGCGGGCTTGCAACAGTTCCACCGCGCCCGCGTTGTCGGCCAGCAGCTCCAGGTGGTTGTGGAATCGCCTGTTAGCAACGATACAGGCCGCGACATCGCCCGACGCAACGGCATCTTCGTAGTCACCGGCGACCGCGTCCAGGGTCTTGAGCTGTGCGTCGGTGGCACGCTCGCAGGCCAGCCGGGCCAGCAGCGACTGCAGTGCGCCGCGCAGCTGGTAGGTGTCGTCGATGTACTTGGCATCGACACCGGGGATCACCGCGCCGCGGTTCATCCGCATCTCGATGACACCCTCTCCCTGCAGCTGCAGCAGGGCCTCGCGCACCGGCACGTTGCTGACCTGGTAGTGGTTGCCCAGCTCTGCCAGCGTGATGTGCGAGCCCAGCGCCCAGACCCCGGCCACGATGTCCTCACGAATCTTCTCGCGCAGGCGCAGGTAGGTGGGTGCGTTGATAGGCTGCGGGGTCGCCATGCGGGCTCCTTGGGGCTGGTGTGTAACGTTCACTTTATACAATGTTCTTTACGAGTCGAAAATATTGTTTGTCAGGTGAGCGGCGAGCTGGTCGCGCTGCGTTCGGCTCGAATGGGTACCCAGCCCCCATCGCAGGGACTTAGGGAAACTACGGTAGTGGATTTTATTAAATCCACTTTATCGTTGGCGCATGGCTAGCACACAACGCAGGCGGCCCCGAGCCATTCACGCCGCTCAACATACTGTCCGGCACACGCGTCGGCCGCGACCGCCCACTGGAGTCACATGAAGCGCATCCTCCCCACCCTCCTCGTCCTGGCCGGCGCCACCGCGGCCCAGGCCCAGTCCAACGTCACCATCTATGGTCGCGTGGACCTGAGCGTCACCAAGCAGAACGCCGGCACCTCGTCGCTGACGGCCAGCAATGGCCAGCTTGGTGCCGCTGGCAAGCGCTGGGACGTTCGCCATGGCTCGGAAAGCCGGCTCGGTTTCATGGGCAGCGAAGACCTCGGCAACGGCCTCAAGGCCGGCTTCCAGATCGAACACCGCTTTCTTGCCGACACAGGCGTGGCCGACCCGGTGTTCTGGAAGGCACGCTCCTACCTGTACCTGGACAGCAAGGCCCTGGGCAACGTCTACCTGGGCCGCGAATACATCCCGCTGTTCTGGCCGGCACTCAAGCTCGACCCCTGGGCCTGGGACACCGTCGGTTCACCCAGCCTGAACCATCAGCTGGCCACCTACCGCATTGACGGCCATGCGCGGGCCAACAACTCGGTGGGCTACAAGTCGCCGCGCCTCGGCGGCTTCGCATTCAACGTCGCCGTGTCGGCAGGCGAAGGCGCACGGCCGCGTTCGACCGGTGGCAACGTCGAATACACCGAGGGGCCGCTGTACTTGGCCGCGGCCTTCGACCGCCAGACCAGCAACCAGCGGGTCGAACTCGTCGGCGGAGCCTACGACTTCGGCGTCGTCAGGCCGCGCCTGACCTACACCAGGTCCACGGTCTCGGGCATCAAGAACACCAACATCACCTTGGCCGCATCGGTACCTGTGGGGACGCACGTCGCCCGCGCCGCCGTCACGCGGCTGGACCCGCAGGGCGGCAACAACAACACCACCAAGTTCGGCCTGGGCTACGAGCACCTGCTGAGCAAGCGGACCTCGCTATACGCCGACGTCGGATCGGCCATGCAGCAGGGCAACCTGGCCGGCACGGCGCGCACGCGCACCACGGCTTTCGACTTCGGCCTGAAGCACAACTTTTGAACCTGGACCTGGAGAGCTCCCCATGAAGAGAAACATCCCGTTCGGCTGCGCCGTCAGCGGCAATCTGCTGGCCCTCGGGCTGGCCGACCCAGCGCTGACCCTGCGCCGCCGGCCCCAGGCCCAGACCCACGCCCGCCTTCAGGCCGCCTGAAACCCCCATCGGAACTGACATGACCCATTTCTGTATTCGCTCGGTCAATCGTCGCCGCCTGGCTCGATTCGCCCTGGCTGCGGCCTCCTTGCTCGTCTCGGGCCTGGCCCAGGCTTTCCCTGACAAGCCCATCACCCTGCAGGTCGGCTTCTCGGCCGGCGGCGCTGCCGACACGGTAGCCCGCGTGTTGGCCGAGGAGATGAGCAAGACGCTGGGCCAGCGCGTCGTCATCGAAAACAGGGGCGGCGCCTCTGGCAACCTGGCCACCGCCGCCGCGCTGACGGCGCCGGCCGATGGCTACACCATCCTGTTTGCCGCCATCCACCTGGCCACCAACCCGGCGCTGATCGGCGTCAAGTACGAGCCGCTCACCGACCTGCAGATGGTCTCGCAGGTCACCAGCGTGCCGGTGCTGATGCTGGCGTCCACGAAGAGCCCGTTGAAGTCGCCGCAGGACGTGGTCGGGGCGTCGAAGAAGACAGAGGGCGGGCTGAAGGTCGGCTCGGGCGGCATCGGCACCTCGTCGCACCTGGCGGCAGAACTGTTCGCGCGCAGCCAGGGCATGAGCTTCCTGCACGTGCCGTACAAGGGTGGCCCGCCAGCCAACCAGGCCCTGCTGGCCGGCGACATCGACCTGATGTTCGACCTGATGTCGGGCGCGCTCAAGGGGTTCACCGACGCCGGCCGCGTGCGCCCGCTGGCCGTGATGCAGGATACGCGTATCGAGGCCATGCCCGACGTGAAGAGCGCCAAGGAGCTGGGGCTGCCGGCATCGACCTACATCCGCAGCTGGCAGGGCATTGCCGTGCGCGCAGGCACACCGGCACCGGTGCTCGACAAGCTGCACGCCGCCGTGGTGTCTGCCGCGCAGACACCGGCAGTGCGGGCGCGCATCGCCGCACTGGGCTCGGAAGTGGTGACCAGCAAGACGCCAGCCGAGTTCCAGCAACATTACGCTGCCGAATTGCAACGCTGGGCGGCGCTGGTGAAGGCCGCCAACATCAAGGCCGAATGACCTCGCGTAAAGGGACACAGCCATGAAGATCACCGAAGTCCGCAGCCACCTGATGCAGGCCGGCGCGCCGCCGCACACCGGCTGGACGGCGCAGGGCCAGACGGCCTTGGCCAGCAGTCGCAACTGGTGCTTCGTAACTGTGCACACCGATGCCGGCCCGGTCGGAACCGGCGAAGGCTCGGGCTGGCCACGACTGGTAGCCGGGGCGGTGCAGGATCTGGCCCACCTGCTGGTGGGCGAAGACGCCGCCGACATCGAACGCCTGGCCCAGAAGCTGCGCGTTGCGATCATGGGACACGGTCAGACGGGCACCGTGGGCATGGGCGCACTCTCTGCCATCGACATGGCCTTGTGGGACCTGAAAGGCCAGCAGCTGGGTGCGCCGGTGTTCCAGCTGCTCGGCGGCCAGACGCGCCGCCGCGTGCCCTACTACACCCATGCCTCGGACGTAAACAGTGCGCTGTCGGCGGTGGAACGCGGCGTGCGGGCCATCAAGCTGGGCGGCATCCCCAACATCGTCGAACGCTCGTTCGCGGTGCGCGCCGCGGTGGGCCCGGACATCGACCTGATGGTCGACCTGCACGGCCCGCCGTGGCTGAACGCCGCCGATGCCGTGGCCATCGGCCGCGCGATGGAGCCGCTGAACCTGTTGTTCCTGGAAGACCCGGTGGCACCGGACAACCTGGACGGGTGGCGCCGCGTGCGCAACCAGGTGGCCCTGCCGCTGGCCGCAGGAGAACGCTGCGCCACGCTGGCCGATATGCGCCCCTTCATCGATGAGCACCTGCTCGACGTGCTGCAGCCCGACACGGGCCGCTTCGGTGGCCTGACACAGATGCGCAAGCTGGCCGGCTGGGCCGAGGCGCACGGCCTGCTGATTGCGCCGCATTCGGGTTCGCTCGGGCCTGTAGCCGAGTTCGCTGCCGTGCACCTGCTGGCGGCGATTCCCAACGCGCTGATGCTCGAACGCATGGAACCCGATTGGGCCGAGCGGCCGCAGGCCATCACCACGGCCCTGCTCTCCGCAGGTGGCCACCTGGCCGTGCCCGACGCGCCCGGCCTGGGTGTGAAGATCAACCTGGACTTCGTTGCTGCCCACCCCAGCCAGCGCAACACGGCCCTGCCCACTGGCGGCTGGAACCCAGGCACCGACGGCGAGACCGTCTACCTGCAGGCGCGACGACCGCGTGCGCCCATCACAAGCCAGGGCCCCGAGGAACACCATGAGTGAACTGTCTCAAAACCGCCTCAAGCGTGCCCTGCAGGGTGGACAGACCCAGATCGGCCTGTGGAACAGCCTGGCCAGTGCGACCGTGGTCGAAGTCATCGCCGGGGCCGGCTTCGACTGGGTGCTGATCGACATGGAACACGCGCCCAACGACCTGCCACTGGTACATGCGCAACTGCAGGCGCTGGCCGGCCACCCGAGCGTCACGCCCGTGGTGCGCCCGCCGTGGAACGACCCGGTCACATTCAAGCGCCTGCTCGACCTGGGCGTGCAGAGCTTTCTGGTGCCGTATGTGCAGAACGCCAACGAGGCCGCAGCGGCCGTCAGCGCCACGCGCTATCCGCCGTTGGGCACGCGCGGATTTGCCAGCGCGTCCCGCGCCACGGGCTATGGGCGCATCCCGGACTATTGGCAACACGCGGCGCAGGAGATCTGCGTGCTGGTGCAGGTCGAGACCACGGCTGCGCTGGGCGAGATCGAAGCCATCGCGGCCGTCGAAGGTGTCGATGGCATCTTCATCGGGCCCGGCGACCTGTCGGCGTCGATGGGCCACCTGGGCAAGCCGGGGCATCCCGAAGTGCTGGCTGCGATCTTTGAGGCGCTGCAGCGCATCCACGCCGCCGGGCGGCCCAGCGGCTTCCTGACCGGCGACGAAGCGCTGGCGCGGCAGGTCATCGAACACGGCGCACAGTTTGTGGCTGTGGGCGCCGACCTGGTGTTGCTGGCGCGAGCCGCCGACGCGCTGCGTGGCCGATTCAGACCTGACGCCTGAACATCCGCATTCACGAGACCCCCACCATGCCGCGTTTTGCCGCCAACCTGAGCATGCTCTATACCGAGCTGCCCTTCCTCGAACGTTTCGGCGCTGCTGCGCGTGACGGCTTCGAGGCCGTCGAATTCCTCTTCCCTTATGCCTTCGATGCGGCGCAGATCAAGGCCGAGCTCTCGCACCACGGCCTGGTCCTGGTGCTGCACAACCTGCCGGCCGGCGACTGGGACGCCGGCGAGCGCGGCATCGCATGCCACCCCGGCCGCGAAGGCGAGTTCCGCATCGGTGTGGAACGGGCCATCGACTACGCGCTGGCGCTGGGCGTCACGCAGTTGAATTGCCTGGCCGGCATCCGGCCAGCGAATGTGCCGGCCGAGGTGGCACACAGCACCTTCGTCGGCAACCTGCGTCACGCGGCCGAGGCGCTGCACGAACAAGGCCTGCGCTTGTTGATCGAGCCGATCAACAGCTTCGACATTCCCGGCTTCCACCTGACGCACACCACGCAGGCGCTGGCGGTGCTGGACGAGGTGCAGGCCGACAACCTGCGCATCCAGTACGACGTCTATCACGCCCAGCGCATGGAAGGTGAACTCGCTGCGACGCTGAGCCGACACTTGGCGCGCATCGGCCATGTTCAGGTGGCCGACAACCCTGGCCGCCACGAGCCGGGCACGGGTGAGATCGATTTCCGCTTCCTGTTTGCCCACCTCGACAACATCGGCTACCGCGGTTGGGTCGGCTGCGAATACCGCCCCGCCGCCGGCACCCAGGCGGGGCTGGGCTGGCGGCAAGTGCTGGCCCCGACGGCATGAGCTCCACCATGACTGACACCGCCATGCGCGACACCGCCCTGAACATCGGCTTCATCGGCCTGGGCATCATGGGTGCGCCGATGGCCGGCCACCAGCTCGCAGCCGGCCACAGGCTGTTCCTGCACACCCGCAGCGCCGTACCCGCTGCTCTGGCCAACAGCGCAGCCACGCGCTGCACAAGCCCGAAGCAAGTGGCGGAGCACGCCGACATCGTGTTCCTGATGCTCCCCGACACCCCTGACGTCGAAGCCGTGCTGTTCGCCGAGCACGGCCTGGCCGCCGGCCTGCGCGCGGGCGCCGTCGTCGTGGACATGAGCAGCATCTCGCCGCTGGCCACCAAAGTCTTCGCGCAGCGTGTGCAGGCGCTGGGGGCGGACTATCTCGACGCGCCCGTCTCAGGAGGCGAGCTGGGCGCGCAGAACGCCACACTGTCCATCATGGTCGGCGGCAGCGAGACAGCTTTTGCCAGGGTGCAGCCGCTGTTCGCGCTGATGGGCCGCAACATCACGCATGTCGGTGCCGTGGGCGACGGCCAGACCGCCAAGGTTGCCAACCAGATCATCGTGGCGCTGAACATTGCCGCCGTGGCCGAAGCCCTGCTCTTTGCCGCCAAGGCCGGCGCTGACCCGGCGCGTGTGCGCCAGGCCTTGATGGGCGGTTTCGCCGGCAGCAAGGTGCTCGAAGTACATGGCGAACGCATGCTCAAGCGCAGCTTCGAGCCTGGCTTTCGCATCGCCCTGCATCAGAAGGACCTGAACCTGGCGCTGGCCAGCGCGCGCAGCCTTGGCGTGGCGCTGCCGCACACGGCGCAGGCGCAGGAACTGTTCAATGCGTGCAGTGCCCACGGCGGCGCGGGCTGGGACCATTCGGCGATCTTGCGTGCCCTCGAGATGCTGGCTAACTTCGAGATCGGGCAGTCATCGTGAGCCTGCGCGTCTTGCTCACGGGCGCTGGCGGCAAGGTCGCCCGGCAGATCCGCCCGTACCTGGCCCCGGCCTGCGCCGAGCTGCGCTTGACGGACCTCGTGCCTGTCATGCCGGAACACGCCAACGAGACCGCCCACACCGCCGACCTGACCGATGCCCGCGCCCTGCCCGCGCTGCTGGAGGGCGTGCACGCCGTGGTGCACTTTGCCGGCTACCCCCGCGAGGCCGACTGGGCGACGCTGCTGCCTGCCAACATCGTCGCCGTGGCCCAGCTGTGGGAAGCCGCAGTCGACGCGGGTGTTCAGCGCATCGTCTACGCCAGTTCCAACCACGCCGTCGGCTATCTCCCGCGGCAGCGGCGCATCGATGGCCGTGCCAGCCCGCGCCCCGACTCCCGATACGGCGTCACCAAGGTCTTCATGGAGGCCCTGGCCAGCCTGCATGCCGACAAGCATGGCCTGCGCGGCCTGGGCATGCGCATCGGCCATTGCGCTGCCGCGCCATCGGATGCACGCATGCTGGCCAACTGGGTGCACCCCGAAGATCTGGCCGCGCTGGTGCGGGTCGGCTTGCAGGCCGACTACCACCACGACGTTGTCTACGGCGTCTCGCACAACGCTGCCAGCTGGTGGGACAACCGCCGCGCCGAAGCTCTGGGCTACCGCCCACGCCACAGCGCCGACGCCTGGTCGGCCCTGCTTGCGGACCAGCGCAGCGACGACGCGGTGGCCGAGCTCTACCAGGGCGGCAGCTTCGCTGCCGCAGGCCATGTCGGCGACCCTGAACGTCCAACACGCGCCGATTGAGCGCCTGGCACTGGACAGTGCCGGCTGGCCGGGCCTGTGGGCCTGGCCGGTGGACAACCGCGTCGGCGAGTCGCCCGTGTGGGACGCCGCCGAACAAGCCCTGCTTTGGATCGACGTACGCGCCCCTGCGGTGCTGCGCTTGCACCTGCCAAGCGACACGCTGACCCGTTGGATGCTGCCTGACGTGGTGGGGGCGCTGGCCCTGGCCGGGCCCGGGCAGGTGGCGCTGGCGCTGCGCCGCAGCGTGGCTTTGCTGGACCTCGGCAGCGCGCGACTGCACACCATCGCCGAGGTGCTGGAGGAGCCCGATGGCAACCGGCTCGACGACGGCAAGGTCTCGCCGACAGGCCGCTGGTGGGTTTTCGGGTCCATGGATGACGGCGCGCAGAACAAGCAGCCCAGCGGCGCGCTTTACTGCGCCGCATGGGATGGAGGCAGCCCGCGCATCCGCCGCCTGCACACCGGACCGACGGTCGCCAACGGCGTGGCCTTCAGCCCGTGCGGCACGCGCCTGTGGTTTTCGGACAGCCATGCCGGCCAGGTGTTCAGCGCCGCATGGAACGAAGCCACGGGAACGATGGGCACCCCGGCGCCGTGGTGCACGAGCGGCGAAGCCGATGGCCGACCCGATGGTGCGGCGGTGGATGCTGCTGGCCACTACTGGTCGGCCGGTGTCTCGGCCGGTTGCCTGAATCGCTTCGGCGCCGACGGCCGACTCCTGCAGAAGCTCCCGCTGCCCTGCCGGGCCCCGACCATGCCCTGCTTCGGAGGCGCCGATCAGCGCACGCTATTCGTGGCCTCGCTGCAGCGGCCGCATTGGCGGGCAGTCTGGACGGCGCGCTGTTCGCAGTCTCGATCGAGGTACCCGGGCAGCCTGTGCCGCATTGGTCGGCGACGTGCTGAGCTTGCCGTTGTCAGCCCTGGTCGGCGCCGCGGCCGAAGGCTCGCGGAAAACGAATGTCGGCTTCAAGGCAGCGAGTCCCGTTCGACGGGTGTCGTCGATGGTCGATTGCCGGTACCGTTGCGCCGGCGGGCGCTGGCTTGTGGCGCGACGCTTGCAGCGTCGTTGTCGCTGGCCATACGACGGAACAAGTGCTTTGGCATCCTGAATTGCTGACGCCGTACTGGCCGCAAGGTCGTGCAACGGACGCGCTCGGCCGCTCATGAGGACTGCCTGCCGACTTGTTGCGCCTGCACGCACGCATCTGTGTCCAGGCTTTGGCGCGCCACAGCCTGCGTAGTCCGGTGTTCGGTCAACGCCGGCCGCCTGGGCGCCAGCCCGGACTTCGTCGCTGCCACCGCCGACAGTGCGGTGCGCTACACAGACCAAAACCAGAGCAAGTACCGGGCGCCGGTGCCGGCCACGGTTGAACGCACGGTTCAGGCCCCTGACGCGGCGCCAGGACCTTGATACCAAGGTTCGGAACAGTTTCGCAAATTTTGAATTGCTTGCTACTGAATTTGTAGCATATGCTATTGACATGTGGTCCCTGCTGCTCGTCACGCTGCCCACCCAGCCCAACGCCGTGCGGCTGCGCATCTGGCGTGCGCTCAAGGCGCTGGGCTGCGCCGCGCTGCGTGACGGCGCCTACCTGCTGCCGGCCAGTCATGTGGCTGCACTCGACGCGCTGGCCACCGAGGTGCGCAGCCACGGCGGCACGGCGTCGGTGCTGTGCCTGGCGCCGCGTGACGCGGCGCAAAGCGCCGAGTGGCCGCCGCTGTTCGACCGCAGCGATGGCTACGCCGCCTGGCGCGAGACCGCCGCCGCACTGCAGCAAGCCCTGCCCGGCCTGGGCGAGACCGAGGCCCGTCGGCGCCTGCGGGGCGTGGCCGATGCGCTGGCGACCTTGCGCGCCACCGACTACTTTGCCGGCGCCGCCGCCGAGCCGGCGGCTGCCGATCTGGCCGGCCTGCGTGGTGCGCTGGACAGCCGTTTTTCGCGCGGCGAGCCCCAGCCCACGGCCGCCATGGCCTTGCCCCGGCTGGACCGCGAAGCGTTTCAGGGCCAGCGCTGGGCCACCCGGGCCCGGCCCTGGGTGGACCGGCTGGCCTGCGCGTGGTTGATACGCAAGTTCATCGACCGGCGGCCTGAGTTCATCTGGCTCGCGGACCGCAGTGCGCTGCCGGACGGTGTACCAGACACCCCACCCGTCACCCCACGCACCACCACCCCACCCGGCGCCTTGGGCTACGACTACGACGGCGCGCGCTTCAGCCATGTCGGTGCGCTGGTCACCTTCGAGGTGCTCATCGTGCAGTTCGGTCTGGCCGACGATGCCCCGCTGCGCCGCATTGGCAGTGTCGTGCACTGTCTCGACGCCGGTGGCATCCCAGTGCCCGAGGCCGCCGGGCTGGAGGGCTTGTTGGCCGGCCTGCGGGAGCTGCATGCCGACGACGACGCCCTGGCCGCTGCAGCAGCCTTCTTGTTCGCTGCGCTGTACGCGGCGCCTGTGCCCCCACCCGCTTCCTCACCATGACCCCCTCGACCAGCGCGCCTCCCGTCGACGCCGCCACCGCCGCGCCCGCCGCCGTCAGCTTTGCCGAGGCCCTGCGCTTCTGGCTCAAGCTCGGCTTCATCAGCTTTGGCGGCCCGGCCGGGCAGATCGCGATCATGCACGCCGAGCTGGTCGAGCGCCGGCGCTGGATCAGCGAGCAGCGTTTTTTGCATGCGCTCAACTACTGCATGCTGCTGCCCGGCCCCGAGGCCCAGCAGCTCGCCACTTACATCGGCTGGCTGATGCACCGGACCTCGGGCGGTATCGTCGCCGGTGCGCTGTTTGTATTGCCGTCTCTGTTCATCTTGATCGCGCTGTCGTGGATCTACCTGCGCTTTGGTGACCTGCCGCTGGTGGCCGGCGCCTTCTACGGCATCAAGCCGGCGGTGACAGCGCTGGTGCTGCAGGCGGCACACCGCATCGGCGGCCGGGCGCTGAAAAACCGCTGGATGTGGGGCATAGCTGCGGCGTCGTTCATCGCCATCTTTGCCTTCGACACACCGTTTCCGGCGATCGTGGCGGCGGCGGCGCTGATCGGCGGGGTCGGTGCGCGTTATGCACCGCAAGTGTTTGCACTCGGCGGTGGCCACGGCGCCGCCAAGGCCGGCTATGGCCCGGCGCTGATCGACGACGCCACGCCCACGCCGGCCCATGCGCGCTTCTCGCGCCCCCAGTTGTTGAAAGTATTGGGGGTGGGCCTGGCGCTGTGGGCCGTGGTGATGGCTGCACTGGTGGCCAGCCAGGGCTGGGCCGGCACGTTGACCGCGATGGGCTGGTTTTTCACCAAGGCCGCGTTGCTGACCTTCGGCGGCGCCTACGCGGTGCTGCCCTATGTCTACCAGGGCGCCGTCGAGCAGCACCACTGGCTGACCGGCCCGCAGATGATCGACGGCCTGGCGCTGGGCGAGACCACGCCCGGGCCGCTGATCATGGTGGTGGCCTTTGTCGGTTTTGTCGGCGGCTGGGCGCGCCAGGTGCTGGGGCCGGACGCGCTGTTGCTGGGCGCCGCGCTGGCCGCCACGGTGGTCACGTTTTTTACCTTCCTGCCGTCGTTTGTCTTCATCCTGGCCGGCGGCCCGCTGGTCGAGGCCACCCACGGCAAGCTGGGATTCACCGCGCCGCTGTCGGCCATCACCGCAGCGGTGGTGGGCGTGATCCTGAACCTGGCGCTGTTTTTTGCGGGGCATGTGCTGTGGCCGCAGGGCTGGGGCGGGCGGTTCGATGCCGTCTCGGCGCTGATCGCCGTGGCGGCGGCGGTGGCGCTGATGCGCTTCAAGGTCGGTGTGCTGCCGCTGCTGGGCGCTTGTGCGCTGGTCGGCTTGCTGGCGCGCCAGTGGCTGCCCGCCATGGCTTGAGGATCCCGATGATGAAAACCGCACCGATCGTTCCCGTCCCCGCCCCTGATGCCGCCGCACAACACGCCGCCCGCGCTTTTCTGGCTGGGCTGGACGCCGGTGCGGCGGCCGGCCAGCCCGTGCTGGACACCGTCAACCAAGCCAGCGAGGCCTTGGGCGCCGGGCCCGACGACGCGGCAGGTGCGCTGCTGCTGGACGTTAGGCGCCGCGCGGTGTTCGATGGCGCTGGCGGGCTGATCGCCGGCGCGCAGTGGCGTGATCCCGTGGCCGTGGCGGACTGGGCCGGTGGCTTGCCGGCTCAGCGCGCGGTGCTGGTGTACTGCGTGCACGGCCATGAAGTCAGCCGCTCGGTGGCGCTGCTGCTTTGCGCTGCCGGCGTGCCGGCCCGGTTTCTGCGGGGTGGCATCGCGGCCTGGTCGGCTGCCGGCCGGCCACTCGGCGCCAAACCCGCCCAACCTGGAGAAGCCGCATGAAACGGGTCACCGGTGAGCGCCCCGAGATGCGACCGCATCGCCCGCCCCTGGCGGGTGCTGCGCTGCATCGACATCGCGGCCCCCCAAGCGCTGCCGGCGTCATGACGGCGTCATGACGGCTTCAGTCCGTCAGGCCAGGTCCATCGGCCAAGGCCGCATCGCGCCGCGCAGCTGCTCGTAGGCTGCCGCCAGTTGCAGCACGCCCAGGTCGTCGTGCCGGTGGCCGGCGATCTGCAGGCCGATCGGCAGGCCGGCGGCGGTAAAACCACAGTTGATCGACAGCGCAGGCTGCTCGCTCATGTTGTACGGCAAGGTGTGGGCGATGTGCTCAAACGGCCGCGCCGGGTCGTTCAGCGGGCTGGCCCATTCGGCCGGGAAGCTGGGCACCGGGCTGGTGGGTGACAGCACAAAGTCGAACGGCTGGCAGGCCGCCACCGCGGCGTCGCGCAGCGCGGCGATCTGGCTGTAGCCGGTGAACACGTCGGCCGCGCTCAGCGTGGCGCCGCTGGCCACCCAGTCGCGGATGTAGGGCAGCACCTGGGCACGCCGCGCCTCGGGCAGGGCCGTGATGTCCAGGTAGCTGCGCATGCGCCAGAACCGGTCCATGCCGTCGGCCATCGACCGGGTGCAAAACGGCGCCAGGGGTTCGACGCTGGCGCCCGCGCCTTGCAACAGTTTCGCGGCGGATTCAACCGCGGTGCGGGTCTCGGGGTCCACGTCCAGGCCCCAGCCGGCGTCCATCAGCAGGCCGAGTTTGAGACCGCGCAATTCGCGGCCGAGTTGCGGCCAGGCAATGGCCTGGGGTGGCAGGCTGGTGGCGTCGCGCCAGTCGGGCCGGCTCAGGATGGCCATCAGCGCGGCGCAGTCGGCCACGGTGCGGGTCATCGGCCCGGCCACCCGGCCGACGTAGGCGGGTTTGATCGGCACCCGGCCGGCGCTGGGCTTGAGCCCGACCAGCCCGCACCAGCCGGCCGGCAGCCGCACCGAGCCGCCGATGTCGGTGCCCACATGCAGCGGGCCGTAGCCGCCCGCGGCCGCGGCACCGGCGCCGGCGCTGCTGCCGCCGGGGTTCATGCGGGTGTCCCAGGGGTTGCGGGCCAGCGGGTGAAAGCTGGACAGGCCGGACGACAACATGCCGTAGTCGGGCATCGTGGTCTTGGCCAGCAGCACCAGGCCGGCCTCCCGCCAGCGGGCGGCGGGTGGGCTGTCCTCGGCCATCGGCGCCAGGTCGCTGGCGGCGGTGCCGACGGGCATCGGGCAGCCCTGGGTGGCCATGTTCTCTTTGAGCGTGCCGGGCACGCCGTCCAGTGGCGACAGCGGCTCACCGCGCGACCAGCGCACCTCGCTGGCGCGGGCCTGGGCCAGCGCGGGCTCGGGGTCGTAGGCATAGAGCGCATTCAGCCGGGGCTCGCAGCGCTCGATCTGATGGATCACCGCCTGGGCCACCTCCACCGGTGACAGGCTGCGGCGGGCATAGGCCTTGGAGAGCGCAACCGCGCTGAGGGTGTGCAGGTGGGCCATGGCAGGCGATCTTGGGAAGGGGGTGGCGCGCGGGTCGGGACCAGGCGGCCGTCAGCGGACCGGCGCGGCCCCAGGCCTCGCCATTCGGGTGGCAGCCTGTAGCAGGTTCACGAGGTGGCCTCGTCGTCGCGTGCCGCTTGCGTGCCCTGGTGGAACACCATCAGCCAGCGGCCTTCGTGCTGCTGCCAGACGCTGCTGCGCAGGGTCTCGATGCCGTCGTCGCGCAGCACACGCCAGGTGGTCAGCGCAGCGCCCGGTGCCAGCAAGCGCACCTTGAAGCCGCGCGCCTGACGCGCCACCCGGGGCGGTTCGGCCGCCAGCATCGCCAGGATCGCATCGCGGCTGAAGACGCGGCCGGACGCGCCGAACTCGACAAACTCGGGCGCCAGCAGGGCACGCACCTGCGCGGGCACGGCGCGCACAGCGGGGTCGAGCAGGCGCTCTTCAAGGGCCCGCAGCTCGGCGGTCAGGGCGATGACTTCGGCGCTTTGCGGCGTGTTCACAACCAGCTCACCTGCGACAGATCGTTGGCCGCTATCGGCGAGCTGGCCCACAGCCCCTTCAAGCCCTTGCGCGCTATCGACACCTGGGTGGGATTGAAGATGAAGGCGTTGACCGCGTCGGTGGTGATCTGGCGCTGGATGTCGCCGTACAGCGCGGCCTGGGCCTTGCCGCGGCCGGCTTCGGCGCGCTTCTTCGCCAGGTCGTTGAAGGCCTTGCTGTCGTAGCCCCAGTAGTACTGCGGGTTGGCGTACTGCATGTAGTCCAGCGGCTCGACGTGGTTGATGATCGTCAGGTCGAAATTGCCCTTGAACGGCCCGGCCAGCCACTGCGCCCATTCGACGTTTTCGATCTTGGCCACGATGCCCACCTTGGCCAGCATCGCCGCCACCACCTCGCCTCCCTTGCGGGCGTAGCTGGGCGGCGGCAGGGTCAGGGTCAGGTTCAGCGGGCTGCTCACACCCGCATCCTTCAGCAGCGCGCGCGCTTTGTCGGGGTTGAAGGGGTAGACGCCGGTCAGGTCGACATAGCCCACGTCGGCCGGCGTGGCATGGCTGCCGATCGGCTTGCCCAGGCCTTCGAGCACACCGTCGATGAAAGCCTGGCGGTCGATGGCGTGCATGATCGCGCGCCGCACCCGCACGTCGTCCAGCGGCTTTTTCCTGTTGTTGATCGCCAGGATGCCCTTGCCGGCGGTGCTGCCGATCTCGACCGTGAAGCGCTTGTCGGCCTGGAACTGCTTCAGGTTTTGCACCGCGCCGAAGCGGGGCATGCCGTCGATATCACCGGCCAGCAGCGCGGCCACTTGCGCGGCGGTGTCGTTGATGAAGCGGAAAGTGACACGCCGCAGCTTGATCGCGGCGGCGTCCCGGTAGCCGTCCCACTTGAGCAGCGTGACCGCCGAGCCCTTTTGCCAGCTGTCCAGCCGGTACGGCCCGGTGCCCACCGGCTGGGTGGCCGTGGTGGCCGCGCTCTTGGGGCTGAGGATCACGGCGGTGTTTTCGCCCAGCCGGAAGGGCAGCGTCGCGTCGGGGTTGTTCAGCGTCAGGATCACCACAAACGGGTCGGGTGTGCTGATCGACGAGATGTTGTCGAACACGCCCTTCTTGGCCTTGTTGGTGCTGTCCGGCGCCTTGGCACGCTCGAAGCTGAACTTGACCGCGGCCGCATCAAACGCCGTGCCGTCCTGGAACTTCACCCCCTTGCGCAGCTTGAAGCTGTAGGTCTTGCCGTCGGGATCGCTGCTCCAATCCTCGGCCAGCAGCGGCTGCACCGCGCCGGCGGCGTTGACCTTGGTCAGGCCCTCCAGCACGTTGTAGTGCACGATTTCGCCGATGGCCGCAGCGGGCGCGGTGGTCGGGTCCAGGCTGGTCGGCTCCAGCACCATGCCCAGCACCAGGCTGTCCTTGGGGCGCTGCGCGAACAGCTCGGTAGACAGGCTGGGCAGGGCCAGCAGTGCAGCGGCCTGGGCCAGGGTGCGTCGACGAAGGGTCATGGGGGCTGTCCTTGTGAGGGCCGGTTTTCGAGGGTTCAGGATCCCGGCGATTCTGCAGTGTCGCCGGGTGCGCCGGCCAGCACTTGTTCAGCGATATGGCAGGCCGCCCAATGGCCGGTGGCCAGCGGGCGCAATGGCGGTGGGGTGGTCAGGCAGACGGCCTGCCGCCAGGGGCAGCGGGCGGCAAAGGCGCAGCCCGTCGCGGCGGCGGGCGCAGCCCAGGCCGCTGGCTCGTCGGCGGCCGGCAACGCGGGCGGCTGCAAGCGGTGGCGGGCGCTGCGCAAGCCCGGCTGCAGCCCGGGCACGGCGTCCATCAGTGCGCGGGTGTACGGGTGGCCTGCGGCGCGGAACAACGTCTCGGGGCTGCCCTGCTCGACCACCCGGCCCTGGTAGAGCACCAGCACCTCGTCGCAGACCAGGTCCACCACCGCCAGGTCGTGGCTGATGAACAGGTAGGTCACGCCCAGGCTGTCCTGCAGGTCCTGCATCAGGTTGAGCACCTGGGCTTGCACCGACACGTCCAATGCACTGACCGGCTCGTCGGCGACGATCAGCTTGGGCGTCGTGACCAGGGCCCGGGCAATGGCGATGCGCTGGCGCTGGCCGCCGGAGAACTCGTGCGGGTACTTGCTGGCGTCGGCACCGCGCAGGCCCACGGCGTCCAGCATCGCCGCGACCCGGTCCCGCTGGATGCCGGGCGCAATGTTGCCTTGGGCGGCCAGCGGCTCGGCGACGATGCGGCCCACGGTCTGGCGCGGGTCGAGCGAGCCAAACGGGTCCTGGAACACCATCTGGAAATCAGTGCGGGCGCGGCGCAGCGCGGCGGCGTCCAGCCGGGCCAGGTCCTGGCCGGCCATCAGCACCCGGCCGGCGGTGGGTGATTCCAGCGCCATCACCAGCCGCGCCAGCGTGCTCTTGCCCGAGCCCGATTCGCCCACCACGCCCAGGCTGCGGCCGGCCTGCAGCGCAAAGCTGACACCTTGCAGCGCCTGCACCACCGGCGCCCGCGCCAGCAAATGTTCGCGCGGCAGGTGGTAGTGCCGCACCAGATTCTCGACCTGCAGCAGCGCGGTCATGGGGTCGCCGGGGTGGCCGCCTGGGCGGCAACTTGCGCGGCGTCCAGCCGGATGCAGCGCGCGGCATGGCCGGGCGTCACCTCGACTGCCGGTGGCGGTGCGGCGCGGCAGGCGGCTATCACCAGCGCGCAGCGGTCGGCAAAACCGCAGCCGGTCGGCAGGTCGATCAGGTCGGGCACCCGGCCGGCGATGGTGGCCAGGCGGTGGCCGCGCGGCATGCCCAGGCGCGGCCGGGCGGCGAACAGGCCTTGCGAATACGGGTGCGCGAGCCGGCCGAACACCGCATCGGTCGGCCCGCTCTCGACCACCGTGCCGCCGTACATCACCATCAGCTGCTGCACCGACTCGGCCATCACGCCCAGGTCGTGGCTGATCAGCAGCAGCGCCATGCCGTCCTCGGCCACCAGCTGGCCGATCAGGTCCAGCACCTCGCGCTGGATCGTCACGTCCAGCGCGGTGGTGGGTTCGTCGGCGATCAGCAGGTCGGGTCCGCAGGCCAGCGCGATCGCGATCACCACCCGCTGGCGTTGGCCGCCTGAGAGCTGGTGCGGGTAGGCGTCCAGCCGCTGCGCGGCTTGCGGCAGCTGCACCCGTTGCAGCAGGCGCAGGGCCTCGGCGCGGGCCGCGCTGGCGTCCAGCCGCTTGTGCAACCGCAGCGATTCGCCGATCTGGTGGCCGATGGTGTGCAGCGGATTGAGCGCGGTCATCGGCTCCTGGAACACCATCGCCAGCCGGTTGCCGCGCAGCTGGCACCAGTCGTGCTCGGGCAGGCCGACCAGCTCGCGGCCGTCAAAGCGCAGCGAGCCCGCTACCGTGGCGCTGTCGGGCAGCAGGCCCATCAGCGCCAGCGCGGTGATGCTCTTGCCGCAGCCCGACTCGCCGATCAGGCCCAGGGTCTGGCCGCGTTCGATGGCAAACGAGATGCCGCGCAACGCGTCGGCCGGGCCACGCGGCGTGGCCAGCGTGACACGCAGGTCGTGCACCGCCAGCAGGGGCGCTGCGCTCATCCTGGCGAGGGGGGCGCAGGCAGCGCCGCTGCGGCGGCTGCCGTGGCTGCTGCGCTGCGCAGCAGGTCCAGGTAGGCGCCGCTGATCAGCTGGCTGGGGGCGATCTGCAGGCGGGCCATCAGGTCGTGGGCGATGGCGGTGCCCTCGGCCTCGGTCTGGCCGCCCTGCAGCATCACCTCCAGCTCCAGAAAGTCGCCCAGGCCGTCGACCCGGTCGAGGTGGATGCGGGTGGGGCCGGCCAGCAGCAGGATGCGCTCTTTGCGCACCCGGCCGAGCAGGCCCATCGCGCGTGTCAGCGCTTCGCGCAGGCTCTCGGGTTCGGGCGCGGGGGCCAGCACATAGTCCGACAGCTTGGGGCCGTCGTCATTGCTGCGGTGGTAGTGGATCAGCTCGCCCGAGCCGTCACCAAACACCCGCAGCTTGAGGCGGCCGTGCGGTGCGTCGAAGAAGGTGTCGTCCTGGTGAATCAGTTGCGGGTGGTCGCCATCGCTGATCGCCTGGGCCAGGGGCAGCAACGCCTCGACGCTGTCGATGCGGGCCTTGATTTCGACGTTGGCGGGCATGGGCGGGATTGTGGCGCATGGCCGGCCGGTGGCTGCCGGGGCGGGCGGCGCCCGGGCGTCAGTCGGGGTAGCGCTGCATCACATAACGGCCAGGTGCGGCGCACAGGGCCCTGCTGGCCGGGACCTGGCGTGCCGCCACGCTGCGGCCATCGCTGTGCGCTGCCAGCCAGCCCTGCCAGGCCAGCCACCACGACCCGCTGTGGGCGGTGGCCTGGGCCGGCCAGTCGTCGGGGCTGATCCAGGGGTCGCCATGGCGGCGCACATGCAGGCCGAAGTGGCGCCCCGCGTGCCCGGGCTCGCTGACGATGCCGGCGTTGTGGCCGCCGTTGGTCAGCACGAAGGTCAGCTCGGCATCGCACAGGCCGTGCAGCTTGTAGACCGACTTCCAGGGCGAGACATGGTCCTTCTCGGTGCCCACCACAAACAGCGGCAGGCCGATGTCGGCCAGCGACACCGCACGCCCGTCCACCGGATAGCGCGACTGCGCCAGTTCGTTGCGCAGGTAGCAGCGGCGCAGGTACTCGCTGTGCATGGCAGCCGGCATGCGGGTGCGGTCTTCGTTCCAGGCCATCAGGTCGTTGGGCCGCAGCCGCTCGCCCAGCCACAACTCGCGCACCCGCGCCGACCAGACCAGCTCGCGCGAGTGCAGCCACTGGAAGCTGCCGCCCATCTGGGTGCCGGACAAAAAGCCGCGCTCGGCCATCATGTCCTCCAGCAGCGTGACCTGGCTTTCGTCGATCAGCACGCCCATCTCGCCGGGTTCGGAAAAATCAGTCTCGGCGGCCAGCAGCGAGACGCTGGCCAGCGTGGGCAGCAGGTCGGCGCCCGGCACCGCGCCGGGCCGTGCCAGCGCGGCGGCCGCGATGGACAGCAGCGTGCCGCCCAGGCAGTAACCGGCGCTGTGCACCGATTCGCCCGGCACCATGCGCTTGATGGCGGCCAGCGCGTCGAACACACCGAGTTGCAGGTAGTCGTCCAGGCTGAGCAGCGCGTCGTGTTCGTCCGGGTTGCGCCAGGACAGGATGAAGACGGTGTGGCCTTGGCCGACCAGCCAGCGCACCATCGAGTTGGCGGGCGACAGGTCGAGGATGTAGTACTTGTTGATCCAGCTCGGCACGATGAACAGCGGCTGCGCGGCCACCACGCCGGTTTGCGGCTGGTACTGGAGCAGCTCGATCAGCGTGTTGCGGTAAACCACGCTGCCCGGTGTGATCGCCACGTCCACACCGGGTTGGTAGGGGCGCTGCACGCTGCCGGCCTCGGCCGCTGGGGGTGATTGCAGCGCCGTCAGGCCCAGCGCCTGGCGGCCATCGTCGACCGCATGGGCCAGACCCTCTGCCAGGTTGCGACCGGACCGCTGCAGCGTGCGGCGCAGCACCTCGGGGTTGGCCAGGCCGGCGTTGGCCGGTGACAGGGTGTCGAGCCACTGGCGCGCAAACACCCGCGCCATCTCCTGGTGGTGCGGCGCCATGCCGCGCAGGCTGGTGGCGTCGCGCCACCAGGATTCGGCGCCGCGGTAAGCGCGCACCACCGGCGCGTAGGGCCACTGGTGCCAGGCCGGGTCGGAGAAGCGCAGGTCCTCGCCGTCGGCCAGGCCGTTGCCTTGCTGGGTCAGGCTGTTTTGCCACCATTCGATGGCGCCGCGCTGGGCATCCAGCGCCAACTGCAGCGACTGTGCCGGCTGGGTGGCCAGGTGCATCAGCCAGTCGGCCTGGGCCAGGGCCAGCGAGATCGGCGACAGGCCGGACGTGAAGCGGGCCGCCAGCGCATGCAGCGCGTTGTCCAGCCCGCGGGCCGCCTGGTGGGCGCGGTCCTGGGGGTCAGGCGCCGCGTGGGTGGCGGGTGGGGTGGCGGGCTGGGCGGCGCGCTGGGGCTGGCCGCTGGGGACGGTGATCGAGGAGGTGGGCATGGGCTTGGCGCAACGCCGTTGGCAGGTCAGCCCCGAGAAATACCACGACCTCAGCCCCCACGGTGCAGCAAAGCGGCCCCCCTTGATCCAGAGCAATCACCTCAGGCCCGCCGTGTCGCGGCCCGGGGACATGCCTGGTGAAGGCTTAGCGCCGGTCGCCCGGGCCGGGGCCGCGCCGCTCGATGTGGCGGAACGTGATGCGGCCCTTGGTCAGATCGTAGGCCGACAGCTCCAGCGACACGGCGTCGCCGGCCAGGATGCGGATGTGGTGCTTGCGCATCTTGCCCGAGGTGTAGGCGATCAGCACGTGGCCGTTGTCCAGCGTGACGCGGTAACGCGAGTCGGGCAGGACTTCGGTCACCTTGCCCTGCATTTCGATCAGTTCTTCCTTGGCCATGGGGCGCGGGTCTCCTGCAAATCTTCAAGGTGTTGCGGCCGGCGGCGCCGGGCAACACCGGTCAATGAACCCGCGACCGGCCGGCGCAGTGTCCGGGGCGCGCCCGGGCAGACAACAACGGCAAGGCACAGGCGACGTGGGTCTGTAGCGTGTGTATCTTGTGGGTGGACATCGTGGGCCTGCCTCATGGCGTGAGGCGGGCAGGTTCGGCGCCTGGCATGGTGGCGCCGGACGGGGCAGCAGACGGTTTTTCACGGCAAGCCATGACGTCGGCACCACGCACCCAACCCGCGATTGTACCCCCTGCGTCCGGCAGGGCTTTGGCGGGCGCGTTTTGGCAACCCTAGCGCCGGCGCGCCAGTTTGGGGTCCAGCAGGTCGCGCAGGCCGTCGCCCATCAGGTTCAGGCCCAGCACGCTGAGCGCAATCGCCACACCCGGGTAGACCGCCAGCATCGGCGCCTGGAACAGCAGGGTTTGCGCCTCGTTGAGCATGCGGCCCCAGCTGGGCTGCGGCGGCTGGGTGCCCAGGCCCAGGTAGCTGAGCGCTGCCTCGGCCAGGATCGCGGTGGCAAACGAGATCGTGGCCTGCACGATCAGCACGCTGGCGATGTTGGGCAGCACATGGTCCAGCGTGATGCGCAACGGCCCGAAGCCCGCCGCGCGCGAGGCCAGCACGTACTCGCGCGACCAGACCGCGTTGGCCGCGCCACGGGTGATGCGGGCAAACACCGGGATGTTGAAGATGCCGATCGCCAGGATGCCGGTCAGCAGCCCGGGCCCGTAGATCGCGCCCAGCATGATGGCCGACAGCAGCGCCGGGAAGGCGAAGGTGAAGTCGGACGCACGCATCACCAGCTCCTCGACCCAGCCGCGCCGGGCGGCGGCCAGGCAGCCCAGCAGCACGCCGATGCCCAGCCCGATGCCGACGGCCACCACGCCGACGACGATCGAGTTTTGCGCCCCCACCAGCAGCTGCGAGGCGATGTCGCGGCCCAGGCTGTCGGTGCCCAGCCAGTGCTGGGCGCTGGGCGCCTGCAGCTTGGCCGGGATGTCGATTTCGGCCGGCGGGTAGGGCGACCAGACCAGCGACAGCAGGGCTGAGAGCACCAGCAGCGCCGACAGCAGCGCGCCGACCGCAAAGCTGGGATGGCGCAGCGCACGTTGCCAGAAACCGGGCAGCGCGGGCCGCGGGCGGCTGGTTGGCAGCGGCGCCGGCGTCGGCGCAGAGGGTTGCACAGCGCTCATCTAGGCGTCACTCGCCTTGAGTCGCGGATCGACCAGCGCGTACAGCAGGTCGACGCAGAAATTGACCACCACCACCATCGCCACCAGCAGCATCACCACGTCGCGCACCACCACCAGATCCCGGTTGGCAATCGCCTGGAACACCAGCCGGCCGATGCCGGGCAGCACGAAGACGTTTTCGACCACGATGGTGCCGGTGATCAGGTTGGCAAACTGCAGGCCCATGATGGTCAGCACCGGGATCATCGCGTTGCGCAGCACATGCTTCCACAGCGTGGCGCGCCGGCTCAGGCCCTTGGCGCGGGCGGTGCGCACAAAGTCCTCGCGCATCACCTCCAGCACCGCCGACCGGGTGACCCGCGCCAGGATCGCCGCCTGCACCAGCGCCAGCGCGATGGCCGGCAGCAGCAGGGCTTTGAGGCCGTCCCACACCCCGCCCGTGCCGCCGCCGCCGTCCTCGGTCCAACCCGGAAACCCGCCCGCGCTGACCCACTGCAATTTGACCGCGAACAACAGGATCAGCAGGATCGCGAACCAGAAGCTGGGGATGGCGATGCCGATCTGGCTGGCCGCCATCACGCCGACATCGCCGATCTGGTTGTGCCGTGACGCGGCAAAAATGCCCAGCGCCAGCGCCAGCACCGTGGTCAGGCCCATCGCCAGCGCGGCCAGCGGCAGGGTGACCTGCAGCCGCTCGGCGATCAGCTCGGCGGTGGGTGTGTCGTAGGAGAAGCTGTTGGCGGTGCGGCCCTGCAGCAGGCCGCTGATCCAGCGCGCATAACGCTGCGGCGCCGGGCGGTCCAGGCCGAGTTTGCGCTCCAGCGCGGCGGTGGCCTCGGGCGTGGCGGTCTCGCCCAGCATCACCTGGGCGACGTTGCCGGGCAGCAGCTCCAGCACGGCAAAGACCAGCACCGACGCCACCGCCAACGTGGCCAGAAAGGTCAGCAGGCGCTTGAACAGGAAAACACTCATGCCCCGAGGTTAGCCGGTGCGCGGCGCCCAGCGCCTGAGACCGGTTGGGATGGCCGGCGGCTGTGAGGCCCGGCACCGGTCTGGCCCGGGCCTCACAGCGTCCTGGCGGCCACCTGCGCCGCGTGCAGCGCATCGTCCAGCGCCTCGACCCAGTGCTTGACCGGCAGCGTTGTTCCACTCTGCAAATGGCCGATGCAACCGATGTTGGCGGACACGATGGCCGCGGGCTGCAGCTCGGCCAGGTTCATCAGCTTGCGGTCGCGCAGCTGGTGCGACAGCTCGGGCTGCAGCACGCTGTAGGTGCCGGCCGACCCGCAGCACAGGTGCGGTTCGTTCATCGCCACCGCCACGTCGAAGCCCAGCTCACGCAGGCCGGCCTCGACCCCGCCGCGCAGCTGCTGGCCGTGCTGCAAGGTGCAGGGCGGGTGGAAGGCCAGGCGGCCGACAGCGCCGGGCGCCGCGCTGGCGGTTGCCGCCGCCAGCAAGGGTTTGAGCGCGGCCACGATGTCGGGCAGCAGCTCGCTCAGGTCGCGTGTCAGCCCGGCAATGCGGCGGGCCTTGTCGGCGTAGGCCGGGTCGAGCGCCAGCGCGTGGCCGTAGTCCTTGACCTGGGCGCCGCAGCCCGACGCGTTCATCACGATCGCCTCGACCGCACCGGCGCTGACCAGCGGCCACCAGGCGTCGATGTTGCGGCGCATGTCGACCAGGCCGCCGTCGGTGTCGTTCAAATGGGTGCGCAGCGCACCGCAGCAGCCAGCCTTGTCGGCCACCAGGGTCTGGATGCCCGCGGCGTCCAGCACCCGGGCGGTGGCGCTGTTGATGTTGGGCATCATCGCGGGCTGCACACAACCGGCCAGCATCAGCACCTTGCGGGCGTGTGTGCGCTGCGGCCAGACCTTGGCGCGGGGGTGGGCTGCGGCAGGCACCTTGTCCTGCAGCACGCCGGGCAGCAACGGACGCACCAGCTGGCCCAGCGCCATCGCCGGCTTGAACAAGGGCGAGGTCAGGCCTTCCTTGAGCAGCCAGCGGACAGCGCGCTCGGCGACCGGCCGCTCGACCTGCGCGTCCACCAGCTTGCGGCCGATCTCGACCAGGGCGCCGTACTGCACGCCGCTGGGGCAGGTGGTCTCGCAGTTGCGGCAGGTCAGGCAGCGGTCCAGGTGTTGCTGGGTGGCGCGGGTGGGCGCAGCACCCTCCAGCACCTGTTTCATCAGGTAGATGCGGCCGCGCGGGCCGTCCAGCTCGTCGCCCAGCAGCAAGTAGGTGGGGCAGGTGGCGGTGCAAAAACCGCAGTGCACACACTTGCGCAGGATGGCCTGGGCCGCCTCGCCGTCGGGCGTGCCTTGGTACTGTGGAGCAAGTGCGGTTTGCATGGCGGGGGGTCGGAGACGACGGTGGGGAACGAGGGCGGGAAACGAACGGGTCTAGAAAAAACGCTGCAGCACGGGCAGCAGCAGCGAGACGGTCAAAGGCATCAGCAGCGCAGCCAGCAGCGCCTGCAGGCCCAGGGCCATGCCGGCATAAGCGCCGGCGTCGGCATTGACCTGCATCGCGCGTGCCGCACCGATGCCGTGCGAGGTAGTGCCCAGCGCAAAGCCGCGCACCTCGGGCGACCGAACGCCCAGCGCGTCGAACAGGTACTTGGCCGTCAGCGCACCGACCAGCCCGGTGATCAGCGCAAACATCGCCGCCAGCGCCGGGATGCCGCCGATCTGCTCGGCAATGCCCATCGCCACCGGCGCGGTCACCGATTTGGGCACCAGCGTGCGCAGCAGGTCGGCCGGCAGGCCCAGCGCCCAGCCGATGGCCACGGCGCTGGCCGCCGCCGCGCCGCCACCGACCAGCGCCGCCGCCAGCAGGGCCGGGCCACGCCGGCGCAGTTGTGCCCGGCGTTGCCACAGCGGCCAGCCCAGCGCCACCACCGCCGGCCCGAGCAGGAAGTGGATGAACTGCGCACCCGAGAAGTAGGTCGGGTACGGCGTGCCGCTGAGGCTGAGCAGCAGCGCCAGCACCACCACCGTCCAGGCCACCGGATTGGCCCAGGGCGCATGCTGCACACGCTGGTAGAAGGCCTGCGCCAGCAGGTACACCACCAGCGTGGCGGTCAGGCCGAACAGCGGCGTGGCCGACAGGTAGACCCAGAGCTGGACAAAGTCCGCCATGGCCGGCGTCTGCAGCGTTGTCATGGCGCCGGTCCGGTGGCCGCGTCGGGCGCCTCGGACGGCCGCAGCAGCCACCGCAGGACGCCGGCGGTGACGGCCAGGCCGATCCAGGTCGACAGCGTGATGGCCACCAGCAGCCGCAGGCCGTAGGTAGACAGCAGGCCCAGGTGCGTCATCACGCCCACGCCCACCGGCACAAACAGCAGCGACAAGTGCGCCAGCAGCGCGTCGGACGCCGCGCCGATGGCGGCGCGCACCCGCGACCACTGCAGCAGCGCGATCAGCAGCAGCATGCCCAGCACCGGCCCGGGCAGCGGCAGGTGGCCCAGTCGGGCAAGGGCCTCGCCCGCCGATTGGCACAGCAGCAACCAGGCCAGGCCTTGCAGCACGGTCATGGTGTCTCGGCCAGCCGGTAATGCAGCACCCAGTAGTGCTCGAACTCGATCCACTGGGCATCGCGGGCGCGCGGCCCCAGCGCCGCGATGGCCTGGGCTGCGGTCGGAAAGTTTTTCAGCACCTCATGGCGGCTGCCGTCGGGCAGCGGGCGCACCTGGTAGGTGTTGCCGCCGTCGTCGCTGCGGCTGACGGGTGTGCTGCTGCCGGCCACCCAGCGGTTGTCCAGCATCACGATGCGGGCACCGGGCGTCAGGCGGCTGTGCAGCGTGGCGAGCCAGCCGGGCAGGCGGGCCAGCGGCACATGGCTCCACCAGAAGCCGGCAAAGGCGGCGTCGAAGTGCGCGTCGTGCAGGCCGTCCAGCGTGTAGGCGTCCACGGTCTGGAACTGCACGATGCCGGCCGGCATGGGCTTGTGCCGGGCCACATCCATCGTCTCGGGGTTCAAGTCGGTGGCGCGCCAGTGGGCAGCGGCGGCGGCGCCATGCGGCGTCCACCAGCCGGTGCCGCAGGCGATCTCCAGCACCCGCCGGCCGCTGAACTGGCCGGCCAGCCAAGATTCCATCAAGCGCAGGTCGGCTTGTCGCTCGGGCTTGGCGTAGACCTGCTCGTAGCTTGCGGCGCGGCGGGCGTAGTAGGCAGCCATGCCGGCGGCCGTGGCTCGGGTGTCCGGGCCGGGCTCGGCAGTGAGTGCGGGCATCGTCAGGCGCGTCACAGACCGGCGTAGAGCCGGCCCGGGTTGAAGAGGCGGTCCGGGTCGAATGCGGTTTTCAGCTCGTGATGGATGCGCATCAGCGGGACCGACAGCGGCGCAAAGCGTGGCCCGTCGAACCCGGCGGCAGCCCCGGCGCTGCTGGGGCGGCCGCTGCGGAACACCGTGGCATGGCCGCCGCCGCGCGCTGCCGCATCCCGCACCGCGCTGGCCGGCGTGGTGGTGACGACCCAGCGCTGGGCGCCGCCCCACTCCACCAGGTGCTCACCGGCCAGCGCCATCGGCGGTGCGGTCTGCGGCATGGCCAGCCGCCACAGCGTGGCGCCAGCGTCAACGGCGACCAGCGCCTTGCTGAAAAACTCATCCGTCTGGTCGCGCAGGCCGGTCCAGAAGGCGGCTGCCAGCGCCGGGTCCACCACCTCACCGCCCAGCTTTTGCACCGCCGACTGCACCGCGGCCGCCGCACCCGACAAGCGCAACACCAGCATGCCGTCCCACCAGGCGCTGGCGTTGATCGGCAGCGGCTGGCCGCCCCAGGTGTTGAGCTGCTTCAACGCGGCGGCTTCGCCCTGCTCGAAGCGCAGCGTGGCCGTGGCTACGGCCACCGGCAGCACTTTGAGCGAGACCTCGCAGACCACGCCCAGCAGGCCCATCGACCCGGACAGCAGGCGCGACACGTCGTAGCCGGCGACGTTTTTGATCACCTGCCCGCCGAAGCTCAGCAGCTCGGCCCGGCCGGTCAGCAGCGTGGCGCCCAGCAGGTAGTCGCGCAGCCCGCCCACCGCTGCGCGGGCCGGGCCAGCCAGCCCGGCCGCGACCATGCCGCCGACGGTGCCGCCAGCCATGCCACCGACCTTGCCACCGGCCGCGTTGATCGCCAGGAAGCGCGGCGGCTCGAACGGCAGGCACTGGCGCTGTTCGGCCAGCGCCGCCTCCAGCTCGGCCAGCGGCGTGCCGGCCCGCACCGTGACGACCAACTCGCTGGGCTCGTAGCTGCTGATGCCGGCCAGCGGCCGGGTGTCCAGCGTGGCCAGTGCGGGGCCGGCGGGCGGCGGCTCGCCGTAAAAAGCCTTGGTGCTGCCACCCAGGATGTTGAGCGGCGTCTTGTCGGCGCGGGCCGCGCGAACCTGGTCGATCAGGTTGTCGAGTGCGGTATCGGCCACCGTCAAAACCGCTCCAGCTCGGCAAACGGCAGCAGGCCCTTCTTGACATGCATGCGGCCGTACTCGGCGCAGCGGTGCAGCGTGGGGATCACCTTGCCGGGGTTGAGCCCGCCGGCCGGATCAAACGCCCGTTTGACGGCAAACATCTGCTCACGCTCCTCGGGCGAAAACTGCACACACATCGAGCTGAGCTTTTCCACGCCCACGCCGTGCTCGCCGGTGACGGTGCCGCCGAGTGCCACGCTGGTTTCCAGGATGTCGGCGCCAAACAGCTCGCAGCGCCTCAATTGGTCCGGGTCGGCCGCATCAAACAGGATCAGCGGGTGCAGGTTGCCGTCGCCGGCATGGAAGACATTGCAGCAGCGCAGCTGGTACTTTTTTTCCATCGCGGCAATCGCGATCAGGATGTCGGCCAGGCGTTTTCTGGGGATGGTCGAGTCCATGCACATGTAGTCGGGGCTGATGCGGCCCGATGCCGGAAAGGCGTTTTTGCGTCCGCTCCAGAACCGCAGCCGCTGGGCCTCGTTTTCGCTGACCGCCAGCCGGCTGGCACCGTGGGCCAGCAGCACGGCCTGCATGCGCTCGATTTCTTCAGTCACCTCCTCGGGCGTGCCGTCGCTCTCGCACAGCAGGATCGCGGCGGCGTCCAGGTCGTAGCCGGCATGCACATAGTCTTCGACGGCCGCCGTCATCGGCTTGTCCATCATCTCCAGCCCAGCCGGGATGATGCCGGCGGCGATCACCGCGGCCACTGCATCACCGGCAGCGCGGATGTCGTCGAAGCTGGCCATGATGCAGCGCGCCAGCTGGGGTTTGGGCAAAAGCTTGACGGTGACCTCGATGGTCACGGCCAGCATGCCCTCGCTGCCGACCACCACCGCCAGCAGGTCCAGGCCGGGCGCGTCCAGCGCGTCGCCGCCAAACTCGACCGGCTCGCCGTCGGCGGTAAAACCGCGCACCTTGAGCAGGTTGTGCAACGTCAAGCCGTATTTGAGGCAGTGCACGCCGCCGGAGTTCTCGGCCACGTTGCCGCCGATGGTGCAGGCGATCTGGCTGCTGGGGTCGGGCGCGTAATACAGGCCGAAGGGTGCTGCCGCCTCGCTGATGGCCAGGTTGCGCACGCCGCACTGCACCACGGCGGTCCGGGCCAGCACGTCGAGCTTGACGATACGGTTGAACTTGGCCAGCGACATCGTCACGCCAAGGGCGTGTGGCATCGCACCGCCCGACAGGCCGGTGCCCGCGCCCCGCGCCACCACCGGCACCTGCAGGGCGTGGCAAGTCTTGAGCACGGCGGCCACCTGCGCCTCGGTCTCCGGCAGGGCGACCACCAACGGCAGCTGGCGGTAGGCGGTCAGGCCGTCGCACTCGTAGGGCACGGTGTCTTCTTGCCGGTACAGCAGCGCATGCGCCGGCAGCACCGCCCGCAGCGCGGCCACCACCTCGGCCTGGCGGGCGCTGCGTGCGCTGCGTTCGGCCTGCAGTGCAGCGTCGGACAAGGACAGATCGGCGGGGGCGTTCATGCGGCGAACCTCGGGTGTGGACTGAGCACCCGGTACAGGGCGTCGGCAGTCTAGATCAATGCACCACCATCAGCGTGAAGGGCCAGACATAGGCCTGCAACGTGACGTACAGGCCCACCAGGCAGGCCAGTGCGATCGAGTGGAAGAAGACGTAGCGCAGGATGTCGCCCTCGTGGTTGAACCAGCGCGTGGCGGTGGACGCCACCACGATGCTCTGTGCGTCGATCATCTTGCCCATCACCCCGCCCGAGCTGTTGGCCGCGCCCATCAGGTTGGCGCTCAGGCCCAGTTGCTCGGCCGCGACTTTTTGCATGCCGCCGAACAGCACGTTGCTGGCGGTGTCCGACCCGGTCATCGCCACCCCGATCCAGCCCATCAACGTGCCGAAAAAGGGGTAGAACACACCGGTGTTGGCAAACGCCAGGCCCAGCGTGGTGTCGGTGCCCGAGAAACGGGTGAGCGTGCCCAGCGCCAGCATCAGCACGATGGTGACCAACGAGTAGCGCACCAGCCACAGCGTGCGCAGCCAGGTCTTGAGGATCTCGATCGGGTTGTACTTCATCACCAGCGCGCCCAGGATGGCCGACAGCAGGATGCCGGTGCCGGTGGCCGACAGCAGGTTGAGGGTGTAGACCGCCGACTCGAAATGCGGCTTGGGCCCCACAGGCGGCACCTCCTGGATCAGGTTGTGCAAGCCCTCGATCGGGAAGGCGGGCGCAAAGATGCCGTTCAGGAAGGCCTTGACCGGCGGCAGGCCCCAGACAAACACAAATACCGTCAGGATGGCCCAGGGCGTCCAGGCGCGCACCAGGTCGGCCCGGCTGTGGCGCACGGGGGCACGGGCGGGCTTGGCCTCGGCGGCGCTGATGTCATGGCCGCGCATCGACGGCGAGGTCCAGATTTTCTTGGGCTGCCAGACCCGCAGGAAGGCGATCAGCGCCACCAGCAGTGACGGCCACCGGCGTGCCGAAGCCGGCCGCGCCCTCGGAAAAAGCGCCGAAGCAAAACGCGATCAGCAGCAGTTGCAGCCGGCGGTCCTCGGTGATGCCCGAGAGCGAGTCCTGCAGGATCTGGAAGCTGCCGTTCTGCTCGGCCAGCCGCAGCCGTGTTGCCGGCGCTGCGTCCTGGGGCTGGCCGGGCATCTGGCGCAAGGCCTGCAGCGCCAGCCGGGTCTGCGCCAGGCAGGCTGCACCCTGCGGGCGTCAGCCGGCCACAAACACCGTCAGCACGCCGGTGTAGCCGTAAATGTGGTGGCGGGCGATCTCGCCGGCGGCAAAAAAGCCGACCAGCGGCACATCACCCAGCGCGTGTTGCACGACCAAAGCCTCGGCCGACGGTGCGCCGAAATGCGGCCCGCCGCGGCCCGAGCAAGAGACGTAAACCGCACCGACGATGTGCGCGCCGGGCGGCCTGACGCCGGGGCCGGCTGCGGCGGTGTGCCCAGGGGGTTCACGCCGGGCGTTGCCTGCGTCGGCCGTGGCGGCGGCGGGGGATTCCGCCTCGATCTCGTCGCGGATCTCGGCGCAGATGCGCACCAGGTCACGCCGGGCGGCGGTTGCGTCGCGCCGGCAGAAAGTCAGTTGCAGGCCGACGCTGGCCTGGTCCGCCATCGCGATGCCGAACCGCGCCGGGTCGATGCCGATCAGGTGGCGCACCCGGGTGTCGGTGCCGAACTGGCCGCCGCGCGACAGCACCGCATCGCTGCCATCGGTCAGCCCTGCAAGCGTGCTGCGCAGCGTGGCCATGGCCTGCCGGGGTGCGTCCAGCGAGATGCCCAGGTCGGCCAGCAGCAGCGGCAGCGCGGGCTGGCCGTCGAGTTCGAGCACCAGGTTGCGCTCGCCCGCCGTGATGCGTCGTGCCGGGCCCAGCGGCTGGCAGCCCTGGGTCACGCGCGAGACCAGGCGGGTTGCGCCAGCGGGCAGCGCCGCGCTGCCCGCTGCTGGCGGTACCGGGTCGTCGAGAAAAGCCACACCCGACAGCCCGCCCTCGAACACGCCGTCCGCGATGTGCAAGTGCCGGCCGCGCGAGCCGGTGAGCCCGCCAAACAGGTAACCGCTGCGGGTGCGGCCGGCCAGCTCGATCAGCAGATCGTCCAGGTCGTGGGTGGCCGGATCGGCGTGCACCAATGCGCTGTAGGCCTGCTGCGCGGCCAGCGGCTGCCGGCCGTTGAACAATTGGAAGCTGTCGGCCGGCAGGTCGCACAGCATCAGCACCACGGCCGGCTCGTCGATGTACTCGACCCCGCTGGCCAACACCCCCACGCCGACGTTGCCGGCCCAGTGCACCCCGGGCCAGCGGTGTTGCAGCTCGGCCAGCAAGGTGTCGGCCTGCGAGACCAGCCGGTCGCTCAGGTAGACCAGACCCAGCGTGGCGACAAAGCCGGGCCCGCGTGTGGCGCGTTGGGCATCGATTTGCGCAGCGACCAATGCCAGCGCCATGTGGGCGTCGGGGTGGGTGGCGTGCGCGGTGATGAACATGCGGGGGTCGGTGCGGGTGTGGTTGCGGGGTGTGGTGGGGTCGCGCGGGCCTGTAGGTCAGCCGGCCTTGCGGCTGGCAGCTGCCTTGGCCTTTTTGGCCGGTGCCCGGGCGGCCTTGGCGGGCGTTGCCGCAGAGGCGCCCGCCATCTTCTGCGCCGACGCTACGGCGGTCTGCGCAACCGCCATGGGCACCGCGGTGGCCTGCTTGAGGGTGGCGCCGGCGGCCTCGATGCCTTGCTTGACCATGTCGCCGGCCAGGTTGCGGGCGGCATCGGTGTTGCTGTCCTTCATCGCGTTGGCCGCCAGCTCGCTGAACTGCTGGGTCAGCGCGCCCCACCACTGCATCGGGTCGATCACGCCGGCTGGCGCGACGGGCGCGTCCGCAGCGCCGCTGGACGAAGCGGCTTGGGCAGGTGCGCTGGCCGGCGCAGGCGCAGGTGCCGGTGCGGCCTCGGGCATCTTGATCTTGAGCGATTCGGTCAAGTCACCCAGCGAGACATTCATGCTCTTGAGCGTGGTCAGCGTCATGCGCTGCACCTCCAGCGCCTGGATCGTGGTGCCCAGCAGGCGGGCGTTCTGCTCCAGCCAGAACTGCACCGTGCGCAACTCGCCGATGCGTTTTTCCAGCGCCTCCGGGTCCAGCGTGGGGGCGATCCACTGGCCCACGCCGGGCATCGCGGCGCCTGCGCTCTTGACCAGGTTTTGCAGAAAGTCGAAGCCGGGCACCATGTTGGCAAATCCACCTGTTGTATCGCTCATGTTTTCTCCTTGGGGGTCTGTTGTGTTGCCTGCTGCATGGTAGCCCCGGCTGGATGGCTGCGCTTGCGTTGGCGGGGGTGTTTCAGCGTGCGGCGCCAGGCGCCAGCGGGCTGCGTTCGACGTTGAATCCGCGCGCGGCCAGCAGCCGCGGCAAGGCCATGGCGCCGGTCATGTGCAGGGCGCCCACCGCAGCAAACACCCGGTGGCCCTGGCTGTGCAGCGCGGCGATGCGGTCGGCCAGCGCCGGGTTGCGGGCATCGTTCAGGCGCCGCAATTGCGCCCGGTCGGCGCCTGTTGTCAGGCAGTTGCACCAGGCGGCGGGGTCGGCGAGGCGGGCCAGGTCGCCTTGCGCCCACAGCGCGGCCAAATGCACCAGCAGCTGGCGCGCACTGCCGTCCTCCAGTTGCGCCAGGCTGTTGCGCAGCAGGGCGTCGAGCTCGGCCGGGTCGTCGGGCAGCAGGGCGGCAAGCTGGGATTCGGGGTCCTCCAGCGACACCAGCCGCTTGCCGGTGGCGCGGGCCAGCGAGGCCAGCGCCAGATCCTGGCCGAAGGCCGGATCCAGCCCGTCGCGCCGGCCGGCCAGCACCGTCAGCGCTGTGACCTGCAGCAGCGCCGGCTGCGCCAGGAAGCCGGGTGCATCCAGGCAGTCGGCGTGCGCCTGGGCTGCCAGCCCGGCCAGCAGCGCAGCGGGCGGTGGTGTGCTGTGCTCGGCTTGTCGCAATCGGGCCAATCCACGTGCCATCGACGCAGCCATCGACGGGTCGGCGGTGTCGATCTCCAGCGCCAGCGTGTCGGCCGACAGCAGCGCTTGGCGGATGCGCGGCCCGGGGCTGACCCAGTCGAGCCGGCCGACATGCAGCGTGCCGTAGAGCCAGCTGCTGTGGCCCGCCTTGCTGATGCGCCACAGCAGGCCGCGGTCGGTTGCGCCCGGTTGGGCTTGGCGCTGCTGCGCTGCGTCGGGGGTCTGGGCGATGGGCGGGCAATTGGCGGTGGTGCGCGCCGTCGCGGGCTGCGCCTGTGCTGCCGGTGCCGTTGCCAACGCCAGGCCCACGCAACAGACCAGGCCGATGGAAGACGCCAGACAGACCGTCCGCAGCCGGGCAGGCCCGCGCATCCGCCTGTGCAGTGCGCCGTTCATGGTGCGGGCAGACGCAGGCGCAGCACGCCGTCCGCCTGGCTGAACGACAGCTTGCCCAGCACGTCCATGCCGAGCAAGGGTGACGCCAGCGCGGGCAGCACGGTCAGCGGCAGCCGATCAATACGCAGGCCACCCTGGAGCTGCAAGTCGGCACGGCCGGTCCAGCCTTGCACCGTGCCGCCGGCGGTGGACGATTGCACGCTGCGCTCGTGCACCAGCCCGGCGGCCTGCGCCAGTGCCTGCGGCAGCGCGCTGCGGGTGGCGCCGGTATCGACCAAAAACTCCACCGCCACGCCGTTGACGCGGCCGGGCCAGTGAAAATGCCCGTCCGGCGCCCGCCGCAACTCCACCACGCCGCCGGCTGCGGTGAACTGGCTCTGCCGCTGCCGGGTCTGCCAGGCTTGCAGCGCCAGGAACACGGCGGTGCCCAGCAACAGCCAGAAAGTGATGTGCTTGAGCGTGCGCGGAAAGTCCGTCATGCCCGGACGATGCCACGAAACCGGCCAGGTCCTTCAAGGTGCCGCCCGGCCCGGGGGCCGCGGCGGGCCTGACGCCCCGCCCGCCTGGCGGTTCGGGCCTATTTCAGAACTGCGACTTGAAGTAGTTGAAGGAGCTGGAGAAGGCATCGCGCACCTTCTCCATCTCGGCGACCATCGCCTCCCAGGTGTCCTCGCCGGCGGCCATCATCTGGTCGAGCTTGACGCCGGCTTCCTTGGATTTCAACGCCAGCTTGGACATCTCGGCCTGATACTTGTCGCGCGCCTCGGCCCGGCTAACCCGGGCCTGGGCTTCCAGCTCGGTCATCTTGGCATTCAGCTCGTCGAGCTGGAGCTTCATCTTGGCGACGTAGGCGTCTCGATGGGACATGGTGGTTCTTCCTGGCTTGAGGTGTGATGCGTTGGACGCCCGATCCGGCGCCTTCAAAACACGGTAAGCCGGCTGCGGGCCAGCGTCTGTGCGGTCGCCAACGAACGGTACGGCCCGGGTGTGGGGTGCGCTCAGGTGGCGCTTGCACCGGGTGTCCGGGCATCATGGCCGCCCCGGTGCGCGGCCAGTGTTGGAAGAGATAGGAAGTCATGCACAAGCAGGTCATTCAAAAGACGGTCATTCACCCGCCGGAAGCAGCCAACGGCCGGGCCGCGAGTGGGGCCGCGAGTGGGGAGGCAAGTGGTGCCGCAAGTGGTGCCGCAAGTGGTGCTGGCATGCCCCGCCCGGTTGCAGCTGTCGCACTGACGTTTTCAATGGTGTTTTTGCTGATGTTCGCGCCGGGCGCCGCCAGCGGCCAGCCGGTTGACGCGGACACAGTGCAGCCGGCCGCCGCCGCTGCACCGGTGGTTGGCCCTGCGCTGTTGCCGGTGGAGATGTTCTACCGCCACGCCGACATCGGCGCAGCCCGGCTGTCGCCGTCGGGCAAGCACCTGGCGGTCAGCGTCAACCAGGCGGGGCGGGTGGCGCTGGCGGTGTTCGACCTGGCTGGCGCCGCGCTGCCCAAGATCGTGGCGCACTACGGCAGCACCGACGTGCGCAGCTTTGCCTGGGTCAACGACGAGCGGCTGGTGTTCAACCTGATCGAGCTCGACGCCGGTGGTGCTGACCAGCGCTGGGGCCCGGGTTTGCTGTCGGTGGGTCTGGACGGGGCGCGGCCCAGGCTGCTGGTGCGCACCAACCGGGACTTTGTCGTCGGCGAGAGCAGCCGGGCAGTGCGCGAGCCGCTGGATCGGAACCACGCGTTGTTGGCGGTGCCCCTGGGCGGCGGCGATGAGGTCGTGGTGGGCAAGTTCAAGCACGACGGCGCGGGCGACCTCCAGGCAGTGCTGCCGGTCAAGCTCAACGTGCTGACCGGGCGCACCCAGTCACTGGCCGTGGGCATGCCCGAGGGCGTGACGCGTTGGTGGTTCGACCCGCAAGGCGAGCCCCGGGTCGGCGAGTCACAACAGGAGGGCCAGGTATCGGTGTATTGGCGGGCGCCGGGCACCGACACCTGGCCCCTGCTGGCCCGGTTTCCAGCGCTGGCGCGCAAGTTCACACCGCGCGAGGTGGACGCGGCCGGCAAGCTCTATGTCACCGTGGACAACGCCGGTGACGCGCATACCAGCGAGCTCAGGCTGTTCGACTTTGCCACCGGCAAACCCGAGGCCGACGCGCTGGTACGCACGCCGGGGTTCGACTTCCGTGGCGGCCTGGTGCATGACTTGGGCCCGCAGGCCCGGTCGGGTGCCCTCACCCTGGGCGTGCGGGTGCAGACCGATGCCGAAACCACGGTCTGGTTCGACGAGCGCCTGACCCGCCTGCAAAAGCTGGTCGACGACAAGCTGCCGGGCCACATCAACCGCATCAGTTGCCGGGCCTGCGCCAGCGCCGAGGCGGTGCTGCTGGTGCAGTCCTGGTCGGACCAGGACCCGGGCCAGTTCTGGGTCTACCAGGCTGCTGGCGCGGTGTGGCAGCGTGTGGGCGCGGTGCGCAAGGACATCGAGCCGCGCCGCATGGCCACGCTCGACTTCCACCGCTTCAAGGCGCGTGACGGTCTGGAGATTCCCGTCTGGGTCACGCTGCCGGCCGGCCCCAAACCGTCGGCCAGGCCAAGCCCGCGCCCGGCCGTGGTACTGGTGCACGGTGGGCCGTGGGTGCGGGGCGGTCAGTGGGCGTGGCATGACGACGCGCAGTTCCTGGCCTCGCGAGGGTATGTGGTGATCGAGCCCGAGTTTCGGGGCAGCACCGGGTATGGCGATCGGCTGTTCCGGGCTGGTTTCAGGCAATGGGGCCAGGCCATGCAGGACGACGTGGCCGATGCACTGCAGTGGGGCGTGGGCCAGGGCTGGGTCGATCCCAAGCGGGTGTGCATTGCCGGCGCCAGCTACGGCGGGTATGCCACGCTGATGGGCCTGGTGCGCCATCCCGAGCTCTACCGCTGCGGTGTGGCCTGGGTCGGGGTGACGGAGCCGCGGCTGATGTTCGAGTGGTCCTGGGTGTCGGACGTCAACACCGAGTCGCGCCAGTTCGCCTACCCGCAATTGATCGGCGATCCGGTGGCCGACGCGGCGATGCTCAACGCCAATTCACCATTGGCCCAGGCCGCACGCATCCGCACACCGCTGCTGTTGGCCTATGGCCGGCTAGACCGGCGGGTGCCGATCGAGCACGGCGAGAAGCTGCGCAGCGCGATGCGGGCCGCCGGCCAGGAGCCGGAATGGCTGGTTTACGCCGACGAGGGCCACGGCTGGCTGCGGCCCGAGAACCGCTTCGACTTTGCGCGCCGCATGGCGCGTTTTCTGGCGCAGCACCTTCAGGCTGCGCCCTGACCGTCGCCGCGCCGGCCTACACCGGGTCGGCGTCGGCGGGCGGCGCGGACTGATCGATCGGCCCGGCCACACGCTGCTCGATCGCACCGAACACGCTCAGGCCATCTCGCCCCGTCATCTCGATGCGCACCGTGTCGCCGGTCACCAGGTAGGGCGTGCGCGGCTCACCCAACTCGACGGTCTCGATGGCCCGCTGCTCGACGATGCAATGCCAGCCTTTGGCGGCATCGGCATTGCTGACCGTGCCCGAGCCCACCACCGAGCCGGCGCGCACGTTGCGGGTCTTGGCCAGGTGGGCGATCAGCTGGCCGAAGTGAAACGCCATCTCCGGCCCGGCATCGCACCCGCCCACCCGCTGGCCGTTGAGGGTCGATTGCATCGCCAGGTGCACCCGGCCGCCTTTCCAGGCCGCGCCCAGCTCGTCCGGCGTCACCGCCACCGGGCTGAAGGCGGTGGCCGGCTTGCTCTGCAAAAAGCCGTTGCCCTTGGCCAGCTCGGCCGGCACCAGGTTGCGCAGGCGCCAGCCGTTGGCCAGCATCAGCAGGCGCACGCCGTCCAGCGCCTGGTCCGGGCTGGCGCCCATCGCTACATCGCCGGTGATCACCGCCAGCTCGGCCCCGAAGTCGATGCCCCAGGCCTCGGACCCGAACCAGGCGTCATCTCGCGGGCCCTGGAAATCATCGCTGCCGCCCTGGACCATCAGTGGGTTGCTTGCAGCGTCGGCTGGCAGCTCAGCGCCGCGGGCCTGGCGCACCCGTGCCAGGTGGCTGAGGTAGGCCGAGCCGTCAGCGCACTGGTAGGCGCGTGGTAAAGGCGCCATGCACTGGCGCGGCTCGAAGGCAAAGGCATGGCGCGCCCGGCCCTGGTTGAGGGTGACGTACAGGTCCTGGAGCTGGGGTGACAGGAAGTTCCAGTCGTCCAGCACCTGCTGCAACCGGGTGGCGGTGGCGGTGGCAAAGTGGGCCAGGGCCAGGTCGCGCGAGACGACGACCAGCTGGCCGTCGCGCGAGCCGTCCTTGTAGGTGGCGAGTTTCATGGCTTTTTGCGCTGGGCGGTGGCAGTGGCGGGCTTGGTGGCAGCATTGTCCGATGCGCGCACCCCTGACCCCACCCCCGCCGGCCAGGCGGCCGCCGCGCTGGCGGGTGGGCGCCGGCCTGCTGCTGGCGGTGCTGCTGCTGCACGGCGTGCTGCTGGACGGCCTGGTGCCGCACCCGCCGCCAGGCGCCGGTCGTGGGCGGGAGGCCAGTCCGGTGCGGCCGGTGCAGGTGCGCACGGTGGCGGCGCGGCCCACAGACCCGGCACCGGACAGGGCGCTGGCGCCGCCGGCGGCCGGACGGCTTGCCGACCCGCTGGCCGCGCGCCCTTCGGGTCAGCCGGTGCAAGCGCCAACCCCGGCGCCGACGCCGACGCCCGAGTTCGTGGCGCCCGCGGTGCCGCCGCTGGTTGCGACGGCATCGGCGGCTGCGGCCACACCCTTGCCGACCGCGCAGGCGCCGGTCTCGGCCGCCGCGGCACCGCAAACCGCCGCGTCGAGCCCCACGTCACCCGACAGCACCGCACCCGACAGCACCGCGCCGGCCCCGGTCTACGCCACCCGCCTGCCGGCACCCGTGCAACTGCGCTACACGCTGCAACTCAACGGCCAGACCGGCGAGGCCGTGCTGGACTGGCGCCACGATGGCCAACGCTACGCGCTGGCGCTGGAGGCCCGCAGCGGGCGGGTGCAGCCGTTGGTCGAGCAGCTCAGCCAGGGCGGGATCGATGCCGCCGGACTGGCGCCCGAGCGCTTCACCGACCGTCGGCGCGGCCGCGGCCAACGGGCGGCCAACTTTCGGCGCGACATCGGCCGCATCGGCTTCTCGGGCCCGCAGATCGACTACCCGGCGTGGCCGGGCGCGCAGGACCGCTTGAGCTGGTGGGCGCAGCTGGCGGCGATCCAGGCTGCGGCTGCGGCTGCGTTTACGGAAGTCGCACCGCTGTCGGCCATCACGCTGTTTGTGGTGGACGCCCGGGGCGCTGGCGATTGGTGGCGATTTGTGCCGCAGGGCGAGGCCGTGCTCGACACCGCTCTGGGCCGGGTGGTGACGCAGCACTGGCGGCGCGATCCTGATGCGGCCGACCGCCACGACAGCCAGCGCACCGAGGTGTGGCTGGACGCCACCCGCGGCCATTGGCCGGTGCAGCTGCGCACCACCTCGCTGCGCAGCGGTGACGTGTTTGAGCTGCGGCTGGCGGCCGAGCCCGGCTTGCCGCCTTGACTTGTCGCGCTGACTTGCCGCGCTGATCTGGGCGGCTGGCTTGAAACCTGCATGCCCGTCCCCAGTTGCTGACCAAGGAGAACTTCATGCAGACGCTCTACAACTCGGACAGTTTCACGGTGGTGGCCTTTGAGATGCCCGCCACAGCGGGCAGCGGCGAGGCGCCGCGCCGGCAGGGCGGCTTCGAGATCGTCGACAAGTTTGCGCGCAAGGAGATCTTCATCCAGGGCGCGGTGGCCGAATCGTTCCAGCAGGGTGTGCAAGCGCTGGCGGCGCACGGCGAGCCGGACGTCGAGGCGCTGGACGACTACATCGCCGGGTTCACACTGCTGGCGCAGCAGCCTGTGCTGCTGCACTGATCGGGGCGTATTGCAAGTCCGGGACGGCAGCGGACCAGACCCTGGCGGGTCGCACACGGCGGCAGGTCATTCAGCGGGCTCCTACAATTCGGTGATGAGCCGAGCCGCCGCCTTCCAAGCCCCCGCCTACACCCGCGCCGCCGTGCTGCCGGCGCTGCTGCAGCAGCGCATCGTCATCATCGACGGCGCGATGGGCACCATGATCCAGCGTCACAAGCTGACCGAAGCCGACTTTCGCGGTGATCGTTTTGCCGACCACCCCAAGGACCTGAAGGGCAACAACGACCTGTTGCAGCTGACCCGGCCCGATGTCATCAGCGAGATCCACCGCCAGTACCTGGCGGCCGGCGCCGACATGATCGAGACCAACACCTTCGGCGCTACCTCCATCGCCCAAGAAGACTACGGCCTGGGCCACATCGCGCGCGAGCTGAACGTGGTGGCCGCCCGGCTGGCCCGCGAGGCGGCCGACGCCTACAGCACCCCGGACAAACCGCGCTTTGTCGCCGGCGCGCTGGGCCCCACACCGCGCACCGCCAGCATCAGCCCGGATGTGAACGACCCGGGCGCGCGCAACACCAGCTTCGACGAGTTGCGGGCGGCGTACTTCGAGCAGGCCAGCGGCTTGCTGGAGGGCGGCTGTGACTTGTTTCTGGTCGAGACCATCTTCGACACCCTCAACGCCAAGGCCGCGATCTTTGCGCTGGACGAATTGATGGAGCAGACCGGCGAGCGCCTGCCGGTGATCATCAGCGGCACGGTGACGGATGCGTCAGGCCGCATCTTGTCGGGCCAGACCGTACCGGCCTTCTGGCACAGCGTGCGCCATGCCCGGCCGCTGGCCGTGGGCCTGAACTGCGCGCTGGGCGCGGCGGTGATGCGGCCCTACATCGAAGAGTTGGCCAAGGTGGCGGGTGATACCTTCATCAGCTGCTACCCCAACGCCGGCCTGCCCAACCCGATGTCCGAGACCGGGTTCGATGAAACGCCTGAGGTCACCGGCAGCATGCTGGCTGAGTTTGCCCAGGCCGGCTTTGTCAACATCGTCGGCGGCTGCTGCGGCACCACGCCCGAGCACATTGCCGAAATCGCGCGCCGGGTGTCGGCTTACCGGCCGCGCGGCCGCAGCGATCCGCTGTTTTCGCCGCTGCTGGCGGCCTGACTGCGGCGGGGCTGCCTGCAGCGGTGGCGGCCGGCGTGACACCCTGCGCGGATGCGTGCCGGTGTCGGCCCCGCCACAGGGCTGCCAAACACCCGTCAGACCGATAGAATCCGGGTTCTCCCGAGGAGCGTTGCGATGGTGGCCTGATCAGTTCAGCCCACCGCCAGGCTCGGGACGGCGTGGTGGCCTGTGTCTGCTGCGCCCGGCAACGGCGCTCACCCCTGCCTGTACAGGCGCACCGGGTGAGCAAGCCACATCAGTGGCGGCCGCGTCCGGCCCGCCTTGATCCGAGAGCCCGCCATGACCGACCCCGACCTGTCCCCGTCCGCCTCGACGGACGCCGCCCCCGTACCCGCCCCGCCGCCGATGCGCCTGGCCGGCCTGGAGCCGGTGGCCATCGGCGAGCAGAGCCTGTTTGTCAACATCGGCGAGCGCACCAACGTCACCGGGTCCAAGGCCTTTGCCCGGATGATCCTGGAGGGCCGCTACGAGGACGCGCTCAGTGTCGCCCGCCAGCAGGTGGAAAACGGCGCCCAGGTGATCGACATCAACATGGACGAGGCGATGCTCGACAGCGCCGCGGCGATGGAGCGCTTCCTGAAGCTGATCGCCGGTGAGCCCGAGATCGCCCGGGTGCCGATCATGGTCGATTCGTCGAAGTGGAGCGTGATCGAGACCGGCCTGAAGTGCCTGCAGGGCAAGGGCATCGTCAACTCGATCTCGCTCAAAGAGGGCGAGCCTGAGTTCCGGCGCCAGGCCACGCTGCTGCGGCGCTACGGCGCGGCCACCGTGGTGATGGCGTTTGATGAAAAAGGCCAGGCCGATACCTACGACCGCAAGATCCAGATCTGCGAGCGGGCCTACCGGCTGCTGGTCGACGAGATCGGCTTTCCGGCCGAGGACATCATCTTCGACCCCAACATCTTTGCGATCGCCACCGGCATCGAGGAGCACGCCAACTACGCGGTGGACTTCATCAACGCCACCCGCTGGATCAAACAGAACCTGCCCGGCGCCAAGGTCTCGGGTGGCGTGTCCAACGTGAGCTTTTCGTTCCGCGGCAACGAGCCGGTGCGCGAAGCCATCCACACCGTGTTTTTGTACCACGCTATCCAGGCCGGCATGGACATGGGCATCGTCAACGCCGGCATGGTGGGTGTGTACGACGACCTGGACACCGACTTGCGCGAGCGGGTGGAGGACGTGGTCTTGAACCGGCGCGAGGATTCGACCGAGCGCCTGCTGGAGGTGGCCGAGAACGTCAAGGGCGCGGCCAAGGACGACAGCCTGCGCCTGCTGTGGCGCAACAATGGGGTTGATGCGCGACTCAGCCATGCGCTCGTGCACGGCATCACCGACTTCATCACCGCAGACACCGAAGAATGCTGGCAGCGCATCGCCGCCGGCGGTGGCCGGCCGCTGCATGTGATCGAAGGCCCGCTGATGGCCGGCATGAACATCGTCGGCGACCTGTTTGGCCAGGGCAAGATGTTCTTGCCGCAGGTGGTCAAGTCAGCCAGGGTGATGAAGCAGGCGGTGGCGCATCTGCTGCCCTACATCGAGGCCGAGAAAAAAGCGACGGTCGATGCGGGTGGCGATGTCAAGCCCAAGGGCAAGATCGTGATCGCCACCGTCAAGGGCGATGTGCACGACATCGGCAAGAACATCGTCACCGTGGTCTTGCAGTGCAACAATTTCGAGGTCGTCAACATGGGCGTGATGGTGGCCTGCCAGGACATCCTGGCCAAGGCCCGCGTCGAGGGCGCCGACATCGTCGGCTTGTCCGGCCTGATCACGCCCAGCCTGGAGGAGATGCAGCACGTGGCCGCCGAGATGCAGCGTGACGAGTATTTCCGCAGCCGCAAGATCCCGCTGCTGATCGGCGGCGCCACCTGCAGCCGGGTGCACACCGCCGTCAAGATCGCGCCGCACTACGAGGGGCCGGTGGTCTACGTGCCCGATGCGTCACGATCGGTTGGTGTGTGTGCTGACCTGCTGAGCGACGAGCGCGCCGCCAAGTTCATCACCGACTTGGAGGCCGACTACGACCGGGTGCGCACGCTGCATGCCAACAAGAAGGCCACGCCGCTTGTCACACTGGCCGCAGCGCGCGCCAACAAAACCAAGATCGACTGGTCGGCCTACAGCCCGCCCAAGCCGAAGTTCATCGGCCGCCGGGTTTTCAAGAACCAGGACCTGACCGAACTGGCGGCTTACATCGACTGGGCGCCGTTTTTCCAGACCTGGGACCTGGCGGGCAAGTTCCCCGACATCCTCCGCGACGAGGTGGTGGGCGAGGAAGCGGTGCGGGTGTTTGCCGACGGCAAAAAGCTGTTGCAGCGCGCCATCGCCGGCCGTTGGATGCAGGCCAGCGGCGCGGTCTGCCTGCTGCCGGCCAACACGGTGGACGACGACACGATCGAGATCTACGCCGACGAGTCGCGCAGCCAGGTGCTGATGCGCTGGTGCCCGTTGCGCCTGCAGACCGAGCGGCCGGTAATCCCCGGCCCGAATGGCCCGAATGGCCAGCCGGGCGAAAAAATCAAACGCGCCAACCGCAGCCTGGCCGACTTCATCGCGCCAAAAGGTGAAGCCGCCGACTACATCGGCCTGTTTGCGGTTACGGCCGGGCTGGGCATCGAAAAGCGGGTGACGCAGTTCGAGGCCGAACACGACGACTACAACGCGATCATGCTCAAGGCCCTGGCCGACCGCCTGGCCGAAGCCTTTGCCGAGCGCCTGCACCAGCGGGTGCGCACCGACCTGTGGGGCTACGCCGCCGATGAGACCCTGCCCACCACCGAGCTGATCGCCGAGAAGTACCGCGGCATCCGCCCGGCGCCGGGCTACCCGGCCTGCCCGGACCACAGTGTCAAGCGTGCGATGTTCGAGCTGCTGGACGGTGCAGATATCGGCATGGCGCTGACCGAGAGCCTGGCGATGACCCCGGCGGCCAGTGTGTCGGGCTTTTACCTGGCGCACCCCGAGTCGGTGTACTTCAATGTCGGCCGCATCGGCGACGACCAACTGCTGGATTGGGCGGCGCGTCAGGCGTTGCCGGCAGACGACGCCCGGCGGCTGTTGGCACCGGCGCTGGGTTAGCGATGGTGAGGGTCTCGGCATGACGTGATCGGCGTCAAAATACAGCCATGCCCGAGACCTCCCGCACCGCCTCACTGCTGCTCAACCTGGCGCATGCGCTGGACCATCTGTTCCTGCTGATCTTTGCCACTGCGGTGTCTGCCATCGCCGCCGACTTCGGCTTTGCGCGCTGGGAGGACCTGATGCCCTACAGCGTGGGCGCGTTTGTGATGTTCGGCCTGGGCTCGCTGCCGGCTGGCAAATTGGGTGACAGTTGGGGCCGGCGGCCGATGATGCTGGTGTTCTTCTTTGGCCTGGGCGCCTCCGCCGTGTTGGCGTCGCTGACCCAGACCGTCTGGCAACTGGCCGCGGCGTTGACCTTGCTGGGCACCTTCACGGCGATCTACCACCCGGTGGGCATCCCGATGCTGGTGCAAGGCGCCAAGCGGCCAGGCGCCACCATCGGCATCAACGGTTTGTCGGGCAACCTGGGCATTGCGGCGGCGGCGCTGCTGACCGGCTTTCTGGTGCAGACCGTGGGTTGGCGGGCGGCGTTTGCGGTGCCGGGTGGGGTCTGCATCGCGCTGGGCTTTGTATTTGCGCGCTGGGTGCCCGCCGAGGCCGAGCCGCCGTCGCGCCGCAGCCGGCCGGCCGCCGTGGCGCTGTCGCCGGCGCAGCTGGCCCGGGTGCTGGTGGTGATGACCGTGGCGTCGGCCACGGCTGGCCTGCTGTTCAACCTCACCACCAATGGCAACGGACAGCTGCTGGCCGAGCGGCTGGACGGGGTGGTCAACGACCCGGCCACGCTGGGCATGCTGCTGGCGGCGGTCTACGCCGTGGCCTCGCTGGCCCAGGTGGTGGTGGGGCGGCTACTGGACCGGGTGCCGCTCAAGCGCTTGCAGTTGTGCATCGTGCTGGCGCAGGCGCCGCTGCTGCTGGCGGCATCGATGGCGCAGGGTTGGTGGCTGTATGCCGCGCTGCTGGGCGTGATGATCCTGATATTCGGCGCGATCCCGTTCACCGATGCGGTGATCGTGCGCTATGTCGATGACCGCATGCGCTCGCGTGTGGCCGGCCTGCGGCTGACGCTGTCGCTGGGCTTTTCGTCGCTGGCGGTGTGGGCGCTGGGGCCGGTGGTCAAGGCCAACGGGTTCGGGGTGCTGCTGATGGCGATGGCGGGCATCTCGCTGTGTACCGCGGCCGCCTTGCTGGCGCTGCCGGCTGAGCACAAGCCGGCCAACGCCTGAGCACACTGGCCGGGCCAGGCGCGCCGCAGGCCAGCCAGGATCAGCCGCAGATCAGCCACCAGCGAGCGCCCGCCGGTACTGCATCGCCTCGGCCAGATGCACCACGGCGATGGACTCGGCGCCGGCCAGATCGGCAATCGTGCGCGCCACCTTGATGGCGCGGTGCAGGCTGCGGCCGGTCCAGCCCAGCCGGGTGGCGGCCTGTTGCAAGAAGCGCGCAGCGCCGGCGTCCAAGGTGCAGAACCTGTCGAGTTGCAAGCCGGCCAGGGCGGCGTTGGCACAACCCTGGCGGTCCTGCTGGCGGGCGCGCGCGGCGGCCACGCGCTGGGCCACCACCGCACTGGCTTCACCCTCGGGCAGCGCCAGCATGTCGGCCGGCGCGACGGCGGCCACCTCCACCTGCAAATCGATGCGGTCCAGCAGCGGCCCCGACAACTTGCCCTGGTAGCGCGCCACCTGGTCGGGTGTGCAGCGGCAATGCCGGCCCGGCGTGCTGGCGCCCAGCCAGCCGCAGGGGCAGGGGTTCATCGCCGCCACCAACTGGAACCCGGCCGGGAATTGCGCCGAGCGCGCCGCCCGCGAGATCGTGATCTGGCGTGTCTCCAGCGGCTCGCGCAGCGCCTCCAGCGCGGCGCGCGGGAACTCGGGCAACTCATCGAGGAACAACACGCCACCGTGGGCCAGCGAGATTTCGCCCGGTCGCGGCGGTGACCCCCCGCCCACCAGCGCCACCGCACTGGCGGAATGGTGGGGGGAGCGCACCGGCCGCTGGCGCCAGCGCGCCGCATCAAAACCGCCTGGTGCCAAGCCGGCCAGTGCCGCGCTGGCCAGTGCCTCGTCGTCGCCCATCGGTGGCAGCAGGCCGGGCAGGCGCTGCGCCAGCATCGATTTGCCGCTGCCGGGTGGGCCCACCATCAACAGGCTGTGCTCACCGGCCGCTGCCACCTCCAGTGCACGCTTGGCGGCGGCCTGGCCGCGCACGTCGCGCAGGTCGATGCTGGCTGGCCGGGGCTCAGCTTCCGGCGCGGCGCACACCGGCAGCGGCTGGGCCGCATCGCCCGGCAGCATGGCCCGCACGACTTCCAGCAGGGTGTCGGCGCCGCAGACCCGCACCGACCCGGCGCGTGCTGCCTCGCTGGCACTGGACCGGGGCAGCACCAGGGTGCGCCCGCTGCCGCCGCGTTGCAACGCCAGGGCCAGCGCCAGGGCCCCGCGTACCGGCCGCAAATCGCCGGCCAGCGACAACTCGCCGGCAAACTCGCACTGCGCCAGACGGGCCGCATCCAGGTCACCGCTGGCTGCCAGGATGCCCAGCGCGATCGGCAGATCGAAGCGCCCCGACTCCTTGGGCAGGTCGGCAGGCGCCAGGTTGACGGTGATTCTCTTGTTGTGCGGAAACGCAAAACCCGAGTTCACCAGTGCGGCGCGCACCCGCTCGCGCGACTCCTTGACCTCGGTATCGGCCAGGCCCACGAGCGTGAAGCTGGGCAGGCCGTTGGCCAAATGCACTTCGACCTGCACCTCCGGCGCGGCCAGGCCGTCCAGGGCCCGGCTGGTGATCACGGCCAATGACATCTCGCGTTCTCCACGAACCCGCACCGGGGCAAGGCCGCTGCTGCCATCGATTGTGACCGGAGGGCGTGGGCACACCAGAGGTGCACCTGCGTGCCCCTCGGCGAATGCACCAATGCTGTGCGCCAGCATGATATTCACCGATTCGGTGCGATCTGTGGGTCTGACTGGGCGGGGATGGCCCGGCGATGGGGCGTTTCACCCAGGCGTCCGCACCGGCTGGTGCATGGCACGGAAGCTGCACTGGTTATCCCCGACATCCCACCTCGCAACCGTTCGGAACCCGACCATGAAAATCACCCTCGCCGCCCTTACCGCCCTTTCCGCCCTTTTGGCCGTCTCAGCCTTTCCGCTGGCGGCCCAGGCCGAGGACGCACCCTCGACCACATTCAACATCGGCGCCGTCACCGACTACCGCTACCGCGGCATTTCGCAAAGCGGCCTGAAGCCGGCCTTGCAAGGCGGCGCCGACTACAGCAACCCCAATGGCATCTACCTGGGCGTCTGGGCCTCGACCATCAAGTGGATCAAGGACGGCGGCAAGCTTGCCGGCGTCGACAGTGGCAATACCGCGGTCGAGATCGACCTCTACGGCGGCTACAAGGGCTCGATCACCAAAGACTTGAGCTTCGACATCGGCGGCCTGTACTACCTGTATCCGGGCAACGACTACGCCAAGATCCCGGGCGCGGCCAACGCCAACACCTTCGAGCTGTACGGCGCGTTGACCTACAGCGTGGTCACCGCCAAGTATTCGCGTGCCTTCACCAACACTTTCGGCTTTGCCGACAGCAAGGGCAGCTACTACCTCGACTTGAGCGCGACGTTCGATCTGGGCAACGGCTTCAGCCTGGTGCCGCACGTGGGCCGCCAGGAAATCGCCAATTTCAGCCCGGCCAACTACACCGACTACTCGCTGACGCTGGGCAAGGACCTGGGCAACGGCTTCACCGTCAGCGCCGCGGCCATCGGCACCAATGCCAGCAAGACCGGCTACATCACGCCCGACAACAAGTTCACCGGCAAAAGCGCGCTGGTGCTCGGCGCCAAGTACAGCTTCTGACCGTCCGCCCGCCCTGATCTGACCTGACCCGAAACGGAGAACCCCATGAAGATGGTGACTGCCATCGTCAAGCCTTTCAAGCTTGATGAAGTTCGTGAAGCCCTCAGCGCCATCGGCGTGCAGGGCATCACGGTGACCGAAGTCAAAGGCTTCGGCCGCCAGAAGGGCCACACCGAGCTGTACCGCGGCGCCGAGTACGTGGTCGACTTTTTGCCCAAGGTCAAGATCGAGGCGGCGGTGGACGACGCCATCGTCGACCGCGTGATCGAGGCCATCGAGGCGTCGGCCCGCACCGGCAAGATCGGCGACGGCAAGATTTTTGTCTCGACCCTGGAGCAGGTGGTGCGCATCCGCACCGGCGAGACGGGCCGCGACGCGCTCTAAAAACCCCCTGGGTGTGCGCTCCGCGTCCGCCCTCAAAAAATCTGTTGGAGAGATAAAACCATGAGAAAGCTCATCGCTTCCCTCGCCCTGGGCGTCGCAGTCCTGGGTTTTGCGGGCGGCGCAACAGCGCAGGATGCCGCCGCTTCCGCAGCTGCAGCCACCACCGCGGCCGCCACCGCGTCGGCAGCCGAAGCGGCCGCGCCTGCAGCCGCTCCGGCACCCGCGGCATCGGCCGCTGCCGCCCCTGCGGCATCTGCTGCGGCGTCCGCACCGGTGGCCAACAAGGGCGACAACGCCTGGATGCTGGTCTCCACCCTGCTGGTCATCATGATGACCATCCCCGGCCTGGCGCTGTTCTACGGCGGCCTGGTGCGCAGCAAGAACATGCTGTCGGTGCTGATGCAGGTGATGGTCACGTTCTCGATGATCGTCGTGCTGTGGGCGCTGTACGGCTACAGCCTGGCCTTTACCGAGGGCAATGCCTTCATCGGCGGGCTGGACCGGCTGTTCATGAAGGGCTTGTTCAATGCCCAGACCGGTGAGTTCGCGATGGCGGCCACCTTCAGCAAGGGTGTCTACATCCCCGAGCTGCTGTTTGCCGCCTTCCAGGCCACGTTTGCCGGCATCACCTGCTGCCTGATCGTCGGCGCGTTTGCCGAGCGCATCAAGTTCTCGGCGGTGCTGCTGTTCTCGGCGCTGTGGTTCACCTTCAGCTACGCCCCCATCGCCCACATGGTCTGGTTCTGGATGGGCCCGGACGCCTACACCGGCAAGGAAGTGGTTGACGCGATGAACGGCAAGGCCGGCCTGCTGTGGCAGTGGGGCGCGCTGGATTTTGCCGGCGGCACGGTGGTGCACATCAACGCCGCGGTGGCGGGCCTGGTGGGCGCCTTCATGATCGGCAAGCGCGTGGGCTACGGCAAAGAAGCGATGGCGCCGCACAGCCTGCCGCTGACGATGGTCGGTGCCGCGCTGCTGTGGGTGGGCTGGTTCGGCTTCAACGCCGGGTCGGCGCTCGAGGCGGGCAACTCGGCCATCCTGGCTTTCATGAACACCTTCACCGCCACGGCCGCTGCGGTACTGGCCTGGTGCCTGGGTGAAGCAATGCACAAGGGCAAGGCATCGATGCTGGGCGCGGCCTCGGGTGCCGTGGCTGGCCTGGTGGCCATCACCCCGGCGGCCGGCAATGTCGGCCTGATGGGCGCGATCGTGATCGGCTTTGTCGCTGGCTTCGCCTGCCTGTGGGGGGTCACCGGCCTGAAGAAGATGCTCGGCGCCGACGACACGCTGGACGTGTTTGGCGTGCACGGCGTGGGCGGCATCGTCGGTGCGCTGCTGACCGGCGTGTTCAACAACCAGTCGCTGGGCGGCCCGGGCCTGGTGTCCGACTGGGTCACCGCCACGGTCTCCAGCAACCCCATCTTCGACCAGGTGCTGATCCAGGCCAAGGCGGTGGGTGTGACGGTGATCTGGTCGGGCGTGGTGGCCTTCGTCGCCTTCAAGATCGTCGATCTGGTGGTCGGCCTGCGTGTCACCGAAGAGGAAGAGCGCGAAGGGTTGGACATCAGCTCGCACGGCGAGACGGCTTACGCCAAGTAAGCGCTTGGCAAAGTGGCAAAGGCCGGAGCGATCCGGTCGCGCCTCAAAAAGGGCTGCTCCAGGGCAGCCCTTTTTTCGTCGGGTGCCGCCGCCCGGCTTGCCATCGGGCGGTCCGGCACCATGTGCCTAAAATCTTCGTTCACGCTCCGGCCAACCAGGCAGACCCATGGTCCCCCACCTCATCACCGCGCTCACCGGCCCGATCAACGAACTCGAAGCCCGCATCCTCGACTCGATGCCCGCCATCGAGCGCTGGTTCCGGCTGGAGTGGATGGAGCACACGCCGCCGTTCTACAGCGCGGTCGATCTGCGCAACGCCGGCTTCAAGCTGGCGCCGGTCGATACCAACCTGTACCCGGGCGGTTTCAACAACCTGACACCCGAGATGCTGCCGCTGGCGGTGCAGGCGGCGATGGCGGCGATCGAGAAGATCTGCCCCGAGGCCAAGAACCTGCTGCTGATCCCCGAGCGCCATATCCGCAACACCTTCTACTTGAGCAACGTGCAGCGGCTGGTACGCATCTTCACCCAGGCCGGGCTGAACGTGCGGCTGGGCACGCTGGACGCGGCCGTCACCACGCCCACCGCGCTGGCCCTGCCCGACGGCAGCGAGTTGCTGCTCGAGCCGCTGGTGCGCAGCCGCGGCCGGCTGGGCCTGAAGGACTTCGACCCTTGCACCATCTTGCTCAACAACAACCTGTCGGCCGGTGTGCCCAAGACAATCGAACACCTGTATGAGCAGTACCTGCTGCCGCCGCTGCACGCCGGTTGGGCGGTGCGGCGCAAGAGCAAACACTGCCAGAGCTACGAGGAGGTGGCCAAGAAGTTTGCCAAGCTGCTGGGCATGGACCCCTGGCTGATCAACCCGATGTACACCGCGGTAGGCCCGGTGGACCTGGCGGACGCTGCGTCGCTCGACGGCCTGCAGACCCAGGTCGATGCACTGCTGACCAAGGTGCGCCGCAAGTACAAGGAATACGGCATCAACGAGAAGCCGTTTGTGGTGGTCAAGGCCGACAGCGGCAACGACGGCCTGGGCCCGGTGACGGTGCGTGACGCCAAGGACCTGGCGGCGGTGCTGCAACGCGCCCGCGACAAGATCGGCATGGCCGTGTCCGACCACCGGCCCGCCGCGCTGATCCTGCAAGAGGGTGTGCCCACCTACGAACGCGTCAACGACGCGGTGGCCGAGCCGGTGGTCTACATGATCGACCGCTACGTGGTGGGCGGCTTCTACCGGGTGCATGCCGAGCTCGGCATCGACGAGAGCCTCAACGCACCCGGCGCCAGCTATGTGCCGCTGGCCTTTGCCGACAGCCACCACCTGCCGCGTCCCGGCGAAAAGCCCGGCGCCAGCGCGCCCAACCGCTTCTACATGTACGGCGTGATCGGCCGGCTGGCGATGCTGGCGGCCAGCTACGAGTTGGAAGCCACCGACCCGGACGCCGAGGTCTACGACTGAGCTGGGGGTTCAAGATGGCAGCGCCAATGCAGCGCATGCCATTGCACCGCACCATGCCGAGCGCACAATAGGCGGTTTCGGCTTTCAGGCGGCGGGGCGACCCAGCGGCCCCGCGTTGTGAGTACGGCAAACGCCCCCAAATCCCCGGCCGCCCTGGCGGCGCTGACGCTCGGCGCCCTGGGCGTGGTCTATGGCGACATCGGCACCAGCCCGCTGTACGCGCTCAAGGAGGTCTTCCACGGCGGCCATGTCGCCACCTCGGACGCCAACATCCTGGGTGTGCTGTCGCTGATCTTCTGGACCATGACGATCATCGTCTCGGTCAAGTACGTGCTGCTGATCCTGCGCGCCGACAACAACGGCGAGGGCGGCCTGATCGCCATGCTGGCGCTGGCCACCACTGCCGTGAAGGACAAGCCCCAGCTGCGCAGCGTGTTGATGACGGTGGGCCTGTTCGGCACCGCGATCTTCTACGGCGACGGGGTCATCACGCCGGCGATCTCGGTGCTGTCGGCGGTGGAGGGCCTGGGCGTGGCCGCGCCAGCGCTGAAGGGTGCCGTCATCCCGATCACCTTGCTGGTGCTGACGGGGCTGTTTTCGGTGCAGCGCTTTGGCACCGGCGGCATCGGCAGGTTTTTTGGTCCGATCACGCTGGTGTGGTTTGTCGCGCTGGTGGCGCTGGGCCTGCCGCACATTGCCGAGAACCCCGGTGTGCTGGTGGCGCTGAACCCGCTTTATGCGGCCAACTTTTTTGTCGCCAACCCGCTGGTGGCCTTCATCGGCCTGGGTGCGGTGGTGTTGTGCGTGACCGGCGGCGAGGCGCTGTACGCCGACATGGGCCACTTCGGAAAAAAGCCGATCCGCATCGCCTGGTACGGCTTTGTGATGCCGGCGCTGGTGGTCAACTACTTCGGCCAGGGCGCGATGCTGCTGGGCCACCCCGAGGCCATCGACAACCCGTTTTTCAAGATGGCGCCCGGCTGGGCCCAGTTGCCGCTGGTGGTGCTGGCCACGGCGGCCACGGTGATCGCATCGCAGGCGCTGATCACGGCGGCGTTTTCGGTCACCAAGCAGGCCATCCAGCTCGGCATCCTGCCGCGCATGCAGATCCGCCACACCTCGGTGAGCGACACCGGCCAGATCTACGTGCCGTTTGTCAACTGGGGGCTGTTTGTCTTCATCGTGCTGGCGGTGGGCTTGTTCAAGACCTCGTCCAACCTGGCGTCGGCCTACGGCATTGCGGTCACGCTGGACATGACCATCACCACGGTGATGACGTTTTTTGTCATCCGCTTCGGCTGGAAGTACCCGCTGCTGCCCAGCCTGCTGGCCACCGGCTTCTTCTTTGTCATCGACATCACGTTTTTTGCCAGCAACATGCTCAAGCTGGTGGCGGGCGGCTGGTTCCCGATCGTGATCGGCATCGGCATGTTCACCCTGATGCTGACCTGGATGCAGGGCCGCAAGCTGATGAGCGCGCGGCTGCGCGACGAGGCGATCGACCTGGAGAGTTTTTTGTCGGCGGTGTTCATCAGCCCGCCCAAGCGGGTGGAGGGCACGGCGGTGTTCTTGTCGGGCGAGACCGGCATGACACCCAACGCGCTGCTGCACAACCTCAAGCACAACAAGGTGCTGCACGCTTACAACCTGTTTGTCACGGTGCGGCACCATGAGGTGCCCTGGGTCGGGTTCGACAAGCGCATCGAGGTGGAGAGCCTGGGCCACGACTGCTGGCAGGTGGTATTGCACTTCGGCTTCAAGAACGACCCGGACGTGCCCGAGGCGCTCCAGCAGCTGGAGGCGCGCGGCATCCC
>Ga0209181_10000889_pt1 | contig 53782 bp, 44 predicted proteins | sample MAT05_FD_187208 | JGI IMG/M metagenome (GOLD analysis project Ga0209181, IMG submission 187208) | Freshwater microbial communities from Lake Fryxell liftoff mats and glacier meltwater in Antarctica - MAT-05 (SPAdes) (version 2) | ecosystem: Environmental > Aquatic > Freshwater > Ice > Liftoff... | reverse complement strand
TCTACAACGAGGCGGACAACTTCCCGAACCTCGTTCGGGAAGTGGAACGCTTCGTTCCGCAGCCGTTCACGCTCAACGTCGTCTACGACTTCGACGGCGACACCACGGTGCCGGTGGCGCGCGAGCTGGCCGCGTCGCGGCCGTGGTTGCGGCTCGTGAAGAACCGCTACAAGGGCGTCGTCGGGGCGCTGCGGACCGGGTTCGAGGTGGTGGCCCGCGGCCCCGTTCTGGTGGTGATGGCCGACCTGTCGGACGACCTGCGCGACGTGCCGCGGATGCTGGAACTGTACCGCGGCGGGGCGAGCGTGGTGTGCCCGAGCCGCTACTGCCCCGGCGGCAAGCAACTCGGCGGCCCGTGGCTGAAGCGGACGATGAGCCGCGCCGCGGGGCTGAGTCTGCACCTGTTGGTGAACTTCCCGACGCGCGACGCCACGAACAACTTCCGCCTCTACGACGCCGCCCTCGTCAACGACCTGGGCGTCGAGAGCGTCGGCGGGTTCGAGCTGGCGCTGGAGCTGACGGCGAAGGCCTTCCGCCGCGGGGCGAAGATCGCGGAGCTGCCGACGACGTGGCGCGACCGGGTGGCCGGGGAGTCGCGGTTCAACCTGCGGAAGTGGCTGCCGAAGTACGGCTACTGGTACGGGTACGCGCTGCTTTCGGGGATCGAGCGGGCGCTGGGGTTGTTGCCGGGGCCGCGGGTCGGCCCGGCGAGCCGAGCCCCGTCAGGGGCCGGGTGAGTCATGCGCCATCAGTCACGTCCGACGCGGTTCGACGCGCGTGACTCAACCGGCCCCTGACGGGGCTCGGCTCGCCAGTCGGAGCTCACCTTGCTCGCCGCCCGCTTGCGGTCGCTCGCCCCGCGTCTCGTCTTCACGCCCGGCCCCCGTCCCCTCGCGGACCGGTTCGTCCCCCTGGTCACGCTCGCCGTCCTCGGCGTGGTCGTCGCCTTCGTCGCCAAATACGGCTCGCGGACGCCCTACCACGACGAGTACGCCAGCTTCAATCTCCTGTTCGGGAACGCCACCGCGGCCGACTACTGGGGCCAGCACAACGAGCACCGCATCCCGCTACCGCGACTGCTGTACGTCGCCGCGGTGAAGCTCGCCGGCACCGACTTCCGCGCCCCGCTGGCGCTGAACGTCGTGCTCCTCGCTGCCGCCACCGCCGGCGTGCTGGCCGCCGTGCGCGCCCGCCGCGGGCGGTTCGCGGTCGCCGACGTTGCCATCCCGCTGCTGCTGCTCGGGACGCAGCACTTCGACAACCTCCTGTGGGGCTTCCAGGTTCAATTCGTCCTCTCGACCGCGTTGGTACTCGCCGCGCTGGCGCTGGTCGCGTGGCCCGGCGACGCCGCGGCCCCGAGACGGCTGGTCGCGCTGAGCGTCGTCGCGGCCGCGCTGCCGCTGTGCGGGGCGAACGGGGCGCCGCCCGGACTAGCACTCGCGGGGTTTCTGGTAGTCGCGGGCGTTCGACGCCTGTGGTCGAGGCGTGCGGCCGGGCTGCTCGGCGGGCTGGCGGCCGGCGGCGTCGTACTCGCCACGTTCGTCGGGCTCAACCGCGTCCCACGCCCGGCCGGCAGCGTCGAAGCGTTTCTCGGCGGTGTCGTGAACCTGCCGGGGTTCGGGTTCGGCGCCGCGGCGTACCTGCCTCACGGGGAGGCCTACGCCGGCGTCACCGCGGCCGGCGTGGTGACGACGCTGCTCCTCCTCGCCACCGCCGCGATGCTGGTGCGGGTCGTCGTGTCCGACCCCGCGGAACGCGACCGGGCGCTCGCGCTCGCCGCGCTGCTGGCGGGAATCGCCGGCCTTGCAGTCGGCATCAGCTACGGCCGCAGCGGTCACGCCCGCGGCGTGTTCGCGGGGCGGTACGTCACGCTGTTCGCCCCCGGCGTCGTCGTCGCCTACGTCGCCTGGGTGTGGTACGGCCGGGGAAGGCTCGTGCCGATCGCGCTCGCCGTCGCGGCCGCGGTCGCGGCGCTGCCGAACGCCCGATTCGCGGCCGGCATCGCCGAGTTCCACTCGTCCCGGCTGAAGCGCGTCGAGTACGAGGCGAAGGCCGGCCTGCCGGTCGGCATCGTCGCGGACCGCAACCCGTGGCTGTTCCCCGGCGCGGGCGAAGCCCGCCGGGCGTGGCTCGACCTGCTCCGCAGCCACGGCGTTCGGCCGTTCGACAAACTTACGCCGGACGTGCCCCTGGCGGCCGAAGCGGTGCCGGTTCGCGTTCTGCGAACCGAGGGGTTGGCGGAGGAGAGCGGGGGTTACCGGGTGCTTCGCCAGAGTGGCGGCGTCGTGTTCCGGCTGCCGCGCCGCGGGTACGTCTACGCGGTGCGCCTGACCTACGCGGCCGAGCGGGAGGGGGCGAGCATCCCGCGCAGCGTCGTCAGCTGGGACCGCGACGGCCACTTCCCACCGGCCGCGGGGTTCGGGGTGGTCGACGCACTCGACCACCACCCGACACCGGCCGCGACCGTCGTGCTCATCGATCGGGAGACGGACACGCTGCGGCTGGACCTGTTCGAGGTGGGAACCACGTTCCGTGTCGAGGGGGTGGAAGTGCTGTCGCGCCCTCGGTGACGCCGCTTGCGGCGATGCACCGCGGTGCATCGCCGCAAGCGGCGAAATCACTTCAATGTCCCCATGCGGATTCTGCTCACCAACGACGACGGCATCTACGCCCCGGGCATCCGGGCTCTGCGGAACGAACTGAAGCCGCTCGGCGAGGTCATCGTCGTCGCTCCGGCCACCGAGCAGAGCGCCGCCGGGCACTCGGTCACGCTCCTCAACCCGCTCCTCGTCAGCGAGGTGTTCGAGGACGACGGCGTCACCTTCATCGGCTGGGCCGTCGAGGGCCGGCCGGCCGACTGCGTGAAGCTCGCACTGCTGGAGCTCCTCCCCGAGCCGCCGGACGTGATCATTTCCGGCATGAACGCCGGCTCGAACGCCGGCATCAACGTGCTCTATTCCGGCACCGTGGCCGCGGCCGTGGAGGGGGCGTTCTTCCGCCGCACCGCCATCGCCGTGTCGCTGGAGTACGACAAGAAGATCGAGGACTTCGCCGGCGGCGCCCGCCTCGCCCGCCGCGTCATCGAGCAGATTCTGGCGCGGAACCCCGCCCCCGGCAGCCTCTTTAACGTGAACCTGCCGGTGCTGGGGCGCGGCCCGGTGCGCGGCATCAAGGTGCTGCCGCAGAACGTGTCGCCGTACCAGGAGAAGTTCGACCGCCGGGTGAACCCGCGCGGCCGCCTGTACTTCTGGGCCGATCCCGAGTTCCGCTGCGCCGACCCGCACCCCGACACCGACGTGACGGCGCTGGCCGAGGGGTACGTCACGGTGACGCCGCTGAAGTTCGACCTCACCGACCACGCCCGCCTCGCCGAGGTGCAGGGGTGGGGGCTGGAACTGAAGTAGTCACGTTGCCGCTTGCGGCTTCGCGCCGCACCGCGCGAAGCCGCAAGCGGCAACTCAGCTACTTCACACACCGCGGAGCACGACATCATGTCCCGCGCACTTTTCGCCCTCCTCGTCGCCGCCGCCCCTGCGACCGCGGCCCCGAACGTCGTCTTCATCTGCTCCGACGACCAGCGCGCCGACACCGTCGCCGCCCTCGGCAACCGCCACATCCGCACGCCCGCCCTCGACCGCATGGCGCGCGACGGCTTCGCCTTCACCAACGCCTACTGCATGGGTTCGACGCAGCCCGCGGTGTGCGTGCCGAGCCGGGCCATGTTCCTGACGGGCCGCTCGCTGTTCCGCGTCAACGACCAGCTCCGCGACCTGCCGACGTGGCCGGAAACCTTCCGCCGCGCCGGCTACCACACGTTCGGCGTCGGCAAGTGGCACAACGGCCCGGCGAGTTTTGCCCGCAGCTTCGACGCCGGCGGCCCCGTGTTCTTCGGCGGCATGAGCGACCAGAACAAGGTGCCCGTCCACCCGTTCGACCCGAGCGGCGCCTACCCCAAGACGAACCTCCGCACCGGCTCCGAGTACTCGACCACGATGTTCGGCGACGCCGCGGTCCGCTTCCTGACCGACTACCGCGGCGAGAAGCCGTTCTTCCTGTACCTGACGTTCACCAGCCCGCACGACCCGCGGACGCCGCCGGCGCGCGCCGAGAAGCAGTACGACCCGGCGACGCTGCCGCTGCCGCGGAACTTCCTGCCGAGGCACCCGTTCGACAACGGCGAGCTCGCCGTCCGCGACGAGAAGCTGCTCGACCGACCGCTGGCGGAAGCCGATCTCCGCCGCGAACTGGCCGCGTACTACGCCATGATCTCGCACGTCGATTCGCAGGTCGGCCGCGTGTACGAGGCGCTCGCGCGACGCGACGTGTTGCGGAACACGATCGTGATCTTCGCCAGCGACCACGGCCTGGCGCTCGGCTCACACGGCCTCCTCGGCAAGCAGAATCTGTACGAGCACAGCATGAAGGCGCCGCTCCTGATGACCGGCCCCGGAATCCCCGCGGGCGGGCGCTCGGCAGCGTTCGTGTACCTGTTCGACCTGTTCCCGACGGTCGCCGAGTGGTGCGACGTGAAGCCGCCCGCCGGCGTGGACGGCCGCAGCCTGTTGGGTGTGGTCGCCGGCCGACAGGCCGGGGTGCGCGAGTCCGTGTTCGGTGCCTACCGGGACGTTCAGCGGAGCGTTCGCACCGCGCGTTGGAAGCTGATCCGCTACCCGAAGATCGACCGGACGCAGTTGTTCGACCTCCGCGCCGACCCGGACGAGATGCACGACCTGAGCGCCGACGCGGCCCACGCCGCGACGCTGCGCGAGGTGTTGGATCGACTTCGGGCAGAGCAACGGAACTACGATGATCCGTTGTCCAGACCCCCCGGGAAATGAATCCTTCGCGAAAGCCCGGCGTCGGCCGTCGCCGGGCTTTTCACCTCAAGTCGCGTCTCCATCCCGGGTTACCGATTCCAACCCGTGTCAATCTGCCGACGTGACATGTTTCCGCGACCCGGTGGGGGGCGCGGCGGAAACAATAATTCGGGTTAAATCGTGGATTCGGCCTCCTCTTGTCGGTGGCGTGGCACGCGAGTATAGTTTCTCCCTTCGGCACGCACGTTACCGGCCGGCCCTCGCGTGAAGCCGACACGCGGCAAGGCCCGGCCCGATCTTGTGGGGTAGCTCGTGACGGAACAACTCATCGACCTGCGCGCCCTGTTGGTGGAGCGCGAGGACTTCGAGGGCGGCATGGTGTCGAAGCTCCGCGAGGGGCTGGCCCAGGGCGGCCGTCAGGTGCAGCACCTCCGCGAGGTGGTGGACATCCTCAACAAGCGGCTCGCCGTCGCCGCCCCGCCGCAGGCGAAGAAGATACACCTGAAGCTGGGCGTGGCCCACTACTTCCTCGGCTACATGACCGCCGCCGCCGAGCACCTCCAGAAGTCGGAGGGTCCGCTGGCCGCGTTCTACCTCGGGCAGGCGCACGTGGCCCGGCACGAGTACGCGGAGGCGCTGACGGCGTTCGAGAAGGCCGAGAAGACCGGCTACTCCGCCCAGCAGGTGCAGCTGCAGAAGGCCGGCGCCCTCCGCCTCCAGGGCGACATCAGCGCGGCCAAGTCGATCCTCGTGAAGCTCAAGGACGCGGCGGCGCACAACGCCGAGTATTACAACCAGGAGGGCGGCGTCGCCGAGGCCGAGGGGGACGTGCCGCGGGCGGCGAAGATGTACGAGCGGTCGGTGGAGTTGGAGCCGCGCCACAGCGGCGCCCTGTTCCGCCTCGGCTTCCTGAACGACCTCCAGGGGAACGACGCGGAGTCGATCGGGTACTACGAGCGCTGCCTGAAGTACCCGCCGATCGGCAAGGGGGTGCTGTACAACCTCGGCGTCCTGTACGAGGACAACGACTTGTACGAGAAGGCCGTCGACTGCTTCCGCCGCCTGGCGAAGGCCGACCCGACCGACGAGCGGGCGAAGCTGTTCGTGAAGGACGCCGAGGCGTCGCTGACGCAGGGCTACGACCCGGGCGAGGAGCAGTTGTCGGTGCAGTTCCGGCAGGTGCTGGAGGTACCGATTTCGGACTTCGAGCTGAGCGTGCGCAGCCGGAACTGTTTGAAGCGGATGAACCTCCGCACGCTGGGCGACCTGACCCGCGTGACCGAGCCGCAGTTGCTGGCGAGCAAGAACTTCGGCGAGACGTCGCTGGACGAGATCAAGGCGGTGATGGTGGCGAAGGGGCTGCGGATCGGGCAGTCGCTGGAGCAGGGCGTGCAGTACGAGTTCCGCGGCCCGCGGCACCACCAGCAGAACCTGAGCCCCGAGGAGCAGGCGGTGCTGAGCAAGCCGGTGAGCGACCTGAACCTGTCGGTCCGCGCCCGCAAGTGCATGAACCGGCTGAACCTGACGACGCTCGGCGACCTGTGCCAGCGCACCGCCGACGAACTGTTGGAGGCGAAGAACTTCGGGCAGACGTCGCTGACCGAGGTGCGCGAGAAGCTGCGGGGGTACAACCTCAAGCTCCGCGGGGACTGAGCCACCAGGGACTTGCCGCTGAACTGAACCTCACCGCGAAGCCCACCCGTTGCAACGGGTGGGCTTTCACTTGCTATCAGCACATGGCGCTGACCTTTCAGATCGAGCACCGCGACGGCGCCGCCCGCGCAGGCGTCCTGACCTTGCCGCACGGCCGGGTCGAGACGCCGGTGTTCATGCCCGTCGGCACCCAGGCCACGGTGAAGGGGCTGACCCCGGACATGGTCCGCCGGGCCGGCGCCCAGATCATCCTCGGCAACACGTATCACCTCGCCCTGCGGCCGGGCGACGAACTGGTTGCGGAGCTCGGCGGCCTCCACCGCTTCATGGCGTGGGACCGGCCGATCCTCACCGACTCCGGCGGCTTCCAGGTGTTCAGCCTCGCCACGCAGGTGAAAATCACCGACCGCGGCGCCGCCTTCCGCAGCCACATCGACGGCTCCCCGCTCGAACTCACCCCCGAGCGCGCCGTCGAGATTCAGCAGAACCTCGGCTCCGACATCGCGATGGTCCTCGACCAGTGTCCGCCCGGCGCCGCCCCCGACGACGTGATCCGCACTGCCGTCCGCCGCTCGATCCTGTGGGCGGAGCGCTGCAAGGCCCACCACACGCGGGCCGACCAGAGTCTGTTCGCCATCGTTCAGGGGGGAACGAACCTGGCCCTCCGCGAGGAGTGCGCCCGAGCACTGGTGGCGATGGACTTCCCCGGCTACGCCCTCGGCGGCTTCAGCGTCGGCGAAGGCCCGGAGGCGATGCACGCGGCCCTGCCAGCTTGCGCCGCACTGCTGCCGGACGCCAAGCCGCGTTACCTCATGGGCGTCGGCCGACCCGAAGACCTGCTTGCTGGCGTCGCGGCCGGTATCGACATGTTCGACTGCGTCATGCCGACGCGCAACGGCCGCAACGCCCTGGCCTTCACCGACGACGGCCCCATCCGGCTGCGGAACGCCAAGCACCGGCGAGATTCCGCCCCGGTCGAGTCCGGTTGTCCCTGCGACTGCTGCACGACGTTCAGCCGGGCGTACCTGCACCACCTGTTCGCGGCCGACGAGATGCTCGGTCCGACGCTGCTGAGTCTGCACAACGTCTCGTACTACCTCCGGCTGATGGCCGACGCCCGCGCGGCGGTCCGCGAGGGGCGGTTCGAGGCGTTCCGGGCGGGGCGGGTTGCCCGGTGGGCGGGTCGGTCCATAGATTGAGGGTTCGGATTTCGCAGACCGGAGCGGTTACCCGGATGATCAGTCACCTGTTCGCGCAGGCGGCCGGCGACGCCCCCCAGGGCGGCGTGGGCAGTCCGTTCTTCCCGATGCTGCTCATCGGGCTGATGGTCCTGTTCTGGGTGGTAGTCATCCTCCCGGCGGGCCGACGGCAGCGGAAGGAACAGGACAAGATGCTCGCGGCCCTCAAGCGCGGCAGCAAGGTCCTCACCTCCTCGGGGATCGTCGGCACGGTCGTGACGGTCAAGGACGGCGACGACGAGGTCGTCATCCGGTCCGAGGACGCCCGCATCCGAGTGAAGCGGAGCACGATTCAATCGGTCATCGGCACGGACGAGGCCGAGGCGGCCAAGTAGCCGGACGACCCGGGGTCTTACGAATTGCGGCCGCCGGACGCACCCGGCCGCCCTCACGTGGTAGCGGACGCCATGCAACGCAACTTCACGCGCGGGCTGATGGTCTGCCTGTTCCCTTGCCTGCTGGCAGCGCTGTACGCGTTCCAGCTGGACAAGTACCGGCTCGGCATCGACCTGGCCGGCGGGACGATCCTCGTCTACGAGGTCAACCTCGAGCGGACCCGCGAGCTGAACCAGGCCGCGAAGGGCGACGGGGCCGCGGCGAAGGGGGAGGCTCCCGGCCTGTCCAGCGAGGACATGACGAAGCTCGCCCACCAGATCAAGCGCCGCATCGACCCCGCCGACCTGAAGAACGTCACCGTCCGCCCGCTCGGCAACAGCCGGGTGGAGATCATCTTGCCGACCGGCGGGGCCGCGAGCGGCGGCCGGTCCAACTTGTCCGCCGAGGACATCGAGGAGATCAAGCGGCTCGTCTCGCAGATGGGCGTGCTCGAGTTCCGCATCCTCGCCAACCAGGTTGACGACGACCAGGGCATTATTAACGCCCGCAGCCTCATCGAGCAGGCCAGCCCCGAGACGCGGGCCGATTGGGCCGTCCGCGGCTCCCCGCCGCCGGCGCCCGATAGCGAGTTCGACGTGAAGGCCGTGTCCGACAAGGCGCACAAGGTGCGCTACGTGTGGGCCGAGCTCGGGCCGGAGGAGCGCGAGTCGCTCGGGTTGCAGAACGCGGCCGAGGGGAACTCGAAGACGTGGACCGACGTGGCCAAGGCCCGTGCCGAGGGGAAGACGTACCTCCACACCGGCGGCAACGAGGGGAAGACGTACTCGATGCTCCTGTACAGCCGCGAGGTGAAGAACCCCGCCGTGCTCGACCAGGAGGCGAAGGATAAGACCCGGCTGGAGTCGGAGGGGAAGGGCGAGGAGTTCAACGCCAAGAAATACGAGTACTTCCTCCTCACCCGCGTGTCGCCCCTCGACACCGTGAAGGTGGAGGGCGACGTGTCACTGAGCGCGACCTCGGGTATGGACCAGAAGTTCAACCCGTCGGTCGACTTCCGCTTCAACGGGGCCGGCGGTCAGGCGTTCGGCCGGATGACGGAGCGGAACAAGCCCTCCGGCAACAACATCCGCAGCCTCGCCATCGTGCTCGACCAGAAGGTCGTGAGCGCCCCGACGCTTAACGCCGTCATCACCACGCAGGGGCAGATCAGCGGCCGGTTCGACCGCAAGAGCGTGGACCGGCTCGTGATGATCCTCCGAAACGGGGCGCTGAACGCGCAGTTGCGCGAGAAGCCGGTTAGCCAGAACATGATCGGCCCGACTCTCGGCGCCGACACTATCCGCAAGGGGACGCTGGCCGTCGGCCTGTCGTTCCTCGCGGTCATGGTGTTCATGGTCATCTACTACCGGTTCGCGGGGACCGTCGCCTGCGTGGCCCTGATGGCGAACCTATTGCTGACACTCGGGTTCATGGTGTCGGTGAACGCCGCGTTCACCCTGGCCGGGCTCGCCGGCGTGGTGCTCATGCTGGGCATGGCGGTGGACGCCAACGTGCTCATCTACGAGCGGCTGCGCGAGGAACGGGGGAGGGGGGCGAACCTCGCCACCGCCATCCGCAACGGCTACGAGCGGGCCTTCCCGACGATCATCGACACGCACCTCGCCAGCATCTTCACCGCGGTCGTGCTGTACGTGTTCGGGAATGAGAACCTCAAGGGCTTCGCGATCAGCCTGACGGTCGGACTGATCATCAGCCTGTTCACCTCGCTCTACATGACCCGGCTGATCTTCGACTACTGCCTCCACAAGCGGTTCGTGACCGAGCTGCGCATGATGCGGCTGTTCGAGCGGCCGAACTTCAGCCCGATGAGCTACCGGTTCATCTTCTTCACCATCACCGGCGCACTTACCGTCGCCGGTCTGGCGCTGTTCTTGGCCCGCGGCGACCAGGGGTTGAACGTCGACTTCCGCGGCGGCACCGTCTACGCCGGGAAGCTGAAGGACGGCGAGGAGCGGGCGCTGAGCACGGTCAACGGACAGCCGGGGCTCCGCGAACTCCTGACCGACCCGACCAATCTGCAGAAGAAGCTCGACGTCAAGGAGGTCCGCTGGGAGAACCAGCGGGCCGGCGGCGACATCAACGCCCTCGGCGTGTATGTCTTCGACATCCTCTACGCCGACGGCGCGAAGGCCACGGTGGCGCTGACGCAGAAGCCCGCCGGGAACAACGCCGAGGAGCTGGAGAAGGACGTACTCCTGCGGGCGAAGCAACTGCCGGACGTGTCCGTGGAGCAGATGTTCCTCAGCGACGACAACTTTGCCGACGGCAAGAGCCGCTACTTCACCGTCCGCACGACGGAGCGCCAGCCGGACCTGGTCCGCGCCAGCCTCGACCGGCTGCTGCGGAACGAGAAGGGGGAGGCGCTCGTCGCCAGCCCGGATATGACGGCCCCGGTCGTGACCGGCCCGGTGGTCGATCTGAAGTTCAACATGCCGGTGTCGCCGAGCCGGATCCGCGACCTGCTCGAGCAGCGGTTCCGGGCGATGAACCGGGTCGACGCGGCCGAGTTCGCGTTCGAGCTGAAGGGCCTCGGCGACGGCGACCAGGGGCGGTTCGCGGCTATGCGGCTGGACGTGTCGAAGAACACCAACTTCGCCACGCTGAAGGCCAAGGCCGTGCTGGACGCGGCGACCGGCCCGGCCGGCGTGGCCCTCGCCGGCGGGCCGACCGCGGTCGTGGCCGCGGGGATGGTGGACGCGAAGGCGGCCGAGGCCGAGGCCGCGTCACTGCTGCAGATGCTGCGCGACGTGGAGACGGCGGTGGAGACGCGGCCGGAACCGGAGCGGCTGGAGGTGTTCGACAGCCAGCTCGCCACCGAGACGCGGGCGAAGGCGTTCTACGCCATCATCGCCAGCTGGGCGGCGATCCTGATGTACCTGTGGTTCCGGTTCGGCAACTGGACGTTCGGCGCCGCCGCGGTGTTGTGCCTGATCCACGACCTGTGCTTCACGCTCGGCATCATCGCCGCCTGCCACTACGTTCACGACACGGCACTCGGCCGGCTGCTCGGGCTGGAGGATTTCAAGATCGACCTGCCGGCGGTGGCAGCACTACTGACGCTGGTCGGGTACTCGGTGAACGACACGATCGTGGTGTTCGACCGCATCCGCGAGGTGCGCGGCAAGAACCCGAAGCTGACGCCGCAGATCATTAACGACAGCGTGAACCAGACGCTGAGCCGGACGGTGCTGGCGAGCCTTACGGTCTTCCTGGTGGTCGGGGTGCTGTACCTGTTCGGCGGTGAGGGCGTCCACCTGTTCTCGTTCGTGATGGTGGTAGGCGTGATCGTGGGGACGTACAGCTCGATCTTCGTGGCCGCCCCGCTGCTGCTGATCTTCGGCGAGGGGCACCACGAGCTGGCCCCCGAGGACCTGATGGTGCAGACCACCGACGAGGGGAAGCCGAAGGAGGAGGAAGTGGTCGAGGGCTGACCCACGACCGCACCACGCCGAACGCCCGCGGGGAAACCCGCGGGCGTTTCGCGTTTCCACCCCCGACGCGCGGCTGGTATCATCCGCCTGGAGGGCTTCCGATGCAGACCATCGAGACGACCGGAATCGTGACCCCGGAACACACCGTCACACTACGGCTCCCGGACGAACTAGCGCCCGGACCGCACACTTTCACTCTCATTGTTCACTCCAGCCCGGCCGTCCAGCCTGGGCCGTTCGCCGACTGGCCACCCCGCACGAACAAGTTCACGAACCCACTCGACACCTTCCGCCGGGAAGACCTGTATGGCGACGACGGCCGGTAACCGGGTGTTCGTGGATGCGAACATCCTGATCTACGCCCGCTACACCGGCTCCGCCTTCCACCGCGCGGCGGTGGATGGCACCAACGCGCTCGCGGGTGCCGGACATGAGCTGTGGGTCAGCCGCCAGACGCTCCGGGAATACATGGCTGCGACATCCCGCCCCGGGGCGCTCACTCCGCCGTTGACGGCTGCCGATATCGCAGCTGATGTCCACGCATTTGAGGCCCGGTTCCGGCTCGCTGAGGACGGGCCTGCGGTGACGGCGGAACTCCTCTCGTTGTTCACCACCGTACCCGTTGGAGGAAAGCAAGTCCACGACATGAACATCGTCGCCACGATGCTCGCGGTCGGAATTCCGACCCTCTACACCCACAACGTCGCCGACTTTACCCGCTTCGCCGCGTGGATCACCGTCATCCCGCTCGTCCCACCGCCGCCCCCGCCCGGAGTGCCGTGATGACACGAATCATGATCCTCGCAACGGCAGTCGCCGTTGCTGTAGTTCACAACCCTCCTGCGGCCTCGCAGAAGGGAACCCCAACAATCCCCGCCACGAATGTCGTCCTCCGCGGCGCCACCGTCTTCGACGGCACCGGCTCCCCCGGCGTAAAGGCCGACGTCCACCTCAAGGGCGACCGCGTCACAGCCGTCGGCGCGCTCGGGAAGATCGACGGGGCTACGGTCGTGGACGCCGCGGGGCTGTACGTCTGCCCGGGGTTCATCGACCTGCACACCCACTGCGACACCGGCAGCCCCGCCCTCACCGACGCAGCTGGCCGGCCGAACCAGAACTACGTCACCCAGGGTGTCACCACCGTCGTCACCGGCAACTGCGGCTCCGGCCCCGTGGACGCGGGCCGGTTCTTCGCCGCGCTCGAGGCCGGTGGCGTCGGCACGAACGTCGTCCACCAGGCGCCGCACAACAGCATCCGCGAGAAGGTCATGGGGAACGAGAACCGCGCCCCCACGGCCGACGAGCTGAAGCGGATGGAGGAACTGGTCGAGAAGGCGCTCGCCGACGGGGCCGTCGGATTGGCGACGGGGCTGATCTACAACCCCGGCACCTACGCCCGCACGGACGAGATCGTGGCGCTGGCCCGGGTCGTGGGCCGGCACGGCGGGTTGTACGCCAGCCACATCCGCAACGAGGGTGTCGGCCTCCTGGACGCAATCGAGGAGGCCATGCGGATCGGCCGCGAGGGAGGCTGCCGCGTCCACGTCTCGCACATCAAGGCCAGCGGCACGGCCGCGTGGGGCAAGTCGGCCGCGGCCGTCGCCCTCATCGACGACGCCCGCCGCAAGGGACTGGCGGTCACGGCCGACCAGTACCCCTACGTCGCCAGCAGCACGTCTCTCCGCGCCACGCTCGTCCCCACCCGCTACCGCGAGGGGAGCAAGGAGGACTTCGTGAAGCGGCTCGACGACCCGACCGTCGGACCGAAGATGAAGGCGGACATCGCCGCGGCGCTGGAGGGGCGGGCCGGCGGGGCGCGCATCCAGATCGCCCGCTACGCCCCGAAGCCCGCCTGGCAGGGGAAGAAGCTCGACGCCATCGCCGACGCCGAGGGGAAGGAGCCGATCGACATCGTCCTGGAAATCGAGCGGAACGGTGGGGCGCAGGTCGTCAACTTCGGCATGAGCGAGGAGGACGTGCGCGTCTACATGCGGCAACCGTGGGTGGCGACGGCCAGCGACGGCAGTACCCACCGCCCCGGCACTTCGGTACCGCACCCGCGGAGCTACGGCACGTTCCCGCGGAAGATCGGCCGCTACGCCATCGAGGAGAAGCTGGTGCCGGTCGAGCTCGCGGTCCGCAGCGCGTCCGGCCTGCCGGCCGACATCCTGAAGCTGAAGGACCGCGGCTACATCAAGGCGGGGTACTTCGCCGACGTGGTCGTGTTCGACCCCACGACGTACCGCGACACCGCGACCTTCGACCGGCCGCACCAGTACGCCACCGGCGTGAAGTGGGTGTACGTGAACGGCCGCCCCGTCATCGCCGACGGGCGGTTCGACCCGACGGTCCTCGCCGGGCGGGTTCTCCGCTTCCACAGGAAGACGCCAGCCGGCGAACCGTAGGTCGCTCGGTCGTTCCTCGGACAGGTTGCCTTGGTTGCGGCGGAATGAGGTACCCCGTCAGAAAAGCATTGAGTCTAGCACACAAATCATCGTTGCATCGAGGCTGTGGCCGCAAACCCTGATCACACCGCCAGTTCCTTCGTTTCCCCGGCCGCCCGGCCTGAGCGGACGCGCCGCCACGCCGCCCCGGCCCATGCGAACAGGCCGCTACCGGGTTCGACCATCGGCGGCGCCAGCCCGGCCAAGTTCGGACGAAAGACCATCAGGAGGATCAACGGCAGATACCACAGCACGTACACGCCGCCGCGGTCGGCGTGCCAGAACTGCATACCCAGCAGCACGGCCGCGGAGAGCGCCACGAGGTGCGACAGCGTCTTCGGCGACGGCCAGAACGCGACCGCAATCACGAACCCGACGTAAACCACGAAGATCGGTAGCCGGTACGCCCCGTGGACGCCGGTCCACAGGCTCTCGCTGGTCGGCCGTCGCCACGGCAGCCAGTTCGACATCTCCACCCAACTCAGCCCGGTGCCGAGCCACCAGAGTACCGCGACGGTGATCCCCAAACTGAGACCGAGCGCGGCGAGGAACCAGCCGGTGAAGCGCCCCAGCCCGCGGCCGGCGTAGAATCCGGCCCACAGCGGGAACAAGAACAGCGGCACGAACGCGCTCCCCGCGGCGAGGCCGAGGAGCCAGCCGCTCAGCGCCGGCCGGCGGTACGCGAACACCGCCCAGGTGACGAACGCGGCCGGCCAGACGAGGTGGAACTGCGCGACGTGGAACGCCGTGTACGGCACGAGGAGGTAGAGCGTGCCGAGGCCGACGCCGCACGCCGTGTCCTGGAAGTGGCGAAGGCCGATCATCACCAGCCCGACCACGACCGCGGCGTGACACGCGAGGGCCAGCGCCCGGTCCACCCAGAACCGCAACTCCGCCGACGTCGCCTGGCCGGTCTGCGCCTGGCGCACGACCGCGACCGCCCCGTCCTCCACCTGCGAGATCGGGATCGGCCGGCCGCCAATGTCCGCGCGGACGAGCGGCTCGCCGGTCCGCTGCACAGCCACGGCCACCATGCACGCGAACAGCGTCAGCCCGAGCCACATCATCCCGGCGTTGGTCAGGTTCGGGCTCACCGGCGGGCGGCGGACCAGCGCCAGGTCCACGAGCGCCCGGCCGAACCAGTACGCCGAGCCGACCACCAGCCAGACGTACGCCGCGAGCTGCTCGCGGTCGGCCCGCGCCCGCAGCGCCTCCGCCCGGACCAGCGCCTCGGTGGCGCGGACGCCGAGGTCCACGAACTCGGGCGCGGCGACGGCCGCCTGCCAGCCGCGCGAGGCGAGCTCCGGGAGCGCCGCGACCCCGGGCGCCTCCTCCACCGCGGCCACCGCCCGCAGCGCCTGCACCTCCTGGAGCAGTAGGAACCCCGGCACCAGGAGGAACAGCGTGAGCAGGTCGAGGTTGCGGGTCGAGAACGGGCGGACGAAGTGGAAGAACAGCGCGACGGTGAGCAGGAGCGAGAAGTAGAACCAGGTCGCGGCGTTGGGGAGGTTGAACGCCAGAAAGATGGACGGTTCCACGGCCGGTTCCCGGGTGGCCGACGGTGCGAGTCGCCCCGCGGGCGGGCACACCAGTTCGTTGTAGCGCCGCACCCGGGCGTCGTCAACGACGACACCCCGGCCGCGAACGGCCGGGGTGTGGGGAGTTGGGGCACGGCCGCCGGCTAGAAGAACAGCCCGACGCCGACGTTCACCCCGTGCAGGTAGCGGAACCACTGGGTGTCGTACCTCGGGTCGATGGCCCCGACGTTGAACCCGATCGGCTCCTCCATCCGCTGGGTGTTGAAGTACGTCATGGCGTTGTACCCGACCCGCACCTGCACCCCCTCGACCGGGTACCACCACAGGTTCAGGTTCGCGTTCGCGTTCGGCACGATGGCGAACTCGTTGTGGCTCCGCTTGGCCCGGTTGCTCTTGTCCCCGAGCTCGTACGTCGTCCGCTGCTTGATGATCCCCAGCAGCATCGCCCCTGTCAGGTCGCAGCTGAGCGAGAACTGGTTGGACACGAAGATCTCGTGCCCGGCCCCGACCATCGGGCCGTACAGCCGCTGCGACAGGGTGTTGGTGTAGAAGGCCTGGTCCACGTCCCGGGCGACGCCGTTGATGTCGTAGCTGACGGTCCGCCAGTTGAACCGCTCGAAGAACCAGCCGAACTTGCCGCCGGCGATGCCGTACACCCGGCTGTACTCGGTCTGGTACACTGGCATGCGGACGCCGACCTCGGCCTGCTGGTAGCGCTGGGTGAACTTTATGTCCATGACGCCGGCACCGTTCCAGATGCCGTAGGCGTTGAACCCCGGGTTGCCGCCGTTCACGCCCTGCGGCTGGTTGACGATGACCGGCGTGCTCGACAACAGAGCCCCGGTGGTGGCGTTCACCGTCTGCGCCACGCCGATTTGCGTCGGCCGGGTGACGACGACCTGGTTCCCCGGCACGGCCACCTGGATCGTACCGATGGTCGGCGTCGTGGTCACGATGGTCGGGGCACCGGGTACCAGGGCGGGGGACACCGTCACGGTCGACCCGGTGACAATGAACTGCGTGACCGTCCGCGACCCCACGTTCGGGAGGTCCTGAATCAGCTTCGTCGGCGGCCCGGCGTACTGCGGGTTGAAGTTGAACACCGGCGACACCAGGAAGGTGTTCACCAGGTTGGGCCCGCCGACCTGGCCCTCGGGGACGAGCGACGCCGAGGCCGAGTAGTGGGCGTCGAACAGCTGCATGTAGTTGGCGAAGATGCGGGTGCCGTCCTCGAACCGATACCCGAGCTCGACCTGGAAGCCGGGCTGGAAGGTGGTCCGCCCGAGCTGGCCCGTGTTCAGCGCCTCGACCCCCTGGCCGACGTAGGCGCCGGAGTTTCCGGAGATGAGGCCGGACGAGTCGATGACGCCGCGCAGGGCGACCTGCTGCGTGCCGATGGTGTTCTGCGAGAGCATGACGTACTCGACCGCGGCGTAGAACCCGGCGTCGCCGGACTGGCCGGTCGGGATCGGCAGCACCGGCTCCGAGTTCAACCCGGCGTCGAAGCCGATGTTGGCCGGTGACTGCCCGCGGGCGATCGGGTACACGGCGTCGAGGAAGTCGAGCGGGTCGTCCTGGGCATGCGCCCGTCCGGGACCACCCAGCGCGGCCGCGAGGACCGCTCCTTTGATGAACCACTGGCGCATAACCCACTTCCCCCTTCGCTGCGTGGACGACGTGTTCCGAGGCGGGCTCCCCAACCCATCCTCGGCCCACTCGCGGACGAGTCCGCGGGCGGTCCCCTGGTTCACATTCGCGCTCTGTGGCGGAAAGTCGCGGGGACCATAACCTGTGGCCCAACCCGGTCAAGCCGAGAACGGCCGCGAAACCGCGCCGCGCACTGGAATTCTGAGGTTTTTTCGCCCCGACGCGGGGGTCTGAGGCGGTGGCAGGTGGCGGGCGAAGCGGGGTCGCATCGACCCCCCCGGCGGGCCGCGGGGGCTGGGGAAACTGGCCAACGCCCGGACCGCTCCCGGCGTAGCATACCGGAGGTTTAAGGAGCCGTGTTCATGTTTCGGAACCGCACCGCGGCCGTCGCGCTGGTCGCCCTCGCCGCGTCACCCGCGGTTGCCGCCGACCCGCCTCCGGCTGACGTGGACCGGGTGATGGCCGACGCCCTCCGGGCCTGGGGCGCGCCGGGTGCGTCGCTCGTCGTCGTCCGCGGCAACGAGGTCGTGGTGTTGAAAGGGTACGGCCGCAGGCACGTCGAGCGGCCCGAGCCGGTGACGGCGGACGCCGTCTTCCCGCTGGCGTCGTGTACGAAGCCGTTCACGGCGCTGCTGCTGGCCACGCTCGTGGACGAGGGGAAGCTCGGCTGGGACGACCCCGTTCGCAAGCACCTGCCCGCCTTCCGCCTGTCCGACCCGCGGGCCGACGCCGCGGTCACCGTCCGCGACCTCCTCTGCCACCGCACCGGCGTCGCCGGCAATGACCTACTGTGGTACCGCGCCCCGTGGGGCGTCGACGCCCTGATCGAGAAGGCCGGCAAACTGCCGCCCGGTTACCCGTTCCGCGGCGGGTTCCAGTATTCGAGCCTGATGTACATGGCCGCCGGCCGCGTTGCCGCGGGCGCCGGCGGGCGGCCGTGGGAACAGCTGCTGAAGGCCCGCGTGACCGACCCCCTCGGGATGCGCGGCGTCGCCTTCACCACGCCCGACCTCCCGGCCGACGCCGCGGCCGGACACCGGCCGGGGAAGGGCGGGACGGCCGAGCCGATGCCGGCGTACCCGATGCTCGAGCCGAACCCGGCCGGCTCCGTGCAGGCGTCGGCGCGCGACCTGGGGGCGTTCCTGCGGATGCTCGTCGCCGGCGGCGTCGGACCGGACGGCAAGCGCCTCGTCCGCGCGGAGACGTTCGCGGAACTGACCCGGGAGCAGAACACGATCCCACTGGAGGGGGCGGCCCGCGCCCTGAACCCGGACACGGAGAAGCTCGGCTACGGCCTCGGCTGGATCGGCGGCGACCACCGCGGTAAGCGCGTCCGGGCCCACGGCGGCATGATCGACGGGTTCCGCGCGCAGATCACGTTCCTACCCGACGACAAGCTCGGGGTCGCCGTGCTGAACAACCTCCACGAGACGCGGATGAACCAGGCTGTGACGAATACGCTGATTGACCGCTACTGTGGGCTCCCCGCCCGCGATTGGAATGCGTTCTTCCTGAAGGTAGTGGCCGACGCTGACGCCGAGAAGCGCGCCGCGACCGCGGCCCGCAACAAGGCCCGGGACCCCGACCGCAAGGCGACGCTGCCGCTCGACCGCTACGCCGGCGAGTTTGCGGAGGCGGCCTACGGCAACGCCACCGTGCGCGCCGCCGACGGCCGGTTGACGCTGTCGTGGAGCAGCTTCCGCTGCCCGCTCGAACACTTCGACGGCGACACCTTCCGCGTCACCGACGGCTACCACGCCGACCGACTGGTCGAATTCGCGGTCGATCCCGCTCGTGGCGTGGTTGCGCTGCGATTCGTCGGCGTCGTCTTTCGCCGGCCGTGACGCCGCGGTACACTCGGTAGCACTCTCCCGGGGGTGCCCTCGTGTCCCGCCTTTCGCTCGTCGTCGCGGCGCTGCTCACGTCGGCCGCAGCGGCTTCCGCGCAGCCCGCGGCGCGGCCGAACGTGCTGTTCATCATTGCGGACGATCTCCGCTGCGACCTCGGCTGCTACGGCTCCGTGGCCCGGACGCCGAACCTCGACGCCCTCGCCGCCCGCGGCGTCCGCTTCGACCGGGCGTACTGCCAGCAAGCGGTGTGCAACCCGTCTCGCTCGTCGATGCTGACCGGCCGCCGGCCCGACACGCTCCACCTGTGGTCGAACGGCACGCACTTCCGCGAGCGGAACCCGGACGTGGTGACGCTGCCGCAGTTGTTCCTCCGCCACGGCTACGAGACGCGCGGCGTCGGCAAAATCTTCCACAACTGGCACACGAAGGAAAAGGGCGACCGCCGCTCGTGGTCGGCCGACGAGTACCTCCATTACGCGAACCACGGCGACGACGCGCCGCAAGTCCGCGGCGAGCTACCGCCGAACCTCGCGGTGCCGTTCGGCCGACAGTACGGGGCGGTGCCGGTGTGCGAGCGGCGCGACGTGCCGGACGAGGCGTACTACGACGGCCGCGTCGCCGCCGAGGCGGTACGGGTGCTCGGCGAGGTAAAGGACCGGCCGTTCTTCCTGGCGGTCGGGTTCTGGAAGCCGCACGCTCCGTTCAACGCCCCGAAGCGCTATTGGGACTTGTACGACGCCGCGAAGATGCCGGGCTACGACCCGGCCCGCCCCGCCGGCGGCCCGGACGTGGCATTGCACGACAGCCGCGAAATCCTCGGCATCTCACCCAACCGCATCACGCCGACCGCGGCCCAGGCGGCCGAGATGCGGCACGGCTACCTCGCCAACATCAGCTACCTCGACACCCAGGTCGGAAGGGTGCTGAAGGCGCTCGCCGACCACGGCCTCGCGGGGCGAACGGTCGTCGTGTTCGTGAGCGACCACGGCTACCACGTCGGCGAGCACACCCTCTGGGGGAAGACCTCCTGCTACGAGTTCGACGCCCGCGTGCCGCTGATCGTCGCTACGCCGAACATGCCGAGCGCCGGCCGCACCGCCCGCGGGCTGGTCGAGCTGGTGGACGTGTTCCCAACCGTCGCCGGGCTGGCGCGGTTGGACGCGCCGTCGGGGCTCGACGGCACGTCGTTCGCGCCATTGCTCGCCGACCCGGCGCGGGCCGGGAAGGCGGCGGCGTTCACGCAGCACCCTCGGCCGGCGTACTACGACCGCACGCCGACCGGCGTCCCCGACGCGATGGGCTACAGCGCCCGCACCGACCACGGCCGCTACACAGAATGGCGTGACTGGGCGACCGGCCGCGTCGTCGGCGCCGAGTGGTACGACCACGGCCGCGACCCACAGGAGCGCGTCAACCGGTTCGAGACGGCGAAGGACACGCCGGAGCTCGTCGCGGCGCGGCGGGCGCTGCACGCCCAGTTCCCCCCGGACACGCCACCGGCCCGGCGATAAGGAGAACGATCCCATGCGTATCATGCTCGCCCTCGTCGGGATCGGGATGCTCGCCGGCCCCGCCGCCGCGCAGCCGGCCGGGAAGCTCAACGTCCTGTTCGTCGCCGTGGACGACCTGCGGCCCGCGCTCGCCTGCGCCGGCGACTCGCACGCCAAGACGCCGAACATCGACAAGCTCGCCAGCCGCGGCACCGTCTTCACCCGGGCGTACTGTCAGCAGGCGGTCTGCAGCCCGTCGCGGTCGTCGCTCCTCACCGGCCGCCGGCCGGACAGCACGCGCGTCTACGACCTGGTCACGCACTTCCGCACCGCCCTGCCGGACGTGGTTACGCTACCTCAACACTTCCGCCAGAACGGCTACTACGTCCACGGCGTCGGCAAGATTTACCACCCCGGGTACAACGACGAGCCGTCGTGGTCGGTGCCGTGGGAGGCGACGAAGGGGAAGCAGTTCGGCCCCGACGGGCAGCGGGTGATCGCCGAGCAGAGGGCCAAGACGAAGGAGGACAAGGGTGACGTGTCGAAGGTCCGCGGCCTGCCGGTCGAGTCGCCCGACGTGCCCGACGGCGAGCTGAACGACGGCTGGACGGCGGCGCGGGCGATCGAGATTCTGACGGACCGGAAGGGGAGGGCCGAACCATTCTTCCTCGCCGTCGGGTTCGCCAAGCCGCACCTGCCGTTCGTCGCGCCGAAGCGGTACTGGGACATGTACGACCCGGCTACGCTGCCGGTCAGCACGTCGGCCGAGCCGCCGGCGGGGGCGCCGAAGTACGCCCCGCAGTTCGGCGGCGAACTCCGCGCCTACGTCGGCATCCCGAAGTCCGGGGCCGTCCCCGAAGCGACGGCGCGTCGGCTCGTTCACGGGTACTACGCCGCGGTCAGCTACATGGACGCGCAACTCGGCCGCGTGTTGGACGCGCTCCGAGAAACGGGCCAGATCGACAACACCGTCGTCGTCCTGTGGGGCGATCACGGCTGGCACCTCGGCGACCACGGCATGTGGTGCAAGCACACGAACTACGAACTCGCCACCCGCGCCGCCCTCGTCGTGAGCGTGCCCGGTCAGCGCTCCGTCGGCCGGCCGTGCGACCGGCTCGTCGAGTTCGTGGACATCTACCCTACACTCGCCGAGTTGTGCCGGCTCCCGGCCGCGGCGGGCGTCGAGGGGTTCAGCTTCGTCCCGCTCCTGAATGACCCAGCACGGCCGTGGAAGGCCGCCGCCTTCAGCCAGTATCCGCGGCCGGGCGGGCCGGGCGTCGGGCCGCTGATGGGCTACGCCGTGCGGAGCGACACGCACCGCTACGTCGAGTGGCGGAAGCGTGACGGCGGCGAGGTGGTCGCGCGCGAGCTGTACGACCACCGCACCGACGCCGCCGAGGACCGAAACGTGGCCGCCGGCGCGGCGAACCGCGACGTGGTTTCCGCGCTCGCGAGGCGGCTGGCCGAGGGGTGGCGGGCGAACGCCCCGCCGAAGTAACCGGGAGGCGTGCGATGCGCTGGGTACTCGCGGCCGCGGCCGCGCTGGGAATGGTCGCGCCGGCCGTGGCGCAGGGGCCGCGGCCGAACGTGGTCATCGTGATGACCGACGACCAGGGGCTCGGCGACTTCTCGTACACCGGCAACCCGATCTTGAAGACGCCGGCCCTGGACGCCTTCGCCCGCGAGTCGGTCCGGCTCACCGACTTCCACGTCGCCCCGATGTGTACGCCGACGCGCGGCCAGCTCCTCACCGGGCTGGCCGCACTGCGCAACGGGGCCACGTCTGTCACCGCCGGCCGCACGTTTCTCCGCCCCGGAATTCCGACGATGGCAGAGGTGTTCGGCCGCGCCGGGTACAAGACCGGACTGTTCGGCAAGTGGCATCTCGGCGACCACTACCCGCACCGCCCGATCGACAAAGGCTTCCACGAGAGCGTCTATCACCTCGGCTGGGGCCAGCTGAACTCGACGCCCGAGTTCGACATGCCGTTGATCGACGGCCGCTACTTCCACAACGGCGTCGAGAAGCGTTACCGCGGGCACTGCACCGACTTCTGGTTCGACTCGGCGACGGCGTGGATGAGGGAGCGGAAGGCCCGAGGCGAGCCGTTCCTGTGCTACGTCCCGACGAACGCCCCGCACGCCCCGTTCGTGGAGCTGGACGAGTACGTCCGCCCGTACCTGGGCCGCGGACCGGCCGGCTTCTTCGGCATGATCGCCCACGTGGATAAGCGGTTCGGCGACCTCGATCGCTTTCTCGCCGCCGAGGGGCTGCGTGACAACACGATCGTGATCTTTATGACGGACAACGGCGGCACCGCGGGCGTGGCGACGTTCAACGCCGGCCTCCGCGCCGGCAAGACGACGTACTACGATGGCGGCCACCGCGTACCGTGCTGGGTCCGCTGGCCGGCCGGCGGCCTGGGGATGCCGCGCGACATTGGAATACCCACGCAGAACACCGACATCCTGCCGACGCTCTGTGAATTCTGCCGGCTCGTTCCACCTGAACTTGCTGCGGCCGACGCGAAGTACGCGGGGACGAGCCTGGCGGGCCTCCTGACCGGGAGCGTGAAAGGGTTGCCCGAGCGGACGCTGGTGGTTCAGTACGGCCAGACGCCGAAGGAGCACGAGGCCTGCGTGATCCGCGGCCGCTGGCGGCTGGTGAAGGGAACCGAGTTGTACGACACGAACGCCGACCGCGCCCAAACCACCGACCTCGCGGCGAAGCACCCGGACGTGGTGACCCACCTCCGCGCCGACTACGCCGACTGGTGGAAGGGCGTCGAGCCGACGCTGACCGACTTCGTGCCGATCAGTGTGGGGGCGAAGCAGCAGCCGGTGGTCGAGCTGACGAGCGGCGACTGGGAGAACATTTACGCCGACAACACCGGCTACGTCCGCGAGGCGGTCGGCGGCCCGTCGGGCGGCACCTGGCACGTGAAGGTGGAAAAGGCCGGCGAGTACGAGTTCACGCTGCGCCGCTGGCCGGAGCAGACGAAGGCCGCACTCGGCGACCGTTACGAGCCGTCGGACAAGTCGCCGGGGAACAAGGCGAAGCTGAAGACGGTCGGCTTCCCGACCATCGCGCGGGGGACCGTCGATGTCGCGGGTGTTCGGCCGACTGCCCCGGCCGACCCGAAGGCGACTGGGGTGACGATCCGCGTGAGGCTCCCGGCGGGTCGGACGCGGCTGAAGGCGTGGTTCTCGGACGCGGCGGGAACGGATTTGTGCGGGGCGTTCTTCGTGACGGTGAGAAAGGGATAGGTCGAAAAGCCCACCCGTTGCAACGGGTGGGCTTCGCACGAATCACTACCCTTTCAGCATCTCGTCGTGCTTCATGCCGCTCGGCGGCAGGTCGGCCTGGCGGCAGTTTCTCGAACTAACCCGAGACGAGCCGCTTCGGGTGGAACCGCGTGACACGTTCAAACAGGCCGTGGGTGGCCTTCAACCGGGCTGCGAACGGCTTGTCCTGGGCCGCAAATCGGGCCATCTCGCGAGACAAGTCTTGTTCCCTTAACAAAAACTCGCGCACCTCGTGAAAGCTCCAATCTACCGGATCGCGGTCGGTTGTGGGATCGTGGAACCGGCCTCGGTCTCGGGCGACTTGCCATACCGTTCGGGGTAACCGGGGATCGTCTTGGGGGACGAAGTACAGGGGGAGAAGGAGGTGTGCGAGTGGACCGCCGGGGTACTGGAGATTCAGCTCAGCGATCTCGGCCAGCGCGAGTTCGACGACGCACCAACCACGTGCCGTCGAGAGCATCGCGTCGGTGATGAAGAAGACGATGTGCCGCGACCGCATCACCCCATCCCGGAGTGCAGTCCGTGAATCCCGGCCGTAGTAGTAGTCTTCTTGGTCCAGCCACGGCGCGACTCCGCCCGCGACGAGTCGGTCGAACACCGGGCGAACGAACTCGTCGCGGTCTTCCTGGCAGTGCGAGAGGAAGACGTGGTGCTCGCACTTCGGGAAGGAGGTGATCTGCCAGAACACGGCCGATCACCCCCACGTCGGTTGCGGCAGAGGCGGCGGCCCCTGTGGTGCCGGGACGCTCCCCGTGACCGCTTCGATTAACCGCTCGCCGAGTAGCGTTGGGGAGTAGAATGACCAGCGATTCGAGGACGACAGGAACCCGCCCGATTCGAGCTGGTTGAGCCCGTCCCGCACATCCGCAGCCCGCTCATCCGGGTAGTTGTCTTCTACGAAGCCTTGTATCGTTTCGAGGGTCAGCCCGTCGCCAACCCGACGACGGGGCGCAACTTCCGGAAACGCGGATAAGAGTGCCCGGTAGATCGCCGGCAAGTTCGCGGCGTAATCCCTGAGTTGTTCATCCGTAGGCAAAGGCATGGTGTACCCCACTCACGAAACTCCGGGCGGTAAGCACGCCCGGAGCCATTCTACCACGTCCGAAGGCTACCCCTTCAGCATCTCGTCGTGCTTCATGCCGCTGGGCGGCAGGTCGGCCCGGCGGCAGTTCCCCAGCGCCGCCTTCGCCCCCGCGAACTGGTCGGCGTCGTTGTCCTCCCACTCGATGGACACCGCCCCGTCGAACCCGACGCGGTTCAGCTCGATGAAGATGTCTTCGAGGCTGTTCGCGTCGCGGGCGGTGCCGGCGGTCACGAAGTTCCAGCCGTTCGTCCAGTGGCCCATCGGCCGGTGCCCGCCGAGCCGCCCGGCCCGGCAGTGCTCGCGGGCCACCCACACGCCCTTGACGTGGGCGCAGTGGATGTACTCCTTGAACTCGCGGATGAAGTCGATGACCGACACGTTCTGCCACTCCAGGTGCGACCCGTCGAGGTTGAACCCGACGACGCCCTCGTAGCCGGCCTTCGACATGTGCGTGATGTAATCGGAGGCGCTCTCGATGTCGCCCATCGCCCGCTCGCTCGGGTGGCACTCCAGGTCGAAGGTGACGCCGTACTCCTTGCACAGGTCCCACACCGGGGCGAACCGCTCGACCAGGAGTTCGAGGCTCAGCTGCCGCACGTCCGGCAGGTCGTAGCCCTCGATGTTCCCGGGCAGCGGCGGGAACAGGAACCAGTGGCTCCAGCAGTTCGCCGGGCTGCCGACGAACCCCGGCAGCGCCACCTTGCGGTCCTGCAGCTTGCTCAGGTGGCCGGCGTAGCGGACGCACGCCTGCAGGTCCTTCAGCGCCTCGGCGTGTACCAGCTTGCCGACGCTCTCGGGGACGAAGTACGGGTCGGTCCGCGGCGGGTTGTTCCCGGCGGCGCGCCAGGCCTTGTACGCCGCCTTCGCCTCGCCCTTACCACTGCAGAAGTTCAGCGTCTTGGCGCTCGGCTCGTCCCCGAGCACCTGGCCCTGGAGGTGCGTGGCGACGGTGAAGATTTCGAGCCCGTGCTGCCGGGCCACGCCGACGCGTTCCTTGGCGTAAGCGGCGGCGCCGGCGTCGGTGTCGCAGCGGCGCAGGTCGAGCTCCCAGCTCGCCTCCTCCCAGCCGTCGAACCCGGTGTCCTGGAGGAACTTGATCCACGGGGCTTCGGGGACGTTGCCGAACTGGCCGCGGACGAGGCCGATTTGGTGGAACGAGCCCTTGCCGTTCTTGTGCTGCGCGGTCTGACGGAACCCCATGGGGAGAGCCTCCGAGGTAGGTGATGGTGGCCGACGGGTTTACCGCAGAATCTAGGGCGCCGGATGGGGCGGGCAAGCAAGGAGGGAGGGAATGACACCCCGCGCCAGACGTGATAAGCTGTTGACTCCCGGAGGACACCTCATGTCCGCGACCCCCGCGCCGAAGCGCATGACCGTCGCCGAGTACCTGGCGCACGAGCGCACCGCCGAGTACAAGAGCGACTTCATCGACGGCCGGTTGTACCCGGTTCACAACCCCCTCGGGTTGGCGGACCCGACTGCGATGGCCGGGGCGAGCCGGGAACACAACCGGGTGAAGGAGAATTTGGTCGGTGAGTTGTTCGCCCGGCTGCGGGCCTGTGGCTGCGACAGCTATTCGAGCGACCAGCGCGTGCGCGTGTCCCCGACCGGGCGGTACAATTATCCCGACATCGTCATCGTCTGCGAACCGCCGCAGTACGCCGCCGACGACCGCGACGCCCTCGTCAACGCCCAGATCATCATCGAGGTGCTCTCCCCGTCGACCGAGCCCTACGACCGCGGCCTCAAGTTCGCCGGGTACCGCCGGCAAGACTCCATCCGCGAGGTCGTGTTCGTCGCCCAGGCTCACCCCCGGGTGGAGCGATTCGTTCGGCAACCGGACGGAACGTGGGTGATGACGGTGTTCGACGACCCGGCCGGGGAAGTCGCGTTCAGCACGATCCCCGTTCGGGTGCCGCTCGCGAACGTGTACCGCGGGGTCGATTTGCTTTCCGACGAACCCGGGTAGCTGGTCGCCCCATGCTCGCGTCCGACCCCACCCTCGCGCTCTTGCTGCGGCTCCTCGGTGCGGCGGAACTCGCCGCCCTGTTCTTCGTGTTCGCCCCACTCGGCTGGATGGACGCCGTTCACGACCGCGTGCTCGGCCTCGGCCCACTCCCGCCCGGCCGGATCGTGGAATACCTGGCGCGGCACCTCTCGGCCCTCTACGCCGTCCACGGCGCGATGGTCGTGGCGATCTCGTTCGACCTGCCACGATACCGGCCGCTCGTCCGGGTTCTTGGTTGGAGCCACGTCGGCCTCGGAGTTGCGGTCGGCTGGGCCGATTGGTCCGCCGGTTTCCCGTGGGCGTGGGCGCTCGGAGAGGGTACGCTGGTGGCAGCCTGCGGCGCGCTGATCGTCGTTGCCGGCGGGCGGCGCCAACGCCGCGGGGCGGAGGCCGTTGGCAGTGGTGGGGAAGAGTAGGCCGAAAGGACCGATCATGCGCCGATCGCACGCCCTCACCGCCGCCCTCGCACTCCTGACCGCGTCGACCGCCGCCGCCCAACAGCCCATCCCACGGGTCGTCGGCCCCGGCGGAGCGGGGGCGCAACCGCAGGTCGGAAGTGGGCCGTACCAGGGCGCGACGCCTGCGGCCCGCGGCGTCAACCCCTTTGCCGCACCGGTCGCGCTCCCGACGATGCCGCCGGGAACTCGGTTCGCGCCGCGGCAGGGCGGGGCGCCAGTTGTGTTCGCACCGCCGCCTCCTCCCGGCGTGCCGAACAACCCCGCGGTGTTCAATCCCGGCGTGATGCCACCGTTCCCCGTGCTGATCCCACAGCCGTTGCCGGTGGTGAGCGGCGTCGCGTACAACCCGCTGTTCGTGTCGCGGCGCGGGGTCGTGTCGGCGTACTACGTCCCGCCGATCGCGGTGCGATCGCCCAGTTTCGCGGCGTACCCGGGGGAAGAGGTGTTCACGCCCGCCGCGCCGGACGCGGGGCCGAGCCTCCTGCCTCCGCCCGGCGACTACCGCTTCCTGCCGTGGCTGTGGTGACCACTACCGCGACTCCCGAAGAAGCCGGATGTACGCCCGCATCCAGGCCGGGTTGTCGTGCCACGTGCGGGCGGTGACGAGGTTGCCGCTCACCACCACCTCGCGGTCCACGTACGTGCCGCCCGAGAACTCCGCGTCGAACTTGCACTTCGCCACCGTCGTCACCTCCCGGCCGCGGATCACGTCGGCCGCGGCGATGATCTCGATGCCATGACACACGCTCGCCACCGGCTTGTTCGCCGCGAAGAACGCCTTCGTCAGCTTCAGCAGGTCGGCGTCGTAGCGGAGGTACTCCGGCGCCCGGCCGCCGCTGATGACGAGCCCCGCGTACGCGGCCACGTCCACGTCGCGGAAGGCGATGTCGGCGGCGAGGTGGTAGCCGGGCTTCTCCTCGGTGATGTCCCAGCCCGGCGGCCGCTCGTGCAGCACCAGGTGGTACAGTCGCTTCTCCGGCCCCGCAACGTGGACGGTGTAGTCCTCCTCCTGCAACCGGTGGAGCGGGTAGAACGTGTCGAGAACCTCGGCGGCGTCGCCGATGACGAGCAGGATTTGCGGCACGGGTGCCTCCGGGGGTGGTCCCGAGATTCTACGCACCCGTCAGACAGTCATCCGCCCGCGGAGGAAGCCGCCCTTCTGGCCGGTCACGGTGAGGAGCATCTGCCGCTTCACCCACGGCACCATCGGCAGTAACGGCAGCGCCAGGTCGCGGCCCCAGCCGAGCACCGGCCAGTCGGACTGGAAGAACGGCGACAGCAGGTACGTGACGACGGAGTAGTAGCGCAGGTACTCGCGCTGCCGCCGGGTGAAGGCGTGGAACGCCGCCGCCGGCGACGGGTGCGACCTCAGGCACTCGGCGAGGCGCCAGGCGTCCACGAGCGCGAGGTTGATCCCCTGGCCGAGGTGCGGACTCATGGCGTGGGCGGCGTCGCCGATGAGGATGACGCGGTCGTCGTGTCGGCGGCGCACCCACACGTGTTGGTAGCCGGTGAACAGCAGTTGCTCCATGTCGTGGACAAAGTCGAGGAGTTCACCGGCCTCGGGGGCGAACGCCAGCATCTCAGCCTTCAACGGCTCCAGGCCGCGCTCCTTCACCGCCGCGAAGTCGCGTACCGGCAGCCCCCAGTACAGCGAACAGAGGCCGTCGCCGAGCGGCAGGAGGCCGAGCATCTGTCGGCAGCCGCGGACCACCTGGAGCAGCTTGCCGCGCACCGCCGTCGAGGGGCCGGTCACCCACAGCGTGCCGTGGGCGTAGCGGCGGACGCGGGCGCGGAAGCCGAACACCTCGCGCAGCCGCGACCGCGAGCCGTCCGCGACGACCACCAGGTCGAACGGCCCGTGCCGCACGCCGCTCCGGTCGCGGACGTACTCGCCGTCGCGCTCGCGCTCCCGCGCGGTGACTTCGCACGCCACTCGCACGTCGATCGGCTGCGTGGCAACGAGCCGGTACAGCGTGCGGAAGAGGACGCCGCGGTGGACGCCGTAGGCCCGGCAGGATGGGTCCAGCTCCGGATAGCGGGTGCGGATCAGCGTGCCGCCCGAGAGGTGGCGGGCGTGCAGCTCCTCCAACTCAGCGGCGTGGGCGAGCACGTCGTCGAGCACGCCGAGCCGCCGCAATACCTCTTGACCCGAGCACTGGAGTAGCACCCCGGCGCCGATCGGCCCGGGGTCGGGTGCCTGTTCGAGGAGCGTGACGCGGTGCCCGTCGCGCGCCAAGAGGTACGCCGTAGCGGCCCCGGCGACCCCCGCCCCGACAACAGCGACGCGATACGGTCCAGACACGGGCGACTCCGAACCCACGCGGTGATACGATGCCCCAGCCTACCCGAGGGCCGGTGCCGATGCGAACGCCGACCGCCGGAATCGTGCTGTGCGGCGGCCGGTCGTCGCGGATGGGCCGGCCGAAGTGTTGGCTCCCGGTCGGCGGCGAACCGATGCTCCTGCGCGTGCTCCGCGTCGTCGCGGCCGTGGCGGAGCCGGTGGTCGTCGTGGCCGCGGCGGGGCAGGAACTCCCGATCCTTCCCGAAGGTATAGAAATCGTCCGCGACGAGGCCGAGGGGAACGGGCCGTTGCAAGGACTCGCCGCGGGGTTGACAGCGATCGCCGGCCGGGCGGACGCCGCCGTCGTGACCGGCTGCGATTCCCCGTTGCTGACCTCTGCTGTCCTCCGCCGGCTGATCGAACTGCGGGGGTCGGCGTGGGCGTGCGTGCCGGTCGTGGACGACGTTTCGCGACCGCTGCCCGGTGTGTATGCTGTCGGCGTGGCGGCGGAGGTTCGGGTGCTGCTCGCGGCCGGTCGGCTGCGGCTCGGCGGCCTGCTCGACCGCGTTCCGACCCGACTCGTCCGACCGGCCGAGTTCGCGGACGTGGACCCGACGCTCGACGCGCTTCGCAACGTGAACACGCCCGCCGACTACGCCCGGCTCGTGGCCGGGTTCGAGGTACGACCCGACGGGGAACCGAGATGAGCGACGTGCCCGACGACGCACCCGCGCCCGATCCGCAATCGCAGCGGCAGTTCCCGGTGCTGCCGTACGCCGCGTCGCGCGGCGGGCCGGCCTACGCACTCGGCGTTTCTGCCTTCGGCGGGCTGATGACGGCCCTCGTCTTTGGCGTCGCCGTGGCGTTCGTGCGGTCGATGTTCTGGATCGTGATGGTGTTCCCGCTCCTGCACGGGGTGCTGGTCGGCGCGGGCGTGGGAATTCCTGCGCGGCTGACGAAGTGCCGCTACCAGAAGGGGCTGGCGCTCGTCGGGGCCGTGTGCGGCGTGCTGTCCTACGTCGTGGTTCATTACGTCTTCTACCTGTCGTTCGTGGGCGCCGGGAACGGCCCGCCGATCGGCTTTTGGGAGTACATGGACGTGAAGGCGACCGAGGGCGTTCGCTTCGGCCAGGCCGGCGCCGGCGGGGCCGGCAACGGCATCGGCTACACCGGCTCGATCATTTATTGGGTGTTCGAGGCGATCATCACCGCCGCGGGGGCCGCGGCGCTGGCGTCCGTGTGCGTCGGCTCGCCGTTCTGCGAGGGGTGCAACCGCTGGAAACGGAAGCGCCAGCTCGGCCCGTACCGCGTCGAACCCGGGTACAGCGTCCCCGCCGTCGCCGCCGGCCTGCCGACCGGCCTCCTTGTTCCCGCCGACGGCAAGAAATCGGTGGTCGTCGCGCTGTACGTCTGCCCCGCGTGTGGCGACCAGGGTACGCTCGATGTCAAGCTGACTGGCACCCACCAGGACGGCAGGAAGATGCTGACGTGGAACGGCTTCGTCACCTACCCCGGTGAGGCGCTGCAGACGTTTGACGAGGTCGAACGGGCGTGCCGCGAACTGGGGCTGGGCGGGAAGAAGAAGTAGGCCGCGGTCGCACGTACAATCACCGCGTTGCCCCCGCCCCCGACGCCGAGCCGCGATGCACCCGCACAAGCCGCACTACGACCGCCACGCCGGCACCGACGCCAACAAGCAGTTCCTCCACCGCATCAGCCGGCAGAAGATCGACCCGCCGGCCGTCACCGCCGGGGCCGACGCCGCCGACCTCATCGACGCCGTGTTCCTGTCGTACAACGGCGGCCGGCTCCGCGAGGGGTGCCAGCTCTACGCCCGCAAGATGCTCGCGGCCGACGGCACCGTCGGCCTCGCCCTCAGCGGCGCCCTCACGCCGGCCGGACTCGGCATGAGCTGCCTGGTGCCGCTGGTCGAAGCCGGGTTCATCGACTGGATCGTCAGCACCGGGGCGAACCTGTACCACGACACGCACTACGCCCTCGGCATGGACCTGTTCCAGGCCGGCCCGAACCTCCCCGACCTGGAGCTGCGCGAGAATCAGGTCATCCGCATTTACGACATCGTCTTCGACTACCAGAACCTCCTCGGCACCGACGCCTTCTTCCGCACCCTGTGCCGCGGCGACGCCTTCCAGCACACGTTCGGCACGGCCGAGTTCCACAACCTCGTCGGCAAGTACCTCGCCGAGCGCGAGGACCAGGCCGGCCGCCGCGGCAAGAGCCTCCTGGCCGCGTGCTACCGGGCCGGCGTGCCGGCGTTCACCAGCTCCCCCGGCGACAGCTCCATCGGCATGAATCTGGCCGCGCTGTCGCTCGAAGGGTCGGCCCTGAGGATCGACCCGCTCCGCGACGTGAACCAGTCGGCGGCGCTGGTGTGGGACGCGAAGGCGGGCGGCGGCACCAGTTCCGTGCTGATCCTCGGCGGCGGCAGCCCGAAGAATTTCATGCTGCAAACGGAGCCGCAGATTCAGGAGGTGCTGGGCCTCGCCGAGGCCGGGCACGACTACTTCCTCCAGTTCACCGACGCCCGCCCGGACACCGGCGGCCTCAGCGGGGCGACACCCAGCGAGGCGATGACGTGGGGTAAGGTGGACCCGGACAAGCTCCCCGACTCGGTGACGTGCTACGTCGATTCGACGATCGCCCTGCCGCTGCTGACGGCGTACTCGCTGAGCCGCGTCGAGAAGCGCCCGCTGAAGCGGCTGATGGACAAGCTGCCGGCGCTGATGACGGGCCTGGAAGCCGGCTACGCCGAGACGCGGGCGAAGCGCGATGTCTAGTGCCTCATCCTTTCCCCGGAGCCTCCCATGCTGTCCGCGCCTCTCCTGCTCGCCGCGCTCCTGCCGGGTCAGCCGCCGCCGGTCGTACCCCTCTGGGAAGGGAAGGCGCCGCATGCGGTCGGCGACAGCGCGGCCGACAAGCCGCACGTCACCGTGTACCGACCCGCGGCCGGCAAGGCGAACGGGACCGCCGTCGTGATCTGCCCCGGCGGCGGCTACGGCTTCCTGGCCGACGACCACGAGGGGAAGCAGGTCGCCGAGTTCTTCAACGGCCTCGGCGTCACGGCGTTCGTCCTCCAATACCGCATCGTGACGAAGGACCGTCCCGGGCCGTTGCACCCGGCCCCCCTGGAGGACGCCCAGCGCGCCATCCGCCTCGTCCGGGCGAAGGCGGCAGAGTACGGCGTGAACCCGTCGCGCGTCGGCATCATGGGCTTTTCCGCCGGCGGCCACCTCGCCAGCTCCGCGGCCACGCACTTCGAGAACGGCGGGCTGAAGAACGACGACCCGGTCGAGACGCAGCCGTGCCGTCCGGACTTCGCCATCCTGGCCTACCCGGTCGTGTCGATGGAGAAAGGCGTGACACACGATGGCAGCCGCAACAACCTCCTGGGTGCGAACCCGGACGCCAAGCTGGTCGAGCTCATGAGCAACGACAAGCAGGTGACGAAGAACACGCCGCCGACGTTCATCTTCCACACGAGCGCGGACAACTCGGTTCTGCCGGAGAACGCGGTGCGATTCTACCTGGCGTGCAAGGCGGCGGGGGTGCCGTGCGAGCTCCACATCTACGAGAAGGGCCGCCACGGCGTCGGGCTCGGCCGCGACCCGAAGTGGACCGGCGGCGAGCCGTCGGTTTCGACGTGGCCGGACCGGCTCGCCGACTGGATGCGCTCGCGCGGGCTCCTCACGGCGGCGAAGTAGCTTCCAAAGTTCCGTTGCCGCTTGCGGCTTCGCGCTGCCCACCGCGAAGCCGCAAGCGGCAACGGAACTTGTACTCCATCTCCATTCCTGTTCTATCTTCCCCAGTGATGCCCTCCGACGCGATGATCCGCCTGTCCGGCCTGCGCGTGCTCTACGGCACGTTCGCGGCCGTGGACGGGCTCGACCTCGACATCCGCCGCGGCGAGCTGTTCGGCCTCCTCGGCCCGAACGGCGCCGGCAAGTCCACCACCATCCGCGTCCTCATCGGCCAGCGCCGGCCGTCCGCCGGCGGCGTCACAGTCGGCGGCTTCGACGTGGTCCGCGAGTGGGCGAAGGTGAAGCCGATCTTCGGCTACGTCCCCGACCGCGAGAATCACTTCGAGGAGTTCACCGGCCGGCGGAACCTCGAATTCTTCGGCCGCCTGTACGGCGTCCCGCGCCGTCGCGCCCTCGACTGCCTGAACATGGTCGAGCTCGGCGAGGTCGCCGACCTGCCGGTCCGCGGCTACTCGCTCGGGATGCGAAAGAAGTTACTGCTGGCGCGGGCGCTGCTGCACGAGCCGCAGGTACTGTACCTCGACGAGCCGACGGCGAACCTCGACATCCACTCGGCCGAGGTCGTGCACCGGATTTTGCGCGAGCGGGTCAAGAACGGCGCGACGATCGTGCTGACCACGCACGACATGGACGAGGTGGAGAAGATTTGCGACCGCGTCGGCATCGTCTGCCGCGGCAAGCTGGTGGCGCTGGATTCGCCGCTGGCGCTGAAGCAGGCGCACACCGAGCGCATGGTGGACGTGACCCGCCCGGACGGCGAGCGCGTCGTCTTCGACCTGGACAACGACAGCAGCCGGCGCGGGCTGGCCGACCTCGTGACCGCCGGCGGCGTCGCCACCCTGCGGACGCGCGAGTTCGACTTCCACGCGACGTTCCTGAAGCTGACCGGTCAGGCGTTCGAGTAGCGGCCCCGGGGTTTGCTGATGCGCCTGTACGTGCTCCACGCGCTCGTAACGAAGGAGGCCCAGCGGCACGTCGCCAACCGCGGCGGCATCGTGCTGGCGGTCCTCCTCGTCGCCGCGGCCGTGCTGTTGTCCGTGTTCGCCCCCGAGGAGGCGGCCGGCGGCACCGGCATGGTCGGCGGCGTTCACCACTGCTTTGTCGAGTACGACCGGGCCACCCCGCTCGTGAAGCACCTCCAGGACAACAAGCCGAAAGACCTGAAGGTGCAGTTCCGCGAGCTGGCGAACGCCGACGCCATCAACACCGTCATCGTTTACCCGCCGGGCACCGGGGCGATCCAGTTGCGGCAGGACACTGGCGCCCCGGAGCGCCGCCCGGCCGTGAAGGTGGACGTTTGGCACCCCGACGGCGACCCGCTGGCGCTCGCACCATACGAAGCGTGGTTCTGGAAGGAGACGCGCCGCTACTTCGCAGCCGAGGCCCGCAAGAAGCTGCCGACCGCGGACCTCCCCGCCGACCCCGACTTCGCCGCCGGCGGTAACTGGCTCGTCACCGAGGCGCACGCCCGCTTGCAGGAGCGTGTCGAGGCGGCGCGCGGCACGAACGAGCCGCGGCCGCTCGTGCCCGACCTGGTCATCGACCGCAAGGGGCTCGGCGGCAAGGTACTCGACTTCCGCGCCGCCATCGCCACCGGGATGGTGGTGTTCGCTTTATACTTCGCCTGCGTCTACCTCCTACCGACGCTCAACTGCGAGGAGCGCGAACGCGGCGTGCTGCTGGCCCAGGCATTGTCCCCGGCCTCGCCTGCGGAGATTGTTGCAGCGAAATTCCTGTTTTACCCCACGGCCGGCATCATTCTCGCGGCCATCATCGCCGGCGTGTACAAGGTTACGGTCCTCAAGAGCCTGTTCTTCTGGCTGTCCCTCCTTGCCGTATCCGGCGGGTTCCTCGGCATCGGCATGACGGTCGCCACGCTGGCCAAGACGCAGCGGGCGGCGTTCTTGGGCGGCATGTGCTACCTGCTGTCGGTGTCGATGGTGCTCCTCATCTGCTCGATCAACGGCATCCCGTTCCTGCCGTACCTGGCGGTCGAGTACCACGGCCCGCGCATCCTCCACGCCGCGCTGGCCGGAGAGGTTCACACCGGCCACTGGGGCCACCTCGGCGGGGCGGTCGCGCTGGCGGCCGTGTGGCTGACCGCGGCCGGTTGGCTGTTCCGCCGCCGGGGCTGGCAGTAGCAGGCGGACCGGATGTGACGGTCGTAACGCCGGCCCATCCGGTACGACCGCACCATTTCCCGCACTTTCCCTTTGACGCCCATTTTGCCCAGAACTACTATCCTCACCGCGGGGGCGGTCGCCGCGCACGCGCGGGGCCGCCCGGGAAACAGGGCACGAGGAGGACAACGGGATGTACAGCATCGTTCTGATGGCGGCCACGACCGCCGGGCCGACGACCCCGGCCGCGGACCACACGCCGGTGGTGGTCGCCGCGCCGGTCGCGGTCGGCTGCTGCGGGGGCACGGTGGCGGTCGGTTGCAACGGCAGCTACGCGGTGGGCTGCGCGGGATCGTGCTACGGCAGCTACTCGGCCGGGTGCTGCGGCGGCCGCGGCGGGTTGTTCCACCGTCACCACCGGGCCAGCGCCGGGTGCTGCGGCGGCGGCGTCAGCTACGGGTGCGGCGGGTACGCCTGCTTCGGCTCGGCCGCCTACGCCGCGTGGGGCGGCTGTCACGGCACCGTCAGCTACGGGTCGTACAGCAGCGGCTGCTGGGGCGCGGTGTACGGCGGCGGCTACGGCTGCTGGGGGTCGAGCTACGGCAGCGGCGGCTACGCCCCGCCGGCGGTGGTGATCCCGGTCGAGACCGCCCCGGCGGCACCGAAGACCGGCGACACCCCGAAGACCGGCGACACCCCGAAGACGAACCCGCTCCCGAAGAGCGGCGCCGGGAACGACGGGGCCAGCCTCCGGTTCGAACTCCCGCCGACCGCGGCCCTGTTCGTGGACGGTCGCCGCATCGCCGGCGAGGGGGCCGACCGTGCCTTCTACACCCCGCCGCTCCAGGCCGGCCAGCGCTACTTCTACGACGTGCGCGCGGAACTGCTCGTGAACGGCCGGACCGTGGCGCAGGACAAGCGGGTGATCGTGACCGCCGGGGCCGAGCTGGTGGAGGTTTTCTCCGACCTGAACGCGGCGGTGCGCGAGGCGGCGGCCGTCGCGGGCCGTTGAGGTCGTAACACCTCCGCACGACGAAAGCCCGGGGACAGCCGTCCCCGGGCTTTCCGCGTTTGCCCGGCTCCGCTTCACTTCGTCGCGCCCCGTCTGGTACGATTGGGGTAGAGGGATCGCGACCCCCACAACCCCAGGCGGACCCCGTGGGACAGAAGATCGAACAGGACCTCCAGCGCTTCCGCAAGCTGGTACGCGGCAAGGTGAAGAGCAACCTGTCGAAGTACATCAGCCGCGGCGAGATGATCGGCAAGAAGGGGAACGACCTGGTGTCGATCCCCATCCCGTCGATCAACCTGCCGCAATTCCGCTACGGCCAGAAGGGGTCCGGGGGGGTCGGCGTCGGCGAAGGACAGCCGGGACAGCCGCTCACGCGCCCGCAGGACGACGACGGCGACCCGCAGGCCGGCGACTCCCCCGGCGGCCACATCCTGGAAGTCGATCTGACGATGGAGGAGCTGGCCGAGATTCTCGGCGAGGAGCTGGCCCTGCCGCGCATCGAGCCGCGCGGCAAGAAGAACGTCGTGACGCAGAAGGACAAGTACACGAGTATCCGCAGCGTCGGCCCGGAGAGCCTGCGGCACTTCCGGCGCACCTACAAGCGCGCCCTGAAGCGGCAGATTTCCGCCGGCACGTACAACCCCGACAACCCCATGATCGTCCCCGTCCGGGAGGACAAGCAGTACCGCAGCTGGAAGGAGACGCCGAAGCCGGACGCGGTGGCCTGCGTGGTGTACATGATGGACGTGTCCGGCAGCATGACCGACGAGCAGAAGGAGATCGTGCGGATCGAGTCGTTCTGGATCGACACCTGGATCAAGAAGCACTACTCGGGCGTGGAGACGGTCTACATCATCCACGACGCGGTGGCGGCGGAGGTGGACGAGCACACGTTCTACCACACGCGCGAGAGCGGCGGCACGAAGATCAGTTCGGCCTACGAGCTGTGCAACAAGGTCGTGGACGCCCGCTACCCGACGAGCGACTGGAACGTGTACGCGTTCCACTTCTCGGACGGCGACAACTGGGGCGATGACGTGCCGAAGTGCCTGGCGCTGCTAACGGACAAGCTGCTGCCGAAGCTGAACCTGTTCGGGTACGGACAGGTGGAGTCGCCGTACGGGAGCGGCGAGTTCTACGAGCACATCCACGAGCTGGTGGGCGACCACGAGAACGTGGTGGTGAGCCGCGTCCCCGACCGCGACGCGATCCTCGGCAGCATCAAGGAATTCCTGAAGACGGGCCGTTAACCACGAGTCATTCCGAGGTGTCCGATGCTGAAAGAAATCCGATTCAAGGGGTTCGGTTCACGGCCCGACATTCTCGCCCATCTTGAGGCACTTCAACCGAACCTGGAGCAGGAAATCGGCCGCTGGGCGCATCGCGTCGAGGTCGTGCTGGAACTGAAGCAAACCGGACTGGATCGCCGTCCATTCGTCTGGCTCACGCTGTCCCTGACACTGCCCCAATCGGCAGCGAGCTACAGCGCCGTAGCTGCGTTCGAGGACATCGAACGCCCCAACGATTTTCGGGTGTGGGTACGCCAGGTCTGGGGAGGTGTTCTTGACAAACTGCTCAAGGACCGAGCTGAAGAGTGGGAACGCGATGTCACGTTATCGACCGGGGGCTGACAATGGCAAAGTCGCCCACACAGCAGATCGCTGAGCTTCGTGAGAACCATGCCGTCCTCCGTGAAGGATTCGATACGCTGCTGCGGAGCGTCAAGGAACTACAGGACGAACGGAAGGCGGAAGTGGCCGAGCGGTCGGAAAATGCGAGACTCCGCCAGGAACTCGCCGAAACCCGTAAGCAATTGGAAGAGGAGCGTGTCGCCGCTCGGGCGCGGGACGAGAAGATTGCCGAACTCTACACGAAAGATGCTGCCCAGCATACTCTCGGGGACCAACACGCGAAGCAAATCGAATAGTTGAACACGCGTGTTTGGGGGCTGATCGCGCTGCTGCTCGTCGCGGCTCTCAGTTTCATCGGCTACTCGCTGCGGAAGTGACCGATGCCCGCCGCTCCGGACCGTCCCAACTGGCCCGCCCCGACCTGGCGCCGTCTCGCCGCCTTCGCCCTCGCCACGCGAATCGCCACCTGCGCGGCCGGCGTTCTCCTCGCCCCGTCACAGCCCGGCGACCACTGGACCGCAGACCAACTTGCCTTCCGGGCCGAAATCCTCGCCGGGCCGGTGCCGTGGCTGGAGTCGTGGGTCCGCTTCGATGCAGGCTATTACCTCGCCATCGCCCGTGACGGCTATCACCCGCCCGCCGCCGGTGAGGGGCCGAACGCCGGTTTCCTCCCGCTACTGCCCGCGCTCATCGCACTCGCCGCACTCGCCGGTGTGAACTCGGTCCTCGCCGGCGTGGTAATCCCGAACGTGGCGTTCGTCGCCGGGCTGGCGTGTTCGGGGCGCGCGGCGCTGCGGGTGACCGGGAGTGCCCGCACCGTCTGGCTCGGCTGCGGAGTGCTGGCGACGTACCCGTTCGCGTTCTACTTCTCGGCCCCGTACCAGGAGTCGCTGTACCTTCTCGCCGCCGCCGGGGGCCTTCTCGCGTGGTATGACCGCCGGCCAGCGCTGGCGGGGCTCGCCGGGATGCTTGCCGCAACGGCCCGGCTCACCGCGGTCGCGTTCCCGATCGGGCTGTTCGTCGAGGCGCTCTCACGCCGTCGTTGGCCGAGTCGGGGTGCGTGGGTCGTAGCGGCCGGCACCGCCGCGGGTGCTGCCCTGTTCGCCGGCTACTTGTGGCTGACACTCGGCGACCCGCTCGCCCACTTCCGGGCACACGCCGCCTGGGGGCGCGAGTCGCCGAGTCTCGGGGGTGTCGGCCGTGCGCTGCTTCAGGCGTGCCGCGAACTCGTTCAACCCGACCCGTGGTACGCGGTGGTGAAGCCGATCGCCCTGTTCGGCACGCTCGCCCTCGGCGTGCGCGGGTGGGTGAAGCGCGGGCAGCTGTGGGGGTGCCTCATCATCGTCCCGGTGTTTCAGGCACTCAGCACCGGAACGACGCTCAGCGTCGAGCGAATCGTCCTGACGAGCTTTCCTGCGGCGTTCGAGCTTGGCGAGGTGCTGGGGCGCTCGCGTATGATGCAGCTAGCCTGGCTGCTCGCCGCGGTGCCCGCGCAGCTGTTCTTCCTGTGGCTGTTCGTGAGCAACGGCTTCCTGAACTGACCCCCGGCCGGAGGGCCGCCGATGAACCTCGGGTTCTACAACACGAACCTCCCCGCCCACCTCCGGGTGCTGAAGGACGAGATCGAGGGTTTTGCCCGCGGGTACGGCCTCGACTTCTACGAGACGATCTTTGAGGTCGTCGACGCCGACGACCTGAACGAGATCGCCGCGTACGGCGGATTTCCGACGCGCTACCCGCACTGGTCGTTCGGGATGCAGTACGAGGAGTTGAAGAAGAGCTACGAGTACGGCCTGTCGAAGATTTACGAGATGGTGATCAACAACGACCCGTGCTACGCCTACCTGATGCGGTGCAACCACACGGTCGACCAGAAACTGGTGATGGCCCACGTCTACGGTCACTGCGACTTCTTCAAGAACAACGCGTATTTCGGCCACACCACGCGGAAGATGATGGACGAGATCGCCAACCACGCCTCCCGCATCCGCGGGTACGCCGAGCGGTTCGGCGAGGACGAGGTCGAGGCGTTCGTGGACCGCTGCATGTCCATCGACGACCTCATCGACATCCACTCGGTCGCCATCCGCCGCCGCGACGACCACTCGAAGTACGACTTCGCCCCGAAGGACGGCGAAGACACCGACGACCGCCCGACGCGGTTCAAGTCGAAGGGGTACATGGACGAGTTCGTGAACCCGCGCGACCAACTCCGGGCCGCGGAGGAGGAGCGGAAGAAGCTCCAGGACCAGCGCGTGTCGCACTTCCCGGAGCGGCCGGAGAAGGACGTGCTGCTGTTCCTCATCGAACACGCCCCGCTGAAAAACTGGCAGCGCGACGTGCTCAGCATCATCCGCGACGAGGCGTACTACTTCCACCCGCAGGGGCAGACGAAGATTCTGAACGAGGGCTGGGCCTCGTACTGGCACAGCACGATCATGACGCAAAAGGTGCTGGAGCCGAGCGAGGTCATCGACTACGCCGACCACCACTCCGGCACGATGGCCACCAGTTCGCGCCGGCTCAACCCGTACAAGCTCGGCATCGAGTTGCTCCGCGACGTGGAGCGCCGCTGGAACATGGGCCAGTTCGGCCCCGAGTGGGACGACTGCGACGACATGGACAAGAAGCGCACCTGGGACAAGCAGCTCGGCCTCGGCCGCAAGAAGATTTACGAGGTCCGCCGCGTCCACAACGACATCACCTTCATCGACACCTTTCTGACGCCCGAGTTCTGCAAGGAGCACCGGCTGTTCTCGTTCAACTACCAGGACCCGACGAAGAACTACGTCATCGAGAGCCGGGAGTTCCAGAAGGTGAAGCAGCGGCTGCTCTACAGCCTGACCAACTTCGGGAAGCCGTGGATCACCGTCGTGGACGGCAACCACCGCAACCGCGGCGAACTGCTGTTGCGACACGACCACAACGGGGTAGACTTAAAACAGGACGAGGCCCGCGACACGCTGGTGAACCTGCATTACGTGTGGGCGCGTCCGGTCTGCCTGGAGACCGTGTCGGACGGGAAGCCGACGGTGCTGTGCTTCGACGGCACCGACCACACTCAGCAGCCCATAGGAGGGACCGATGACGCTTCACGAAAGCCTTCTGGCAAGACTCAGTGAGTGGCTCCCCGCCGGGGACGGCCGGCACTCGATGACGCATACCGACTGCGGCCGGACCGTGACCCTCACCGCCGACCGGGCCGACTCCCTGTCGTGCCTCGTGTGGGAGCTCGCCGTCGCCCCGGCCGAGCCGACGACGGTCCCGCTTCGCGAGTGGGCCGCTCGCGTGGCGGCGCGCGCGACCGGCCTGGTGGAACCGCTGACGGTCCACGAGATCGACGCCGGCCGCGGCGCGGCGGTGCTACGGAGCACGGCCCCGAGCGCGAAGGGCGGCGCGCTCGCGTACTACGAGGTGAAGTTGCACGCCGACGGGCGCGCGGTCGTCGGCCGCTTCCACGGGTCGAAGGCGACACCGGGCCGCGAGCAGGTGGCGTTCGCGCTCACGCACGAGGTTCTCGCCAAGCTCGCCGCCGACCTCGCCGGCTGAACCGACCGCATTCCCGCCGCAGCGCCCGGGGTCACCCCCGGGCGTTGTCCGTTCCCACACGCTCGGCTATCACATCGGAACCCCTCGTCCACCCGGAGGCGCCATGAACCGGTACGCGACTGCGATCCTGACTCTGACCCTGGCGGCGGGCGCGGCCCCGGCCGCGGTCGTCTCCCGCACGGTCGAGTACGAGGCCGGCGGCACCAAGCTGAAGGGCTACATCGCCTACGACGAGACGATCAGCTCGACGCGGCCCGGGGTGATCGTGTTCCCCGAGTGGTGGGGGCTCAACGACTACGCCAAGGACCGGGCGAAGCAGCTGGCCGGGATGGGCTACGTCGCGTTCGCGGCCGACCTGTACGGCGACGGCAAGGTGATCGACATCGCCCACCCGCAGGACGCCGCCAAGATGGCCGGCACGCTCCGCGCGAACGTCGGCGCCTGGCGCGCGCGCGCCGAAGCCGCGATGAAGCAGTTGACCTCCCGCCCGCACGTGGACTCGAAGCGGATCGCCGCCATCGGGTATTGCCTCGGCGGCTCGACGGCCCTCCAGCTGGCGTACAGCGGCGCCGACCTGAAGGCGGTGACGACGTTCCACGCCGCGCTGCCGACGCCGACCGCGGCCGAGGCGATGGCGGTGAAGGCCAAGATTCTCGTCTGCCACGGCGACGCCGACGCGTTCATCCCGGCGAAGGCCATCACCGACTTCAAGGCCGCGCTCGACGGGGCGAAGGTGGGGCTCGATTTCGTAGGCTACCCGAACGTGGTTCACAGCTTCACCGTGCCGACGGCGGACAAGGTCGGCAACCCGGGGATGAAGTACGACAAGGCGGCCGACGAGGACTCGTGGAAGCGGATGACCGCGCTGTTCCGCCAGGAGCTGGGCCGCTGACCCACCAAAGCCCGGGGACGGCCGTCCCCGGGCTTTCAGCCCGCACCCCTGTTCCGTACCCTTTCAGCATGAAGACGCTCGACGACTTCCGCGCCGTGTACCGCCTGCCCCTGCCCGAACTCGTCTTAAAGGCGGCGGCGGTCCACCAGCGGCACCGCGACTACCGCGACATCCAGCGGTGCGAGCTGCTCAGCATCAAGACCGGCGGTTGCCCCGAAGACTGCAAGTACTGCTCGCAGAGCGCCCACTACGACACCCCGGTCGACCGCCAGCCGCTCCTCACGGTCGAGGAGGTGCGCGAGCGCGCGGCCGCGGCCCGCGACCGCGGCGCCACCCGCTTCTGCATGGGCGCCGCGTGGCGCCAGCCGAAGGACGGCGCCGAGTTCGACAGCGTCCTCGACATGGTCCGCACCGTCCGCGGGCTCGGCATGGAGGCGTGCGTCACCCTCGGGATGCTGACCGACTCCCAGGCCGAGCGCCTGAAGGACGCCGGGCTGACGGCGTACAACCACAACCTCGACACCTCGCGCCGCCACTACCCGGAAGTCGTCACGACCCGCACCTACGACGACCGGCTGGACACGCTCCGGGCCGTGTCCCGCGCCGGCATCAGCGTGTGCAGCGGCGGCATCCTCGGCATGGGCGAGACCGAGGACGACCGCCTCATGATGCTGTGCGAACTCGCGCAGCTGGACCCGCCGCCGGAGAGCGTGCCGATCAACTGCCTGATGCCGCAGGGCGGCACGCCGCTGGCGATGGCCCCCGCCGTGGACTCCCTGGAAATCGTGCGGCTCGTCGCCACCGCCCGCATCGCTTTCCCGGCGGCACGAGTCCGCCTCAGCGCCGGCCGCGACCGCATGAACCGGGAACTCCAGGTGCTGTGCTTCCTGGCCGGCGCCGACTCGGTGTTCTTCGGCGACAAGCTGCTGACGGCCCCGAACCCGCACGAGAGCGCCGACGAGGCGCTGTTCCGGGCCATCGGCGTGAACCCCCCGCGGTGCGAGCCGGCGACCGCCCCATGACGCTCGCCGGCCGCTGGACCGCCGCCCTCGACGACCTCCGCGGGAAGGGCCGCTACCGCGCCTTCCGCGCCCCCGCGGGGATCGACTTCACCTCCAACGACTACCTCGGCTACGGCCCGCAGTGTCAGCCCGCTGTCACGCCCGACCTGCCGCGGTCCGGCATGTCGTCCCGCCTCCTCCGCGGTCACCACGCCGTCTGGGACGAAGTGGAGACGATGGCGGCCGCGTGGCACGGTGCCGAATCGGCTTTGATGATGACGAGCGGGTACGCCGTGAACGAGGGGCTGATCTCCGCCGTGGCCGAACCGGGCGACTGGGTGGCGGTGGACGAACGGAGCCACGCCTGCATCATCGACGGCCTTCGAGTCGCGCGGCCGCGGAAGTTCCTTTTCCGCCACAACGACCTGAACCACCTCGAAGACGGCTTGCGGGCCGAAGCCGCGAAGCGGCCCGAGGGGCGGGAGCTGTTCGTCGTCACCGAGTCGCTGTTCAGCATGGACGGCGATGCCGCGCCGCTGCGCGAGACGGCCGACCTGTGCGACCGCTATGACGCCCACCTGATCGTGGACGAGGCCCACACCACCGGTTGCGTCGGGCCACGCGGCTCCGGCACCGTTGACGCCGCCGGGGTGCGCGGCCGCGTGCTGGCGACGGCCCACACCGGCGGGAAGGCGCTCGGCCTGCCGGGCGCCTACGTCTGCGGGTCGAAGCTCCTCAAAGAATTCCTGACGAACACCTGCCGGCACCTGATCTTCACGACCGCCCTTCCCGCGGCCGTGGGGGCGTGGTGGCGGGAGCAGATCCCCCGCGTTCAAGCCGACGACGCGGCCCGCCGCCGGCTCCACGAGAACGCCGCCGGGTTTCGCGCCGGGTTGGCTCGTCACGGCATCACACCCGGAGGCCGGGACTACGTCGTACCCGTGATCGTCGGTCAAGATGAACCGTCGGTCCGCGCCGCGACCGAACTCCAGGCCCGCGGCTACGACGTTCGAGCGATCCGCCCGCCGACCGTCCCGGCGGGAACGTGCCGCCTACGGGTGTCGGTCCACGCCGACCACGACCCCGCGGTGCTATCCCAGCTCGCCGACGCCATCGCCGGGGTGCTACGCCCATGACCAGTTTCGTCGTCGTCGGCACCGACACCGACGCGGGGAAGACCGCGTTTTCCCTGCTGTTCCTGGCCGCCTTCCCGGATTCGTTCGGGTACTGGAAGCCCGTCGAAACCGGAGACTCGGACGCCGAGAGGGTCCGACGGCTCCTGCCGCGGGCCGTGGTGCTTCCGCCGCTGGCCCGGTTCACGGAACCCGTCGCCCCCGTCCTCGCGGCCCGACGGGAGGGGCGGCCGATGCCGGGTGTCGCTGACATCCTTTCGGCCCGACCCGAGTGTGACCGCCCGCTGCTCATCGAGACGTTCGGCGGGCCGCTGTCGCCGCTGACCGAAGACGTGCTGCAACTCGACCTGATCCGGGCGTTCGACCTGCCGGTGGTGTTGGTCTCGGGGTCGGCCGTCGGCGCCGTGGCTCGGACGCTTCAGGCCGCCGCCGCACTGGATACGGCAGGAATTCGCCCGGCCGCGGTTGCACTACTCGGCCCCGAGGATGCATTCGCGCGCGAACAGATTGAGCGCCGGCTCGAAGGTGCGGTCGTTCGCTGCGTCGAGTTGCCGACCGGCGCGTGGACCACGGAAGCGGTCTTGGGTGCCGCGGGGCGTGCCCGACCGGCGCTGTCCGAGATCGATGGCGTGGTGCGAAACCCGCAGTCGATCGCTAGCGGTCCGGCAGACTTTGCGGCGACTGACGCCCGCGCCGTGTGGCACCCGTACACGCCGTTACAAACGCCCGACGCCCCGCTGCCGGTCGTCGCCGCCGACGACGAGTTCCTGACCCTCGCCGACGGTCGCCGGCTGATCGACGGCATCTCGTCGTGGTGGACGATCCTCCACGGCCACCGCCCGCCGGCGGTCATGCAGGCGATCCGCGACGCGACGCACCGGCTCGATCACGTCCTGTTCGCCGGCGCCACCCACCCCGCTGCGGCAGAGCTGGCGGCGGCGCTCCTCGGGTCGATGCCGTGGGGGCCGGGCGGCCGCGTCTTCTTCTCGGACAACGGGAGCACCGCGGTCGAGGTGGCGCTGAAGATGGCGTACCAGGCGTGGTGCCACCGCGGCGAGCCGGGCCGCACGCTCTTCGTCGGCTTCGAGCACGGCTACCACGGCGACACGTTCGGCGCCATGAGCCTGAGCCGCGATCCGGTCTTTTTCGGCCGGTTCGAGCCGCTACTGTTCCGCGCGGTACAAGTGCCCCTGTCCGCCGACGCCCTCGACGCCGTGCTGACGCGACACGCCGGCGAGGTGGCCGGCGTGCTGATCGAGCCGCTAGTGCAGGGCGCGGGCGGCATGCGGATGCACGACCCGGACGAGTTGCGTGCCCTGTTCGAGGTGACGCGGCGGCACGGGGTCATGTTCCTCGCCGACGAGGTGATGACGGGGTTCGGCCGAACCGGCACTCTGTGGGCGTTCGAGCAGGCCGGCATCGCCCCGGACCTGGTGTGCGCCGCGAAGGGGATCACCGGCGGCGTGTTGCCACTCGCCGCGACGCTCGCGTCGCCCGGCGTTGTTGCCGCGTTCGACACCGCGGACCGCTCGCGCACGTTCTTCCACGGCCATTCGTTCACGGCCAACCCGATCGCGTGTGCGGCTGCCGTGGCGAGCTGGCGGCTCATCCAAACCGGCCGGTGGCGGGATGACGTGCGACGGATCGAATCGTGTTGGCATGCCGAGGCTGCGAACCTCCAGAAGCTGCCGGGCGTGAAGGATGCGCGTGTCCGCGGGCTGATCGTCGCCATCGAACTCGACGTGCCCGGCGGCTACCTCGCGGACGTCGGCCGGGAACTGCGTCTGAAGGCACTCGAACGAGACGTGCTGCTCCGTCCGCTCGGCAGCGTCCTGTATTCCCTTCCACCGTTGTGTACGTCCGACGACTCGCTCGCCCGCATCGCCGACGCGATGGGTCACGCCGTCCGGTCGTGCGGGTTGTAACGCCCCGCCGCGAGGGGCGCGGCCGATTGCGGTTGCCGCACGACCGTCATTCCAGGTCTAATCCGTCGCGGCACGGCCGATGACATCCGGCCCGTCGGCAGGAGGCCGAACATGACACCCGACGCCACCCCACCTGCTCCTTCCGCTGTGCCGCGCCGCCGGCGCTGGCCGCGCCGCGTCCTGGGCTTCACGGTGCTCCTCGCCGTCGGCGGCTGGTTCGCGCCGACCATCGTCGCCAGGACGGGGCTCCGCAACCGCGTGGTCGCCGCCGCGACGGCCGACGTGCGCGGCACCGTGACCGTCGGCGGCATGTCGGCCGGGTGGCTGTCGGTGGTCGAGCTGCGCGACGTGATGGTGACCGACCGGCAGGGGCGCGTCGTCGTCAGCGTGACGCGGGTGGTCACGTCGAAGACGCTGCTCGCGCTCCTCCGCGACCGGTCGGACCTCGGCGAGATCGAACTGCACGGCCCGCGCGCCGATGTGGTGTTCGAGAACGGATCGACCAACGCCGAGGACGTACTCGCCGAGTACCTCAAGGAGTCGGAGCCGGCCGGGCCGCGTCCCGCCGTCCGCGTCCGCGTCGATGACGGTACGGTGTCACTCCGCGACGGCTCCGCGGGTCCGGCGTCGGGCCTGACCGGCGTTCGACTGAGCGCCACAGTCCCCGCCGACCGTTCGCTACCCGTCGAGCTGGCGGTCGCGGCCGGCGTCGCGGATTCGTCCGGCACGCTGGACGTGAAAGGAGAAATCGGTGCAGGCGGCCGCGTCGAAGTGAAGGCGACCGACCTCCCGCTGGGGGCGCTCGCCCCGGTGCTGCGGCGGGTCGAACCCGCGGCCAGCCTCGCGGGCACGCTCTCGGCGGACCTCCGAGCGACCTGGACCGACGGCGGGAAGACGGCCCGCGTGGACGGCACCGCGGGCGTGCGGAACCTCGACCTCGCCGGCCCGTGGCTCGGCACCGACCGCCTCCGCCTCGCGGCCGCGGACCTGCCGATCAAGGCGGAACTGACCGGGCACTCGATTCGCGTCGAGAAGGCGGAACTCACCTGCGACGCCGGGCGGCTGTCGGTCGTGGGCACGCTCGATTCGTCGGAATCGCCCGAGCGCCTTCTCGATAAGCCAGGCGTGACCGTTGAGGCGGACATTGACCTCGCCAAACTCGCGGCCCTCCTGCCGAACCTTCTCCGCGTGCGGGAAGGGACCGCGGTCCGCGAGGGGCGGCTCGTCGCGTCGCTCGTCAGCCGGGCGGCGGCGGGCGGCACAGCGTGGGACGGGTCGGTCCGCACCACGGCTCTGAAGGCCGTCCGCGACGGGAAGGCGGTCGAGTGGCCCGAGCCGCTGTCGGTCGAGTTCCGCGCCCGTGCACTGGCCGGGCAACCACCGGTGTTCGACAAACTGCTCGCCAAGTCCGAGTTCATCGCGGTCAACGCGCAGGGCTCGGCCGAGAACTTCCGGGCGGCGGCGAACGTGTACCTCGACCGCCTCGCGGCCCGCCTCGGCGAGTTCGTGGACCTCGGCGGCCTGAGCTTGAAGGGCGAAGCGTCGGCGTGGGTGATCGTCGCCCGCACGCCGAGCGGCGCGTTCAAGGCGGACGCCGGGGCGGAACTGAAGCAGTTCGCGTTCGCCAAGCCCGGGCTGCGCCCCCTCACCGAGCCGCTATTGACGCTCAAGGCGTCCGCCGCGGGAACCTGGGCGAAGGACGGCCCGGTCCGCGTCAACACGGCGACGGTCGAAGTACTCGCCGGAATCGACCGGCTGGATGGCACGCTCATGGCCCCGGTTGCAGACGTGCGAACGGCGACCGAGGGCCGCGCCGCCGTGCGTGTCGTCGGCGACCTCGGTCGCTGGGCCGATCGCGCCCGCCGCTTCGTGGACATCCCGGCGCACTACGAGTTCGGCGGTGCCCTCGACGCCACCGCCACGTTCGTCCTGGCGCCGAACGCCGTCAACGCCGAGCGCGTCTCGGTCGGGATCAAGAACGCCCACTTCCGCGGCGCCGGGCTAGACATCGACGAGCCGTACTTGAACGCGGCCGGGCCGATGACGCTCGACCGCAAGACCGGCGACGTGGTGCTCGCGCCCGTCGCCATCAACTCGCTCACGCTGCGGGCACAGGGGGCGAGGTTCACGTTCGAGTTCCCCGAGAAGGCGCCGATGGTCATCACCGGGAGCGGCCCCGCCGAGGGTGACGTGAACGGCCTGGCGCGCACGCTCCGCGTGCAGAAGGCGAGTGACGGCCCCGAGTCGCTGCACGGTCTGGCCGTCGGCCCGGTGCGGTTCCGCTGGCAGGGCGACGCCACCACCTTCGGCGGCACCCTCGCCGTCACCGACTTCGTAATCGGGCCGAATGCACGGCCGAACTGGCGCGAGTCGCGGGTGAAGCTCGACCTCGACGCGAAGTACGAGCAGACCGCAGACCGGCTCACCGTCACGACGGTGCGCGTCGAGCGGCCGGGGCTCGCGGCCGAGGGGAAGGGGACGTGGGCGAAGTTCGACACCACGCAGGACGTGGACGTCACCGGCACGCTGGCCTACGACCTGGCGCTGCTGACGCCGGAACTCCGCTCCGCGGTCGGCGGCGGCTTCGAGGCGGCGGGGAAGGGGACGCGTCCGTTTACTCTCCGCGGCAGCCTCAGCCCGCCGGGGGCGAAAGGGGTGGCGCTCGCGGCCCTGACGGCCGACGGCGGCGTCGCGTGGGACGCGGTCAAGGTGTACGGCTTCGAGATGGGCCGCGGCGAGTTTAACGCCCGGCTGGCGAACGGCGTCGGCACCGTCAGCCCGGTGTCGGCCACGTTCGGCGGCGGGCGTGTCAGCCTCCAGCCAACGCTGAGGCTGACGCCCGGCGAGGTTTCGCTCGCCAAGGGGCGCGTCGTCGAGAAGGCGAAGCTGACGCCGGCGGTGTGTGCCGGAGCCGTCGGGTACGCGCTGCCGGTCGTGGCGAACGCCGCGCAGGCGGAGGGCGAGGTGTCGTTCGACCTGGACGACAACCGCGTCCCGCTCGCCGATTTCACCGGGGCGGCACTTCGCGGGCGGTTGCTCGTCCACCGTGCGGCCGTCAGCGCGGGGCCGGTCGTGTCGGAGATCGCGCAGCTGATCGGCGAGTCGGCGCCGCGAGTGGTGCTGGCGAACGAGATGACGGTGCCGATCCGCGTCGAGGCGGGGCGCGTCCACCACGAGAACCTGACCCTCACGGTGAACGGCTACGCCGTGAAGACGAACGGCTCTACCGGGTTCGACGGCTCGCTCGCGATCGTGGCCGACGTGCCGATCCCGGGCTCGTTCCCGGGGCTGAAGAACAACCCCGCGCTGAAGAAGGCGCTGGAAGGGAAGATCGTGAAGGTGCCGATCAGCGGCACGGTGAGCCGGCCAGTCGTGGACCGCGCCGGCTTCAACAACGCGGTCGCCGCGGTGGCCCGCGACGCCGCCAAGGACGCGGCCAAGAATGTCGGCCGCGATCTGCTGAACCGCGAGCTCGAACGGCTGTTCCCCGGCGGTGTGCCGGGAGTGATGCCGACCCCGCCCGGGACGCCGCCGGGTGGGCGACCGCCCCTATTCCCGCTGCCGCCGGGGCTGCCGGTGCCGAAGAAGTAACCCTCACTCGCCGGCTGACGCCGGTCGGCTCGCCGGGCGTTAGCGCTTCCGCTTCTTGCCCGGCACGCGGCGCCGCACCCGGTACACGTCGCCGCTGTGGTGTGTCACCAGTACCGCGCCGGCGGCCGCGTACTTCTCGAACAGTGCGTCCGTCACCGCCTCCTCGTCGGGCCACGGGTACGCGAACACCAGGTCCATGTCCCCCGGGTCCAGGCCGAGTTGCTCGTAGGCGTCGTCGCTCTCGGTCGTGAGCCACGCGTACTCGCCGGCCCGGTACACGCCCTCCTCCGCCCCCCTCGGCACGAAACTGCCGGCCACGAACTCCACCTCCAGGCCGTAGTCCTCGGCGAGCCGGCGGGCGCAGTCCACCAGGCCGGGGTCGATCTCGATGCCGACCGCCTCGAAGCCGAGCATCGCGGCCAGGCAAGTCACCACGCCGTAGCCGCTCCCCCACTCGCAGAAGCGGTTGCCGCGGGCGACGGGATGCTCGTTCAGCGTGCGGAGGAGACGGTAGGCCGTCGGGTAGTCCGACGGGACGAACGCCGGCACGCGGGCCGAGTAGAGGAAGTCCTCGATGCGGCGGTCGGCGTCGCGCAGGAACTTCCGCACGTCCGGCGGCGGGGGGGCGTCGTCGTCGGGGTAGGGGATTTCAACGAGGGGCATGGTGAAATGTGGGGTCGAATGGCAAGCGGCCCGCGTGAGCGGGCTGTTCCTGAGCGCCACTGATGCGATCAGGAACAGCCCGCTCACGCGGGCCGCTCGCCTCGGCGTTAGGCCCGCCCGCGGTCGGCCCGCTTGCGGTCGCCTTCCTTGAGGTTCACCTTCCGCATCCGGTGCGCCGTCGGCGTCACCTCGACCAGCTCGTCGTCCTCGATGTACTCGAGCGCCGCCTCCAGCGCGAACTCCATCGGCGGCTTCAGCGGCACCGTCTTGTCGGCCCCCGCGCTCCGCATGTTGGTCAGCGCCTTCAGCCGGGTCACGTTGACCGTCATGTCCTTGTCGCGGTTGTTCTCGCCGACGATCTGCCCCTCGTAGACCGGCTCCATCGGCTTCACGAACAGGGTGCCGCGCTCCTGCAGCGACTCGATCGCGTACCCCGTGGCCTTCGACGTTTCGATGCTGATGAGCACGCCGTTCGGCCGGCCCGCGAACGTCCCCTTCACCGGCCGGTACTCCAGGAAATTGTGGTGCATGATGGCCATGCCCTGGGTGCCGCTCATCATCTTCGTCCGCAGCCCGATCAGCCCACGGGCCGGGACGTGGAACTCGATGTGCGTCGTGTTCCCGTGCCCGCCCTCCATCTTCACGCACTCGCCCTGCCGCTCCAGCACCAGCCGCATCACCGACCCCGAATGCTCGGTCGGCGCCTCGATCACCAGGTACTCGTAGGGCTCGTGCTTCTTGCCGTCGATCTCCTTGATGATGACCCGCGGCTTGCCGACGGCCAGCTCGCCGCCCTCGCGGCGGATCGTCTCCAGCAGCACTCCGAGGTGGAGCAGCCCGCGACCGGACACGATGAACTCGCTCTCCCGCTCGCCCGGCTTCACCCGCAGGGCCACGTTGTGCTGCAGCTCGCGCTCCAGCCGGTCGCGCAGCTCGCGGCTCGTCATCGGCCTCCCCTCCTGGCCGGCGAACGGGGAGTCGTTCACTTTGAACAGCATGTCCAGGGTCGGCTCGTCGATCGTCAGCGGCGGCAGCGCGTTCGGCTTGTCGAACTCGCAGATGGTGTCGCCGATGTCGGCCTCGTCGATGCCGACGATGGCGCACACGTCGCCGGCGGCGATCTCGTCCACCTCCCGGCGGGCCAGCCGGTCGAACTCCTGCACCTGCACCACGGTGTCGTTGAACGTGCTCCCGTCCTTCTGCTTGACGACGGTGACCTTCTGGTTCTTCTTGATCTTCCCGGCCGCGACCCGGCCGACCACGATCTTGCCGAGAAACTCGCTGTACATCAGGTTCGTCACCTGCACCTGCAGCGGCGCGTCCACGTCCACGTCCGGCGGCGGAATCGTGTTCAGGATGGCGTCGAACAGCGGCAGCAAGTCCTTCGGCTCCACCTTCATGTCGTTGGTGGCGATGCCGGCCCGGCCGCTGGCGTAGATGACCGGGAAGTTGGCCTGCTCGTCCGACGCGCCCATCTCGATGAACAGGTCGAAGACCATCGAATGCACTTCGTCGATCCGCGCGTCCGGGCGGTCGATCTTGTTGATTACCACGATCGGCTTGAGGCCGACGGCGAACGCCTTCTTGAGCACGAACCGCGTCTGCGGCAGCGGCCCCTCGGCGGCGTCCACGAGGAGGAACACGCCGTCGGCCATGCGCAGGATGCGCTCGACCTCGCCGCCGAAGTCGGCGTGGCCGGGGGTGTCGATGAGGTTCACCTTCACGTCGCCGATGCGGATGCCGCAGTTCTTGGCGAGGATGGTGATTCCCCGCTCGCGCTCCTGGTCGTTCGAGTCCATGATGAGGCCGTGCTGCCCGCCGACGAGCTTGTCCAGCTCCTCCGTGCGGAACAGGCCCGACTGCCGGAGCATTTGGTCCACGAGCGTCGTCTTGCCGTGGTCCACGTGGGCGACCACCGCGACGTTCCGAATGTCGTTCCGCTTCATGTCATCCGTCTGGGTGCTGTTGCGGGCCGAGCGGGCGGGAGAGGCGCGCCCGCGGCCGTACCATCCGTTCAGTCTACGGATCGACGTGCCCGGCCGGAAGGGCACGGCCGGCGTAGATTGGATGAACCTCTTAGCGGGAGCGATTCATGGACCTGTATCTGATCCGCCACGCCGACGCCGGCGACCGCAGCCAGTGGGAGGGCGACGACGCCGAGCGGCCGCTGACCGAGTTGGGCCGTACGCAGTCCCGCGCTCTGGGAGCGGCCTTCCAGGCCCGCGGCATTGCGGTCGGGGCGATCCTCACCAGCCCGTTGACGCGCACTGTGCAGACGGCCGGGGAGTTCCATGAGGCGCTCGTCGGCAGCCCCGGCCCGACGGCGTGCGACCTGCTCGCCCCGGGTGAGTTGCGCCGACGGAAACTCACGAAGTCGATCGCCGCACTGAGGTTGGACGCGGTCGCGCTCGTCGGTCACGACCCGGACTTGTCGGCATACCTCGGCTGGCTGCTGGGGGTCGATTCGGACAACGTGCCGCTGGAGAAGGGCGGTGTGGCGAAGGTCTCGTTCGAGGACGAGCCTGCGAAGGGCGACGGTGTCCTCGCTTGGATGCTTACACCGACGTGGTACGGAGGATGAACCGCCGGCTTGTCGCAAGTTGAGGCGGGTGAGGAGGTTCAGTCCGAAGGGGACAAGGCGTCAGTCCGACATACTTTCGTCTGGCCGAGTCAATGCGTCTGGTGAACCCCCCTGGGGGTAGCCCAGACGCATTCCGCGCCGACGTCCGTCACTTCGCGTTCATTCCCTTCTGTGCCCACGTCCGCCAAGCGGCTTCGAGCTCGGGCGCCTTCCAGCCGGCGGTTTCGAGCGCCTTCCGCGGCTCGGGCGTGTCGCCGTTCT
>Ga0209181_10000888_pt1 | contig 53834 bp, 45 predicted proteins | sample MAT05_FD_187208 | JGI IMG/M metagenome (GOLD analysis project Ga0209181, IMG submission 187208) | Freshwater microbial communities from Lake Fryxell liftoff mats and glacier meltwater in Antarctica - MAT-05 (SPAdes) (version 2) | ecosystem: Environmental > Aquatic > Freshwater > Ice > Liftoff... | reverse complement strand
TAATTTACTATAAATAGGAGTACAAGTGTATGCAAGGATGGTCTATTTGTCCGATAGATTATGGGCAAACTCGCCGGGATTGACCGGACTCGGTTGCCGCGCCTTTCATCTCGACGCTGACCCTAGCAGGTACAGCGCGAGCCTTCCCGTCTAATAGGTAAATCTCCATAGCGCCGTTTTGCGGTACGCGAGGACTTGATTCCTTGAAGCGTCATACAACATTACACATGGAACTGATCCGACTCAACTTATTCTTTTTGCTCCAACTTAGATGCATAGGCTTGTAGCAAGCTAGTGATCTGGGGTAGTACTTCATCTCCGTTGTTTTTGCCGATAATTTGGCGCTCAGGATGAAGATCGGGTTGGTCGAGGTTGCGAGAGATCGCCTCTCCCACCTGTTGAGCGATGAGCTTTTGCAAATCATCCTTGGCGCGGTGGCGCTGGTAGGTTGCCCCTTCTTCCGTCGTAGCATATAGCGGCGGGAGGCGATTCAAAGCGTAGGCGGCGATGTCCCCCAGATCCAGCGTGCAATCGCTCGTTGCCTCAATCTCTGCCACTCTGGAAATCGCCTCTGTCAATACCAATTCTTCCATCACATTGATAAACTGCTTGCGAGGAACGGCGACGACTTCACCCGTTAGCAACGCTCCCATCAGTCGATCGAGAGCCATATACTCTTCGATCGAAAGCTCAGATGCTGTATCGCAAATCCGGCCGACCTCTGCCTCCATCGCTGGCGTTAGGTAGCCATCCTGGAGAGCTTGTTCCACAATCTTCTCTATTGTCATAATGCCTCTACGTTTAAGGTCGCTATGCTTAAAATCAGCGATTCTGCGTTTATTTTTCCCACTTTTCCCACTTAAACACGAGCAAAGTTTAACCTTTGTCTGGACTTGCTTATCTGAAGTCAATATTCTACTTCAGACTCTATCTTTGCGAGACTACCTTAGATCACAAGCAAAGATGATGCATCTGCAAATCACCCCAACTTAACTAGCTTAAACGCTCGTTCAGGTGAACTGAGGTTCAGGCAAGTTGTTTATCTATGCACTCGTAACGAATGGAAAGCAGTTTCAACTTAAATTAGCCTTCATACAAAGTCTACCGTTCAAATTCAAAATGGATTGAGGGTTAAAGGTGATGTGCAACTTAAAGTCTGCCCTCATCCCCCAGCCCCTTTTTCCTATGGGAGAAGGGGAGCCGATCTGGGTCTTAGCCCCTCTTCCAGCAGCGGTGAGGGCAGTTTGGGAAAGTTGCACATCGCCTGGTTAATGAAAACAGTTGAAGCTAACCCACCCATCGAACTTCCGCTAGGCTATAAGCCACCTAAAGAACTGGCTAACTTCATTATCAACTGAGGTTGCCCTTACTCAATTCCTTTATTTCGCCACGGAGCGGGATCAACTGAAAGCCCAGACACGTAGAGACCCCAGTGTAAATGAGGTCCGGTGACTGCACCTGTCGCACCGACTGCTCCAATGACCTGTCCTGGTTTAACGAAGTCCCCTTCTCGCACATCGATCCGGCTCAAGTGCAAATAGGCACTGGTGACACCCTGTCCGTGGTCAATACCAATAATGTTGCCATTGATCAAAAATCCCTGGGATTCTCGTCCTACTAGGGCAACGCGTCCCGCTGCGGGAGCAATCACTGGGGAACCTGTACCTCCTCCGTAGTCCACTCCTCTATGGTAATAATCCTTAGCAAACACACCGTTGTAGTAGCGACGCACTCCGTAGACTGACGTAATTTCGCCCTTGTTGGGACGCAAAAATGGGCCACGCCAAAGTTTTTCAGGGGAAACTACCTTCTTAAACGCACTGACCCGATTGTATTCGGCATCACTAATATCGCTGTCTTTGCCTGGGGGAAGCCAAATCCTTTGGGTGGGAAACGATCGAGGTTTGAGCGTGACAGATAGATTTTGGATCTGACCAGAGTTGACTTGAATGGGTAAGGTGCCAGGGCGATTGAGGGGAGTGGTGGGCACAAGGGCGCGGTATGTAGAACGATCGGCATTGCCAGAGCCGATCGCAAACATTGGATAGATTTTTTGGGCCACAGTGACCGTAGGCGCGGAAGCTGCGGCATCCGCTTGGACAACGATCGACAGCGTATCCCCCAGTTGGGGATTCTTGGGCGTAATCTGCACCTGTGTTGCATAGCTGGGGACGGCTAGGGTCACAATTCCTAGAGCGACTCCTGTAGCCAGGACTGTCATGATCAAGATTTGCGATCGGCGAGTCAGGGCAGAAATCAGGTTGGCGATTCTAGTGTTCATAGGGACATTTAGCGTTGGCGAAGCCACCTTAAAAGGTCATGGTTTGGGCGATCTTTGACCTAATTTAGGAAGCAATGATCTCAAGATTATTCAATTAACAGTAGCGCTCTCGCTTCCTTATTTCCATCCCCAATTCATTAATCCAGGGTAACTACTCAGCCTACCCTCACCCTAAATCCCTCTCCCTGGGGAGAGGGACTTCAATCCGACTCCCCTTCTCCCACTGGGAGAAGGGGCTGGGGGATGAGGGCAGGCTCGACATTGAGCTAGCAGCCTGAGTAGTTACAATCCAGGACAGAAATCCAGGACAAATTAAACGGGCACTTGAAAATTTAGGGATGCTGTTCAGCTAGCCGCACCTGCTTGGGTTAGATCGGCTCTCTTGTGTGAAGAATGCGGTGCCAAGGGAAAGTGCATTACAGTAAAGTTTAAATACCTTAATATAGCTTCTCATTTTCCCATTATTCTTCTTTGATAACCTGTGCCAGAAGATTTTAGACTAATCGTTGATCTCGTGTCCGTGCTGGCTGCTGCGGCAGCGGGGGGATTGATTGCAACCCTCCTGAAGCAGCCTGTCCTAGTGGGCTACCTCATTGGGGGGATGGTCGTTGGTCCGGCAGGACTGGGACTCATTAAAGAATTAATTCAAGTCGAAACCCTGGCTCAGTTAGGGGTGGCATTTTTGCTGTTTGCCTTGGGTGTGGAGTTCTCGATCGCTGAACTGAAAAAGGTGCAGGCGATCGCCCTCGGTGGCGGGTTGCTGCAAATTACCCTCACGATTTTAGTCACCACTTTGGTGTCGCTAGGAGTTGGGTGGGTTACCTCTCCGGCTCAGGGCATTTTTTTGGGCGCAATTCTCTCCCTATCCTCCACAGCCGTTGTCCTTAAGTGTTTGACGGAACGCCATGAGAATGAGAGTTCCCATGGACAGGTGATGTTGGGCATCCTAGTGGTGCAAGACTTGGCACTGGGACTGATGTTGGCGGTGCTGCCTGCGTTGGATCAGCCGATCGGAGAGATTGGTTTGGCGGTGGGTGGGGCGCTTCTCCGCATTGGGTTATTGGCAGCGGGGGCGATTGCGGCTGGGATCTGGCTGATTCCGCCTTTCCTGCGTTTTATTGCGCGGACTGAGAGCCGGGAACTATTTCTCCTGGCAGTGGTTGTCCTTTGTTTTAGTATTGCCCTGCTGACAGAGCATTTTGGGCTGTCCATTGAAATGGGGGCATTTGTGGCGGGGCTGATGATTTCTGAGGTCGAGTATGCTGACCAGACCTTGGATTATGTCGAACCCCTACGCAATATTTTCTCTAGCTTGTTCTTTGCGGCGATCGGCATGTTGATCGATCCCGGTTTCCTTTGGCAAAACTTGGAAGTAATTTTAGGTCTAGTAGCCCTGGTTTTTGCTGGGAAATTTTTAATCATTACCCCCCTGGTTCGCCTCTTTGGCTATCCCCTCAAAACTGCCCTGATTGCGGGGTTGGGATTGGCCCAGATTGGCGAATTTTCCTTTGTCCTGGCTAGTGCCGGGCAAACCCTCGGCTTAGTATCCCGACAAGTTTACCTGCTGATCCTGGGCACCACCGCCGTGACGCTGATCCTGACTCCCTTTGTCCTGCGTCTGGTGCCTCAGTTGTTCAATTGGGCAGAGGGCTGGCCCTGGTTAAAAGCGTATCTAGACAAAACAGATATGCCCTTGGAGGTGTCCCAGAACTTGCCCATCCAGGATCATGTCGTGGTCTGTGGCTATGGGCGAGTGGGGCACAACATTGTGCGAGTGCTGCAAGATCACCAGCACGCCGTCTTAGTCATTGAGCAGTCAGAACAAGCGATTCAGGAGTTGCGCGATGCCCAAATTCCCTACGTCTATGGCAATGCGGCGAGCTTACCTGTGTTGGAGAAAGCGGGGGTGATTCGGGCGCAGGGGATGGCGATCGCCCTCCCTGATCCCATGAGTACGAGGCTCTGTGTCAAGCGTTCCCTGGAACTAGCGCCCGATTTAGATGTGGTAGTCCGGGCGAACAACGACAAGGATATTGAACTGCTCTATCAGCTAGGAGCGCGGGAAGTTGTGCAACCCGAATTTGAAGCGAGTCTAGAACTTTCCACCCATTTACTTGTAGGTATGGGGTTATCTCTGGCGGTAGTGCAGCAGGAAGTCAGCGAAATTCGCAGTTCCCATTACCTGGAATTTCGTCCCCATCGTCCTCCTGATGAGGTATCGCGAGACTTGCAAGCCGCTGCTCAAGACATGAATAGCCGCTGGTATCCCTTGCCAGAAAGCTCACCTCTGGCTGGAATGACCTTGGAGGAGACAGACCTGCGGCAGTTGACTGGGGTCAGTTTGGTGGCGATTCGGCGGGCCGGCGGTGAGGAAGTGGATTATCCTGATGGCAGCACGACGCTGGAGGAGGGCGATCGGTGCCTCGTGGTGGGGGAAGCTGAGGAACTGGCGGCATTTGATGAGCTAGCCAAGGGAGAAGCGGCTGTGCCAAAGCAGGGGTCGTCTTGTCAGTGGCTAATGGTGCCGAGTGCTAGCCCGATCGCGGGTAAAACCCTGGCTGAGCTAGATGTGTATCGGCAATATGCCGTGAGAGTGCAAGCCATTCGCCGAGAAGGTAAGTTTATTGGCCTTCCTGAGGGAACGACCGATGTCCAAATGGGCGATCGGCTCCTCCTATGTGGCAACCCAGATGCCCTGTCTCAGATAGTTCGCTGGGTCACCCCTAGGAGTGAGTTGCCCGTTGAATTACCTGTTGAGTTACCGACTGTAGCAGTGCTTGTGTCCGTCAAAGTGGAGGTCAAGGAAGACACCTAATGGCGCATCTACAGCTTACCCATCTTTGACTTGCGCTTTCTATGGCTTGGGCTTAATGTAGGCGATCGCTTGCAACCAGAGCAATAAACTTTCACCCTGCTTATCCTTTAGACAGACGCAATTAGGATCAATCCACATGACTGTGCCCACCAGTTCCTCGCCTGAAATCAACTTGAAAGTTGTTTCCTTGGCATCTTTAATCAGTCCTTGAATTTGACGAATGCTGGGTAGCCCAGTTTCTAGTTCACTAGCCATAACCTTAAGTATCAGGAATATCCAAAAAGTCTACAGGTTAAGCTTACAGTCGTCAGGAGCGTTCCCATCACATAAATCTTTGATTTTTCCAAACATGCGTTCGTCTGACTACACAAGGCTAAAATAGTTTGAATTCACTAGGCTATCTAGACTAGGTTATCCAGATACGTCTATCAGATCGATGGAGTGCAATGCTATGGCGATCGAATTCACAAAGTATCAAGGATTGGGAAACGATTTTATCTTGATTGATAATCGCCACCATCCAGAGCCGCTTTTAACTCCAGAGGAGGCTGTAAAACTGTGCGATCGTCACCTTGGGATTGGTGCCGATGGCATCATCTTTGCCCTCCCAGGACAGGCAGGCACCAATTACACCATGCGGATTTTTAACGCCGATGGCTCAGAACCGGAGATGTGTGGCAACGGGATTCGCTGCCTGTCCAAGTTTATCGCCGATCTAGAAGCCCAGGATGCCGATGAACTCGCAGCAGTTACAGGTCGTCCGCCGGAAGTGGAACCTGTCAGTACCTTTCGCATCCATACTGCGGCCGGGATGATTAGCCCAAGGCTAGAGGAAAATGGATTGGTCACCGTCAACATGGGACAGCCCCACCTGCTTGCCGCCGATATTCCCACAACCCTAGTGGCGGCAGACGAGAAAGTCTTGAACCATCCCCTAGAAGTGGCGGGGCAATCCTGGCTCGTGACCTGTGTCAGCATGGGCAATCCCCACTGCATCATGTTTGTCGATGACATAGCGGCGATCGACTTGAGTGCGATCGGCCCCCAGTTTGAACACCACACGGCCTTTCCCCAACGCACGAACACTGAGTTTGTGGAAGTTGTCCGCCCTAACTACTTAAAGATGCGAGTGTGGGAACGGGGCAGTGGCATGACCCTCGCCTGTGGCACCGGAGCCTGTGCAGTTTTGGTAGCGGGAGTCTTGGCAGAAAAGTGCGATCGGCGCGCCACCGTCGAGCTTCCGGGTGGTTGCCTAGAGATCGAATGGTCAGAGGCAGACCAGCGCGTCTACATGACTGGCCCAGCCGATCGTGTCTTCAGTGGCAAAGTTTAATCTTTTGACACCAACCAACTTCCAGCAGTCCCTTTCAGCAAGCAAGAGGCTTGATCCTCCTGCTTGCCCAAGTTTTTCTATAAATCTCTGACACCAACCTCTACATCTTCAGGTCAGCCAGAATATCTGCCGCGTGTGTATCAGTTTTAACCGTCGTGTAAACTTGGCTAATTTTGCCCGTACCATCAATCACGTAGGTGACCCGCTTGGAATAGCCACCGCCATCCACGTCGTAAGCTTTGGTAATCGCGCCATCGGTATCGGCTAGTAAGGGAAATGGCAGGCTGAATTTCTCCGTGAAGCTCTTGTGAGACACTTCATCGTCCATGCTGACTCCAAAAACATGAATCGCCTTACCTTGATATTCAGCATAGGAATCGCGGAAACTACAAGCTTCCTTGGTGCATCCAGGCGTATCATCTTTGGGGTAGAAATACAAAACTACAGGCTGTCCTGCATAGTCAGACAGATTGATGGTCTTACCATTGGTGTCTTTGACACTGAAATTGGGGGCAGTTGTACCAACAGATAGAGACATGGGAAAATTTCCTGTAAGCGAGAGATTCACTTACCGATCTTAAGGGGGAATGGGTCGTCCTGGCTGAATCAAGCTTAATGTTCTGTCTATAAGTTTTCGTCGATAAACAACCAGATAGGCTAACGGACTATGAAGAATTGGACGCAAGCATTTAAGGGCTGGTTGGATTTTCTGTTTGAGTCGCCCTGTCCCCTGTGCCAGCGATCGACTCCCCACCCCTTTTGCCAAGACTGTCAGCGCCAAATTCAGCGGTGCCAACTCCCTGCATTGGAACAGTTTCAGATAGATTTGTTACCTTTGTTTGCTTGGGGAGCTTACGGCGGGGCCCTGAAGCGATCGATCGCTGCCCTCAAGTACAACAACCAGCCCCACCTCGCCCGCCCTCTGGGGCATTGGATGGCGCAATCTTGGTTGCGATCGGGGCAAAACCTAGATTCTGCGATCGTTGTTCCCATTCCTATTCACAGCACCAAACGCCAGCAGCGCGGCTTCAACCAGGCAGATTTGCTGGCTCAAAGCTTCTGCCAGTTAAGTGGACTCACGTTAGAACCCCAAGGCTTAGAGCGAATCCGCGCTACCGAGGCACAATTTGGGTTATCCTCAGCCGATCGAGAACAGAACGTGGCGGGAGCCTTCGTTCTGGGGAAAGCCTTTTGTCGCAAGCCTCCTACCCAACCGGTAATTGTGCTGGACGATATTTATACCACTGGAGCAACTGCTATGGCAGCCATGCAAACTCTGCAACGCCATAGCATCGTTGTGCAACATCTCGTTGTCCTCGCTAGGACACAGCGGCAGTGAGGTACGAGGTGTGGAGATCAGAAAGATAGGCAAGCGAAAAATGCCCGAACAAATCACAGAACCTGCGCCCTGAGTAACGCGACAGGTAACGATAACAGCTTCCGGGCGTTAGACACATAGGCTCGCTGACGGAATACATCGTAGCGATTTTGCTCAATCACATTCAGAATTTGGCTGTAGTGCATCAGGGCAGCCCAAACCGGTAGGCGGGCATCTTGGCTCAGGGCCCGAATTCCCGTTGTGGCACTGTTGTAGTACTTGCGCGCCCGTTGAATTTGAAACTTCATCAACCCACGCCAGCGATCGTCCACTACACCATTCATCAAATCCTGTTCGGTGTAATTGAACAACGCCAATTCTTCTAGAGGAATATAAATTCGCCCCCGGCGGGCATCTTCCCCCACATCCCGCAAAATGTTCGTCAATTGGTTGGCAATTCCCAACGCAACAGCTTCGGTGTAAGGGCTGCAAACAAACCTGTCTTCATTGTCCTTAGCTTCATGGGCATCTTGCAGCCGAGGCACATCCCACGGAGCAGAACTGGTCGTGGTATCAAAGCCCATGACAGCGGTGGACATCAGCCCCACGGTGCCCGCCACGCGGTAGCAGTAAAGATTTAGCTCCTCAAAAGTCTCGTAGCGCGATCGGTACAAGTCCATGCACTGACCCGCGATCATATCCCGAAAGGGCTGAATCTCCATCGGGAAGCGTTGCAGGGTGTCCACTAGGGCCACATCCAAATCATCCAAGGGATGTCCAGCAAAGACTGACTCCAGGTGTCGCTCCCACTCTTCCAAGGTTTCATGGGTCGTCAAATTGGCCCCTGGACCATCTACCAGTTCATCAGTGCGACGACACCAGACGTAAATCGCCCAGATCGCCCGTCGCTTCGCTATCGGCATCAGCAGCGTACCCAGGTAAAAGGTTGTGGAGTACTTTGCTGTGAGCTGACGACAGCGTTCATAAGCATCCTCCAGAGAGGTGAGAGTTCTCATGGGCGGGGATTCAGGCAGTTGCAGCATTCATTGCAGGCTAAAAAAGTTGGCAGGTTGGGCAGATGCAGTCAGTGGCTCTTGAGCCTCCGTTATTATTGTCTGGGATCTCATGCCTGTTGTCTGCTTCCACTGCCTATCAAGGAATAATCACTGGCTGCTGACGGCTGGCTGTTGACTTCCGACGGTTGACGGTTGACGATCGCCTGCGCTGTCAGCTTACCAGAAAGTACCGCCCCTTCCATACTCCCTAAATATTGCTGCATTGTATAAGCCGCTGAAAGATAGAAATTCTCAATGGGTGTTTCTTGGGCAGGGCGACAAGCCTGTCTCCCTGGGGAAGCCAGATAGGTCGATCGGGGAGTTTTCACGACTTTATATTTCCGCAGTTTGGCAGGATTTTCGCCCGTCAAATGCTGGGGGAACAACCGTTCTAGCTCTTGCATGGTGGCGGCAATGATGGCTTCGTCAGATTGATCAATCCAATCCTTGGCGGGAGCAAGCACAATTTCTAGCATAGAACGATCGGGATCGGCGTAGGTTTTGCACGTATTGCTCATGTCTGCATAGACGCTGAGCATATCCGATCGCGAGAACAGCAAATGGTCAATGTCGGTGAGCTTGCGATCGAACCACAGGTGCAAATTAATCACTGGCACGCCTTCTAAGCCGTTTAGTTTTTGAAAGAAGGGCATATCTTTCCAAGGCGGGGGCATTAGGACTTTCATCACATCCACCGGCAGGGCAGAGACGTAGCGATCGGCGGTGATCACCTCATCTGGTGCGCCATCCATACCCCGAATCAGGAACCCTTTCACGGTGTTGTCTGGATGCAATAAAATCTGTTTGAGGGGCTTTTTCAGGTGAACTTCGCCGCCCCCTGCCACAATGTGATCGACGATCGGTTGGCACAGTCGCTCCGGCGGCGCACCATCCAAAAAGGCAATCTTGGAACCGTAGCGCTCCTGCAAAAACTTATTCAGCGCCGTCAAAATAATCGTTGCCGACACATCTTCAGGGTTGAGAAAGGTCAGTGCCTTCGATGCCGCAATAAACACGTCAGAACTAACGCGCTCTCCCACGCCTTGCCGCCGCAACCACTCCATCAGGCTGTATTTGTCCATGTCTTCCACGTATTTTTGACCGCGCAAGACACCAGGCCACAGCCCGATCGCAAAGCGAATTTTTTGCTCCCAGGTGAGCATGTCATTATTCTTCAGAATCGACATAATCACGTTGAACGGGGCGGGAATATTCGGCACGCTGAAGTAGGAATAGGTTTCTGGTTTTTCAGCCTGGTTAAAAATCAGCGCGTGTTCCTTCCACTGGAGCCGATCAAGAATGTTCAACTCTCCCATCAGTTGCAACATATTTGGGTACGCCCCAAAAAAGGCATGGAGTCCGGTTTCATACCAGTCGCCGTCTTCATCTTTCCAAGCAGCGACCAAGCCCCCCAAGACATCCCGACTTTCCAAGACGATCGGCGTATGCCCCGCATCGACTAAATACTTGGCACAGGATAAACCGGCTAATCCGCCCCCGACGATCGCAACTCGCATTTAATAAACCCACTCCTGAAATGATTTGACATTGTTTCCCTGTCTAATCATAAATGTGTCAGCTAGGATTCACCAGTTACGCTCTGAATTCATCAGGAAAGTGATTGGGTTAACCTAGGAGATTTTCAGAAAAGGTCATACCAGGCAACGGAAGGGCGTTCGCGCAGCGTGTGCTTTGCACTTAGCATTCGAGCGATGACTTTCTGGTCAATTCACAGGTTTATCCGCCGTAGCTTGCTTTCCGCAGGGTATGCTTCGCCCCTACAGCGATCCTCTTTCCTAGAAATCTCAGCGCTTTACAGGTAAGCACGGAAAAGAAGTTGGGGGAATTTGAGTAGCACGGAGCTGCTTCAGCAAAAATCACTTAAACATGCAAACCCCACCGGACAACCGGGGTATACTGAAGAGGCTGATGAGCCATGATATTTATCTTTAGTGATTCTGTGGAACTTTCTTGTAAGAGTGAATATACCCTGCTGGCATTACTCGAACTGGCTGTTCATTACAACAAGGGTGAGCCGCTACAAATTCGTCAGATTGCCGTCCAACAAAATATTCCCGATCGCTACCTAGAGCAACTACTCGCAACATTGAGGCGCTGTGGTTTAGTCCGTAGTCAGCGCGGGGCCAAGGGTGGATATCTGTTAGCCCGTGAGCCACGCAAGATTACGCTGTTTGAAGCCGTGAGTTGCATTGAAGGCATGGATGCTCAAGCATCTGAAAAAGGGTCTGTGCCTAAAACGGTTGAGAGTGCTGTGGTGTGGGAGATTTGGCAGGAAGCAGGACGAGCAGCCGACTCCGTTTTACAACGCTATACCTTGCATGACTTAGTGGAAAAGCGGGACTCCAGAAAACAGTTGGACATCATGTATTATATTTGAAAAATTTTAATAAAGCCATGCGAATTGCCCACGATGTAACAGAATTGGTTGGTCGCACGCCCCTAGTGCGCTTGAATCGAATCCCCCAAGCGGAAGGTTGTTTAGCGCAAATTTTAGTGAAGCTGGAGGGCATGAATCCCGCCGCTTCTGTGAAGGATCGCATTGGTGTCAGTATGATCCATGCTGCTGAGCAGGAAGGCTTAATTGCTCCAGGAAAAACTATTTTAGTGGAGCCGACCTCTGGTAATACGGGGATCGCGCTGGCAATGGTGGCGGCGGCTAAGGGATATCGGTTGATTTTGACGATGCCTGACACCATGAGTTCTGAGCGCCGAGCGATGCTCAGGGCCTACGGCGCAGACTTGGAACTGACTCCAGGAATTGAGGGCATGGGGGGCTGCATTCGGCGGGCGCAGCAAATTACGGATAGCTTGCCCCAGGCATACATGTTGCAGCAGTTCCGGAATCCGGCGAATCCCCGAATTCATCGGGAGACAACGGCTGAGGAGCTGTGGGCAGATACGGATGGACAGATCGACATCTTGGTGGCAGGGGTGGGGACAGGCGGCACCATTACTGGCGTGGCCGAAGTCCTAAAGCAACGGAAACCAGAGTTCCAAGCGATCGCTGTGGAACCGAGTAACAGTCCGGTGCTATCGGGAGGCAAACCCGGTGCCCACAAAATTCAAGGAATTGGGGCAGGTTTTGTCCCCCAAGTGCTACGGGTAGACCTGATTGATGAAGTGATTGCCGTGCCGGATGACCAGGCGATCGTCTATGGTCGCCGACTGGCCCGGGAGGAGGGGTTGCTTTCAGGAATTTCTACAGGAGCAGCTTTATCAGCGGCTATTCAAGTGGGTAAGCGCCCCGAAAATGCAGGACGACTGATTGTGATGGTGCAACCCAGCTTTGGGGAACGATATTTAAGTACTCCTTTATTCCAAGACTTAGAACCGAGCCTGGCAATGTTGCCAAGTTAGGGCCCAAGTTAGAGCGAGTGATGCAGCGTCCGCTCTAGCTTGTGCCTTAAAATAGGAGCATGGCAGATTCCAATCATTACGAGATCTTAAACGTGCAGCCCGCTGCGACCCAAGCAGAGATCAAGCAGTCTTACCGTCGCTTGGTCAAGCTGTTTCACCCTGACAGTAACCAAGATACGGCTGATCATGAGCAGGTGACTCGGATCAATGCTGCCTATGAGGTTTTGGGTGATCCCGATCGCCGGCAAATATACAACCGCACCCTAAAAGTCAGCCCCCCAAGTCGCAGGGCCAGCCCACCTGTCAAAAATGAGCCGTTGCGGAAACCGAAGCGCCGGGGACGGGACGCAGATCAACATTTGCACCAGTGGCTCCGTCAAGTCTATACGCCTGTCGATCGTAAACTTTGGCAAATTCTAGCGCCCCTAAATGCCGAATTAGACCAACTGTCTGCCGACCCTTTTGATGACGACTTAATGGAGGAGTTTCAGGCGTATCTCCAAGACTGCCGAAGCTCTCTAACTCAGGCTCAGGTTATCTTTCATTCCTTGCCCAATCCATCGACGATCGCGGGAGTCGCCGCCTCTCTTTACCACTGCTTGAACCATGTTGGCGATGGCATTGAAGAACTGGAACGGTTTACTCTTAATTACGATGACTACTACTTGCACACAGGGCGAGAGTTGTTTCGTATTGCTTCTGGGTTACGTCAAGACGCGCAAGCTGCGATCAAGGCAATTCTGTAGGCAATAATTTTAGAGTAATAGACGATGTGCAACTTTTCCGAACCGCCCTCACCCCAACCCCTCTCCCAGAAGGGGAGAGGGGCTAAGATTTGGATCGGCTCTCCTTCTCTCACTAAGAAAAGGGGATGGGGGATGAGAGCGGATTTTAAGTTGCACGTTACTTAGCAATACTGTGCGAACCATAATCTGTGTGAGTAGATGATGAACCCATCCCTAGTGGCTCCTGCGCCGATCGTCCCCTTGGAAACCATCACATTGGATGTGAGTGGGATGAAGTGTGCTGGCTGTGTCAAAGCAGTGGAAGACCAGTTGACTGCTCATCCAGGCGTGCTGAATGCTTCCGTAAATCTGGTCACTGAAGTGGCCACTGTGCAATATCAGTTGGGGAGCCTCGATCCGATCCACCTAGCCAAGGATCTAACCGATGTTGGCTTTCCGTCCCAGCCTCGGCTAGCGAGTACCTCCTTAGAAGAAGGAAGTTCTCTAGAACAGCGACAACAAGCGGCAACTCGTCACCAACTCTGGCAGGTTTCGATCGCGGGAGTGTTGCTCTTTATGTCTGGCTTAGGGCACTTGGGACAGTGGGGCTTACTCACAATCCCCGGTTTAAGCAACATTTGGTTTCATTGGGGTTTGGCCACGCTAGCGCTCCTGATCCCTGGGCGATCGATCGTTGTCGATGGCTGGCGAGGAATCCGCCGCAATGCCCCCAACATGAATACGCTAGTGGGCTTGGGAACGCTCACGGCCTACACCGCTAGCGTGGTTGCCCTCGTGTTCCCCCAGCTAGGGTGGGAGTGCTTTTTCGATGAGCCAGTCATGCTGGTGGGATTTATCCTTTTGGGAAGAACTCTGGAGCAACAGGCGAGAAATCGAGCCACGGCTGCCTTGCGAACCCTAGCTGCATTACAGCCTAAAGTTGCCCATTTAATCAAAGAGGGAGGAGCAGGGGAGCAAAATCTACCTCTGTCAATCCCTGTAGAACAAGTGCAGGTGGGTCAACGATTACAGGTCTTGCCAGGGGAGAAAATACCTGTGGATGGCGAGGTGCTAGTTGGGCAGACAACTGTGGATGAGTCGATGCTGACGGGTGAGTCTTTACCGATTTTGAAGCAGCCTGGAGATGCGGTAACGGGGGGAACGCTGAACCAATCCGGGGCGATCGTCCTCCGGGCTTCCCGCACAGGCAACGACACAACCCTGGCACAAATCATTGCCTTGGTTGAAACAGCGCAAACTCGCAAAGCTCCCATCCAGCAGTTAGCCGATCGGGTAGCAGGGTACTTTACCTACGCAGTGATGACCGTGGCTGCCCTCACCTTTGGCTTCTGGTACTTCATTGGCACCCAATTCTGGACAGTAAACGCTGTCGTGCCGCTGATGCACCATGGTGTCGGTCACACCATGGCAGGGATGACGACCCATAGCTCCCCCTTGCTGATTAGCCTCAAGCTGACGATCGCGGTGCTTGTGGTTGCCTGTCCGTGTGCTTTGGGCCTTGCCACTCCCACGGCGATTTTGGTTGGCTCTGGCATCGGGGCAGAACACGGGCTGCTGATTCGCGGTGGGGACGTTCTGGAAAAAGTGCATCAACTTGATACGATCGTGTTCGACAAAACAGGTACCTTGACCACAGGACACCCCGTGGTAACAGATATCCTTTGCTTTCAGGAACCCGATGCCATCCCTGATCCATCCCTCACCCCTGATGCATTGCTCCAACTGGCGGCAACTGTCGAGAGTGGCACTCGACATCCGTTAGCAGAGGCAATTTTGCAGCAGGCCCAGCAGCGGGCCTTGCCCCTTTTGCCCGCTCAAGACTTTCAAACCCATCCAGGGCTGGGAGTTTCTGCCTTGGTAGGGGGAAAACTAGTCGTGCTAGGAACTGAGGATTGGCTGGGGCAACAGGGTATTTTGGTAACCGATCGCGCCCAAGCTCAGGTACACTCCCTGGCTGCTGGAGGTAAAACGGTTGTTTGCGTGGCTGTAGCTGGTGTGTTGATGGGATTCATTGCCGTGACGGATAGCCTCAGACCTGATGCTCAGGCTACGGTAGCCACGTTGCAGCAGATGGGGCTACGAGTCTTAATGCTGACTGGGGATCGCCTGGAATCTGCCCAAGCCATTGCTCAAGCGATCGGATTACAACCCGTGGATACCTTAGCGGAGGTGCGTCCCGATGGGAAGGCAGCGCAGATTGCCCAATTGCAAGCCCAGGGTCACTGTGTCGCAATGGTCGGCGATGGCATTAACGATGCACCTGCCCTGGCTCAAGCCGATGTCGGTATTTCTCTTCACTCAGGCACTGACTTGGCGATCGAATTTGCTGGGATTGTACTGATGCGCGATCGGCTTCTGGACGTTGTAGAATCTATTCGCCTTAGTCGCATCACCTTTCAGAAAATCAAGCAAAATTTGTTCTGGGCCTTTGCGTACAATATTTTAGGAATTCCTCTAGCTGCTGGTGTTTTATTACCCTTGCAGATTGTCCTGAGTCCTGCGGCCGCTGGAGCTATGATGGCCTTCAGTTCCGTTAGTGTTGTCGTTAACTCACTGCTACTACGGCGTATTTTTACCAAAACCGAGAGTTGACGTTAATGCTTCAAGATTTAGTTCCGAAGCATTAAGTGCAAAATCCAACTTTGGCGAACGCCCAAAGCACTCAGTTTCCTAGTAGTCTGTCAATCATTAATTGACGGGTAGTTGAAAGCCGGGGGTTAGTTGGAGTTAAATTTTGAGGGTCTTCGACCCTTCAAAATTTTCTTGACAGAACACTAGGCTAACCATCCAACGGAAGCTGATCCTCCATTATCAGATGTTGCTCGGTGTCTCGATCGGTGCCTATCTGTACCTGTGAGATCGGAGAGATCGGATGAAAAGGTTGGATGAAAAATCAATGGTTTACCCGATCGCAAGCCCGGTGACCGTAGAGCATCTAGGCGTATTTTCCACTTGGCAGACCACCAGACTTATGCAATACGGTTGTGATTTGCAACTCTCTCACTTTAAACTCACCCAAAGGGCAAGTTTTTATCCTAAGCAATAAATCAATGAGCTAAATATGTTGACGGTTTTTCCATTAAGTTCTTAATATAGACAAGTTCAACCCATGGTGTTGAATTTGAGAGTTTGAATCTATCAGGATCATGCTTAAACGTCTAGGTTTATGGTGAGACGTGAGTTAAAGCTCAGCCCTAGCCTTTAGTGAAGCGACTTATTAATAGTTATAGTTATTTGTCCATGCCACCAGAACTTCATCCTCATCACCGATTAATCATAGAAGACGATAAAGGTCGGCGAGAGTTTACACTCAACAACCCCGTTTATTCTATTGGCAGAGACCCTAAATGTGATATTCGTTTGGTGTCACAATTTGTTTCTCGCCGACACGCAACTTTGGTTCAGCTTCCCCATGAAGACGGGATCGGCACAACCCACTATTACCGAATTGTTGATGGGAATCTCAAGGGCAAACCCAGTGCCAACGGACTTTTAATCAATGGGCGCAAGTTACAAGCCCATAATCTTCAAGATGAAGATGAGGTTGTCTTCGGGCCGCAGGTGAGGGCAATTTATTACCTCTTCAACCAAGATCCAATCTCGACAATTCCACCCGATGAATTTGACATCACCCTGATTAGCCCCAGTATGGTGGGTGATCCCGAAGACTCAGGCGAGGAGGATGAGGATGAGGATGATTTAGATGATTCAGTAGTCTACTAATAGCTGCATCGTCGATCGCCAAACAATTAGACTGACTGTGAAGCTGTGGAGGAGCGTTCATCTATGGCTTATAGCGAGTTTACCCTGCGTAAGGCGCGTCAAGAGTTAGGGATTTCCATCGCAGAAGGTGGACGGTTTCTGCCAGACGTGAAGACGATCGCCGCTGATGCATTGCTACAGCAGGAACTGGCAGAAGGCTTACCCCTAGTGTTCTGTCAAGAAAGTCTTGAGGGGTCGAAGACCCTCAAAATTTAACTCCAACTAACCTCCCATCTTTCAGCTACCCGTCAATTAATGATTGACAGACTACTAGTGCTAGCGCGGGGGAGCGAGAAGTCCCGTTCTGAGTGTGTTATCAACCCCATGTTGACCACAGTGCGGCGGTTGCTCAACCACCAAGTCAGCTTGTTTTCTGGGGAAGACTTTACGGTTGATCCAGCTTTGGGACTCAATGGGATTTGGACTTTTTGATTAGCCGATCGCCCACGCAGCTTAAAATCGAGGCACCTGCGATCGTGATCCTTGAAGCAAAGAAGGAAAACCTGAATGGTGGATTGGGTCAGTGCCTAGCTGAAGTGGTTGCAGTCCAAACGTTTAATGCAGCCAAGAGCCAGCTAGCTTCTACAACCCACGGCTCAGTGAGTAGTGGGACAGCCTGGAAGTTTCTCAAGCTCACAAATCAAACGGACACGATCGACTTGGCTGAATATCCTCTGCCTCTCGTTGAACAAATCTTGAGCTTTCTCATTTGGATGGCGCAGGAAGGTTAGTCAGAGAAAAGAACTATAACCTCAATGAAGAGACTTTATCTGTATCTCTTCATTAGCCACTTAAGTAATTTAGCCTGCTACGCTTTCAATTAATCGCCACTGATTATTTTTCACTACAGCTTGACTCACGAGGTCAAATATACTGCGGCAGTGATTATTAACTTGTAAGGGTAGTTCCTCGTTCTTGATCACGAAGTTCATGCGAATTTCTTCATCAGAAGCTGTGGATTTATCAATTAAAACTTCTACGGTTACCAATTTTGCAAAAGAGATATTACCTGGCACTTCCCGCGCCATCATGTAATCTCCTGTGTCGTAGATAACATCCAAGTTGCAGGATTCCAGGATCTCAGTCAGTAATCGCTGGAGACTCTGGAGCGGAACTGCAACGGTAAATAAGCATGTATAGCGAGCCATAAGCAACTCAAACGCTGGATTTCAAAAGATTACCTCAAAGCTTCCTCATCATACCTTAGCCCTCAGGACTCTCCGGGTTTTTTAGTGGAGGGAATTGCCTTCGAGCAGCGCTTCATGCTCGATCACAAACACGTTTGAGTAGAGGTTGGCGGCAACCTGCTGCCCTTGCTGAGTCAGGTTTAAATAGCTCAAGGCATCCTTGACATAGGGGTAAACGCCGTGCCAATAGAACTTGGGATAGTTTTTCCGCAGGTCGTTAGGGTTGCGGTAACCCAACGCTTTATTGACCCCTGTTTCCTCAAATTCATAGAATAAAGCGTTAATTTTTTGGAGGTAGCGTGGGTCGCTAAGTTGCCCGATTAAGTCTGCGGCGCGAAGCAAACCGGGATAATGGGTGGTGTCTTGGTGGTCTTTGGCAGCGGGAACAGGGAAACGAGTTAGCTCCATGTTGCGCTGAATGATGCTGGCATCCAGCAATCTGTGGCCGCCAAAGCGCTCTTCGACGAATAGTTTGCCGCGATCGACATGGTAGGGCGTGAGACCGGCATCCGTTGCTCCGGAAGGCAGGGCAACCAGGGTATCATCAATGCCGGTGGCACACAGGTTGCCCCGGTCTTGCAAACAGACTCCCTTGACGTAGCCAATGTCATGGCACACTAGGGAGACGAGGAAATGCAACCAATCCTCAGCAGAAACAGCCCCTTCCCGAATGTGCTTACCTCGCAGGATTTCTTGCCCTACTAGGGTTACTAGAATGGTGTGTTCTACATTGTGGTAAAGGGCATCACTGTTGGCAATATTCTCCAAGGCCGTGCTGCCAGCCCAGGAAATGATATCTGCATAATCAGCTTTCCAACTGCCATAGGTTTGCCGATAGGCTGCTCTAAGCTGTGAGACAAAGTGGTTGATGAGAATTTCCGTGGCATTGAACATGGGAGTCTCCTTCGCAGACGGCTTCAAACCGAGTTTTGGGTGAGTGCCAAGATGGGGATGAAAAGGAGCGACTGTAGACGATCGTCCTCACTCGATTTGGTGGATTCATCATCCTACAGAAGTGATTTTGAGGCGGCAGCAACAGGGCTTAGATAGGGGCTAACCAAAGGGACAAGTTGCGAATGTAGGTGTGAATATCTTGTAGCACACGGGGTGCTTCAGCGATGCCATTTCCTGGCAATTCGGAGACAAAGCTAGGACAGCCTAAACTAGGGTTCCAATTGTAGTCGCAGAAGTGGTGGAAGGTGGATGCAGCGACGGCCCGTCCCCGCTTGTCAGTTTCTGAGGAGCGATCGAAGGCAATGGCCAAGTTAAACGATCGTCCTGAAATGATACTTTTACCCGTGGCAATCACTTGAGCGTGGGGTTCGCCAAGGGCAATGCCAATGCCCCCTTCGTGGGGATGGGCTGGGAAAAATTCAATGCGTCCCGATGGGGCATCGGGGTTTTGCAGCAGGTCATGCAGGGGCTGAGTCGGGGTAATGACTTGGGAGTCGCCATTGCGCCCAGAGTGGTAGTTGGGCCAGGAGATATTGGTTGTATAGACATCATCAATGCAGCAGCGGGTTGGGTCGGGGTCGGGGTTACGGGAGTGAAAAAAGTTGACTGCTCCCAGTCCGGCTATGTGACACAGAGATGAGCCTAAATCTTGGTGATCCCGTGCCGCCAGTACTCCACCCCCGTGTTGCTGAAGGGTTTCGATCGCCTGACACTCGTCGGAGGTTAAGCCATTGCCCACATCCACAGCAAATAGCCAAAGTTCGTCAAAGTGGGTGCGATCGAGGGTACTCAAAACAGGGTCATTTTCACTGGCGCCAGTTGCCCGATCGCGGGCTGTAACGTGGTAAAGCGGATTTCCCAAATCATCTTTCAGTGAGGCAAGATGTGCCTGCAACAGGGAAAAGCGTCCAATATGCCAATCATCTTTAATGGCAGGAATGGTAGTCTGCATCAAGATTCGGATGGGGTTTGCCATAGGAGGGGTTGAGGTGAATTTGTAGGGAATTAAATTAGTTCAATGTCTGGAGTGGGATGGAGCGGAAAGTTTCCCAGCCCCGCTAATGCAGACAACCCATGGGATAGGCTAGGGGAAGTATTTGTTGTCAATCAACTCGCTGCTATGTCCGCTGATATTTTGCTTCGTACTGCAACGCCTCAGGATGTACCTCTCCTATTTAAACTGATTCAAGCCTTGGCGGAGTACGAAAAACTCTCCCATGCAGTGGTGGGGAATGCCGTAGATTTAGAGGCTCACTTGTTTGGTTCGCGTCCTTATGTAGAAGCGATTCTCGCGGAGCAAGCTGGGCAGGGGGTGGGATTTGCCTTGTTTTTCTATAATTATTCTACGTTTTTAACAAAGCCAGGAATTTATCTGGAAGACTTATTTGTGTTGCCAGAGTACCGAGGGCAGGGAATTGGGAAGGCATTACTAATTCATCTCGCTCAATTAGCCGTGTCCCGTGGCTGCGGGCGGATGGAATGGAGTGTATTGGATTGGAATGAGCCGACGATCGCCTTCTACCAACATTTAGGGGTCTCAGTTCTCCCAGATTGGCGCATTTGTCGCCTGACGGGAGATGCGTTGGAGCATTTGGCAATGAGGAGTGAGAGGGTGGGGGAGTAAGAGGGTGAGAGGGTAGGAGGGCAGGAGGGTAGGAGAGTAGGAGGGCAGGAGGGTAGGAGAGTAGGAGAGTAGGAGAGTAGGAGGGCGAAAGTTAAGGACTAATGAAAGAATTATGATTATTTGGGTTAACGAACAAATTGATCCGTCTGGGATTCTCTATTCGTGTATTGCGTCGTGTAGTGAAGACCACGCTAAGGCTTGTCATGAGTCCTTTGAGCGGAATTTGACGGAGGTGCAGAAGCAGTCGGGGTGGGTGGCTAGGCTGCGGACGGTAAATTCTTGGGATGAGGTTCCAGCTAGTGCCCTCAAGCTGGATTAAGGACAGACGCAAACTGGCTATGGAGAAGGTTGCATAACGGGTGTTCTGTCTGAAACCTCCAATGGTACTCCGGCTTATTCGCTGCCTCGATATGGAGAAGGTTGTATAACGGGTGTTCTGTCTGAAACCGATTTAATTTCCATCCTTATATATTTCCATCTCTAGTAGCCTGTCAATCATTAATTGACGGGTATCTGAAAGCTGGGAGGTTAGTTGGAGTTAAATTTTGAGGGTCTTCGACCCCTCAAAATTTTCTTGACAGAACACTAGGTGATGTGAAACCTCACGTTTCTACCCAGAGATTTCTGGTCGATCAGCAACACCTATTAACCAGAATTCAGGAGGGTCAAATTTCCGAGGAAGTGCTAAAGCGATCGGGCGAAAATTAAAAGTGACCGCAATGGTACGGCGGCACGATCGCATCAATCAGCCTACCTTTAAGTAAAGTGTCTAAAACTTTCTCTATAAATCCATAAGTGATGGAAGCTTTTCTAGCAGGTGACGAGGCAGGAAAGGAGATGCAACAGTTAAGATCCTTTCCTGCCCATCCGATGACTGCCCCTTTTGATATGTCAGGCTATGAAAGATTACAGGATTTAGCCCAACTAGCGGCTGAAAGCTGTGGCATGGCGATCGCGCTCATCAGTCTCATTGAGGGCGATCGGCATCACATCATCGCACAGGTGGGGCTGGGTGCGATCGATTCATTCCATGGCTGCAATTTCTGCCTTGACCCCAGTCTGCAAGAGGAACCTCTAGTGGTGCCAGATTGTGGGGTTGACGATCGCTTCGCAACAACTCCCCTCGTCATGGGTCTCGTCCCAGGGGTGCCTCCCATTCGTGCCTATGCCAGCGTTCCCATCATCAGCGCTAAGGGTTCCGTCTTAGGCATCTTTTGTGTGATGGATACCACATCGTGTCACCTCAGCCCTGGGCAAATTTCGCTATTGCAGGGGTTGAGCCGCCACGTAAAGGCGGTCTTGGAACTCCAGCAGACCGCTCAGAATTTATACCGGATGGCGGTCAAACAATCGCTGCAAGCCACCATTACCCAAGTCTTAACAGAAGCCAATAGCTTTCTAGAAGTATTACCCAAAATTCTTCAGGTTATCTGTGAAAACTTAAATTGGGATGGGGGCGAGTTCTGGCAGATTGAGTCACCGACGCAGCCACGGGAGCATCTCGGTTTTGTAGAGGATACGCCAAAACCCCCTCATCCCCCAGCCCCTTCTCCCCTCTTGGGAGAAGGGGAGCAAGATCCAGGTCCCTCTGCCCATCTGGGAGAGGGATTTAGGGTGAGGGTTGCAAAAGTGAGATGCTCCCTTCAGCCACTTCGTTGCGTCGATGCTCATAGTTTGCCAACGATCGTAAGTCAACAAAATGCGTTGAGTCAGGATGAACGGGCGGTTTGTCAGCAGTTGTCCGATCGGATCTGGGCGAGCGGCGAATCAGTTTGGATCGTAGATTTGGCAGGAGATAGGAGTGATCTGTGGGAGTCCGGGGCAGCAGGGGGGACGATCGCCACTGAAGCAGGCATCCATGGAGTCTGCGGATTTCCCGTTCAGCACCACCAGGAACTGTTGGGGATCATGACCTTCGTTAGTCGCCAGATAGAGACCTTTGAAGCCGAAACCCTCAGTCTGCTCACTGCCATTGGCCGCCAAATTGGACAATTTATTAAATGGAAGCACGCTGAAGAAGGCTTAAAGCGGCAGAATCAGCGAGTGCGCTTGTTTGCCCAGATGATTTTGCAAATTCGCCAGTCATTAGATTTAGATGACATTCTCCACACGACTGTGGCTGAAGTGCAGCAGTTTTTGCAAGCCGATCGCGTCCTCATCTATCGCTTCAACCCCGACTGGAGCGGCAACGTCGCGGTGGAATCAGTGCGGCCGAATTGGACCCCTGCCCTCGGCACCAACATTCAAGACACCTGCTTCATGAATGGACGCTGGCAAGAACTCCAAGACGGTCGCATCACCGCCATTCATGACTTGGAGAAATTAGACCTCAGCCCTTGCTATAAAGCCTTGTTAGCCCAGTTTCAGGTAAAAGCCAACTTGGTTGTGCCCATTTTGTCTGGGGGGCAGCCTTGGGGATTGCTCATTGCCCATCAATGTGCCAGCGCCCGCATTTGGCAAGAATTTGAGGTAGATTTACTCAAACAATTGGCCGATCAGGTTGTCCTTGGACTAGACCAAGCCCGCCTATTAGCGCAAGAAAAGGAACAGCGAGAACTCCTAGCTGAGCAAAATGTTCACCTCGAAACGGCTCGGGAAGCGGCGGAGTCGGCTTCTCAGATGAAGAGTACCTTTCTAGCAACCATGAGCCACGAGATTCGCACTCCCATGAATGCCGTGGTGGGTATGACCAGCTTGTTGCTAGAAACCGACTTAAACCATGAACAACGAGATTTTGTGGAGACGATTCGGATTGGCAGTGACAGCTTGTTGGCATTGATTAACAATGTTTTAGACTTTTCTAAAATTGAGGTGGGGGAAATAGACCTAGAGGAAGTGGACTTCGATTTAACGGTGTCCTTGGAGGAAGTCGCCGATCTCATGGCTGCCAGTGCCCACATCAAAAACCTAGAACTGGCTACCCTCATCTATCGGGGCGTGCCGACCTCTCTGCGGGGAGATGTGAGCCGCCTACGCCAAGTGCTGCTGAATCTGGTGAACAATGCCATTAAATTTACGAGTGCGGGAGAGGTGGTGATCAGAGCCGTCCTGCAATCAGAAACGCCTACTACAGCGACGATCGCCTTTTCTGTTGCCGACACCGGCATTGGCATTGCTCCAGATGCTCAATACAAATTGTTCCAGCCCTTCTCGCAGGTCGATGCTTCCACAACACGCCGCTATGGGGGTACAGGATTAGGGCTGGCAATTAGTAAGCAATTGGTTGAGCTAATGGGAGGCACGATCGGGGTAGAAAGTAACGAAGGTCAAGGGGCCAAGTTTTGGTTTACCCTCACCTTTACTAAACAGGCAGTGGTGACCCCAGCGCCACCGCTCCTCCCACAACACAAATTGAGCGGACTGCGGCTCCTGATCGTGAATAGCCATGCCACCAACCGCAAGTCTGTGTCCTACCCCGCTTCTGCCTGGGGAATGCTTGTCGAGGAAGCCGACACTGCTACTGTTGCGTTGCATATGCTGTATGAGTCCGTAGCCCAGGCAAGGCCCTACCACATCGCCATTGTCGATATGCATCTCTCGGATATGGACGGCGAGCAGTTGGGCCGCCAAATTGCCGCAGAACCAGCCTTGTCCCAAACTAAGCTGATTATGATGACAGCGGTGAATCAGCATCGGCTCTCCCATCGCTTGCCTAACCTAGGCTTTGCGGCCCATTTGGTGAAGCCAATGCGCCAAGCCCGTCTGCTCAGTTGCTTGTTGGCCGCGATCGACTTTCAGCCCTCCCCCTCCATTGCTGCCAACCCTGGAATGACAGATCATCCAACCAAGATGCTCCCCCCCATTACAATCTCTAAGGGCAAGTTAAAACTGCTTTTAGTTGAAGACAATGCGGTGAACCAAAAGGTGGTTTTGAAGCAATTGCAGTCCCTAGGCTACGAGGCAGATGCAGTGGGCAACGGGAAAGAAGCTCTGGAGCTAATGGCGCGGATTCAATACCACATTGTTTTGATGGACTGCCAGATGCCCGTGTTGGATGGCTACGAAACAACCCGTAGCCTTCGCCACTTGGAAGATGCACAGACGCATACGATCATCATTGCCATGACCGCCAATGCCATGCAGTCAGACCGAGATAAATGTTTGAGTGTGGGCATGGATGACTACCTAAGTAAGCCGATTCGTAAATCAGACTTAGCCGAAAAGTTGCTGCATTGGAGCCGAGTGCTTCAGGCTCCTGTCACACCGACCGACGTGTCCGTGGCGCCGAGAGAAATTCCCCCGCGATCGTCTAACCTAAATCGGGATACTGGAACCTTGCCAACCCCAGCTTCCCCTCAACCAACCTTAATTGATTGGGTCTATCTACGAAATGTGGCTGAGGGAGATGAGGAGTTTGCCTGGGAATTGTTGCGGCTATTTGTGCAGGATCATCAAACCACGGTGGAAACAGCAAGGCAGGCGATCGTCACCGCCAATTTCCCCACCTTAGCGGCCGTGGCTCACCAAATTAAAGGAGCCAGCGCCAATCTAGGGATTAAACCCATCTACGAACTAGCAAGCACCTTAGAAACAGAGTCCATCCAGCAACAACTCGCCAACACTGACGCATTGCTCAGCCAAATCGCTAGCAAACTGGATCAAATTCAAACGATCGCTTACCAAGCCCCTGCCAATCAGTAATATTTCACAATCAACAGACAATTACGGGCATCATGGAGGCGATCGTACCGCAGATCATCGGCAATTTTTTCCATGATTTTCAGCCCCCGCCCATGCTCACCGATATTGTCCTCAAGGGCTGGGGTTTCTTTGATTTTTCGCAGCAGGTCGAAGGGAGTGCCGCAATCCCAAATCCGAATTTCGATCGCCCCCTCATAGCGAATTGCCTCCAGTTCGATCGGGGTTTCCCTAGGAAGCGCTCTGTGGGCATGTTCCACCGCATTATCAAACCCTTCCTTCAAGACTGTCTGACATTGCCACCAAATCTTGCTGTTAGTTATGGGCGGCTGGTTCAGTTCTTCAAACCAAGATAATACCTGGTCTGAAACCCTAGAATCGGTAGGAACTTGTAGATGAATCTTCTTCAACACTGGAGACTGTCCAATCTAGTAGACGACAAACAATTGATGTGGATGTACTCCAAATAAACTGAGGCTAACTGATATGAAGTTGCATCAAGTAAAGATAAGGCCTTAAGAGAGTAATTTGAAAATCACGATTAATGGACTTACTCCGATCGGCTCCACTCAAGGTTGCTATAGACTAATTGGTTTGTAAAAGAGAAGGGTTTGAAGATTACTCTTAACGCATCTTAACTGTCAGATTTCCACCACCTATTTGAAAGAGACTCTAACCTCAGAGCCACCCTCTTGCTAGGAGAATAGGGAAATTTGATGCGACAGACACGCTCTTACACATCTATTTTCCATATATTTCACCTATATTCTTAAAGGTAATCGCCTGAGATTATCTCAGCCCCTCACCGTTCGGCTGAGCGCTCACGTCGAAGCCCTCAACCCCTCGCCCTCTGGGAGAGGGGAGCCGATCTAGGTTCTGTTCCCTCTCCTTCGGGAGAGGGCTAGGGTGAGGGGGTTCGGATGGGTACGAGATAATCTCACATTTCTACCTTCTTAAATCAACGGGTGTAGGTATAGTTTGCTCTGACCTTGTGCCTAGGGCATGAATGGTTTAAATCCATCATGTAACTTAAAATATAACTGCAAATCCTTTTCTATTCTTCAGCAAATCAGGTTGCAGATCCAAAATTAGGTGATGTGCAACTTTCCCGAACCGCCCACCCTTCGGGAAACAAGCTACACCCCTCTCCCAAAAGGCTGAACCTTACCAACATCTTTGGGAAATAGCAGGCTTCTCAAAGATGTTGGTAATGACAAGGTTTAAGGGATATGGGGGAACCAATGGGTGTGTAAAGCGACAATTCACCCCTGGTTGAAAATTTTCTGGGATTGACATACTCCCTAGAGATGCTTATGACGATCGCGTAATTGGGCTGGATTTTGTAGTGTTATTGACGCGGTGGGGTTGCGATCGGGCTGTGGCACTCAACACCTGCGAGTATTGCTTCGCGATAATCTCAGGCGTGAAGTTAGCTTCCAGATAACGGCGGCCCCGATCGCCCATTTGGGTTACTAACTTAGGATCTGTAGCTAAATGGGCGATGAACTCAGCCAAAGCCGCCCCTTCGCCTAAGTTAAATGCTGCACCACACCCTGCCTCAAACACAATCTGACGCAGATAGGAATGCGGCTCACAAATGACCACAACGGGTCGCCCTGCCGCCAAGCTGCCATAGAATTTGCTGGGAGCAATCAGCCCTTCCATGCCTGAGGCAATGCTGACCAAGGACAAATCGCAGGCAGTGAGAGAGTAGGGTAAAACCTTTTTGTCCTGATAGGGTAAAAACAAGCAATTGGTTAACCCTAATTCATTGGCGCGATCGATACAGTCTTGCCGTTTTGCCCCGCCCCCAATGAACACAAATTGAATGGGTTGCTTTTGGAGGTGGCAGGCTGCATCCAAAATCGTCTCCACATCGTGGCAACGGCCCATATTCCCCGAATAGAGAACCGTAAATTTCTCGACCAGATCATGCTCTTGGGCAAACCAGTTATCTTGCTTGGCTAAGGGCACAATCCAACTGGGATTGGCCCAGCTATGAATCACTGAAATCTTATCTTCAACATCGGGACATTTTGCAGTAATTCTGTCTTTCATGGTTGAGCTAAGGACAATGATTGCCTTGGCATTTTTCCAGGCAAAATAATTTAACGTGTCCCAGACCTGAGTCAACCAATGCTTAGCAGGCACCACATTCAGTTCCACCGCTACATCAGGATACAGGTCGTATAGCAGGCAAACATAAGGCAGCCCAAACACCAGACTGGCTAAGTATCCCAAAATCGGGAGATAGGGTGGGGCTGTGGTCAGAAGTAGAATATCTTTGTTGAAAGATATTCTTAAGAGATGCAACCCAGAACGAATGCAAAATAGGAGACCATTCAGGGCTTTGCCACGAATTCGTTGGGGCCAAAGCCGAGAGGTGCGCGATCGTCTAATGAGTACTTGCTCCGATCGCTCAATAACTGGAGCTGAGTTTTTTTGAAATGCATAACCGGGCTGGCCTGTAAAAATCTGCACATGCAGGTCTTGGCTTGCCAAATGCGTCACTAATTCTTCAATTAACTGCCCTGTTGCTGCATAGTCGGGTGGATAAAACTGCGTAATGATGCACAGCCTAACCGGACGCTGTGGCTCTGGAGCGTTGCCATTCCTCATGCCATTTGCTACCGCATAAAAAACCGTCACAACTAATCTAGGTTACCCCCAGAATGTTTCATTTAAGTCACTACCCGCAAGCCCCTGATGCATCAAAGCTAAAGTAGCACTTAATGCCAAGAATGCGTGAGATATGGACTGTTTCATAGAACACTGAATCTAATAGATTCCGGCATTTTTGGGTAGCCAGTTGAGGAAACTAGATTTTTCAGACTGCTTATCCTAGAAACTAGTTCCTATCTCCACGATTAGTTTTACCAGTATTTCCTGCTTTGGACTCTCTGTCTATGGCTACGTTGACAGAGAACAAGAATTTTGTACCAGAAAAATCGGCCATTCCCAATCGAGAATCTATGGTGAACAGTGCCGACACGTAGTGAACGACCAGTGCAACTTGGCAGAAGTTTCTAACCAGTTAGGGAAACAGTTTTGAGTTTTGAGTTTTGAATGCTGCTAAATTACAGCACTTTGCAGATCAGTGCCGCACAAAATATAGAACCCCTCGCCTTCAATAGCGAAATTCGATGTACCTAATAGACTTGCAAGGCGCTGTATTTCTATCAGCTTGCACCAGCAGGCACAGGAACCTAGTGTTCTATTAAGAAAATTTTGAGGGGTCGAAGACCCTCAAAATTCAACTCCAACTAACCTCCCAGCTTTCAGCTACCCGTCAATTAATAATTGACAGACTACTAGTGTTCTGTCAAGAAAATTTTGAGGGGTCGAAGATCCTCAAAATTCAACTCCAACTAACCTCCCAGCTTTCAGCTACCCGTCAATTAATAATTGACAGACTACTAGAGGAGTGGTGGATTAGTTGGACAAATAACTGTTGAGCGTTTTATCCCTAGGCATAAGAAAGAGGGAGAGCCTGTAGCGACTCTCCCCGCCATCAGGGTGCATCTACATAACGCATTATGGCACATCTGGGATGGAGGGTGTCACCCCCTTTCATGATCTTTTTGGCGCAATTCTAGTAAAGCTTTATTAAGGTGGCGATCGATACTTCGGTGACGATCGCTAAAATCCTTGCAGAGCAGATACTCTAGGCTTTCTGACAGTCGGCCCTGCTCATTATGCTTTCCCAGTATCATGTTCTGTCACTCCTAATATAGGGGGTAATACCCCCCGTAGCACTTTTATTGCAAAAGTACCTGTAAAAGTATTTAGAGTTATTGCTGTAGTTTCAAGCTTCAGTTGCGTCCCAGCAGCAATGGGGCACGGGCTACAGAGGATGAGGCAGTTCAGCAACCGCCCGATCTACCCTCACCGTTCGGCTGAGCGCTTACGTCGAAGCCTAAATCCCTCTCCCTAGGGAGAGGGGAGCCGGAATTCAAAGTCCCTCTCCCTAGGGAGAGGGGTTGGGGATGTAGCTTTCTTCCCGAAGGGTGGGCGGATCGGAGATCTGCAAAAGTGAGGTGCACTCGTCCAGCGACCTGGGATTGAGTTACTGTAAGCGACAGAATTTCCGATCGCGATCGGATTGGGGTTCTTGCCAGGAGTAGGCAAAGTGGCTAATGGAATTCACTTGGGGCGCAACTTGGTAAATCGCCTGCATCTGTGCTTCTAGTGGGGGACGATTACTCACAGACTGACCCCACACCCCCGCCAGCACGGGCATGACTTTAGTGCCTCTGGGAGCTAGGGTCAAGACCTGTTGCACCATGTTGACAATGCAGCTTGTGTTGCCGCAGGTCGCGTAGGACATGGGGTGCCATTCCATGGAGGATGGAAACTGATCCCACGCTTGGAGTCGGGAGTCAAAGCCCTGTCCCACCACACGATTGCCATCGGGGAAAAAGACGGCTCCAGCAGGGATGCCCTGCTTTTGCACCGGTAGCACTGCTGTGGCTAAAAAGTCTAATACCCCTTGCACGGCATGGGCAACGCTGAGGTACCAAAGTTGGCTCTGAAGGATGGGAAGTTGCTGATCGGCAGACAGGGAAGCCGTGGAAGACGATCGCCCTTGCCACAGGGGTTCGCGCTCTCCCGGAAACAGCTTGTTGACCGATTGCACATCGTTAGCGGTAATAAAGCCGCGAGCTAAGAAGCGGCGGATCAATTCCAAGCCCTTGTTGTTGAGTGCCCGCCGATAGATCGCCTGCTGGGATGCGTCCCCATAGATCCATAGATCTCGAACCTTGGTGGCGATCGAGGACGTGCCTGTGCCCCTGGGATACCGCACGTAGTCAAACAAAACTCCATCGGGGCGGCGCTTAACAACTTCTTGGACTAATTGGTAGTAGTCGAATTTCGCCTGGGGATTGTAGGGATCGACAAAACTTTCCTCTGATGTGACTCCGACAATTTCAAACTGGAGATTTGTACCGGAGGCGATCGAAAGGGTAACTTGACCTTTGCCATTGCGGGCCAGGGCTTGCTGACGATCGGGTCGCTGGGCGTAGCTATAGCCAAAGTTGAGGGTGAACATCCAGGCGTAGACCTTTAGCCCCCGATCGCGCCCTTTTTGAATCGCTTGGGCTAGGAGATCGGTGTTTTCAGTGCCAGGAGTTCGCAAAACTGAGGGCCAAGGAGTGCGATTGCTTGCCTTTGGCAGCAGCACTTGCCCGCTGTAGAAGACCTCCACATAAACCTGGTTGTAGCCTCGGTTCACAATCCGGTCTAGCACATCGTCCAACGCACCACTGCGGATATCGCACGGGTAAAGCCGAATCCAAAGGGCTTGGTTTTGCGGCCAAGTGCGGCTGCGACAGGTTTTTAGTTGGTCAGCATGTTTAGCCAGAATGCTTTGGTACTGAGTTTGGGCGTTTTTGTCGCCAGTAAATGCTGCTTTTCGCAGGGTTTCTTTCTGGGTAATCTCTTCTGGCGACAACTGACAGTATGCCCCTACTTGAGCGTCGGCCGATCGGCTACTCCACAGGGCGTGACCCAGGACAAATCCAGTGGTCAAGGTTGCAGCTAACCAGCGCTTCGGTGCAATCCATTGAGGTGCTATCCAGGAACGAGGCGTTGAGATTCGAGGAAATCGCATGAAAGTTGCCATGTCTTAATGGAACAGCCGTCATATTACAGCGATTTTCCCAGAGCCGCACAATGTCGGTTTAGGCTGACACAGGGGTCAAATCTAGAGCCTCGCTGAATATATGGACATTTCTTACAACAATTACAGGGCAATTCAGGATCATCAGAACCGGTTTGCAAACACAAATTGCACCCCGAACCGCTCCCCAACCCCCCAATTCTGGCTTGCTCTCAAGCCATTTTTGTTCAAAACCTCCCCATTTTGGGGGATTTTGAGGGCGAGTGTAAAACTACACACTAATTTAGAAACATTTTCTCAACGAAACGCCGCAATCCCAAATCAATCAATGGGACAGGTCCTGGAAAATGATTTGGTCGGCGTTGTGTTCTTGCACCTGGGCATCAGCCGTGGTGGTTTTAGCAGATTCTGCTTTGGGTTGGGGTAACTCTTCGGGAAGCTCCTGGAAATTGAGCGCGCCGGGTGAGGGCAACGCTGCTGTTTTGGTTGGCGATGCTTTGGAGTCCGATCGCCCAGGCATGGGAGGAGTGATCGGACTAGCGCTTCCGAGGCGAACGGGCAGGGATGCAGGCGGAGGCGGAGGTGGAGGCAAAGCGGCTTCAGTTGCCAGGACAGAGGGAGGCTCCAGTGGTTCCCTGGGTGGCGGTTGGCTCGCAACCTTATTCTTATCGGTTAAATCTTGGAAGATGAGGTGGTCAGCGGGTGCCTGGGGTACCGGAAGGGGAGCCAAGGCTTGGGGCGATCCTGGTTGTGAATTTGGGGCAGCATTTTGTTGGTGGAATTCTAGGGCGCGGGCGATCGCCAAGAACCGGCGCTCTTGGTCGTTGGTGATCGTGTGGACGTTGTTGCCTAGCCCTGGCGCATTCCATCGCCCCGTGTCGGGATTGAGAAACGATCGCGTCCTGGCCCAAATCACCGCCTCGGAACCCCTCAAACCCATTTTGTGAGCCTGTTCCAGCCAGTCAACATACCCACCCTTGGATAGGGCTGCCATCGGCGCTTGATTCGCCAAATCGATGCCATTCAGTTCTTCCTGCAAACTCAAGTTCATGCCCTTGTCCTCAGCCTTGCGTCGCAGGGCCTCAGCCTGGGCTTGCAAGCGCTTTAGCTGTTTTTTATCTGCTTCCTCTGGCGACTTAGCACCATGTTGGTAGGAAAAGCTGCCAAGATTCCACACCCCATTTCCGGGATCGACATGACCGCTATAGGCTGGAGTTTTGTGTCCTTCAGGAGTACGTGTCCCCTCGGCACTGCCCACTGCCCTCGCCACTAAGGAGTCAGCCCCGCCCTCAAACAGCTTGGCAGGTTGTGCGGGCGATTCATTGGCAGCCAGGGATTGGGCATTGGGACTCTTGGGGGGAGGCACAACGATCGCAGTGGGCTGAAAATCCAAATCCTTTGCCGCCGCCACTGATTTCGCCACTTCATCCGCTTCAGCAGGTTGAGCCGCTGCTGGCTGAGTTGCCACAGCCTGATCTGCTATGGGTTGAGCCGCACTTGATTGGGGCTGAGATGCGGTTGTTTGCACGGCAGGCAGATTGAAGTCCAAGCCAATCTCATCGGCACGGGCAGCTTGGGCAGTGCTTAGGGACAGTGCTAACAAGCTAGCAGTGAATAAATAGGAGTGTTTCATGGCTGCTTTAGGGTTCGTTCTAATACATCTTTGGAAGGTTCGACAAACGACCAGGTGCCATTGGGCTGCTTGCGGAGCGTGGCAAACCGCAGATCATTGGCTGAACCGATGGCATCCCCGGCTCGAATGTCACCCAGGCGGGGATTCTGAATACCACACAGACGAAATAGATAAGCTGGAATTTCCCCAGTAGTGTAAACGACGCAATCGCCTTTGTAGGGCTGCACCAAGCCATCGAAGGGCGCACGGAGGGATTTACCGCCCATGTCGATCGCAATGTCACCCAGCCCCCCAATCACCGGACGGCCCGCCACCACATCCCCTGGCTGCAATTGCCAGGTTTGGGCAAATTGAATGGTTCTGGGGGGTTCTTTGGGCTTGTACATTCGGAATCCTGTGCGAATGAGCAACATGACCCCGATCATCAAACCCACCTTAACGAGCGTTGAGGCGATATCCCGCATACTCATCTCCTTCGTAGAGAATAATTAACCAGGTCTGAGGGTCGAACTCCAGGGGGTAGACCTCTCGGTCGGACACAACCCCAGCCCGCACCTCCAAACTGGGTAATTTACAATAAGGCTCTTTGACGATCGCCCGCACCTTTTCTTTTTTACTACGTTCTGGAACCGCCAGCAATTGAGTGAGTTGATTGCGCGTGAGGGCAACTCTCGGTTGAAGAATTTCTTGGCACGCAACAGTCGGATTTTTAAAGTTACTGGCCCCATAAAAGTCAACGAGCAATACCACAGCCGCCAGCATTGATCCGCCTGCCAAAATGGACGTGAGTTTTGGGGTTCGGGATCTACGGTTCTGCATCTCTCTTTCCGCTAGAAACAATCAACATAAAACGACGAGATCACGGTGCTGGCTAGGAAGGGTAGCTACTAGACTCAATTAAATAAATCGCCCTCCTACCCACAGTCCAACCAAGATTAGGAAGAGGCGATAGGCCAAAACCATTCCAGAGCGTGGCATAAAGGTGACCTGGTAAGCCGCAATCAACGCCGGAGTGACCAACAGTAGCCCGATCGGAATCCACAGGGTTGGTGAAGCGCCAAGGAAAAATTGCAACCCAAATCGCAACACAGAAGCCCCCAAAACCCACATTGTGGCGTCACTAGCCATCCCTAGCGCATCCTGGGGCGGCAGCAGCATTCGACCAAACCAGCCGGGCTGATTGGGATCAGATTCCGGCTCTGGAGATTGGGCAGGGCGGTGGACGATCGCCCGACTCGTGGAACTAGCAGCAGGCTTAGATTTCCGCCGTGGCGTATCTTCTTTCTTGTGAGCGAGGTGCCGCAAAAACTTTGCAGTTGACACAGCCTCCCGCTCAGCTTTGAGCAGGTCTACTTCTCGGCTGGCCAGCACCCAAGCGCCAGTGGCATCTCGCTCCACATAGGGAATAACGGCTGTCACAGGTTCAAAGGTGTTGGCTGGGGGTTTGGCACGCGTCCCGCCCCGTGTCCGCTGAGTGTCCCTTCCAGGTTGCCCCGATCGATTGGACTTGTTGGAAAGCGCTTTCAAATCCAGCATTGCCTGCTCTAACGCCATCGAGAGCGCATTGATGCTGTCTGCCTGCGCCGTCAATTCCCGCACATCAGGATTGGCTAGAGACGAAACGACGCTCCGGGGAGGCAGATCTGTCGATCGCTCATCCCGCTGTTGCTCATCCCGCAACACATGCAACGGCAACTTAGCCTGCACAGGTTGTAGCTCCGGAATAGCTTGACGTTCAGAGGATCGCCGATCGGCGATCGCAGATTTACGGGCCCTAGCCAAAGGGGGCAAAGTTGTGATGGCATCGGGTGTTGCTTCCCCAAACGGGATGCCAGAAGGGGCGCGAGAGGGAGCGCGATCGGGACTAATTTGCTCTGGAGCCGCGCCGCCAGAACTGTAGAAAGTTGGTGATTCTGGTTCTGAGAGCGGCTCATCCGGGACAATTTCCAGCTTGACTCCAGTTTTCTTGGCTCCGGTTTGCTTGACTGCGGTTGCCGAATGCAGAGACAATTGTTGTTCAGTGGGGTTTTCCTTAGCCGACTCGCGCTTCGATCGAGTTCTCTTTGGTTTTGCTTGGGCTTCCATAGCTACGTGTGACCTCTCTACCAGGGGGGCATGTATTGGCGCAATAGGTTATGTCCTATTGTAGATTGATGATGGTATATTTGTACCACTTATATGATGCAAGCGTACCATAAAGTCTGCAAGATGTCGTAGTACAAATCTGTGAAATTTTGCAAACTTAATCAGCGATCGATCTTGAGACTGCCAATACAAATCTACTACTTAAGCGGGGGCAGTTACAGCTAGATTTCAGATTTCTGACAAATAGTACTCTCTTCACAAAACTGTTGCTTAGGTTTTGGGAGAGCAAAATGTAGTGGACTGTACGAAATTCTGTAAAACAAACGTATAGTTTGAGATTATTGCCTATCTAAACGTTAATCCTATGATTCGCATTCTGTTGGTAGACGATCAGAGAGTCATTTGTGATGGGCTAGAAGCGTTGCTGAGACCGGAAGCTGACCTGGAAGTGGTGGGAACGGCTGAAAACGGCAAAAAGGCGATCGAGCGTATTGCGGCTCTCCGTCCTGACATTGCCTTAATTGACATTCAAATGCCGATTATGAACGGCATTCAAGCCACAAAGCTGATTAGCCAGCGCTTCCCCAAGACGCGAGTGCTGATCCTAAGTGGCAACGACGACGCTCAATATGCAGCAGAGGCGCTGCGGGCGGGTGCCAAGGGATATTTGCTCAAAAGTGCCTCAGCCCAAGAAGTCGTCGATGCCATTCGCTCGGTTCACAAAGGATATTCCCAAGTCGGTGCCGACCTGCTGGAGCGGCTGATTTCCCAAGTCCCTCGCATTGGGACAAACTCAGAAGCCGTTGCCTACGGGATGACAGCCGCGCCTACTACCTCACCTGCTCTTGCCACCGTCAGCCCCGATCGGCTCCTACGCCTACAAAAACAAATGCGAGCAACCTGTGTCGTGACTGATATCATTACGTCTTGGGACACGATGCTGCAAAATTTTGATCAAGGGTTTCAGCGCATCGATCGCGTGCTAGAAGATCGAGTGCTAAAAGATTGGGTGCCAGAGGAATCGGATGCTAAAGGAAACGATACCGGTCGAGTACCAGGAGAATACACTTGACTGAACCTGTGGATACCCATGCTCTCAGTGAGCAAGAAGTTGGGCAATTTGAGCAAGACTTAGCAGACTTTCAACAACGTCTGAAGCAGTCGTTTCACGTCTTGGATAACCTGTCTAACGTGCAGCAGAAATTTGAAGACCTGACCCAGACCTACCAGAAATTTCAGTCCTACACGGCAGAGGCACAGGCAGTTCTGGCAGAGTTGACCCAAGCTCAGGGAAGCTCCGATCGGCGTGTGGAAGCCCTTGAAAGTAATTTAGAAATGACGGGACGTGAGATTCGCATTCAATTACTGGAGATCCAAACCGAACTGCGGGAGGGCGATCGGAACCTGAAAGCTGAGCTAGTCAGCCAAATTGGTGGACTGAAGTCAGATCTTGGGCAAAACAAGTCTGAGTTGGAGCAAAATAAAGCCGTCTTTCAGGAAGACTGGGAGCGCCAGCGAGAAGCCGTGCGGGATCAGTTGGAGAAACTGCGAGACCTGCTGACTAACGAGCTACGAACGCTGCACGATCGCTTCAACGAAGTGAAAAACGGCACTCAGGACAGCGGCGAACAATTGGAACGCCTGGAAAAGCTGGAGTCTAGCTTCCGCAAAACCAAGTCCGCTTTTCACGAGACTGGCCAGCGCGTGGCTACAGTGCGAATGTGGGCAATTCTAGCGATTTTCCTGGGCGCTCTAGGGCTGTGCTTAGGCGCATTCTCGTTTTGGTTCGCCTACAATCGTCCTGCCAGCCCTGCTCCAGGTACTGTCCGCTTAGAACCTTAGAAGATTTCCAGAAAAGGTTATATCAGGCACCGGAAGGGCGAAGCATTCGGCAGGAAGTCTTTCGGTAGTTTTTGAGAGTCCTTGCCCGAATGCTTCGCCCCTACTAGGATATGAACCAAGATGCTAAGTCTATCCTGTGGCAGAGTTAGGGCTAGGCCGCCTTTGCTTCACTGCCACTGGAAGACCGATCGCCGATAAATCCTCGCCATTACTATCACGACAGTTCACCCAAACTGAGCCTACCTATGGAAACACGCACCCTCGGCACGTCTAGCGTTCAAATTACCCCCATTCTCATGGGCACCTGGCAAGCTGGGAAGCGGATGTGGGTGGGCATTGAGGATAAAGACACGATCGCTGCGATTCGAGCAGCCTTTGAAGCGGGGATCACCACGATCGACACCGCCGAAGTCTACGGTGAGGGACATTCAGAGCGCATTATCGCCGAGGCAATGACTGGCGTGCCACGGGAGCAAATCGTCTACGCCACCAAGGTTTTCGCCAACCATTTGCAGCATGACCAAGTTCTCCAAGCGTGTGAGACATCGCTGAAAAATTTGCAAACCGACTACATTGATCTCTATCAAATTCACTGGCCCTCTGGGGCGTTCAACAGCGCCATTGTGCCCATTGAAGAGACGATGGGAGCATTGAATCACCTCAAACAGGCGGGTAAAATTCGGGCGATCGGAGTCTCCAATTTTTCCCTCGCTCAGTTAGAGGAAGCCGCACAGTACGGACGCATCGACAGCCTTCAGCCGCCCTACTCGTTGTTTTGGCGGCAAGTGGAAAAAGAAACCATTCCTTACTGCATGGAGCAACAGATTTCCATCATTGCCTACTCACCCCTCGCCCAAGGCTTGCTGACTGGAAAGTTTGAGCGCGGTCACCAATTTGACCCGGCGGATAATCGGGCAAAGAATAAGCTATTTAAGGGCGAAAGCTACGATCGGGCCCAACAAGCCCTAGATAAGCTCCGGCCGATCGCTGAACGCCATCATACGACCCTAGGAAATTTGGCCCTGTCCTGGCTGATTGCCCAACCCCAAGCCAACGCGATCGTTGGGGCACGCAACACAGAGCAAGCCGTCCAAAACGCCAAAGCCGCTGAGGTTGAGCTATCCCCGGCTGACTTGGCAGAAATTGATGCGATCGGTCGCACGGTCACTGACCATTTCGACGACAATCCGCTGATGTGGGAATGGTAGAGATGAGGAGATGGGCTTCGACGTGAGTGCTCAGCCGAACGGTGGATGGGTAGATGGGTGGATGGGTAGATGGGTGGATGGGTGGATGGGTGGATGGGTGGATGGGTGGATGGGCTTCGACGTGAGCGCTCAGCCGAACGGTGGATGGGTGGATGGGTGGATGGGTGGATGCGCCGCACCATTTGTCCAACGCATCCGCCCTTCACCCATCAGCCTATAAAGCCGCCATCACCTCACGCGCTGCTGCCAGAGTGCGATCGACATCAGAATCAGTATGGGCTAGGGACGTGAACCCAGCCTCAAACTGGGAAGGAGCCAAGTAAATGCCCTGTTCTAGCATTCCGCGATGGAAACGACTGAACTTAGCCATATCCGACGTTTTGGCATCGTCGTAATTGTGAACTGGCCCCGCCGTGAAAAATAGCCCAAACATGCCGCTGATTTGACCACCACACGCTGCATGACCCGTTTCCTGAGCAATTTGGAGCAATCCATCGGTCAACTTCTTGGTGATGCGATCGAGGTGTTCATAGGTTCCTGGTTGCCGCAGCAGTTCCAAGGTCTTGATCCCCGCTGTCATCGCGAGGGGATTCCCAGAGAGCGTCCCCGCCTGATACATTGGCCCCGCTGGAGCCACCATTGACATAATGTCCCTGCGGCCACCGTAGGCTCCAACGGGAAGCCCCCCACCGATCACCTTGCCCAAGGTGGTCAGGTCAGGCGTGATGCCAAACTTTGCCTGAGCGCCGCCGTAGGCAATGCGGAATCCGGTCATCACTTCGTCAAACACCAGTAGCGCATTGTGTTCCTGGGTCAACTCTCGCAAACCAGCCAGGAAGCCAGGATCGGGCACAATGAAACCGGCATTCCCCACCACTGGTTCTAGAATGACCCCAGCAATTTCGCCAGGATTTTCCATGAAGAGCGCTTTCACGGCTTCCAGGTTGTTGAAGGGAGCTGTCAACGTGCTGCTGGCGGTGGATTTGGGCACACCGGGAGAGTCGGGCAAGCCCAAGGTAGCAACGCCGGAGCCAGCTTTGACCAAGAACATGTCGGCGTGTCCGTGGTAGCAGCCCTCAAATTTGATGATTTTTTCTCGCCCAGTAAATGCCCGCATCAAGCGCAACACAGACATGCACGCTTCAGTCCCGGAACTGACAAACCTGACCATTTCAACGCTGGGCACGGCATCAATCACCATTTCTGCCAGCACGTTTTCCAGCAGGGAGGGAGCGCCAAAACTGGTGCCTTTTTCCAAAGCCCCATGCAGCGCTTTGATGACTTCAGGATGGGCATGTCCGCAGATGGCAGGGCCCCAACTGCCCACGTAGTCGATATATTGGTTGCCGTCTACGTCCCACACATGAGCGCCTTGGACGCGATCGAACACGATCGGGTTTCCTCCCACCGATTTAAATGCCCGCACTGGAGAACTCACACCCCCCGGCATCAGTTTTTGGGCCGCCGCAAAGATTGATTCTGATTGAGTGGTTTTCAGCGTTGTGCCGATCAAAGTAAACTCCTTTAAATCTCTATCAAGTTTGATTCTTTGATTCTTGCGTAAAACGCCCCCAATCTGAGGAACTTTCAATCTGGTTTCCCCAAAATCGCAGCCAGGAGAGAGTTGGAGTTACAAAGATGTCGATCGTCCCTGTTAAACCCTTCTTAAACAAATTAGCCGTAATCGAAGTTATACTTGGCTCAAAGTATTAAGTGAACACAAAGGCTGTCATGCTCAAGATTGTAGAACGATCGCCAACTAAACTAGTACTTAAACAACCACAACAGACATCAAATCTCCTTGGGACAGTCATATCAACTGCCATATTTCTTATCTTATTGATTATTTTCTTACTTGGGCAAAGTAAATTTGTTACTGTTACCCGCATTCAATGCAATCGAGTTGAAGCAGATCAAGTAAATTGTAATGTCACTCCCTTAGATTGGCGAGATAGTCCTCAAGAAGCTCCAACTGTACTCACTAAGGTGACTGATACCAAGATTGCTGAAGCAAAACAAAAGGATAGTGATGGTGATGCATACACAACCTACAGTGTGACTTTGCAAAGCAAGAGTGGAGAGTTTGTGTTGGCAAGTTCCGAAAGAAATCCATATCAAGAACTTGAAGTTGCCTCTCAAATCAATACCTTTGTCAAATCAACATCGCCTTTTATGTCTGCCACTGTTGATAACCGAGCAAAACTGGTAGTAAGACTCTTACCTGCTTTGCTTATAGGCATCCTATTTGCTTGCACTGGTTTTTACATGTCCCTAGCTTTTTCCACGATTCAGACATATATATTTGCTCAAACTTCAGGCGAATTACTGGTCGAAACTAAGAACTTTTTAAAGACTCGTAATGATAAATATGTATTGAAAGATATTGCCCAGGTTGAAGCTCCTTATTTCGGAGAGATGACAGTGACAGGTAGGACTGAGAATGGCTACTCATTTAAAGGTAATTGCTCAACCTAGAAGAATCAGGGGTCGCAGACCTCTTATCTACTACTTTTGATCGCTTTTGACGAGAAAAAGCACGAAAATTGGTCTTTCAAGCTATTTCATACGGTAGCAAAATAGCTGAAACCCTCACTTTTCCTAGGTTGAGCAATTACATTTAAAGTTAAGTTTGCTTCCGGCAAGAGTTTATCTCTAGGACTAATTACTGAACCTGAGCTTGAAATAGTTGCCACTGTGAGAGAGTTCCTACATCTGCCCCCAATCGATGCAAAGAGCAAGTCATGAAGTGTGGAGAACGCGCCCTCTTCTCGCAATTACATCAACGATCGCTAGTGCTGGGTCAGTTCCAGGTAGATATGTTCCAGGCGAATGGGTTGACGGGCGATCGACTCCAGGGGAATGCCATCGAAGCGGGTGATAATTTCCCGTAATTCCAGGGTTTCCGGGAGCCAAAAAGCTAAGTCGCCACCGTAGCGCCGCCAAGGAAACCCCAGACTTTGGGCCCGATCGATCGCCCGTGCTTCCTCAGACGTTTGCACCACCACGACTTCTTGGGCGGGGATCAAGCGCCGCAACTCTGCCAACGTCCCCTCAGCCAGCAATCGCCCCTGTTTGAGAATGCCAATCCGTTGGCACAGCCGTTCTGCCTCCTCTAGCAAGTGAGTCGTGAGCAAAACCGTCATGCCCTGGGTTTGCAAGTGCCGAATCAATTCCCAAACCTCATAGCGCGCCTCAATATCCAGCCCAGTCGTTGGCTCATCCAAAATCAACAGTTTTGGCTGATGGACAAGGGCGATCGCCATACTCAGCCGTCGCTGCATTCCCCCGCTTAACGTTTCGGCGAGACTTTTGGCGCGATCGGCCAACCCCACATCTTTTAAACACTCCCAAACTCGTGCCGCCCGATTTTTCCCCCGTAATCCATAGAGACTGGCAAAAAATGTCAGATTTTCCTCACAGGTCAGGCTGCGATAGAGTAAATTTTCTTGAGGAGCCACCCCAATTAATGGCTTAGTTCGCTCCGAAAGCCGCTGACCACAAACCTCCACCGTGCCACTATCTGCCCGGAGTAAATTGCACAGGATATTAATCGTTGTCGTCTTCCCCGCTCCATTTGCCCCCAAAAGCCCATAAATCTCTCCGGGCGGAATTCGTAGGCTTAAATCCTGGAGTACGACACGCTTTCCATAGGCTTTACTTAGGCTGACAATGTGCAACACAGGTGCTATAGTCTCCGCTCTACCCTTAACATTCGTTGGTAGGATAACCAACCCCCCATCAGCATTGCCAGCGCAAATCCAGCTAAATATTGCAAATCAGAGGCAATCTGTACCAGTCCTGCACCGTCCACAGCTATGCTGTTTAATGCCCCAATCATATGATAAATAGGATTGAGCTTGGCAACGCGCAACAGATTGGGTGGGAACAGGGCGATCGGCAAAAAAGCGCCTCCTAGAATCAGCAGCGGCACCCCAAATGCAGCCACGAGGGAATTGACATCCTCAGTCCGACGGGCAAACTGGGTGCCCAAGATGAAACCCACCCCCACATAGGCAAAGACGCTGAGCAAAATCACCAGCCCTGCTAGCCAAATTGCGCCCCGGAAGGGAGCGCCAACTGCTGCCGTAATTCCATAGACGATCAGAGTTTGGACTAGTCCAATGACTCCATGAGCCAGAAAAATTCCCAAAAAGTAAGACGTACCGCTGAGGGGCGAAATAAACAGACGCTTCAGGGTTTGCTGCTCGCGTTCTGCCACAACTGTGGCAACACTTCCTCCCAAGCAGCTAAAAAATAGAGCGGCTCCCATCAAAGCCAGTGGTGCAGATTGGGCATAGGCATCGGCGATCGAGAGCTTTGCTTTTTCTGCGGAAATAATACTGTTGATGACGAGAATGGAGATGGGAAAGACGCCCCAAGAGATGAGCGATCGGCGGCGGCGGATCAATTCAGTTAAGATCCGTTGCGCCACCGCGACTGTTTCATACCAATACTTCATCATTAATTGTTAGACGATGTATTCTGGAAAAGTTCCCTACAATCTACACTTAGATCCACTCAATACTACGGGAAGATGACAATGAGCATTAAATTTCCATCCTTTGTAATTGCCGCGATCGTTACGTCTGCCTCTATGCTCGGTTCTCCTGCGGCCTATTCCCAATCTAGAAGCAGTTGTACCGCTGCACTACGGGTCAAAGATCGGAGTGCGCGCAGTGGAGTGATCAATGTTCGTTCTGGCCCAGGTATAAAGTACTCCGCACTCCACTACGGCCTCGTGGGGGATGAAGTGATGATCCTGGTTGAAAAAAACGGTAGATATACGATCGAAACTGATGCTCAAGGTTTTAAGTGGGTACGGGTAGAGTTTCCTAAAACCAGGGCTAGGGGGTGGATACGTAGAGACTTCATGGGTAACTTTCAGTGCCCCTAAGATGGTCTGTAATGCTTTGTTTGAACCCCGTGACCTGGCACTCAACTCATTCCAATAACCAGCCAAACACAGACCCGACCCTCAAGTGCAGATCTTGGGCAAACCTCCGCACTGGCAAGTCTTGTGCTAATTCATCAAACACCTGTGGTTGCTGTTTTGGTAGATAAACCAGCACTGTTTGCTCATCGGGGTCAATCAGCCACCCCAATTCTGCATCTTGCTCGTCTGGGCTAACTAGCACTACTTTAATTCAGGATGCGCTGTCACAGGAGAATCTGCTCCCAGATCGTTGATTGTGAGAATTAATTGATGCAACCGTCCCAAGTCTCGCTGGTTAAAGTACAGCTTAATTCGAGGGAGAGAAATTGTAGAGTCCAAGGCTTCTTGAGGCAATGGCAAGGTTTTTTCAATCTGCCCTGCTACCAGGATGTCGGCAAAATCCTGATTCAATTCCTCGATCGCCGAATCAGAAAGTTCTGTCTTCAGCCGCATCACCAATTGCTTGCCCACATAGCGACTGGAGTGATAGACCCGATAGAAATGGGCGATCGTCTCACAGGCCACATCCACACTATCTGTGATCGTATACAAACTGGAGTCGCCAGGGCTAATCAGTCCATTTTTGCCCAAATGCCGCTCAATATACTGATGCCAGGCTTGCCAGTAATCGCCCCCTGGTTGGTCAATCAACACCAGCGGCACAGGCACCGATTTCCCCGTTTGTCGCAGTGTCAAACATTCAAACGCCTCATCCTGCGTCCCAAATCCGCCAGGGAACAACGCCAAAGCGTCACTTTCCCGCACAAAGAACAATTTACGAGTAAAGAAATACTTGAAGTCAACCAACTTTGGGTCGCCTTCAATAAAAGAATTCGCACCCTGCTCAAAGGGAAGTTGAATATTCAGCCCAAAGGAATGGGCCGCCCCAGCGCCTTCATTTCCCGCCTGCATGATGCCGCCACCCGCGCCAGTGATCACCATGAAGCCCTGTTCCACAACCCGCCGCGCAAACTCGATCGCCATTTGATACTCCAGATGGCTCGACTCAATGCGAGCGGAGCCAAAAATCGCAATCTTACGCACATGGTGATAGGACGAAAACGTTTGAAATCCCCGTTCCATATCTTGAACAGTGGACTTTAAAATCTTCCAATCGCTGTAATCTAAATCCCCTTTAGACATCCGAACCAGAGTCATTAAGATCTGTTGAATCAATTCCCCAGATTCTAGGTCAGAGATCTGACCCACTAACTCAGTCAACGTTTGCTGAAGGGATGCAGTTTGCTTGAGATGAGGGGACATTATGAAAGCTTCGTATATCTAAGGTAATCAAGCCTGGGTAACCGACCATGGCAGAGTCAGCAACAAGGTTTAAACTAACTGACTAAAAATGCCTTAGGTGTTTAAACCTAAGGCATTTCAATGAAACTCGATGATAGTTTGTAACAATCAAAGATATTTTTCCAATGTAGTAGCAAGCGTGGATTCGGGAACCGCACCAACCACCATATCCACACGTTGTCCATCCTTGAAGATCATCAAAGTAGGAATACTACGGATGCCATATTGACTGGCAACAGCGGGATTGTCGTCTGTATTGACTTTGACGACTTTTACCTGTCCTTCGTACTGAATTGCAATCTTGTCTACAACGGGAGAAACCATGCGACAAGGCCCGCACCAAGGGGCCCAAAAGTCTACTAGAACAGGAATTGGACTCTCAAGTACTTCTTCTTTGAAGGTAGAGTCCGTAATTGCTTCGGCTGCTGACATGCTTAGAAACCTTTACTCATTTCTTTACTAGACATCCTATCACAGTAGGAATGCTTACCCATTTACCTTAGTTATTCGACACTAAAGGCTAGTTATCTAATTTGGTGAAGAGAAAGGGGCGTTCCACAGCCTCCTGAAACTTGTCATTACCAACATCTCTCAAAAAGCTTGGAGGGTGTCTGAAAAATGTCAGAGACCTTGCACGCGCCCCCTTTTCTGGTATGCCTGAAAGGCTTTAAGGCTCCAATTCTGGGGGACTTCGATCTCAGAACCCCCCAGAATTGGGGGGCTGGGGGGCGGTTCGGGCGACAATTCAGTCCTTCTCAGACAGCCTCTTAAACGGGAGCATCTCAGCTTTGTAGAGGATACGCCAAAACCCCCTCATCCCCCAGCCCCTTCTCCCAAGAGGAGAGAAGAGGAGCAAGATCCAAGTCCCTCTCCCCACCTGAGAGAGGGACTTAGGATGAGGGTTGCAAAAGTGAGATGCTCTCCTTTTAAACAATCTCTTAAGTAGGGGCGAAGCATTGGGGCAAAGATTTTGGACACTTGCAGAAACGATCGCCCCAATGCTTCGCCCCTCCGATGAGCATTTGCTTCAACGTAATTTCATAAAGTTTGATATGCTTCCTGAAAAATGCTGATCGCTTAGTTTCGATAGATGGGTAACATCAGATCGTGGGGGGTACTCCCTCTCAAAGCCAATTTTCTGCAATAAAAATCAAGCCTACGAATTTCAAGTCACCTCGATTCGTGCTGAGAATCACAAAGGCTTCACAAAAACCCTGTTAAGACAGAGTTTCGATCGGCTAGCTTCACAATCCTCATCTTACCCAACGAAGACTCATGGCTAAGCGCAAATCCCCCGAACAAACCCTACTTCAAGAAATCACCAGACTCTACAGAACCTTGAATCAAGTGGATCTACTTTGGTACCTGCGTAGCAGCCTAGTGGGTGCTAGGTGGCGCAATGCGGGATTTGTGCTGCCGACAACGGTCTTCGTTCTATTAATTTTGGCGTTGCTGGTCGGGGCCATCTTGTTCCGCTCCTTCAACCGCACCGAGCAGGTGGCCAAAGAGCGCAGTGCCAAAATTATTTACAACGCCTCGACTCCAGCCATTGACCGAGCGAGGGCAAAATTAGATTACATGTTTAGTGGCAAAGACAGCAACCTGCCTTCTGGACCTACACCAGAACCAACCATGTTGAACATGTTGCTGAACAGTCCCTCTACTTATACTGGTGGCACGATTACGGCTAAGGCGAACAATCCCTATCTGCTTCCTGGTGAGACTGTGGTGCCCATTAGTCCCACTGTTAGTGCTGCCACTGATCCTGATACTAAACCAATCCCTGCTTGGAGCTTCGATGACCCCAGTAGTGGGACTAGAACGGTCTACATGATTGTTCTTAACAAGTCAAGAACGTCTGAGGGAGGCACACCAAGAACCTTTCAGATGGACAACCCCTCTGGAGCCAACTACCTGGGGACTGATCAAGCCAAGGCCGATCGCCTCCTGGTTCGTAATGGGCCGCTCACTGCCCAGAGCAGCCTGTGTGCCGCAGCTAACTCCAGTTCTGGTCCCGCAGGTTGGTTTACCACCGGCAGTAGTGCAGTCTTTAGAAAAAGTATTCAGGTCTACGCAGTTACTTTCCCACTAAATCAAAAGAATAACACCTCCATTAGCACCCTCCAGTATCAGCAAGACCGCGAGGTACAGGGTGGCAACGTTTGGGGCGCTTGGTTCCGCAATGACCTAGAGATTTTTCCTGGACCTCCTTTTAACTTTAATGGAGCGATGCACTCTGAAGGAAACATCATCATTGGCACTAACACAGGACCCTTTCGCTCCTACTTAATCAGCAACAGAAATTCCTGCTACTACATGCCTCCTTCCAACTCTGAGATCAGTGCTAGGGGGCATGTGATTGCTGCTCGGATTTCGTCCAATGAATGGATTTCCAATAATAACAACACCATTGATGTCCACCCTGGTTCGCAGGTTAATCCCACGGGTTCCCAACTGGCAGTTCGCCTACAGAATGCCACGACCGCCCCAAATCACTCAGATTCAGTTTCCAGGAGTGGCCCTACGGCCCTGGGGGGAAGTGATGCCTTTAGAGTGGCGGCTGACCCATTACAAATTGTGACCCAGGATCTATCAGTGCCTAGGGGAGTCGATGATGGAAATGCCGCCACCCCCCGAGGATTTGATGACTATATATACATGCGAAATACCAACTGGCCCTACAGTGTTGGGGGTGTCCTCTCGCCTGCAACCAGTACTAACGCCAATATTAATCAACTAATTAACCGAGTTAAGATTCTGTCCGCCACCTGTGCCCCCTATATCGATGACACCTTCCGGGCTGATAACCGTTATGGGCCAAAGCCAACCTACAACGAGCCTGACTTAACAAATGACTGTGCTACTCCTCCCCATGGGGGATTGCCTGGATCTCAGATCGGGGCAACTCAAGTAGTCCCTGGCTCGGCTTCCGGGGTCACCACGACTGAATCGACAGACTATTTAACACGGGATAGGCCACTCACAGGGGGAGCCTCCGATGACCTGGGTTTAGATGGCTACTGGGAACGCCGCGCCCGCTCAGAAGGGTTGCGCGTGATTGTGGGACAGCGACTAGAACTAGGTGCTCCCTTAGCTCCCTACGATTTGCCTACAATTACCCGTACAAATGAAACTCGGCAGCGCCGGGTGCTGAGAGACAACCTGGCAGCGGTGCAAGCGGCGGCGATTTATCACTACACCAGCGGATCTCGCTACAATGCCACCGATCCGCTGAACGTGATTGGGGATGGCTACTACCCCGTAGCCTGTTTGTCCAGTACGGTGCATCCGGGTACCAAAGAGTCTATGGACAATGCCTCAACTTTTGACAATGCCACCCCAACGGATATTAACTTCTTAACGGGTATGGGCACCAATGGCTGGGAATTTCCTGTCCCCTTTGGAGCCGCCGCTGACCCTGAAGCATCCTTTGCCACTGACTTCAACAGCGCCACTGGTGTTTGGCGCCTTGCCTTGAATAATTTGGCTAATTTTGCGGGTGACCCGGATGGAGCCTTTCCGCCGAAGCAGGAAGTACCGGGCACCCCAACGGGCACCCAGATCCACCCAGACCCCTACATGACCAGTTGGGGCAATTTTTCAGAGTTGCGACGGGTGATTCAGTTGGTCACCAGCGGTGGCAAAACTTACCAGATCCCCGGTACAGCAGGGTATAACGCCGCCACAGATCTGAGTATGGCTGACAAGACAACGCTCCATACCTCAGCCTGTATGTTGGGCATGTTGGCCTACAATCTAAGGCCCGGAGGAGGGGGGGGAGCGACTCCAGACGCTGATATTACTACATTGCGTACCACTGGCACGTTGACTAGTGGTCCCCCCGATCGGGTCTATTTGCCCTTCTATTACCTATTCCCCGCCACTGACCATGGTGAAAGACGGCATCTTCAAGCGAATCCCACGATCGGCAACGCCTACGTCGGGACTGCTGCGGTTAACAATGCGACAAACCTGACTCTTTACAAAGCTGTAAACCCTACATCACTTGCCCTCACACCCAAGCCGCTTACTACCTGGAGACTCCCCAACGTAGTCGCTGCGATGGGGGCAAATGCTTGTGTGGCTACTCCAGCAGGGAAGCAAACCCTGGATGGTAAATGCAACCTAATAGATGTGGCAGGGACTAAGTACCGGATTCCCTTCAAGGACACTGCCCTCATGAATGGGCGAGAAATGATGAACGTGCGGGTGATGAATTTTGACCTGGATCTCCTCCGTCGTAGCCAAGTTGCAACGGGTATTGCAGATACTTGGTTGCCCAAGAGTGGGTTGGTCTATGCCTTCCGGGAAGATGGGATGCGGGAGGATGCGATCGTCCGTCCTAGATTTAAAGCGTGGGCAGGCTATGAAACCGCTTGGACTGCGGCTTTTGCTGATCCTGTTTCGACTTTGCCTGCTGACATTAACCGGATGATTGCCTATGGCTCTGGCTCTACCCCCCAAGATCCGCCTGTGTGTACGTTGAAACTGGCTACAAGCGGACAGCCCGCTGCTCCTGCCCCAGCAAGATACACCTGCCAAGACCCAGATCTGACGACCACCCCACCTCAGAGAGGGGTTAGCGCTAAATCGGTTGACTATTACCCCGATCCAGAGCGTCGTCCCTTTGGCTTCCGCTTACGCAATGGTGCTAGGCTCGATCGCCTCCAACCGGCGGTTTCAGACAGCGACAACACCCGTGGCATCACCTTTGTCTCCGACAACCCCACCTATATTCAGGGAGATTTCAACCTTCACAACGATATTGGTGGAACCCGCCAAGAAGAATTCACCACTCAGCTTCCTCTCACCATTTACAATACTGCGCAGTTCTACGGCAGAACGGGGGATAACAGTGCTAAGTTTGGTACGCCTTATACCTCTGCTAACACCGCGGGGGATCTCTGGCGACCGTCCGATATTTTGGCGGATGCCATTACCTTACTTTCAGACAGGTTCTGTGATGGTACCGTTCGCGATGGCATCATCCAAGACGGCATCCTCAATGGTAGTGAAGACAGCTTTATCCGAGGTGGTTTTGATGTAGTGTTTCCCAGTCCTCCGGCTGCAACTACTAATCGGGCGCGTGTTAACTACGGTTGTGACCCGGGTACCGGAAGTACGTCTTTCCTGAACCAGAACTTGTTGAGAGCGCCTGGCAACATCAACAATGCCGGGGTGTTCACTGTAGATACAAATCTCACCTGGCCCACTGTCACCACCACCAATGATTCAACAATAGCACTAGGGCCGTTCCCCCTCCTTAATAATCCCCTGTCCTTTGTCCGTGAAGGAGGAACAACAACTGGCCCCATCAAAATCTCTGCTCAGGGCAACCCTGTCCTTGATCTGAGAGAAAGCTTGAGGTCAGACCCTACACCAGGGCAGTTATGGAACTCTCCCACCTGGTTCTTGGATCAAAAAAACGGGACATTAATTGGTGGTGTTTATCCAAATCGCGATGTGATTCCTGCGGCTAACACGGATACAACTTCTGTAGACGGACTGCCTGATTGCCCAGATAACACTTATGCCTTAGGTGTATTACGCCCAAATTACAACACAGGTAATTATTATCCGAACATATCGGGCACCCCAAATCTTGTCAATTCAGCTATTCCTTACCTTCCCTATAGAGACAAGGTGACTTCTCCGGGTAACACCGCAGGATCTGATAATAAGGTGGATGACAATCCCTTGGTTCCTTTCTCGGAGATGTTTATTAGTCCAGTTCCAGGAGGTCCTGCTCCCCCTCCCCCTTCTGCTCCCTACAACGCTGCCCATAATGACTTCCGTAATGGTTTGTGCTTTAAGCTGAATGCAGCCAATGGTAGTAGTATTCGATATCACACAGGTATCACTACCACAGGTAACTTGGCTGTGGAAACCGCTACAAATGGTCTGACTGGAGCTAATCTTAGAACCTTGGTTATTTTGGACGACGCGACGGGTAGACCGATCCCGGTTCCTAACTACGCAAACTTTAGTGAACTGGGTGGTAACCCCCTGAGCAATGCTCAGACGACTCGCATCAATGCGATTATCGTCAGTGGCTTGGTGCCCTCACGCCAAAACCAATCCTACGGTGGACTACACAACTTCCCCCGCTTCCTGGAAAACTGGGGAGGCACTCCGCTTTATATTTCTGGCTCACTCCTGCAACTCAATTTCAGCAACTATGCCACAGGCCCCTTTGAAGTTAGCAACAGTCCCAACAGTTCCTGGGAAACTGCAAATAATGGTGGAGGGAATATTGAATACTATACCCCTCCCGATCGACTGTGGGGTTATGATGTAGCCTTGCAAGCGGTACCTGCTAGCCCCACAGCGAAACGGTTCACCCAACTTTCCAATACCCGCTATGAGTTCTACCGAGAACTGCCTGCCAATGACCCTTACATTTGCAGGCTCCGGGCAACAGCCGCTGTTGGCTCCCCTTGCCTTTAATCACCAAACTAATTTTGACGGAGATCCGAGATGAAGCCTCTGAAGTTGAAACGGTCTGAATTAGGGCTAACTCTGTTAGAGTCATTGGTTGCGGTACTGATCTTGCAAATCATGCTGGCGTTTATGACCCCGCCTTTGCTGTTGGCCATTGCCACCCGGATTCAAAACCAGAAGACACAGCAGGCTCTGGGGTTAGCCCAAGCTGAGGTCGATCGGGTTCGGTTATTGACAGAGCGCGCCGATCCCCAAACTACGTCAGCGGTGCTGAGTAAGCAGCTACCCCCAGAGGTGCCAACGGCTACTACGATTGACCCCACCCTTGTGGGAAGCCCGACTGTGATCACATCAGACACGAACTGTAATAGCGATCGATCGCTTCAGTCGATCACCGGATGGTGCCCCTTACAAGCCGATCCGCCCCGCAACTATCAGCTTGTGATGCAGTCCTTTCGGACAAATGTGAAAAAAACATCAGGGGGTGTGCCAACCTCCTTCTCGCTGGGCGTGAGAATTTACACGCGAGAGGCGATGCGATTTGCGTCTGGTGGCACCTTGCGAACTCAGCCAGCTAAGTTGGGGGCAGTGGCTCCGGGCAGTGGCAGCACTAGTGGCGGTAATCGGTTTACCCGTGCCCCTTTGGTCGTCCTATATGTTCCCATTGCCAGAACTGACTATGGTGTACCTGCGGATTCGGCGTTAAATCAATACTGCAAGAATCTAGGCGGTACGACTGTTTGTACTCAAAATTAATGTCAGCATCCAATTCTCCCTAGCTTCTGTGGTTATTCCCTATGTCTAGACTCCCTGCAAAATTCATCTATACCTATCTGTCCTACAGTCGTCAATCGAGCAGTGCAGGATTTACATTGACAGAGGTGCTAATTTCAGCGGTCATTGCGGTCATTGCTATTCTGGGTTCTTTGACGATCGCCACTCAAATGGTTGAGGCCGATCGCAAGGACTTTGGGCGTACCGAAGTGCAGCGAGACATGTCTCAGGCATTGGACTACATGTCCACAGAGTTGAGAGAAGCCATTTATGTCTATGAAGGAGAATGCCTGAATGGCCCGATTTCAGCTACTTCTTGTCTTAGGCGTAATGCTGCCAGTCTTCCCAGTTTGGCTGCGACCCTCGGCTTGCCGCTGACAGGCGCAACTGCGGTGACCCCGGTGTTGGCATTTTGGAAGCTAGAACAAGTTCCCTACGTGGATAATCCTTCAACAGCTGCTCAGAATTTGCCCACTGCTAATTGTTCAACCCTCACACCCATGGCAAAAATTGGCGAGTGTACGGCTCTAAAACTTGCTCGTAATGCTTACACATTGGTTGTTTATGCTGTGAGACAAAACAGTCAGGGTCCGTGGAGGGGCCCAACTCAAATTGTGCGCTATCAATTGCGTCAATATAACAGCGATAGCCTATTCACCCTGGCACTTAACTTTGACATTCTAGACTCAACGGGGAGAGATATTAGCCCCCCCACTGCTCCTTTTGTGAACTGGATTTGCGCGACTGGAGGTGCTCCTTGCGCGGCCCCCAGTCCTAATGTGCTAGTAGACTTCGTAGATAACGACGCTGTTGTGCCTGCAATTAATACAGCTAACCAACCTGCCGGCTTTTGCCCCCCCAATTTCATCGACACGTCCGCTGGAGCAGTAGATTGTACAACTGCTGCCGCAAGTCCCTACAGTATCAGTCCGCTTAAGCCCCTGGCAAACACAGGATTTTATGCGTTTATTAGACGACCTGCTTTAGATACCAATAAGGGTAATGACAGCAAGGATTTCCGGCAGGATGTTGTTGTGTACCTGCGGGGGAATGCAGCCCAGCGAGCCGGAGCAAACGCAGGAAACCGCTATGCCCAAAACCTGATTCCCTTGCAAGCCCAAACTCAAGTTAGAAGTGCCTGGGAACGGACTCCGCCTTAACTCAATCACTTCGTTGTAATCCTGTCTTGTACAATCCTATGTCTCTTCTAAAACAGCGCAAATTACCATTATCGACCCTTGCTGGCTTCACTCTCATTGAGTTGCTGGTGGTCATTGTGATCATTGGTATCCTGGCGGCGATCGCAGCCCCTTCATGGATCGCCTTTCTCCGGCGGCAACAACTCAACACGGCGCAAAGCAACACCTTGGGAGTCATGCGAGAAGCCCAAACCAATGCCAGACGTGAGCGGCGATCGTGGCAAACGTGTTTCATGATGTCAGGGAATCAAGTCCAAACCCTGACCCAAGCGACCCCGACTCAAGTGGCAGCTGGAGCAGGCACAAACTGTTTGGCAAATGACATTCGTTGGCGGAGTTTGACGGGTAGCAAAGACTCCAACAACATTCGGATTTCCACGCTTGCTACAACTAACCTCAATTTGCCCACGGCTGCTAGTGGCGCAAACTATGTGCGTTTTCGGTATGACGGTGCCTTGGAGGAAACTTGGCTCTCGTCTCTCACACCCCCCGCAGGCAATACAGGACTTGCTAAAATTTCGTTTGAGAGCCGGGGTGCGATTTCCGGATCTCCGAAGCGATGTGTAATTGTTGGTACATTACTGGGAACTCTCCGCACAGATAGGGATGCGGCGTGTAATTAACAATACTTCGGACAGTTTTCATGAGAGTGCTGGAGATCCACTTTGTACTGTTCGCCTTTGCCCTCACCCTAAATCCCTCTCCCAAAAGGGGAGAGGGACTTCAATCTGGCTCCCTTCTCCCTTTTTGGGAGAAGGGGCTGGGGGATGAGGGCAGATTATCTCCAAATGTGTCCGAAGTATTGAATTAAGGATTGTGGAGTTAATAACCTGAAATAGTTCCCCTGTAGGGGCGAAGCATTGGGGCAACAACCTTTGTAAGTGTCCAGAAATCCTTGCCCCAATGCTTCGCCCTCAGCGTAACGCTACACAATCCAAGATGATTAGGGTGATGAAGAGGGCGATGGGTGCATCCCAGTTTTGCAACCGCCCGATCCACCCTCACCCTAAATCCCTCTCCCAAAAGGGGAGAGGGACTTCAATCTGGCTCCCTTCTCCCTTTTTGGGAGAAGGGGCTGGGGGATGAGGGCAGATTATCTCCAAATGTGTCCGAAGTATTGAATTAAGGATTGTGGAGTTAATAACCTGAAATAGTTCCCCTGTAGGGGCGAAGCATTGGGGCAACAACCTTTGTAAGTGTCCAGAAATCCTTGCCCCAATGCTTCGCCCTCAGCGTAACGCTACACAATCCAAGATGATTAGGGTGATGAAGAGGGCGATGGGTGCATCCCAGTTTTGCAACCGCCCGATCCACCCTCACCCTAAATCCCTCTCCCTAGGGAGAGGGACTTTGAATTCCGGCTCTCTTCTCCCTAGGGAGAAGGGTTGGGGATGTAGCTTGCTTGCCGAAGGGTGGGCGGATCGGAGATCTGCAAAAGTCTCCTAGTCGGCAAAATGCCCGGAAGGGCGAAGCATTGGGGCGATAATCTTGGTGCTTATTTCAAATCTTTGACCCAATGCTTAGCCCCTACCTAATCTTGAACTTTTTGATTCACGCTCCCAAGCTGATTGTTATTCAAGCCCGGAAGGGCGAAGCATTGGGGCGATAATCTTGGTGCTTATTTCAAATCTTTGACCCAATGCTTAGCCCCTACCTAATCTTGAACTTTTTTATAGCTGACGCTCAATCCAGGCTCTCATCTTGCC
>Ga0209181_10000887_pt1 | contig 53895 bp, 44 predicted proteins | sample MAT05_FD_187208 | JGI IMG/M metagenome (GOLD analysis project Ga0209181, IMG submission 187208) | Freshwater microbial communities from Lake Fryxell liftoff mats and glacier meltwater in Antarctica - MAT-05 (SPAdes) (version 2) | ecosystem: Environmental > Aquatic > Freshwater > Ice > Liftoff... | reverse complement strand
CGTGCCTGACGATGCGCGAGAACACCGAACGCCCGATTACGTGCTCGCAGGGGACGTCACGGCTCGTCGGGCGCTCGGCTGAGAAGATCGCTCTTGCGCTGAAGGAGCTCGAGGCCGGCACGTATCCGAAGGGCCAGCAGATTCCTTTGTGGGACGGTCACGCGGGTGATCGCATCGCGCAGTTGTTGTTGGCCTGAGGGTTCGATGCCAGGCCGCCTGCCGCACAAAGTCCTCCACGTGATGAACTCGGCTGCTGGCGGAGCTGCCCTCAGCACCCTCGGCCTCATCGCTGGCCTCCGCGCGCATGGCGTGAAGTCCTGTGTCGTCTGCGATGAAGGCGGCACCGCCGCAGAGCGTGAGGCCCTCGCTGACGCGACGGGCGGCGAGGCGATGTTCACGCCCCTGTACTGGTGGAATCGGAAGATCCGCGCCGCCGCCTGGAAGCGGCCGGCGATCGAAGCGCGCCAGCTGCTCCGCACGAAAGGTCGGGCCGGCGCGGTCGGGCACATCGTACGCGGCGTGCGGCAGTGGAACGCCGAGCTGATTCACACCAACACCATCCTCACGCCGGAAGGCGGGCGGGCGGCGCAGTTGCTGGGCATCGGGCACGTCTGGCACTTGCGCGAGCTCATCGGTGACGGCCAGCCTTTTCAGCTGCCGCTGCAGGGCGAAGCGTTGGCGAAGTATCTGCTGGCGCACGCATCAGTGATCGTCGCCAACTCGTCAGCATCGGCGGCGGCGCTCGAGCCTCTTCTTCCTTCGACGCGGCTGCAGACGATTCCCAACGGAATCGACCTCGAGCCCTTCGAGAAACTGAATCGGCGAAATGAAGGCCGCGCGACGGTAGCGATGGTGGCCAACCTGACCTCGCGCACGAAGAAGCACGGTCTCTTCGTCGAAGCTGCGCGCCAGATGAAAGGGGCCCGGTTCCAGCTATTCGGACATGCGCCCGAGCCGGGCCGCGATGCGTACGTCGACTCACTGCGGTCGCTATGCGCCGACGCAGGCGTCGAGGTGATGGGCTTCCTTCCCGCCGAGCAGGTCATGGCGAACATCGACGTGCTGGTTCACACCGCGGACAACGAGTCTTTCGGTCGCACGGTGGTCGAGGCGATGGCTGCGGGACTGCCGGTGGTCGGGGTGCGCGGAGGCGGGGTCGGCGAGACGGTGATCGACGAAGTGACCGGGCTTCTCGCCGAGCCGGACTCGGTGTCAGGGCTCGCCGAACGCATCAGCCGGCTGGTTGCAGACGCTGCGCTGCGGACGAAGCTGGGCACGGCAGGCCGGCTGCGTGCGCGCGAGCAGTACTCGCTGGAGGCGTGTGCGAAGCGGCTGGCGGTGGTGTATCAGGCAGCGCTCGCGTCCCCGGTTTCGTCGGGCTGGACGGTGCTCTCTTTGCTTGGGGTTCTTCCTTGAAGTTTTCGATCTGCATCCCCAACTACAACTACGAGAAGTACCTCGGCGAGACGCTGACGAGCGTGTTCGCGCAGAAGGCGGACCTGGAAGTTCTCGTCTCGGACAACGCGAGCACCGACACTTCGCTGGACGTCGTGAAGGGCTTCAAGGACCCGCGGGTGAAGATCCGGGTCAACCAGGCCAACGTGGGTTTTGCCGGCAACCTCGATCGCGCCGCGCGGATGGCGACGGGCGAGATCGTCATCATGCTGAGCTCGGACGACTTGATGCGCCCCACGGCGCTCGAGACGTACGAACGGATGTTCAAAGCGGTCGAGCCGGATGCGGTGATGAGCTCTTCGGCCGACATGATCGATGGGAAGAGCGCGCACATCGGCGCGATCGGCCCCGACGCGGCGCTGTGGACGGAAGCGGATCTCGTCACCGGCTATCCGGCCCCGGCAGGCGCGCGGGTCTATCGGGTCGAGGCCGGAGAGCTGCTGCGCCGCTGCCTGAAGACCCTGAAGAACCCGTTCAACTTCCTGGCGACGGCGTACCCACGCGGTCTCTACGAGCGGATCGAAGGGTACGGCGGTGGCCGCGTGATTAACCCCGACAAGTGGTTTCATTGGCGCCTGTTGGGCGCCGCGTCGTACGCGTACTTCATCGACGCACCGCTGTTCGCCTACCGGTGGCACGCCACCAACCAGTCGGCGCTGCAGAAGTCTTCCGGGGCGCTGAAGTACCTTGTCGACGAGTACGTGAGCAGCTTCGAGGTCGATGCGCGGCTGCTCGAGCGGGCGAAGCTGACGCGTGAAGAAGTCGAGCGCGCGTTCGTCGAGTTCGACATCGCGCGGCACGGCCTGGCGACACTGGCGAAAGGCGAAGCGCAGCGCGCGCGGCGAATTCTGTTCTTTGGATTGTCCGCGTATCCGAAGCATGCGAGCCGCAACTGGAAGCTGTGGGCGTTGGCTGGGCTGTCGATGCTTCCGATGGGCGGCCAGGTGGCGAAGCTCGCGTACGACCGCCGCAAGCCCTGATGCCGCGGCTCACCATCCTCACCCAGTATTTCCCGCCCGAGATGGGTGCTCCGCAGGCGCGACTCTCGGAGCTCGGCGAACGGTTGGTCGACTTCGGGTGGGACGTCGACGTGCTCACGGCTTTGCCGAACTACCCCGAGGGCAAGGTTCGCGCGGGCTACGCGCCATGGAAGCCGGTGGTCGAGATGGTCGGCCGGTTGCGAACAGCGCGGGTTCCGCTGCGGCCGTCTCAGAAGGGCTTCGTCAGCCGGCTCGGCTGCTACTTTTCGTTCGCAGCTTCGGCGTCGGCGCTGGGGCCGTCGTTGTTGCCGCGGCCTGATTTGCTCTTCGTCGAATCGCCGCCGCTGTTCATTGGCTATGCGGCGAAGGCGCTGTCGTTGCGCTGGCGCTGCCCGTACATCTTCAACGTCAGCGATCTCTGGCCCGAGTCGGCGATTCGGATGGGTGTTGTGAAGCCCGGCGCGGCGACGCGGCTCGCCGAGCAGCTCGAAGTGTCCCTGTACAAGGGCGCCGCGGGGGTCACCGGGCAGTCGAGCGAGATCATTGAAGCGGTTCGCGCCAAGGCGCCCTCGACTCCAACCGAGCTCGTGACCAACGGGGTCGACCCGCAGCGGTGGGGACCTTCGCGCGTCACGCCGGAGGCCAAGGCTTTGTTGGGCGACGCGCCGGGGCCCATCTTCGTGTTCGCCGGGTTGCTGGGGCTGGCGCAGGGGCTCGACGCGATTCTGGATCTCGCCGCGTCGTTGCCGGCGTCGATGCCAGGGCGCTTCGTGCTCATCGGTGATGGGCCGGTTCGCGAGAAGCTGCAGCGCCGCATCGCCGACGAAGGAATCTCGCGGGTGAGGATATTGCCTGCGCAGCCGCGTGAAGCAATTCCGGCGCTGCTCGCTGGCGCCGACGCCGCGATCATCAGCCTCGGGATGAGCATCCCCGGCGCCGTGCCGAGCAAGATCTACGAAGCGATGGCGTCGTCGTTGCCGATTCTGCTGATCGCCGATGGTGAGCCCGCGCGCCGCGTCGAAGAGGCCGGCTGTGGTCGAGCCTCAGACCCGGGTGACGCGAAGACCCTCCAGCGGAACTTCGAATTGATTGCCTCGAACTTCGATCTTCGAAAGTCGCTTGGCGCTTCCGGGAGGAAAGCGGCCGAAACGACATATGACCGGACATCGATCGCCAGGCGATTGGATGTCTTTCTACGGGCGCGGCTTCAGTGACTTGCGCGGCGCTGACTTCACTGTGAGCAGGTCCCAGGTTTCGTCGTTGTCGAGAAGAGACAGACCCAACGCGAGGCCGGTAGCGATCGGAAAAGCCGCCACCGTTAGGAGTTCGCGACTGAATTGACCACGCAGAACAAACAGAACGACAAGGAGCCGCACAAGATCGTGAGCAAGCAATAGCTTGGGCAGCATTTGTTGCGTTGGCCGCAGGCAGAGCGCGATTCCGAGTGCAATGAGGGCGAATAGCGTGATGAGCCCCGTCCCTCCGGCGACGTATCCAACTACATTGTGCGGGTCGACCACGTCGCTCTCGGCCTCAGTTCGTTTGGCCAGTTCACGCGGTAGCTCTTGAACGCCAATTCCGAAAAATGGGTTCTCGATGCCGATTTCAATTGCGGTGAGAAACAGGCTTTGTCGAAGGGTGTCGGACCCGTAACCGGAGGTCGTGCGCTGGGCCTGATACCTAAAGGTCTCGCTGTCGCCAAAGACGCTGAAAACGACATACGAAGCCGCTGCAAGTCCGCCGACCAATGTCAGAGCGCGCCAGCGTCGGGCTTGAATCGCCAACATCGCGCCAATCACCAGAATGCCGCCCCAGCCTGACCTGTTTGCGCCAGTGAACAACACGAAGGTCGACGTCAGAATGCTGGCCACCAGCGTCGCGGTCGCCCACCTACGCTGACGAAAGTGAAGCAAGACGAATGCAGCGAGCATGACGCCTGGCAAGGCGTAGATGGAGTAGGCGTTCTTGTTGGCGATACCTCTTAGGGGTTCGTACCCAACGTGTTCCACCATCCCGCCTGTGATGCCTCGAAGGTTCATCACCATGAGGGACACGCCAAACGCGAGAACACCGATCAAGAAGTCTTTCTTGGATCGAACCAAACCCACGACAGTGACCAGGGTCACTGCGCTCGTGGCAACCTTCACGAAGTCGCCGAACTGCTCCCCATGGACGAGCACGCTGGCCCCGAACAAAAACGTGAAGGCGGCGAGTGTCGCGCGAACGCGCGACGGGATGCGATTCAGTCGCGCAAAGGTCGATGGGAGCGCGAACAGGACAGGAATGACGTGCAGCGGTACCTGCAGGCCGCCCAGGTCGATTCGAAGGCTCGGAAATGCGGCCGCCGCGATGAGCCCGGTAATGGCGACGAGAAGCCATCGGTGCGCGTTCGTCTCTTTCGGCGCACGTCGGACCTGCCGGAGTGGCGAGGCGCCAACAGGGCTGATCACGAGCGAGGACATGCGCGGGGCTTCAATACAGCAAACCCTTGGGGACCCCAACTGGCTCGCCCATTCACGGGTTCCTCCGCTATACGGGCGTCCGCTTGCCCCTACGAAAAGACATCAGAACGGTGTTGGTCATTGGCTCGGGCCCGATCGTCATCGGGCAGGCGTGTGAGTTCGACTACTCGGGGTGCCAGGCGATCAAGGCCCTGAAAGAAGAGGGGATTCGGGTCATCCTCTTGAACTCGAACCCGGCGACGGTGATGACGGACCCCGAGTTCGCCGATCGCACGTACATCGAGCCCATCGACCTCGAGCACGCCGAGCTGATCATCGCCCGCGAACGCCCCGACGCCCTGCTGTCGACCATGGGCGGCCAGACCGCGCTCAACCTCGCCCGCACGCTCGCCGAGGCCGGCGTGCTCGAGAAGTACGGCGTTCGCCTCATCGGCGCGTCGCTCGACGCGATCAACAAGGCTGAAGACCGTCTGCTCTTCAAAGCCGCGATGACGAAGATCGGGCTCTCGACCCCGCGCAGCTTCTTCGTCAAGACGATGAAGGAAGCGCTCGAGGCGGCGATCCAGATCGGCTTCCCCGCGGTCATCCGCCCCAGCTTCACCCTCGCCGGCACTGGCGGCGGCATCGCCCACAACCAGGCCGACTACGAGCGCATCTGCGGTGAAGGCTTTCGCGCGTCGCCCGTGCACTCGCTGCTGATCGAAGAGTCCGTACTCGGCTGGAAGGAATACGAGCTCGAGGTCGTCCGCGATCGCGCCGACAACGTGATCATCGTCTGCGCGATCGAGAACCTCGACGCGATGGGCGTGCACACCGGCGACAGCATCACTGTCGCTCCGGCGCAGACGCTGACGGACAAGGAGTACCAGCGCATGCGCACCGCGGCCGTCGCGGTCATGCGCGAGATCAACGTCGAGACGGGTGGCTCCAACGTGCAGTTCGCGATCAACCCGGCCGATGGCCGCATGATCGTGATCGAGATGAACCCCCGCGTGTCGCGCAGCTCGGCGCTCGCTTCGAAGGCCACCGGCTACCCGATCGCCCGCATCGCGACCAAGCTCGCCATCGGCTACACGCTCGACGAGCTCAAGAACGACATCACCGGCACCACTCCCGCGTCCTTCGAGCCGACGCTGGACTACGTGGTGGTGAAGATTCCCAAGTTCAACTTCGAGAAGTTTCCCGGCGCCGACACCACGCTCACCACCTCGATGCGCAGCGTCGGCGAAGTGATGGCCATCGGTGGCACCTTCGAAGAGGCCTTCTTCAAGGCGATGCGGTCGATGGAAGCCGACGGCGGAGTCATCGCTCCGATCACCGGCGACGTCGACCTCGCCGCGCTCGAGAAGAAGCTGCAGATCCCCACGCCTGATCGCGCGAAGCAGCTGATCGTCGCGCTGCAGCTGGGCCTCACGCCCGCGCGCATCGCCGAGCTCACCAGCTTCGACATCTGGTTCGTCGAGCGCATCGCCCGCGTCGTTCACGCCTACGCCACTTCTTCCGATCTGAAGGTGCTCAAAGCGTTCGGGATCAGCGACCACGATCTTGCCGCCAGGTTCGGCACCCCCGAGCCTGAGCTTCGGGCCAAACGGCTCGCCGCCGGCATTCGCCCCGTCTTCAAGCGCGTCGATACCTGCGCCGCCGAGTTCGAGTCGCGCACGCCGTTTCTCTATTCGACCTGGGGCGCCGAGGACGAAGTCCCCGAGCACACCAAGCGCGAGCGCGTGCTCATCCTCGGCAGCGGGCCCATTCGCATCGGCCAGGGCATCGAGTTCGATTACTGCTGCGTGCACGCCGCCTACGCGTTGAAGGCGATTGGCTTCGACGCGGTGATGGTCAACTGCAACCCCGAGACGGTGTCGACGGATCCAGATACTTCGTCGCGCCTGTACTTCGAGCCGCTGACCGTCGAAGACGTGATGGCGATCGCCGAACGCGAGAAGCCCGTCGGAGCCATCGTTCAGTTCGGTGGGCAGACGCCTTTGAAGCTCGCCGCTGAGCTCGAGCGGGCAGGGCTCCCGATTCTCGGCACGTCGCCCGACGCCATCGATCGCGCGGAAGACCGCGAGCGCTTCTCGGCGCTGATCGACCGCCTCAAGCTTCGCCAGCCCGAGAACGGCACCGCACGGTCGCGCGAAGAAGCGATCAAGGTCGCCGAGCGCATCGGCTACCCCGTGATGGTGCGGCCTTCGTACGTGCTCGGTGGCCGTTCGATGGAAGTGACGTACTCGACCGCCGAGCTCGAGAACTACCTCGTGCGTTCGAAGGAAGTTTCGAACGGTCGGCCGTTGCTGATCGATCGCTTCCTCACCTCGGCGATCGAAGTCGACCTGGACCTCGTCGCTGATCGCACTGGCGCGATTCTCATCGGCGGCGTCCTCGAGCACGTCGAAGAGGCCGGCATTCATTCCGGTGACGCCGCGTGCTGTCTGCCGCCCGACTCGCTGTCTCCTGAGTTGATCGAAGGCATGAAGCAGCAGGCGTCGTTGATCGCGCGCGAGCTCGGCGTGGTTGGCCTGATGAACGTGCAGTTCGCGATTCAGGACGGCCTGATCTTCATCCTCGAAGTGAACCCCCGCGCTTCCCGCACCGTGCCTTTCGTCGCGAAGGCGACCGGCCGCCCGTTGGCGAAGCTCGCGGCGATGTGCATGGCCGGCAAGACGCTGGCCGAGGTGTGGACGGAGCCCGAGCGCGCGACGCAGTTGGTCGCGGTGAAGGAAGCAGTCTTCCCGTTCGCGCGGTTCCCCGGCGTCGACGTGCTGCTCGGGCCCGAGATGAAGTCGACCGGCGAGGTGATGGGCATCGGCCCCGACTTCGCCACCGCCTTTGCGAAGAGCCAGCTCGCGGCAGGCACGCATTTGCCGAAGTCAGGCCAGGTCTTCATCTCGGTGCAGAACGCGCACAAGTCCGAAGCGATCGCGCTCGCTCAGTCGCTTCACGCCCTCGGGTTCACGCTCTGCGCGACCGAAGGAACTGCAAAGCAGCTCCGCGCGGCGGGTCTCGAAGTGAGCGTGGTGAAGAAGGTGAAGGACGGCTCGCCGCACGCGGTCGACCTCATCGGCGAAGGCAAGGTCGCGCTCATCATCAACACCTCGCTGGGTCGCCAATCGATCGAAGACAGCTTCTCGCTGCGGCGCGCCGCGCTGATGCACTCGATTCCGTACTTCACGACCATTCAGGCCGCGCAGATAGGCATCGAAGCGATCGGCGTTCTGGTGAAGGGCAAGACCTCGATCATCGCGCTGCAGGACTTCTTCGGATGAAGATCGCCGTCACGGGTGGCGCCGGGTTTATCGCCTCGCACATCTGCGACGCGTACCTTGCGGCCGGCCACACGCTGCTGGTGATCGACAACCTCTCGTCGGGCTTCAAGGCGCAGGTGCCGGAGGGGGCGACGCTGGTCGAGGCGGACATTCGATCGCCTGAGGCGGCGGCTGCGCTGGCGGCGTTCAAGCCCGAGGTGCTGAACCACCATGCGGCGCAGATCGATGTGCGGCGCTCAGTCGCTGAGGTCGCGTACGACATCGACGTCAACCTCGGTGGGATGATCAACGTCATCGAGGCCGCTCGGAAAGCGGGCGCTCTGCAGCGGGTCGTCTTCGCGTCGTCCGGCGGCGCCATCTACGACGAGGCGGGGCCGATTCCTTCGGATGAGAACGCCCCGGCGAACCCCGCGTCTCCGTACGGCGTCGCGAAGCGGTCGGGCGAGCTCTACCTCGAGGCCTTCCGCCGGATGTACGGCCTGCACTACGTCGCGCTCCGCTACGCCAACGTCTTCGGCCCTCGGCAGAACGCGCACGGCGAGGCCGGCGTCGTCTCTATCTTTTCGACGCGCTGCCTCCGCACCCAGGAGTGCACCATCTACGGCGACGGCGGCCAGACCCGCGACTTCGTCTACGTCGATGACGTCGTCGCCGCCAACGTGCTCGCGCTCACCACCGCGCACTGCGGCTGCGTCAACATCGGCACCGGCGTCGAGACCGACGTCAATCGCTTGTACGCCCTCATCGCCGACGCCGCCGGCAGCGACCGCCCTGCGCTGTATGTGAAGGGCCGCCTCGGCGAGGTCCGCCGCAGCTCGCTCGATGCCCGCTTCGCTTCGAAGGCGCTCGGGTGGACGCCGCAAGTCTCCCTCGCGAAGGGCCTCGAGCGCACCGTCGCGTGGTTCAAAGCCCGCGTCTCATGAGCTGGAAGCGCCTCGTCGATCTCGCCATCGGCGTCCCGGCGTTGTGCGCCGCCGCTCCGGTGATCGGAGCGATGGCTCTGCTCGTGAAGCTCGACTCGCCCGGCCCCGCGTTCTTCGTTCAGACCCGCGTCGGCCGGAACCGCCGGCCGCTTCGGATCTTCAAGCTGCGATCGATGGTCACCGGAAATTCTGGCCCCGCGGTGACCTCGGCCGGCGACTCGCGCATCACCCGCGTCGGCCGCCTGCTGCGAAAGACCAAGCTCGACGAGCTGCCCCAGCTGCTCAACGTCGTGATGGGCGAGATGTCGCTGGTTGGCCCGCGGCCCGAGGCCGAACGCTACGTGCGCCAGTACCGCCCCGAGTGGGAACCCCTGCTCGCCGTTCGCCCCGGCATCACCGACCTCGCTTCGCTCGTGTTCCGCGACGAGGAAGAGCTGCTCGCCGCAGCGCACGACAAAGAGCGCGCCTACGTCGAGGCCGTGATGCCCGCCAAGCTGGGCGTCGCGCTCGAAGGCGTTCGCAGCTCGGGGCCGCTGTATGACGCCACGATTCTCGCCCGCACCTTCGCCGCGGTCTTGAATCTCCCCGGTGCGCGACGCCACGCCGCCATCGCCGAAGCCGAGGCAGAGATCGAGAGGCTCAACGCTTCGGCTGACCGTACGTCTTGAACTTCTCGAGGACGCGCGCCATCTCGGCGTCGTCGAGGATGACGGGCGCACCCGCCTGAAGGGCGCGCCAGTACTGCTCGGCGAGGTTCTCGATCTCGGTCGCGACCCGGTAGGCGTCCGCCAGCGACGTGCCGACCGCGAGCAGCCCGTGGTTCGCCAGCAGGCACGCCTTGCTCTCGTGAAGCGCCGCGACGGCCGCAGCCGACAGCTCGTACGTGCCGAACGTCGCGTAGTCGGCGCAACGCACCACCGACGTGTTGGCGACGGCGATCATGTAGTGCACCGCGGGTATCGGCTTTCGCAGGCACGACAGCGTCGTCGCGAACATCGAGTGCAGGTGGAAGATCGCCGACACGTCCTGGCGCTGCGCGTACACGTCGCGGTGCATCTGCCATTCGCTGGACGGCGCGCGCTGCCCTTTCGGCACGCTGCCGTCCCACCGCACCTCGACCAGGTCCTTCGCCTTCATCTGCGCGTACGGCAGCCCCGACGGCGTCACCAGGAACCCGTGCTTCAGCCGCACGCTCACGTTCCCCGACGCTCCGTGCGTCAGCCCATCGGCCACCATTCGCTTCGCCGCATCCATCAACGCCTTCCGCGCTTTCTTCACGGGAACAACCTCCGCAAGCCTTCGCGCGACGCCTCACACACGCCGCGCTCGGTGATCAAACCTGTCATGAACTTCGCCGGCGTCACGTCGAACGCGTAGTTCGACACCGCCGTGCCCGCTGGCAGCTCGCCCACTTCTGCCGCGCTGCGCTGCTCGATTGGCGTCCCTTTGACTCCGTCGGAAAGCGTCCAGTCGATGCTCGTCGAGGGCACCGCCGCGTAGAAGGGCACTCCGTGCTCGTGCGCCGCCAGCGCCTTCAGGTACGTGCCCACCTTGTTGCAGACGTCGCCGTTCGCGCTCGTGCGATCCGTGCCCACGATGCACACGTCGATCTCTTCCCGCTGCATCAACAGCCCCGCCGCGTTGTCGACGAAGAAGGTGTGCGGAACGCCGGCCTCGCGCAGCTCCCACGCTGTCAGCTGCCCCTGGTTCCGCGGCCGCGTCTCGCTCACCCAGACGTGCACCGCAGTTCCCCGCTGGTGCGCGAGGTAGATCGGCGCCAGCGCCGTGCCCCACTCGATCGTCGCCAGCCAGCCCGCATTGCAATGCGTCATCACCTGCACCGGGCGTCCCGCCTTTCCCTTCAGCAGCGGGAGTCCCGCTTCCGCGAGCCGCCGGCCAATCGACCTCTCGTGCTCGGCCAGCTCGAGCGCCAGCGTCATCGCTCGCGCCGCCCGTTCGGCCACCGGCACTTCTGACAGCTGCCGCTGCACCTTCTCGACCGCCCACCGCAGGTTCACTGCCGTCGGGCGCGTCTTCATCAGACGGGTTGCGGTGGCGTCGACGGCGCTCGCGTCGGCACGCATCGCCAGCGCGAAGCCGAAGGCCGCCGCGATTCCGATCAGCGGGGCTCCTCGCACCTGCATCGTCTCGATCGCCACCGCGATCTCTTCCAGCGTCGTCGCGCGGATAAGCCGTAGCGCCTCGGGCAGGGCGGTTTGATCAATCAGCTCGACTGCTGCGCGATCAGGCGTCCAGGCAATGGGAGGAGGCGACACCCCGCGGGCTTAGCATCGGAGCCCCGGGCCGGCTTCCCTCGACTTCTCTGAGGGATGAACGGGGAGGCGTCGCGACCAGGTTTCGTAGCTCTGCGGAGGCTCATCCCTCGACTTCTCTCGGGATGAACGGGACGTCTCGGGATGAACGGGACGTCTCGGGATGAACGGGACGTCTCGGGATGAACGGCGCTGCGTTGGCTGGGCACTGACGGGCGAGTGCGGTAAGCGAGGCGCCCATGGCCGTCCCATTCTTTCGCCCCAGCGTCACCCAAGCCGAGATCGACGAGGTCGTCGCGGTCTTGAAGTCCGGTTGGCTCACCACGGGCCCACGCACGAAGCAGTTCGAGGCGGACTTCGCGAAGAAGGTCGGCGCGAAGCACGCCATCGCCCTCAACTCGTGCACCGCCGCGCTCCACCTCGCCCTCGAAGCGGTCGGCGTCCAGCGGGGCGACTGCGTCGTCGTCCCCACGATGACCTTCGCGGCCACCGCCGAGGTCGTTCGCTACTTCGACGCCGTTCCCGTGCTCGTCGACTGCGACCCCCGCACGATGTGCATCGACGTCGCGAAGCTGCGCACCACGCTCGAGGCGCTGCGCGACGGCAAGCCGATCGCCGGACTCAAAGGCCCCTACGGCCCGGTGAAGGCGATCATCCCGATGCACTACGGCGGCCAGATGGTCGACGTGAAGGGCGTCGCCGCGCTCGGCAAAGAGTTCAACGTCCCGGTGATCGAAGACGCCGCTCACACGCTGCCCGCGTTCTACCGCGATGGCTCCGGCCAGCCCTGGCAGCAAGCCGGAGCGACCGCCGACATCACCTGCTTCAGCTTCTACGCCAACAAGTGCATCACCACCGGCGAAGGCGGCATGGCCGTCACCAACGACGACAAGTGGGCCGACCGCATGCGCGTCATGTCGCTGCATGGCATCAGCCGCGACGCCTGGAAGCGCTTCACCAGCGAGGGCAGCTGGTACTACGAAATCGACGCTCCCGGCTTCAAGTACAACCTCACCGACATCGCGTCCGCCGTCGGTCTCCAGCAACTCAAGCGCGCAGACGAGCTCTGGGCCGAACGCAAAGCCGTCGCCAGCCGCTACCTCGACAAGCTCGCCCAAATCCCCGGCCTCGAGCTTCCCGAAGAGCTGCCCGACCGCCAGCACTCGTGGCACCTGTTCCCCATTCGCCTCGCCCACGGCGCCTGGAAGATCGATCGCAACCGCTTCATCGACGAGCTCAAGGCGAAGTCGATCACCACCTCCGTGCACTGGATGCCCCTTCACCTTCACCCCTACTACCGGCGCACCTACGGCTTCGGCGAAGGCCTTCACCCGGTGGCCGAAGATCTCTGGCCGCGCATGGTGTCGCTGCCCATCTTCCCCGGCCTCACCACCGCCGAGCAGGACGAAGTGGTCACCGCGATCGCCGGCCTCTTCGAGCAGCACGGCGTCACGCCCCCGAAGAAAATCGCGCTCTGAACTGGCTGGAATCGTTCGAGCGCGCTGAATCACGCGCAACCCTGCGGGAACCAACGAAAGCAGGGTGGTTTTGACCCGGTCTCGTGGCCGGGTATACAGGCGCGGCTTCTGCCCGGAGGGGCCGCGAATTGGACGCCGTGAAACAAACCCTCAGCGAACGACTGATGCTCACCTACCGGCGCCTGCTGGTGGTGCTCGTTCACCTGGGGTTGTTCACCCTGTCCCTCGTCTGCGCGTTTCTGCTGCGGTTCGAGTTCAGCATCCCTGACGAATATTTCCCCATCGGCTACGCGTGGTGGGTCGGCCTGCTGGTGGTGCGTGGCATCGCGTTTGCCTCGTTCGGGCTGTTCTCGGGCATGTGGCGGTACACCGGCGCAAGAGATCTGGTCGCGCTGCTGAAGGCGGCGACGCTGTCGACGATCGTGTTCATGGTCTACCTCTGGCTCGGCGGGTATCGCGGCTTCCCGCGGTCGATCGTGATCATCGACTGGCTGATGACGATGATCCTCGTCGGGGGCCTGCGCTTCGGCATCCGCACCTTGTGGCAGCTGGCGCGCAGCGTGGCGCGTGAAGAGAAGGTCGATCGCAAGCGCTTGCTGATCGTCGGCGCCGGCAACGCGGGCGAGATGCTGCTGCGTGAGATGCAGAAGATCTACGGCCACCGCTACCACCCGATCGCGATCGCCGACGACGACACCCGCAAGTTCGGCCAGACGATTCACGGCATCCCGGTGATGGGGCCGCTGCTCGCCGTGCCCGAGATCGTCAAGGCGAAGCAGATCGAGGAAATCCTGCTCGCGATCCCGACCGCCACCGGCAAGGACATGCGGCGCATCGTCGAGCTCTGCAAGCCCGCTGGCGTTCCGATTCGCACCATCCCCGGCATCGACCAGGTCGTCGACGGCAACGTCACCGTGAACCAGATTCGCCAGGTCGACATCGAAGACCTGCTGGGCCGCGAAGCCGTCACGCTCGATCAGCGCTCGCTGCAGGAACAGCTGACGGGCCGCGTCGTCATGGTGACAGGCTCCGGCGGCAGCATCGGCTCCGAGCTCTGCCGCCAGATCGCCAAATTCAAGCCGTCGCAGCTGCTGCTGGTCGAGCAGGCCGAGAACGCGCTCTTCGACATTCACCGCGAGCTGCTGGCGAAGTTCCCCGCCGTCGCCCTGGTGCCCTGCATCGCCGACATCTGCGACTCGCGCCGCATGGAAGCGGTGTTCGAGCGCTACAAGCCGTCGGTGGTGCTGCACGCCGCCGCCCACAAGCACGTGCCGATGATGGAGGCGAACCCCGGCGAGGCGATCAAGAACAACGTCGGCGGGACGCGGAAGCTCGCCGACCTGAGCCACGCGCACGACGTCGATTGCTTCGTGATGATCTCGACGGACAAGGCGGTGAACCCGACCTCGGTGATGGGCGCGAGCAAGCGCATCGCCGAGATCTACGTGCAGGCGATGAGTCAGCGCAGCAAGACGCGCTTCGTCGCGGTGCGGTTCGGCAACGTCCTCGGCTCGGCGGGAAGCGTGCTGCCGATCTTCCGCGAGCAGATCGCGCGCGGTGGCCCGGTGACGGTGACGCACCCCGAGATGCGCCGCTACTTCATGACGATTCCCGAGGCGTCGCAGCTGGTGCTTCAGGCCGGCGCGATGGGCCGCGGCGGTGAGATCTTCGTCCTCGACATGGGTGAGCCGGTGAAGATCGTCGACCTCGCGCGCGACCTGATCACGCTGTCTGGGTTCAAGCCGGGCATCGACATCGAGATCCAGTTCTCAGGCGTTCGGCCGGGCGAGAAGCTCTTCGAAGAGCTGAACGCCGCCGACGAGAACTCGGACAAGACGCTGCACCCGAAGATCTTCATCGGGCGCCTGGCTCCGCGGCCGTACGACACCGTGACCCAGGAGCTCGCCCAGCTCGCGAGCCTCACCGACGGAGCCACCGCCGCGCAGATCATCGAGCGCATCAAGGTGCTGGTGCCCGAGCTGATTCGCGAGACGGTGCCCACGGCTGACGTCATCCCGATTCGCCGCCCGGCCTGACCGCCGATCACGCGTAGGCGTCCTGCTCTTCCTTCCGGGCGCGCGCCTTGTGGACCGCGAGCCGGGGCCAATCAGACGGCGGCACGAGCGACAACCGAAACGCGCGCTCGAGCCAGACGTGGGCAGTGCCGGCGGTGGCCCAGGTGGCGCGGTAGAGGGCCGCGATCGCTGCGCGCTGCGCCGCCGACGTGCCGAGCTTCCGGAACGCAGCATCGGGAATCGGAACCTCGAGCAGCGCGCGCGCCTCTCGCCACGCGCACTCCACCGGCAGGGCCACGTTCCACGCCCGCGCGCGCCCGGCCGCCTCCTCCCAATCGACGCCCGCGCGCCCGAGCCCCTCGAGATCCACCAGCCACGCGAGCCGGCCGATCGCGTGCGTCGCCGCGTGCATCGCGAGGTACGCCGCGTCGTCCTCGGAGGTGAGCGCCGGGACCTTGCCCTGCGGAGACTCGAGGTGAACGCGCCGGTTGATCAGCTGCCGCACGTCCACCGAGATCTCGTGGTTGCTGTTGAGCGCATGGTGCAGCTCGATCATCAGCCCGCTGGGCTGCGCCGGCAGCAGCGACGCGTTGTGAATGTGATCCCCGGCCATGAACGCGTGCGACGCGACGCCCGCATCAATCAACGCCCGCGTCGCCGCCTTCAGGTCGGCCCGGGTGACCAGCAGATCAAGATCCGACTGTTGCCGTGCCGCCGGCTCGCGCCACCGCGTCGCCGCCGCCGAGCCCTTCAGCACCACGCACCCGATGCCCGCCTTCTCGACCGCTTCGACTGCGCGCAGCGTGAACTTCAGCGCCCGCAGGCCCCGCGACTGCAACGCCCGCGCGGCGACGTCATCGGCCAACAACCCCAGGACCCCGTGCCTTTCCGCCGCCAACCGCAGGTCGCCCAACCCCTGACGTCTGCCCGTGAGCAAGGCCGCCAGGCCGCGGCGCTCTTCCTGCTCCCGCACGGCGGCTTCGCGGCCAAGCAGGGCGTGCACAGCAGGGCCGAAAGCAGGTAAGGACACCCCGGGTGAATACCCCAGTCGCTGGGTGGAACCACACGTCCCGTGAACGAAACCCCAGGCGCCAACACCTCTCGCAGAACGCGCGTGCGCGGCGTGCAGGCCGCACGCGTGTTGTTGTGTTTGTTGGTTGTGCTTGCTCCGCTGCTGCTCGGCGGTCTGCCGACCTGGGCGCCCGCGGTGTTGCTGCCTGTCGCGCTGGCGGCCTTCGGTTTCGCGGTCTGGGGCCGGCGCGATCTGAAGGTGCCGATGCTCGCGCTGGTGCCGATGGGCGTCGCGGCCCTGTGCTTGTTTCAGCTGATTCCGTTTCCCGCTGTGCTGCTCGACCTGTTCAGCCCAACCTCGGCCGGCATTCGAGATTTCGCGCTCGTGCCGCTGGGCCTGTCTTCGTGGCGGCCGATCTCGCTCGATCCGTCTGCGACCTGGCGCGAGGCGCTCAAGTGGACGCTGTACGCCGCCGCCGCCCTCGCCGCGATTCACGTCACCCAGAACACCCGTTCGAACCGCGCGCTGCCGCTGCAGGTGGTGGCGATCACCGGCGCCGCGCTGGTCGTCCTCGGCGGGCTGCACGCGCTGTTCGACGTCAACGAGCTCTTCGGCCTCTACAAGTTCAAGCACGCGACGCCGCCGCTGCTCACGCCGTTTGGCAACCCGAACCACCTCGCCGGCTTTCTGCTGGTGGCGGGCACGTTGTCGGCGGGCCTGCTGCTCGAGGCGCGCGAGCCGCTGGGCCGCATGGCGTGGGGCGCGTGCTGGGCGGTGTGCTGCGGAGGCGTGCTGCTTTCCAACTCGCGTGGCGGCATCGGCGCCTTCGTCGTCGTTCAGGGCCTGGTGGTCTTCCGCGCGCTGTGGCGCATGCGCAAGAGCCAGTCGGGCGGGCTGCCCAACGCGGTGCGCCTCTCGTTGATCGCGAGCGTCGCGGCGCTCGCCGGCATCGCGGTGCTGGGCGAAAGGCTCTTCGCGCGCTTCTCGGACACCAGCAGCGCGGTGAACAAGTTCGCGCAGTGGCCGCACGCCCTCGAGCTGGTGCGCGATTGCTGGCGGTTCGGCACCGGCCGCGGCGCGTACGAGGTCGCCTTCACCCGCTACTACGCCGACCACCTCGGCAAGACCTTCACCCACCCCGAGAACATCATCCTGCAGTGGACGTCAGAGGTCGGCGTGCCGTTGGCGATGGCCTTCGCCGTCGGAGCCGGCCTTGCCCTCTACCGCCTCTGGCGCGGCCAGGGCGGCTCGAACTGGGAAGTGGCGGCGCTGCTCGCGGGCATCGGCATCGCGGTACACAACCTCTTCGACTTCAACCTCGAGTACCCGGGCGTCGCGATTCCGATGGCGGTGATCCTCGGCGTCGTCGCGGGCTCCTCCGAGTCGCTGATCGCGCGCCGCGTCCCGCTGTGGCCCGTGGCCGCCGCGTTGGTCGTGGTCGGGGTGTTGGGCGTGTGGCGCGGGTCCGACTCGGCCGGTGACGCCGACGCCCGGCTCGATGCGCTGGCAGTGAAGCAGCTCCCCGCGGCCCGGCTGCAAGAGGCCGCGCTGGTCGAGATCGATGCGCACCCGTCGGATTACTTCCTCTACGACCTCGTCGCGACCGCGTGGATGGCCGAGCGCGAGCCGAGGCCGGCGCTGGCCTTCGCGAACCGCGCGCTGTGGCTGTACCCGAACGACAGCAACGCCCACTTCGTCGCGGCCCGTGCGCTGCGCCAGCTGGGGAAGAGATCGCAGGCGCTGCTCGAGTACCGGCTCGCGATCGCGACCAGCACCGACTCGACGAAGCTGCTCGCCGAAGCCGCGGCCTACGCGAAGGACGTCGACGAGCTGTGGACGCTCACCGGTGGCTCGATGCGGTGGATTCGCCTCGTCGCGAACCACGTGCACGAGCCGGCGCTGGCGACGCAGCTGCTGCTGCACGCCGCCGCCGAGCTGTCGTCCGAGCCCGGCATTCAGGAGGTGGTGCTCGACGCGGTGCGAAACCTCACCCAGCTCAAGCGCGGCGACGAAGCGCGGCTGGTGCTGCAGAAGGCGCAGGACGCGCTGCCCCCTTCGGCCGAGCTCGCGCTGGCCCGCGCGCACCTCGAGAAGGCCGCAGGTGATGGCTTGGCGGTCGACAAGGCGCTGGACGAGGGCCTGAAGCGGTGGCCCGGGCACTTCGAGCTCACCCGCGAGCGGCTCACCAGCCTCGTCGCCGGCCGTCGCTGGCACGAATCGAAGGCGTTGATTGCGCGGGCGAGCTCGAGCGCGGTCGACTCGAACCAGCGGCTCGAGCTGACGCTGCTCGAGGCCAGCGTTGACATGCAGGCGGGGCTGACCGCGCGGGCGTTGGATGCATACCGGACGGCGGTGAGGCTCGCTCCTTCGGCGCGGACGCATTCGGCGCTGGCGGGAGCGTTGTCGGCGACGCGGCACTACGACGAGTCGGTGGCCGAGCTTCGGGCCGCGCAGCGCTTCGAGAGCCCCGATGGAGCCAAGGGCATCGAGCGCACGATCGAGACGATCGAAGCGATGCGCGACGCAGAGCAGATTCGCGCCACCGGCCCATAGGGGCGGGCTAGATTTTCGCACCCCATGACCCGACCTACACCTGTTCACATCGCGGCGTTGATGGTGACGCTCTTCTCGTCGGCCACCTTCGCGCAAGACTGCCCGCGCCCCCAGGTTCGCACCACCAACGCGCTCGTGACGGCGATCGCGCAAGACGAGGTGATGGCCAATGGCTTCGAGAACGCGGCCGCGGTCTGCGCGACGGAAGGGCAGGCGTGCGACGAAGCGAAGGTGCGGTGCGGGCAGCTGCTGACGACGACGCTGCAGCAGCAGCTGAGCTTCGACGAAGGCGCGTACCTGCGCGACATGCTGATTGCGTACGCGGGCCAGCAGTACCGGATGACGGTGCCGATCGCGTCCGTGCCGCCGGCGAATGACGTCTCGTGCAACGCCGAAGCGAACTCGCTGAAGGCCGCGGCGCAGCGCCGGAAGCAGCAGGCCGAACGCCGCAAGCAGCTGACCGCCGAGTACCCGAAGTGGATCACCTGGGTGAACGGCCAATACAAGGCGTGCACCGATCGGCAGGGGGTCGACAAGGTGCGGTCAGACAAGCAAGCGGCCGAGGCGGCGGCGTTGCTGGCGGCGGCGGAAGCGGCGCGGCAGGTCGAGCAGTCGAAGCTGGACGCGAAGTCGGCGGCCGAGAAGGCGGCGCGCGAAAAGGCAGAGGCCGAAGCAAAGGTGAAGGCGGACGCGCTGAAGGCGCAGCAGGCGGCGGCCGACGAAGCGGCCCGGCAGAAGGCAGCGGCCGAGCAGGCGCAGAAGGACAAGGCCGAGGAAGAGCGGCGCGCGCGAGAGACCGCAGAAGAACGCGCCGCGCGGGAAGCGCAGGAGGCGGCGAACGCAAAGGCGGTGGCCGATCGCGAGGCGAAGAAGCTGGCCGTCGAGAAGCAGCGGCAAGACCTGGTGGCGAAGGAAGACGCGAAGGGTGATGCGGCGAAGGCGAAGCTCCTGGCGAGCCGGGCGGCGGCCGACGCGGCGCACCAGAAGAAGATCGAAGAGCTGAAGCGCACGATCGAGCTGTCGGAGGCCGACCGCGCGAGCCGGATGGCCGAGCTTGACGCCGAGTACGCGACGGCCGAGGCGAAGCGGCAGGAAGAATCGCAGAAGGTGCTCGACGAGGCGCCGGTGGTCGATCGATCGGACGAACGGTTGAACGGCGCGTTGGCGATCGCGGTGTCGGGTGGGTACTTCTCGATCGCTCCGGACTCGAAGGCGATGATCGGCGCGCACCTGTCGCTGCGGCAGGGCTTCTGGGGCACGGCGCCGGCCAGTGGCCTGGCTTCGGGCGTCGAGCTGCGTGCCACCGCGCACTTCCTCCTCTCGACCGACGCGAAGACGTACTTCCTCCAGGCGTCGCCCGAGATTCGTTACTGGTTCGGGTTCTTCGCGCTGGGGGCGGCGTTCGACTACCAGCGCATTCAGCTGTCGGCGGGACCTGCCACCGACACGATCGGCCTCGGCCCCACGCTGTCGCTCGCCGCTTTCGACAGCCCTGACGCCCGGCTCTTCTTCACGGTGCGGTGGACGCCCTTCCTCAACGAGCAGTACGAGCGCGTCACCGGTGAGATCGAAGGCGGCTACAAGCTGTTCGGCTTCGCGGTGCAGGGCGGGGTGGTGAAGCAGGGCCGCACCACGCCGCTGGGCTTCTTCGTCAGCGTCTCGCTGGGGATTCGGGTGCGCTGGTAAAGCCTTCGGGCGGCGTCAGGTCGAGCTGACGTTTGAGCTCGGGGTTGGCGAGCTCGCCGCGCGGCGGGTCGGCGATCGCGATGGTCACCTTCGTGCCGAGCACCTGCCGCGACTGGCGAACGGTGCGGCCGCCGCGCGCGAGCTCGACCACCGGCGCGGGGCCGGCGTCGGGCGCAGCGCAGAGGGTGAGCGCCAGAAGGGTCGCGAACATGCCAGCGCAGTGGAGGGCCAGTCGCCGCTTACGGCACGTCGGCGAGGTGGCAGGGGTTGATGCCGACCTTGGCGGCCTCGGCGCGGAGGATCTTGTTGCGGGCGCCGCGGCCGGAGGACGCGAGGTTGTAGAGCAGCTCTTTGCCCTTCTCCGACTTCACGTTCTCTTCGCAGTACTTGCCCATCAGCGCCATCTTCTCGCTGGGCTTCATCTTCGAGGTGTCGCCGATCTTGTCGGGGGCGTCGCAGATGGTGCCGACGTCATCTCGGTAGCTGGTGCAGCCCAGGGTGACGGAGCAGGCGAGGGCGAGCGTCAGGGTTCGGTTCATGGCGGGCCATTGTCGCTTAAGAGTAGGTTCCGCCGCCCATGCTTCGCATTTTGCCCATCGGAATGTTCGCGGTCGCCGTCCTCGCTGGTTGCCCCGGAAGCACGGGCGCTGACGGAGGCACGGGCGGCGGCAGCGGCGGCCCGGCGCCGGAGGTCACGTCGGTCGCTCCTGACCGCGGCCCGCAGTCGGGAGGCACCGTCGTCACCGTCAACGGCGCGAACTTCGACGACAGCGCGTCGGTGAAGTTCGGCGACAAGGCGGGCACCCAGGTGATCGTGGCCTCGAAGCGGAAGCTGACGGTGCGCGCCCCGGCGGGAGCGGCGGTCGGCAAGGTCTCGATCACCGTCACCAACCTCGACGGCAAGGTGGGCACGCTCGCCAATTCCTTCACCTACGAGGCCGACGCGCAGAAGGGCATCGACGACGCGCTGGTGTTGAACCCGGCGACGGCGGCTGACGGCTCGGGCGCGGCGATGATTTCCGTCACCATCCTCGCGCAGGTGGTGGGGCCGGCGACGAAGGGGGCGGGGCAGGGGCTGGGCATCAAGGCGCAGGTCGGCGTGGCGGCGATGGTCTCGAGCCCTCCAGTTGCCACCGACTTCACCTGGACGGACGCGAGCTACACGGGCGACGCCGACGGGCCGGCCACGGGCGACCTCGCGCGAGATGCGTACAAGGGTGACGTGATGGTGGCGGGGGCGACGGCGCTGGTGACGAAGACGTACCGCTTCGCAGCGCGCTTCAGCACGGACAACGGCGCGACGTGGGTGCTGGCGGATCGCGACGGGCTCGCCAACGGCTTCACCGAGGCGCAGCTGCCGAAGCTCGACGTGACGCGGCCGACGGTCGACTGGTGCAAGCTGGGCGGGGAAATCACGCAGCCGCCACCGCAGCTCAAAGTGAAGGTCGGCACGGCCGGCCCGCTGGTCTACGGCCAGGTGTACCGGCTGGGGGTGACGCAGGCGAACGGCGCGGGCCCTGGCATCAAGGGGCAGCTGGGCTACGGCCTCGCCTCGGCGGATCCGACCGCGTGGACGTGGGTCGACGCGACCTTCAACAAAGACACCGCGGCGGGAGCGAACGATGAGTTCCAGGCAGCGATTCCGGCCACGGTTGCGGCGGGCGTCTACGCGTTCGGCTTCCGGTTCACGCTGAATGATGGCCCGGCGAAGTACTGCGACGCCGACGGCAGCGACAATGACTTCCTGATTGCGCAGGCGGGCACGCTGACGGTGACAGCGCCGGGGGTCGAGCGGTGCAAGCTGCAGTTCCCCAGTACGCTCGACGCGCGGGTCGCGGTGCCGAACGCCGTGTACGGCCGGGTGTTCGCAGCAGGCATCACCGACGTGGCGGACGCAGGCGTGGGCATCGTGGGTGAGGTCGGGTTTGGCCCGGCGACGGCGCTGCCGACCGAGGCTTCGTGGACGTGGGCGGCGGGCAGCTACAACGTCGAGGCGTCAGACGGCACGGAAGAGTGGAAGGCGAACCTGACCTTCCCGGCGGCGGGCAGCTTCGGGTACGCGTTTCGCTTCAAGTACCTGATCGGCGCGTACAGCTACTGCGACCTGGACGGCAGCGAGAACGGCACGCAGTTGGCGCAGCTGGGCGCGGCGACGGTGAAAGAGATCGACATCGACGACTGCCAGGTGGACGCGCCGGTGGCGTTGCTCGCGCAGCCGTCGGGGCAGACGGCGGTGACGAACTCGCACGTGCGGGTGTCGACGGTGACTGAGCTTCTGGGGCAGGGCGCCGGAGTGACGGCAGAAGTGGGCTACGGCCCAGTGGGCTCGCAGCCGTCGACGTGGACAGCGTGGCAGCCGGCGACCTTCTCGACGGACGCGATCTTCTTTGATCGGTACGTGAAGGCGATTACCGCTCCGGCGGCGGTGGGCACGTACGACGTGGCGTACCGGTATCGGTACCTGACGAAGCCGTACGTGTACTGCGACGTCGACGGTTCGGCGAACGGCTACCAGGTGGCGCAGGCGGCGAAGCTGACGGTGGCGAGCGCGGCGATCAGCGCGTGCAACCTGCAGTTCGTGGACAAGGCGACGGTTCCCAGCGGCGATGGGGTGACGGCGTTCGCGCGGGTGACGGTGCCGGGGTTGTCGGCGAATGCGGGGCCGACGCCAGGGCTTCGGGTGCAGGTGGGCGTGGGCACGGCGGGGGACAACGCGTCGACGAGCCTTCTCTGGGGGTGGAAGGAGGCGGCGTTCAACATCGACACCGCGGGCGCGGACGAGTTCGTGCTCGCCTTTCAGCCTGCGTACAACGGCAACCGGGCGGTGTCGGCGCGCGCGTCGCTGAACAATGGCGCGACGTGGACGTACTGCGATCTGAACGGCAGCGACGTGAATGGCTACGAGGTGGCGCAGCAGCACACGCTGGTGGTGACGGATCACCAGGACTTCGACTTCTGCAACCTGCAGTTCCCGGCGGCGGCGACGCGGCAGTTCGACGGGGGCGGGGTCGACGTCTACGGGCAGCTGTACGTGGCGGGGGTGACGCCGAACCCGGCGTTCGCGGTGACGGCGCAGCTGGGCACGGGGAAGAAAGTAGAGGACCCGGGGATGACGTGGACGTGGACGAGCGCGTCTTTCAACACCGCGGCGGGTGGGAACAACGAGTACAGCGCGACGCTGTTCAAGACGCCGGGCACGTACCACTACGCCTACCGCTTCTCTCGAGACGGGGGCAGCTGGTGCTACGGCGACCTCAACGGCAACGGGAAGAACGGGGGCAGCAACGAGTGGGCGGGGTTCTACGGGGACGCTCCGGATGGGGGCCTGAACGTCGGGCTTCTCACGGTTCAGTGATGGCAGTTGCGAGTCGTTGACATTGGGTTTCGCACCCTTTAGAAGCGCCGGCGCTTCATCAGGGGTTCATAGGAAGGGCGGATAGCTCAGTTGGTAGAGCGTCGCCCTTACACGGCGAATGTCACAGGTTCGAGCCCTGTTCCGCCTAAGAGTCTACGCAGCGCGCTTCACCACATATGGCGAGTTAGTTCAGTTGGTTAGAACGTCGGCCTGTCACGCCGAAGGTCAGGGGTTCAAGTCCCCTACTCGTCGCAGAAATGAAGCCCTCGGAAGCCGAAAGGTTTCCGGGGGTTTCGTTTTTTGGGCACCTGCTTCGACTTCCTCCTCGGTGCCCGTCTCCAGCAGGTCTCCAAACTTCGACCCTTCCAGGAGCCGAATCGCGCGCTCTTTCGCGCCCTCGAACAAGTGGATGTACCTGGCCGTGTGGAGAAGCTGCTGTGTCCCGCCAGCGCCTGAACGACAGCGGCACCTCATACGCGCCCAACGCCGACCTCCCGGCGCTCTACAACGCCGTCTCCAAGGGCTTAGGCCTCGCGCCGAGCAAGCACACGGAGAAAATCTTCAAGCAGATTCTCGGTGGCTGCCAAGCCATGGTCGAGGGCCTCGGACGCTCGGAAACAGGGTCAGCGACGCCCATGGACACGGCCAGCCAGCGAAAGGTGCGCCCTGGAGCGCGTCATGCCGAGCTGGCGGTGAACTTGGCCGGTGCCATGGCGATGTTCCTTTTGGCCGCGGCTTCAGCAGTGCAGAGCGGCGAATGAGCATCCACGTCGAGATCGACGTCAGCTGTTCGATGTCAAAGCGCGCTTCGGGATCGCTATGGAAAAAAACGAGCCCCAGGGGCGGCTATCAAGGCGTAGGATCGACAGTGCGCCGCACCTTCTCCTTCTTCAGGAGGCTGCAGGACGGTAGGAGTCGCGCCTGCTTGATACGTTTTCGATGGAGGTAGAGGTTGACGCCCGAGCAGCGACAGGAGGAGTTGAGCCCAGCCTACCTTCACGCGGTGACGGCGAAGTGTGGCTTCGCGATTGGAAACTGGAGTCAAGATCAGAGCTGTATCGATGCCACCGTGGGCGCTGCTGAGCTGCTGGGTGGAGGCAACCTTGCCGACCCCAAGCTCGACGTTCAACTCAAGTGCACAGCAAATCAGGAATTGGTGCGAAACGATCACGTCGCACTGCAGATCTCACGAAAACAGTACGACCGCCTCGTCGCAAAATCGTTCGTTCCGAAGATTCTTGTCGTGCTGGTTCTTCCTGCACACGAGGCAATGTGGGTCGCGCACTCGGTTGAAGAGCTGATTCTCCGGCGCTGCGCCTATTTCCTCCGGACGACGGGTCTGGGTCCAATCACGGCGGAGTCGAAGACCGTCCAAGTACCGCTGGCCAACATTTTCTCGCCCTCGGCCCTTGAGCAAATGATGGGGAAGTTGAGCCGAGGTGAGGTCCTGTGAACATCCACGAGATCTCAGGCCTCGACGCGATTCGTCCGATGAACGTGGTCGACTATCTCCGGAGTCACGGCTGGATCGATGCGTCTGCGGGCGACCGGACCGTTGCGGTGTACAAACGCGAAACGGAGCGCGGCACGGTTGAGGCGAAGGTGCTTCTCGATGAGAGCTTCAGCGACTTCGCCCTTCGAATGGCCGAAGTGGCAGACACGATCAGCCGTCTTGAGCAGCGACCGTTCGTGGCGGTGATCAACGACCTGTTAACCCCGCCGGGCGACAACCTGCGTTTTCGCATCGACGGCGAAAATACCGAAGCGGGTACCTTGGGTCTGCAGCAGTCTCTGCAGCTCAGGAAGGGCCTCAAGAACCTACTGCTTGCCGCGGCGCATTCGGCTATCGCTCCCCAGCCACATTTCGCTCGTCTGTCGCAGACTCGCGCGATGGACCTCGTGAGTGCCTGTCGGGAGCGACAAAGTGAACGTGGCAGTTGTGTCGCATCGATTCTGGTGCCCGTCCTGCCGCCGCTCGGGCAACTGTCCATCGAAGAGGAATTCGGGAGGCGCACTACGCGAACCCTTTTCGCGGCGCTTCAGACCGCGGAACGAGCAGCGGGGAATCCTGAGCTTCTGGTCGGCGCGGCCGAACAAGGGGTCAGTGCAAACCTGCTTGATGCACTCGCCGACATGGAACCCGTCGGTCAGCGTGCTGCCATCGAAGTCAGCGTCAACTGGCTTCGTGCGGCGCCCGCGCCAGAGTTCGAGCGGCCTGTGCGTCTGCAGCAGGGGTCGTTCAGGAGCTTCAGGGCGGCAGCGAAGGCGCTTCGCGAGGCCTCGCCACTGCCCAATACTGAGCTTGAGGGCTACATCATCGCAGTGAGCAAGGACCTCGACGCAACCGTTGGCAAGGCAACTCTCGCCACTCAAGTCGAACCTCTTGGCGAGACCAGGGTGAGAATCGATTTCGCAGGGGCGCACTACGACTCAGCCGTCGATGCGCACAAACACGGGCAACGCGTTCGCATCGTCGGCACCCTAAAGAAGCTGGGCCGGGGTCTCGTGCTGGAACAGCATTCCGGCATCGAGGTGCTTGCTGAGGAACTGCCGTAAGCCCGGCTCGGCACGCGTCTCCAGTATGTCTCCAAAACTTCAGCCGACTCGGGCTGACCAGCTAGACGCCACGGGACTCGAACCGCCCGCCGGCCCAGGCCTGACGCCCGCGCGCCTGAGGGCGTTCGCCGCGTTGCTGTTGGTGGCGCTGGGCTCGGCGGCCTTCGCGATCGCCTTTCGCGCGTCGGCCCACCACGTCTCGGTGTTGCTGTTCGGGCCGGGGAGCCTGCTCGAGGTCTTTCGGCGGCTGCGCTGGTGGGAGTGTCTGGTGCTGCCTCTGGCGAGCGGTGCCCTCGCGTGGGGCGTGCTGCGGCTGGCGACGCGCTTCAAAGCGAGCGCTTCGGTGGGCGAGGTGATGGAGGCCGTCGCGATCGGCCGGGGAAAGATGTCGGCGCCGGCGACGGCGTTCAAGGCGCTGGCGAGCTTGATCGCGATGGGCGGCGGCGCGTCGATTGGGCGCGAGGGGCCGCTGATTCAGTTCGGCGGAGCGCTGGGCAGCTCGCTGAGCCGCTGGTTCGCGCTCGACGACAAGCAGCACCGGGCGCTGGTGGCAGCGGGGACTGCCGCGGGGTTTGCGGCCGCGTACAACACCCCTCTGGCCGCGATGCTGTTCATGGTCGAAGTGGTGGCGGGGGTGATCACCCTCGACGTCCTCATCCCCTCCGCGGTGGCGACCGCGCTCGCCACCACCCTCACCCGCCTGGCGATTGGGGAAGGGCCGATCTACGGGGTCCGGACCTTCCGACTGGTCAGCGAGGTCGAGCTGTTGGGCTTTGCTCTGCTGGGTGTGCTCGCAGGAGTCGTGGGCGCGGGCTTCATCAAGCTGCTCGAGCGCGGAGAGCGGACGGCCGAGCACAGCCGCCTCTCGCTGCTGCCGAAGATTCTGCTGGGCGCGCTTGCGGTCGGCGCGATGGCGATCGCCCTGCCTGAGGTGGTCGGCAACGGCTTCGAGCCGCTGTCCGAGCTGCTGTCGGGGAAGATGCCGCTGCTGGTGATCCTCGCGCTGCTCGTGGCGAAGCCGCTGGCCACCACGTTCTCGGTGTCGGCGGGGTTGCCTGGTGGAGTCTTCACCCCGGCGCTGTTGATCGGCGCGTGTGTGGGGGCGCTGTTCGGCTCGGGGCTCGAGGTGATCGCGGGGGGCCACATTGCGCCGGCGACGGCGTACGCGCTGGTAGGGCTGGCGGCGCTTTGTGCGGCGACGACGCACGCCCCGATCATGGCCGCGGTGTTGGGCTTCGAGCTGTCGGGGGACTACGCGATCGTGCTGCCGCTGGTGCTGGCGTGCGCGTGCGCGGTCTGGGTGTCCGAGCGGCTGCAGCCCAACTCGCTCTACGAGACCGAGCTGCGGCGCCGGGGGTTGTCGTGGCATGAGGCGCCGGGTGAACGGCGGCTGGTGAAGGACAGCCCGTAGCCGTCCACGCGGTTCAGTGCGGGGCTGGCGCCGTGGGGCCTGCTGGCGTCGAGGCACGCACGCTGAAAATCGGCTGAGCGGCGATCGCCCGTTTGACGGAGCACTGCTCGACGACCTTGAGCACGGCCCCGCGGTACTTTTCCGGGAAGTCCTCGGGCAGCACCACCTCGAGATCGACGGTGATCAGCGTGCCGGCGTCGTCGAAGCCTGGCCGTTCGATGATCCGAATCTGCTCGAACGGGATCTTCCGCGAGGCGCAGAAGCCCTGGACGAAGATGCCCGCGCAGGTCCCGATGGAGGCGAGGAACAGCTCGAACGGCGACGGTGCGCTGTCGGCGCCGCCATTGTCGCGCGGCTGGTCGGTGTGAAGGGTGTGGGCGCCGATCGTCGCGTCGACCCTTCGTCCTCCCGGGAGTGTCACGGTGATTTCCTTAACGTTGGACATGGGTTGTCTCCTGTTTCGATAGAGCCAGCCAACGCCAACAAAGGTTCAAAATGAAGCCGGGGGCGGTGGACGGCGGCCCTTAAATCCCCTCGATCGGCCGGTGCACATGGGTCACCGCCATCATGGCGCTCGAGCGCGCACTCTACTCAAGGCGACGTCAGCGCTTGATCGCGTTGCGAATGGTGCGCACCAGCGACTTGAGCTCGAAGGGCTTCGACACGATGGCGACCACGCCCAGCTGGCTCGCAGCCTCGGGCCCGATGCGATCCGGAGCGGCCGTCATCAACACCACCGGCGACCCCACGTCGTGCACCCGGGCAAGTGCTTGCGGCCCGGTCTCGTTCGGCATCTCGACGTCGCTGACCACCACGTCGGGGCAGGGCATCGACGCGTTCGTGCGGCAGTTGACCAGGTAGTCGTGCAGCTCGACGCCGTCGCAGACCTGGGTCACCTGCATTCCTCCGCGGGTGAGGTGAATGGCGATCAACCGCCGCAGATCAACGTCGTCTTCTGCCAACAACACCATCGGAACCTGCCCGTCCATGTTGGGCCAATGAGCAGCCGGCGTGCCGACGCCCACGCCCGGGAAGCCGGCTGGGCACTGAGGCGAATTGGCCGATTCGGGTCAGAAGGGCAGCGCAGTCTGAGGCCGGCCAGACAGGGGCAGGGTGATCTGGAAGCTCGACCCCAGGCCTTCGGTGCTGCTGACGTCGATGCGGCCGCCATGGGCGAGGACAATTCCATGGACGACCGAGAGGCCCAGGCCCAGGCCCTTGCCGATGCCCTTGGTGGTGAAGAACGGCTGGAAGAGCTTGCTGAGGGTCGCCTTGTCCATTCCCGCCCCGGTGTCATCGACAGTGATGGTGAAGTGGTCGCCCAGCAGATGGCTGCGGGTGATGACGCTGCCTCCTGCGGGCAGGGCGTGCACCGAGTTGACGAGCAGGTTGAGGAACACCTGGCCCAGCTGCCGCGGGATGCCGACCATCGAGAGCGAGGTAGGCAGCTCGACGATCATCGACTGGTTGGGCTTGAGCTGATGCCGCACGATGCGCACGGCCGCTTCGACTTCGTCTCGCAGATCGAAACAGACGTTCTCGTCCCGCTCACCGCTGGCAAAGCGGCGCAGGTCGGACACGGTCGCGTTCACGCGCCGCACGCCGTCCAACGAGTCGAGCACGATCTGATCGCGGTGCTCGATCAGCGCGGGCGTCAGGTTCGAAGCGTCGTTCAGATCGTCGAGCAGCGTGCACAGGTTCGAGGTCACGTAGGCCATCGGGTTGTTGATCTCGTGGGCAACGCCTGCCGCGAGCATTCCGAGCCCGGCGAGCTTTTCCTGCCCGATCGCGTGCGCCTCGAGCGATCGAAGCTTCACGTTCATCTTCTCGATCATCCCCACTCGGAACGCGGCGACCTCGTGGCAGAAGAGGCCGGCAAACGAGAAGACCGCGATCGTCTCGAAGGACACTCCTGACGCGCCCGCCGCCACGTCCCAGATCACGATCGAGAGCGAGAGGCGCAGGCGCGCCTGCCGCGGCTCGTGACCCGAGACCAGCGCGCAGATGAAGGGCAGGTAGAGCCAACTCGCCAACGGCCAGTCGAGCATCCACGCGTTCGACAACGACGCGACGAGGTTGAGCCCTGAGCGAATCCACTCGGTTCGCTCTTCACCCAGCCGCGGCAACACACTGCTGGCCAGCGCCACGTTCAGGAGCCCGAAGACCAGCAGCACCCCGACCACGAAGGCCATGCGGTGCCAGTGGCCCCAGGCCGAGACGAGGAGGAAGACAGAGATGATCGCTCCGCCGCTGAGGCCGAGCAGGGTGAAGGCCTTGCCCTCTTCGGTGTTCGCGCTGGCGGGCGCAATCACCCGAATGGCAGAAGGACGCATCGGGTCGGGGTTGTGCAGACGGCGAGCCGTTGAAATCGCGGGAGACATCAACGGCTTTCGCGACACACCCGAGGTGGGCGGCGACCCGCAAGGTCAAGCGCGACGGGGAAGGAAGAGCCGCCCCGAAGAATCAGGTTGCGGGGGTGCGGCTGGCGTAGCGTTGCAGCTTGCCGGTCAGCGCCTTCTTGTCGATGCCCAGCAGGCCAGCGGTCTTCGCCTTGTCCTGGCCGGTGAGGGCGAAGACCCGCTGAATGTAGCGTTCTTCGACGCGCTCGAAGGGCATGACCTCGGTCGCGTCGTTGGCCGAGGCGACGTACGAGTCAGCCCGGTAGGCGCGGATGCGTTCGGGCAAGTCCTCGATGGTCAGCTGGTCGAAGCGGGCAAACGCGACGGCACGTTCGAGGCAGTTCTCGAGCTCGCGCACGTTGCCCGGCCAGTCGTACTTCACGAGCTTCTCGGCGGCCGAAGGCGACAGCTTCAGCTCTTCCTTGCCGAGCGCCGCAGCGAACCGGCGCACGAAGTGGTGGGCGAGCAGCAGCACGTCGCTGGCGCGGGCCCGCAGCGGCGGCAGCTCAACAGTGACGACGTTCACCCGGTAGAAGAGATCTTCGCGGAAGTTGCTGGCCGTGACTTCCTGCTCGAGGTCGCGGTTGCTGGCCGAGACGAGGCGGATGTCGAAGGCGATTTCCTGGTTCGAGCCGACGGGGCGCACCTTTCTTTCCTGCAGCGCGCGCAAGAGCTTGGGCTGAATCTCCATCGGCAGCTCGCCGATTTCGTCGAGGAACAGGGTGCCACCCGAGGCCTGAACGAAGAGGCCTTCGCGATCGCGGTGGGCGTCGGTGAAGGCGCCGCGCGCGTGGCCGAAGAGCTCGGACTCGATCAACATCAGCGGCACGGCGGCGCAGTTGACGGCAATGAAGGGCTTCTTGCGGCGGTTGCTCGCGTCGTGAATTGCGCGCGCGACGAGCTCTTTGCCAGTGCCTGTCTCTCCGTGGATGAGCACCGACGTCTCGCTGGTTGCGACCTTCTTGATCAGCGCGTCGAGCTTCTTCATCGGGGTCGAGTCGCCAATCATCGTCGAGGCCGAAGCCTTGCTGACCCGCTGCTTCAGCTGGCGCAGCTCGGCCACGAGGCGCTGGTGGCTCACGGCGCGATCGATGGTGAGCGCGAGCAGGCTGAAGTTGACCGGCTTGGTGTGGAAGTCGAAAGCGCCGGCCCGAAGCGAGTCGACGACCGCGCTGACAGTGTCCTGGGCGGTGATCACGATCACTGGCAGCTCGGGGTAGGTGCGCCCGATTTCCTCGCACACCTGTATGCCCGACGCCTCGGTCATGCCGAGGTCGGTGAGCACCACCTCGAACGCCTGCGCTTTGAGCAGATCGTAGGCCGCTTGCACCGACGTGACCGCCGTCACAGACAGCTGTTGGCGTTCGAGCCCCCGCTTGAGGAGGGCGGCCATTTCCTGCTCGTCATCCAGAATGAGAACGCGGGGCTTAGCGGCAGGCAAGTTGGTCAGAACCATGCCACTACTTCAGGTACGCTGCGCGCCGTTTAGATGGGTGCCCTCAAGTCGAAGGCGGCGGGTTTTGGCGCCGCAATCCTCATCCCGGTTCTGGCGGCCCTGTTGCGATGGGCGCTGACAGGCGTGCTCGGGACCTCTTCGCAGTACCTGTTCTTCTTCCCGGCGGTCTTCTTCGTCGCGTGGCTCGGAGGCCTCAAGCCGGGCCTGATCGCGACGGCGATTTCGGCGGCGCTGGCGTTGAAGCTCTTCGTCATCCAGGTTCCGACGCACCCACAGCTCACCCTCGGCGACTTCATCGGCCTGACCGCCTTCTCTTTGAGCGGCATCGGATTCGCCTGGCTTCAACACGTGGTCTCGCGATCCCTCACCGCTCAACGCGCGGCCGAACAGCAGCTGCGCGACAGCGAAAAGCAGTTCCGCGATCTGATCGAGAACCTGCCGCTGCTGGCCTGGAGCGCGCGGCCCGATGGCTTCATCGACTACTACAACCAGCGCTGGTTCCAGTTCACCGGCACGACCCTCGCGCAGATGGAAGGGTGGGGGTGGAAGTCGGTGCACGACCCGGCGCGCGTAGACGCGGTGGCGGCGCGGTGGGCGCAGGCGGTGGCGTCGGGCGAGCCTTTCGAGATGGAGTTCCCCCTGCGCCGTGCCGACGGCGTCTTTCGCTGGTTCCTCACCCGGGTCAGCCCGCTGCGCGACAACACGGGCAAGGTGCTTCGTTGGTTCGGCACGAACACCGACGTGACCACGCTGCGCGATGCCGAAGAACGGCTGGCGCTGCTGAGCGAGGCGTCGTCGAACTTCATCGCCGCGCGGCTCGACCTCTCGACGGTGTTGAAGACGCTGGTCGACAGCATCACCCCGCGGCTCGCTGACTCATGCGCGGTGGTGTTGGAGTCGCCCCAAGCCGACTCGCTGACTTTCGCAGCCTGGAAGCACGCCAACCCCGAGGCGCAGCAGCTGATGGGAGAGGTGGGGACTGCCTCGCCACTGAAGCGGGGCGAAGGCATCTCGGGCAGGGTGATCGCGACGGGGCGGCCCATCGTCGAGCTGGTGGCGAAGCCAGGCGCCATCGTCTCGGCCACCAAGACGGCGTACGGCGCTTTTCTCGAACGCTTCCCGGTGTCGAGCATTCTGTCGGTGCCGCTGCGGTCGGCCGAGCGCGTGTTGGGGGCGCTGAGCGTGATGCTGCCTCCGGGCGTGGCCGGTTTCGACCATGAAGATCAGACGCTGGTGCAGGAAATCGCTGACCGCGCGTCGGCCGCGATCGTCGCGGCGCAGCAGTACGAGCAGGCCGAGCGCGCGATTCGCCTGCGCGATGACTTTCTGCTGGTGGCCTCGCACGAGCTCCGCACGCCGCTGACGGCGCTGCAGCTTCAGCTTCAGAGCTTGTCGCCCATCGTCGCGCAGACGAACGCCGATGCGCGGGTGATCAAGCGGCTCGAGGCGGCGAATCGCCAGACCCTTCGGCTTGGCCGGCTGGTCGACGACTTGCTCGACGTCTCGCAGCTGGACGCGGACAAGCTGAAGCTGCGGCCCGAACACTTCGATCTGATGTCGTTGGTGCAGGAGGTGGCAGACCGGCACGCCACGCCGACCTCGCCGGTGACGATCGAAGGCGCGGGGCCCGTTTGGTTGATCGCGGACGCGTCGCGCATCGAGCAGGTGCTGACGAACCTCGTCGGCAACGCGATCAAGTACGGGCCGCAGAAGCCCGTGGTGATCAAGGTCGAGGAAGCAGAAGGGAAGGTGACGGTGTCGGTGCGGGACGAAGGCATGGGAATTGGGCCAAAGGACCTGAAGCGGATCTTCGGCCGGTTCGAGCGGGCGGTGCCGACCCAGAACTACGGCGGGCTGGGACTCGGCCTCTTCATCGCCCGACAGATCGTCGAGGCGCACGGCGGCACGATCGACGTCGTGAGCGAGCTCGGCGCTGGCTCGACCTTCACCGTCAGGCTGCCGCGCAAATGAAAGACGGCCGGCAGATTCGCTCTGCCGACCGTTGAGTGGTGCCGATGGCTGTGAACTACGAGCGCAGCGGGCCGTGACCCCGGCCGCTCACCAGCTTGACGAGGCCGATCAGCAAACAGGCGCCGAGCAGCGCGACGCCGAAGCTGGCGATGAAGCCGTTGTTAGACGACGAATCACCGAACATCGTGCGGGTGACGAAGCCTCCGATCACTGCGCCGATAATGCCGACGACGATGTTCAAGATGGAACCCTGCCGGGCGTTGGTGCCCATGATCATGCTGCCCACCCAACCAGCGAGCGCACCGACGACGATCCAGAGAATGATTCCGTATGCGGGGTTCATGTTTGATCCTTTTGTTTGAGTGAAGGGGCTTGCTGGTCTTCTTGGATGAGCAACGGTGGTGCCAACGCGTCTGTAAGGCCGTCTCGCCTGAAAATTTCACTGCAGACGAATTAAAGGCCTCGCGCGGTGGTGCATCTGCGCGGCTCGGGGCGATCTGCCACGAGGATTCTCGCGGGCGGCCGGCAGGGGATCCGTGACACCGCTGCGCCCTGGGGCAAATTCGCCCACGATCCGGGCATCCACTAAAACGGCGGCTTGTCTTGTATAGCGGACGTCGCTAGATACGGCCTCCCTGCTTCAAGGAGACCCAACGATGGCCCTGCGACTTGGCGACACCGCCCCTGACTTCACCGCTGAAACGACCGAAGGCCCGCTGTCCTTCCATTCGTGGCTGGGCAACAGCTGGGGAGTTCTGTTCTCGCACCCGAAGGACTTCACCCCGGTGTGCACCACCGAGCTGGGCCGGGTCAGCAAGCTGAAGCCCGAGTTCGACAAGCGCGACGTGAAGGTGGTTGGGCTGTCGGTCGACGCGCTGGGGAACCACGCGTCGTGGGCGAACGACATCGCCGAGACGCAGGGCGCGAAGCTGAACTTCCCGCTCATCGCCGACACCGACCGAAAGGTCTCCGACCTCTACGACATGATTCACCCGGCGGCGAACGACACCTTCACCGTGCGGTCGGTGTTCGTGATCGGGCCGGACAAGAAGGTGAAGCTGACCCTCACCTACCCGGCGAGCACGGGCCGCAACTTCGACGAGCTGCTGCGCGTGATCGATTCGCTGCAGCTGACGGCGAAGCACAAGGTCGCCACCCCGGCCGACTGGAAGCAGGGGGAAGACGTGATCATCGCCACCTCGGTGTCGGACGAAGACGCGAAGAAGACGTACCCGGGCGGGTGGAAGGCGGTGAAGCCATACCTGCGGCTCGTGCCCCAGCCCCGGTGAGTCGTCTGCTTTAACGGATGACGTGGTATTCGTGCGGCCGCCAATGAAGACCGTGCGAGAGAACAGCAAGAAGAAGGCGGCCGCGAAGCTTCCTGACTGGAGCTACGAGGTCGCCCACCCGGACGCGGCGCCGGATCTCGCTCCCACGGTCGGCGCGAACCTTCGGCGCCTGCGCCAGAAACGGGAACTGTCGCTTGAGAAGCTGGCCAAAGCGTCGGGGGTGAGCCGCGCGATGCTGGGGCAGGTCGAGCTGGGGCAGAGCGCTCCGACGATCAACGTGCTCTGGAAGATCGCGCGCGCGCTCGACGTGCCCTTTTCCTCGCTGATCTCGACGAACCCGACCACCGGCACGAAGGTGATGCGGGCGGCGCAGGCGAAGAAGCTGATGTCGCACGACGGGCAGTTCGGATCGCGGGCGCTGTTTCCTTTCGATGCTGCGCGGAAGGTCGAGTTCTATGAGCTGCGGCTCGCGGCGCGCGCGGTCGAGAACGCAGACGCGCACGCCCCGGGCACGACCGAGAACCTCGTCGTCTCAGCTGGTGAGGTCCTGATCGAGACCGGCGGCGAACGGCACGTGCTCAAGGCCGGCGACGCGATCTACTTCGAGGCCGGAACTCCGCATGCGTACCGGAACCTTTCCGACCGCGAGGCAGTGCTCTACCTGGTGATGACGTACACCGAACCCGTCGGGTAGCCGCTGAGCGCTATTGCCAGGCCGACCTGGGTTTGGGGCGTTGCGCCACAGCTTCGAACAAGTCCGCGCCCTCACACCTGTCTGGCACACCTGCTGCTCTTGCCCCAGGGCCACAACCATCGAGCGAGCGTGGGCAAGTGAACTTGAGTCCGTTGCAGCGGCTGGACTGGGGAATGTGGGCGTCGATGATTGCGATCGTGGCCGTCTGCCTGCTGATTGGGCTGCGGGTGACTTCGCCTCGGCCGGACGGCGCGCTGGCCGCGACGACTGAAGAGCCCGAGGCGGCCGCCGCGCCCGCCAAAGCGCCTGCAGCCGAACCCCCCGCGGCGACCACGGGCGAGTACCTGGTGAACCAGCCGGCCTCGACCTTCGAGCTGGTGAGCCCTTTGAGCGAGATCTCGGGCCTGTCGGTGGCGGGCGACGGCGAGAGCCTCTGGGCCGTGCACGACGAGCGCGGCACGCTGTACCGGCTGGGAATGAAGGACGGAAAGGTGCTGGCCGAGGTCCCGTTCGAGCCGAAGGGCGACTACGAGGCCGTCGAAGAGGTGGGCGCCCACGTGTTCGTCGCGCGCAGCGATGGCGCGCTGCTGATGATCGACCCGAAGGACGGGAAGACGAACGTGCTGAACTTCAAGGCGCAGCTGCAGAAGAAGTGCGACGTCGAAGGGCTCGGCTTCCAGTCGAAGGAACACCGCCTGCTGCTGTCGTGCAAGAGCCCGACGCCCGAGACGCGCAAAGTCGACGAGAAGGTGTTCGAGGTGTTCGCGATGGACCTCGGCACGAAGAAGCTCGGCGACAAGGCGGTGTACGCGGTGACTGCAGCGGCGATGGACAAGTTCGTCGCTGATCACCCGAAGCAGGCCGACCTCAAGAAGATCAAAGGCAAGTCCTTCGGCCCGTCAGGTCTGGCGGTGCACCCGCGCACGGGCGAGATCTACATCGTGTCCAGCATGGGCGAAGTGCTGGTGGTGCTCGACCCGTCGAGCGGCGCCATCGTCCGCATCCAGCGCCTTCAGCGCGCCATTCACCCGCAGCCCGAAGGCATCGCGTTCTCGGAAGACGGCACGATGTTCCTCAGCAACGAAGCCCGCGGAAAGACCGCCGTGCTCCACGTGATCTCGGCGCCTGCCGCGAACGGGACCTGAGCGTCACGCTGCACAGGTTGTGCACGATGTTGCACGGCCGAGCGCGCTCTTCCCCTGGGCGCGCGCTGGCCGCGGATCTGCACTGGGCAGGGGCATGCTCCTGCCTTCCATCGCTTCGTCGGCGCCTGGTTCGTTCGTGTGTAGCCGATCAGGGTTGGTCACCTGATGCTCGCGCTGGCGCTTGCGTCTTTCATCTCTCAAGCTCCGCTGGCCGAGGGCGCGTTGCTGCCACGGATGCAGGTGCTCGATCAGCTCACCGCCATCGAAGCGGCGTGGCCGAGCGCGAAGCCCCCGGCGATCGCGCTGGGCTTGAGCGGCGCGTCTTCCGTCCTGGGACTCGCGCTGATCCTCACCGACACCTTCAGGGGCTGCAGTGGCATTCTGGGCCTGGACTGCCGATTTGGCCGGGGCACCCTGATGAAGGATGTCGGGCTGGTCGTGTTGGGCGCGGGGCTGGTGGGGCTGGCGGTGACGGGCGTGATCTTCGCGCGGCTGCGGGTGATCCGGTCGCGGTTCCGCGTTCTCCACCAAGCGCTGAGCGACCGCATTGATCAGCTGGATCACGCGCGGGCGGACTCTGCCGAGGACGTCGAAGAAATAACTACTTCGTGTTCCGCTTGTTCTTCTTCGTGCGGGCCTGAAGCTCGTCGAGCGCCTTGAACATCTCGGGGTCGTTGATCTTCTCGAGGTACGGGCGGGCCTCTTTCGCGAGCGCTGCCGACTGGGCCTTGTCGCTGAAGCCGTCCCACGCGAGCCATGACTCGAGCAGCAGCTGGCGGCCGGGCAGGTCGGGGGCCTCTTGCTCCATCGCGGCGGGGCGCGACGCGGCGAGCGCTGCTTTGGCCTCGTCGAAGCGGAACAGTTGAATCAGCTCTTCGCCGCGCCCCATCTGAATCGACGCCTTGTTCGCCGGGCTCGCTTTGCTGCCTGACTGCAGATCGCGCGCCGCTGACTCGTCGAAGGTCGCCAGCGCTTCGACGTGCTGGCCGGCGAGGGAATAGGCGCCGGCGAGGTCGCTCAAGTCGTTGAGCACCTGGCCGTGGGTGGGCCCCAGCGCCTTCTCGCGGATCAGCAGCGTCTGCTTGAAGAGCTTCGCGGCCTCGGCGTACTGCCCGCGATTCGCTGCGATCACGCCGAGGATGTTGGTGCACGAGGCGATGTTCGGGTGGTCCGGACTCAGCTTCTTCATTCGCACCGCCAGCGACGCTTCGATCGCCTTCTGCGCCCCGTCGACGTCCCGGTTGATCATCAGGGTGATGCCCCAGTTGTAGAGGTCGTCGCCCATCATGATGTCTTCAGGTCCCAGGGACTCGGTGATGATCGCTTGAGCGCGAACGTGAAGCGCCCGCGCCTCGTCGAGCTTTCGCAGCTTGCCCTGCACCGCCATGTACTGGCCCAGCAGCTTCGCGAGCCCCGGGTTCTTCGGGCCCAGCACGCGTTCAGCGATTCCAATCGCGCGCTCGTACACCTTGCCCGCGTCGGCCAGCTTCTGGAACTTGACCAGCGCGAACGCGTAGGTGCCCAGCGCCGAGACCAGCTGGCGTTCATCGGGCGGGTCGAGCTTCTCGACGATGTCGAGCGCGTCTTTCGCCGCCTTCAGCGCTTCCGCCCACTGGCCCTGCGCCGTCAGCAGATCCGCCTCGGCCACCTTCAAGTCCCGGCTCAACGCCGGAGCGCCCACCCGCTGCACCACCGCCGCCGCTGCCTTCAGCTCACGGGAGGCCTCGTCGAGCTTCTTGAACCCGATCAGCTGCTGCGCGCGAAGCAACCGCGCCCGCGCCCGCAAACGGTCATCGCGCCCGATCTCGGCCGTGTTCACCGCTTCGTCGAACACCGGCTCGGCGTCCTTCATGTTGCCCGACAGGTTCTGGGTGCGACCAAGCTCTACCAGCGCCTCGGCCAGCGCCGGCGCGTAGCCCACCGCGCGCGCGGCTGCGACCTGCGCCTTCGCCGGCTCGACCGCGTCTCGGTACTGCCCCAGGTCTTCCATCGCCTTGATGCGTGAGAGCGACTTGTTCAACGCCTCGACCTTCTCTTTCACCGCCGCGGGCACCGGCTGGCGCCCACCGAGGTTGTCGAGATCCGCGCACGCATCGACGCCGGCGATCCCCGCGACTGCCTGGTCTGCCCGCGCCGAAAGCTCGGTGCCGTGGCTGGCGAGCAGGGTGACGACGGCGTCCAGATCTGAAAGGCGCTGACGCAGGCAGCCCATTCGCAAGTCGAGCAGCGCCGCCGATTGGCTTCCCGCGCGGGTCGCCTCGCATGACTGCTGTTCCATCGCCAACCACCGCTGCACGTACGCCTCGAGCTGCGCGACGACCCGCTCGCTGCCCTGCGCGCTGCCGTTCAGTGACGCCTCGACGGCCTGCTTGCGCTGCGGGTTCCAGGTGCCGGCGATGAGCTTCGGGCCGGTGTCGCAGGGCTTGGGCTGGGTGACGACCCAGGTCGCTGAGGCAGCGAGGATCGCGGCGACCCCTGCGGCAGCGACGGCGAACATCTTCAAGCCAGCCGGCCGCTTCACTTCCATCTCGGCCAGCAGCTCGCCCATCGTGCCGAAGCGATCTTTCTGGTTCGGACTCAGCGCGCGTTCGATCGCCCGCCAGGTGCGAGCGGGGACTTTGCCGGGCGGAACTTCGAAGGGCACCGGCGGCAGCTTTCCGGCCAGCGCTTCGTACGCGGTGGTGGCGAAGGCGAACTGGTCGGTGCGCGCGTCGGTGGGGCGGCGCTCGCTCTGCTCGGGCGCCATGTAGCCGGGCGTGCCCGCGACCACCGCGACGGGCGTCGGCGTGGCGAGCTCGGGGCGCACTTCTTCTGCCCAGGCCCCGTGCGCGAGCCCGAAGTCGGTGACGGCGATGCGGCCGTTCTCGCCGATGAGCACGTTCTCGGGCTTCAGATCGCGGTGCACCAGCCCCGCGTCATGGGCGGCCTGCAGCCCCTTGCCGACCTCGATCATCACCTCGAGCTTCTTCAGCCAGGGGTGCGGCGTGGAGAGCCATTCGCGGAGGGTCGCGCCGCGGATCCACTCCATCGCGACCCACGGCTGCTCGCCGTGCATGCCCGCATCGAAGACGCTGACGACGTTCGGGTGGCTGACCTGCGCCATCGCGCGCGCTTCACCGAGCAACCGGCCCATCGCCCGGTCGTCGTCGCTGGGCAGCCGCTTGAGCAGCTTCAGCGCGACCTGCCGGTTCAGCTGCGGATCTTTGGCGAGGAACACTTCGCCCATGCCGCCCGCGCCGAGCTTCTCGACGATGACGAAGCGATCGATCTTCACGCCGATGAGGCCTGGGTGGTTCTTCGCCGGCTCGTCTTCCCGCAACGTGTCCATGCGTTACTTCCCGCCCACGCGAAATGTCTCGGGGTCGATGCCTGATCGGGTGAGCCAGCGGTAGAGCTGCCGCGGGTAGGTGTTCAGCCGGCGCGCCGCCTCGGCCACGTTTCCATCGGCCGCGACCAGCGCCGCCTCGAGCGCTTCTTTCGCCGGCACCACGCCGCGCTCGGGCTTGTCGCCTTCGTCGGAGACGTCTTCGGCCCCTTCGGGCTCGGGCCGGCGTTCGGGCTGCTCCAGCACGCCCAGCACTTCGTCATCGATGATGACTTCCTCGCCTGCGTGAGCGGCCCGCTGCAGCACGTTGCGAAGCTGGCGGATGTTGCCGGGCAGCGAGTGGTTCAGCAGCGTGCGGGCGGCCGAGGGAGCCAGGCTCGCCTTCTTCACGCCGAGGCCCTTGAGCAGGGTCGCGATCAGCAGCCCCAGGTCTTCGCGGCGGCGGCGCAGCGCAGGAAGGCTGACCACGAAGCCGGCGAGGCGGTGCAGCAGGTCAGACCGGAAGTCGTCGCCTTCCTGCATCAGGAAGCGGTTGGTGGCGGCGAGCCAGCGAATGTCGAGGTCCTGCGTCTTCGTGCCACCCAGCGGGGTCACCTTGCTCGTCTCGAGCACGCGCAACAGCTTCGCCTGCGCGACGGGGGTGAGGTTGCCGACCTCGTCGAGCAGCAGCGTGCCCTTCTGCGCGCGGGTGATCTCGCCGACGCGGGGCTCGGTCGCTCCGGTGAACGCGCCGCGCTCGTGGCCGAAGAGCGTCGACTCGAAGAGGCTGTCAGGAATCGCGCCGCAGTCGACAGCAACGAGGGGGCCTATCCGGCCGCTGGCCTGGTGAAGCGCGTTGGCGACCACGTCTTTGCCGGTGCCGGTTTCGCCGACGATCAGCGCGGGCTGGTTGGTGGCGGCGACCTTCGAGAGGCGGCGGTAGAGCTCACCCAGCTCGGGGTTGAAGGTGCGAAGAGCGCCCAGCGTGGCCTTGCCGAGCACGTGGTTGGCCTGCCCTTGAGGGGCCTCGCGGTAGACGAGCGCGGTGCGGCCGAGCTCGATCAAGTCACCCGACTCGAGGTTCGCCTTGCCGTCGACGCGCACGCCGTTGACCCACGAGCCGTTGCTGCTGCCGAGGTCGCGAAGCACGGCGCCGTCGGCGGAAGCGGTCAGCTCGGCGTGGTCTGTCGACACGCGTGGATCCTTCAAATGGAAGCGGCCCTTCTCGAGCGCGTCGGCCTCGCCGCGGCCGAAGACCAGCTTGCCGCCGGGCCACGCGACGATCATCGCGGGCGGCGACAGCACGTCGTCGTAGTGGACGACCACGTTCAGCAGGCGAACCAACGGCGCGTGCTCAGCGCCGACGACCTCTTTCAGCGTTCCCGGCATCGGCGGCTTTCTAGCTCACCGCGTGCCGACACAGAGGCACGAACGTTGCTGTGCGCTGAGGGAATGGATTCTCTGAGCGTCAAGCGGCTGGCCGATGGGTGCGTGGTGGTCTCGGCGGGGAAGGTGCAACTGCTGGCAGTGCGGGGGGATGGCGGAAAGGTCGAGTTCTTTGAGCCGAATGGCGAGCAGTACGGCACGGGGGATCGCGTGGCGCTGGGAATTGGTTGGCGGCGGCTGGAGATCGCGACCCAGGGGCAGGTGAAGGTGGGCGAAGCGGCGAGACAGGCGCTGCAGTCACGGGACAATGTCGCGGGACAGGGCTAGATGCGCGGTCGTGTCAGAGCCTGCGGCGGCGCCCAAGCAGCGGCTGATCTTCCTCGACGCCGCGCGGGCCGTGGCGATCGTGCTGATGGTGTTCGCGCACTTCACCGATCAGCTGCTCGCCCCGGCGCTGCACCAGGGTCCCTTCGGCACGGCGTACGCGGCCACGCGCGGCTTCACGGCGCCGCTGTTCTTCGTGCTCTCGGGTTGGGCCTTCGCGGTCAGCCTGTTGCCGGGCGTGGCGCGCGGCGACGTCGACTACGGGCGGCGGGTGCGGCGGGGCGGGCTGCTGTTGTTGTGGGGCTACCTGCTCACGCTGCCGTACTGGGCCGAGGGGTTTCCTTTCGCGGTCGAGGCGAAGGTGTGGACGCCGTTCTTCACGGCGGGCGTGCTGCAGACCCTGGGCGTCGCGCTGCTGATCGCCACGGGCCTCTTGTGGGCGGTGCGGAAGCCGCAGGTGTTCGTCGGCGTGAGCGCCGTGCTCGCGCTGGTGACGGTGGCCAGCGCGCGGTGGGCGCTGAAGTTCGCTGCGGCCTGGCCTGAGCCGATTCGCGGCTACTTCGACCCGCAGGACGTGGGCGGTGGTTTTCCACTGGTGCCGTGGGCGGCCTTCTTCTTCGCGGGCCTGGCGATCGGCGGCGGGCTCTGGCTGCGAAAGGCAAAGCCACTTCTGACGCTCTTCGTGCTCTCGGCCCTGTCTTTCGCTGCGATGGCGCTGCTGCACGGGCCCGAAGCGCTGCTGCTGAAGCGCTTCGGTTGGGTGCTGGCGCTGGTCGGCGTCGCGGCGGTGGGCTTGTCAAACGCGCAGCGGCTGCCGGCGGCGGTGAAGCTGCTGGGCCAGCACGCGCTCACCTTCTACGTGGTGCACATGCTGGTGCTCTGGGGCATCCCGCGGGTGCCGGGCCTCGTCTACCGGCTTGGCCCTTCGCTGGGCTGGGGCGGGTGCTTCGCGCTGTCGGCCGCGTGCCTCGCGCTCACTGCGGCCGGGATCGCGATTGCAAGTGGTGAACCCATGCGTAGAACGTCGGCAGAGCGAGCAGGGTGAACGTTGGCGCCTTCCAGCGCGTGCTCGACGTCGTTCAACGAGACGCCTCGCGCCGACAATGCCCCATTGGGAAACGTCACGACCATCGAGACGTCGAAGGGGATGATCCGTTCGACGTCCTGCTCCCCTCGACCGGAGCGGCGGGGTCGACTGTCACCATTACAGGGAAGCAACTGACCGGAGTGACCGTGCAACTCAACCCTTTTGACGAAACGGATGGGGGCAGCATCATTTCACTGCGACCTGAGGCTCGAGGCGGCCCGTGCCAGGCGGCCAAGCGCAGCGGATGCCTGCCCAGCGCTGGTCCGCGAGGTTCTGGCCAACGTCATCACGCCTGGGCGGCTGACCGCGGAGGAAGTTCAGAAGGTGAACCCAGTGGTGAGCAGCGCCGTATGGCCCGACCTGAGCGGCTGAGGATTGGCCCGCCGCACCAACTGATGTTGGTAGCCCAGCTCGAGCAGCACCGAGGGCAGCACCCACCACCCCAGCCCCACGTAGGCCCGGTTCTGGTCGAGCCCGGTGGGAGGGCTGCCAGTGCGTTGGTTGAGGTTCACGAACAGCTCATCGTGAATCGCCAATTGCAACGCCGGCACCTCGACGAAGCGCCAGGTGAAGCGCACCATCAGACGTGTCCGCAGGAGCACTCCGCCAAGGTTCTGAATGAAACGCTCTTCGAGTCGAAGCCGCGCCACGAGCCCGACCGGCCCCAGAGCGCGCACGTACTGCACCTGCTGGTACAGGCGCCCTTCGCCCGTGGTGACCGACTCGATTGAAGCGTCAGCCCAGGAAGGAATCCACCCGACGCCCTGCCAGAGGGTGAGCCCTGGCAGCACCTCGGCGCCCAGGGCCGCGCGCACCAGGGCGGCGTCGGCGCGAAATTGGGGCGTCAAACCGAAGCGCGGCTGAATCTCGAAATAGGCACGCGCGGTCGGCCCGAGTTTGCCCTGAGCGGTGGCAAGCCACCACAGCTGCCCGCGCTGTTCGATGGGGGAGGGCTGAGCCTCTTGCGCGCTCGCAACGCCGGCGAGCCCCACGACGAGCATTCCCAACCACCGAGCTGTTCTCGCCACGACGTTCGCCGGGTTGGCCATGGCTCAGCGGAACTGCACGTTGCCAGAATCGAGGTCATACATCGCACCGACGATCTTCAACTGCCCCTGGGCTTCGAGCTCGCGCAAGACAGGGCTCTTCTCGCGAATCTGGGCAATGGTGCGCTCGACGTTGTTCTCGGCGATGCGGTCAATCAGCGCGGCATCCTTCGAGTTGCAGGCGGGGCCCGCGACCGCGGTGACCGACGGCTGAATCGAGGCCACCAGCGCGGTGAGGTTGCCCAGTTGCACGTTGTCACACGCGCCCTTCATTGCGCCGCAACGGTCGTGGCCGACCACCACGATGACCTTCGCTCCGGCCACCTTGGTGGCGAACTCCATGCTGCCGAGAATGTCGGGGTTGACGACATTGCCGGCCACCCGGGCGGTGAAGACGTCGCCAATGCCCTGGTCGAACACGTGTTCGACCGGAATGCGCGAATCGAGGCAGCTGAGAACCACCGCAAACGGGTACTGACCAGCCGAAGCTTCCTTCACCTGCGCTGGCAGGTCGCGGGGCAGGGGGCGCCCTTCGGCGAACCGCCGATTGCCCTCTCGCAAGCGCTCGAGCGACTCGTCGAGCGTCATCGCCTGCTGCTCGACCTGGGTGACGACCTTGGCCAGCCTCACTGGCTGTTGAGGGGTGGCACAGGCCGAAGTCAGGGTGAGAACGCAAAGTAGGGCCAGACGCATGGGGGGTTACTCCTTCGGGGGTGGTGAAAGGTTTTACGACGCCCCGTTCTTAACCCGCCCGCGACTGTCGACCATTACGAAAGAATGCGTCGTCATGTCGGAGTTGTGAACATGATGCCGGGTCAGGCCTCGCCTCGAGGCCCGGCTGCTGCTGCTAGAGCGCGAAGAGGTCCTGCCGGGCAGCATCGCAGATCGCCACCACGGCCGGGTTCTTGAGCTTTCGTTCCACCGAGACGGCCCAGAAGCGCTCGCGCACGTCGGGCGCGCGCCCCAATATCTCGACCCGGTACTGCGACTTCACCTCAGCCTCGACCGCGGTGGGCGCGGCGAAGACCCCCAGCCCATCTGCCCCAAACACCTTGAGCAGCGCGCTGTCCTCGAACTCGGCGGCGACCTTCGGCTTGATGTCGTGCCGAACGAACCACTGGTTCAACGACCGCCGCAGCGTCGTACTCTCAATCGGCAACAGCATCGGCGCGCCGTCGAGACAGCGGGGGAAGTTGCGGCGGTACGCGCCGGCCAGGTCACGGCGGGCGAAGAAGGTGATCCCCGTCTCGCCCAGTTGGTGGTTGAACGCCCGGACGGTCGCACCCGTGGGCACCGGGGTGTCGGCGATCACCACGTCCAGGGTGTGCATCGAAAGGTCGGCGAGCAACCGATCGAAGCTCGCCTCGTAGCAGACGAGCCGCACGGGGTCGGCCAGGGCCAGCGCCGGCTGAAGGAGCCGCCGCACCACCAACTTGGGCAACACGTCGACGATGCCCACCTTGAGGCGAAGCGGCTGCCCGGTCGCGCGGCCCTTGACCGTGTCCACCATCTCGCGGCCGAGACCGAAGATCTCGTCCGCATACCGGTAGACGACCCGGCCCATCTCGGTGAGCGCCAGCTTCCGGCCGCTCTTCAGGAAGAGCTTCTCGCCCAGCTGGTCCTCGAGGCGGTGAATCTGGGTGCTCAGGGTTGGATGAGACAGGCGCAGCACTTTGCCGGCCGGCACCAGGCCACCTTCACGGGCGACGACCCAGAAGTAGAGCAGGTGGTGGTAGTTGAGCCATTCCATCCGACCGCGAATATGTCGAAGAAGAAGACATATTCAACCGTTCTTCGAAAAAGCGAACAACGGCTGCAGGGCCACTGGGTTGGCGCATTGACCATGGAAGAGCTCAGGTGACCGCCGGCGGCTACCTACGTGGTGCACATGCTGGTGCTCTGGGGCATTCCGCGCGTGCCGGGCCTCGCCAACCGGTTCGGCGCTTCGGTGGGTGCTTCGCGCTGTCGGCCGCGTGCCTCGCGCTCACTGCGGCGGGGATCGCGATTGCCAGTGGTGAACCCATGCGTAGAACGTCGGTAGAGCGAGCAGGGTGAAGAGCGTCGAGGTGACGAGGCCTCCGATCATCACCACCGCCAGCGGCCTTTCGATCTCGGTGCCGTGAAGCGGCAGCACCAGCAGGGGCAGCAGGCCGAGGATCGCGGTGGCCGCGGTCAGGATCTTCGGGCGGACGCGGCCGATGCTGGCCTCGCGAATCGCCTGGTCGAACGGCAGGCCTGAGGCGATCAACGACTTCGTCTGCGCCACGAGCACGAGCCCGTTCTGCACCGCGATGCCGAAGAGCCCGATGAGGCCGACCAGCGACGACACGTTCCACGTCTCGCCCGAGATCAGCAGCGCGAGGATTCCACCGACGAACGCGTCGGGCAGCGTGGCGAGGATGACCAGCGCCTCGGCCAGTGAGCCAAGGGCCAGGTACAGCAGCAGGAACACCGCGAAGATCGCGACTGCGATCGCCACCATCAAAGCGCGGGCTGCCCGCTGCTGGCTCTCGACCCGCCCTCCGACGTCGAGGAAGTAGCCGGTGGGCAGGCGCAGGCCTTTGAGCTGCGCTCTCACCTCGGCGGCGGTGCTGCCCAGGTCGCGACCGCTGACGCTCGCCTCGACGGCGATGCGGCGGCTGCCGGCCTCGCGGCGAATGGTGCCCGCGCCGAAGGTCTCGTCGATGCTGGCGAGCTGGCCCAGCGGGATGCGGGCGCCGTCGTGGCCGTCGATGAGCAGGGCGCGAATGGCCGCCACGTCGTTGCGCCGGTGATCGGCGAGCTTGAGCACGAGGTCGAACCGCTTCTGGCCCACCCAGATCTCGGACTTCCGTTCGCCGACCATGCCGATGCGCACGGCGCGAATCACGTCGCCTGGAGTGAGCCCGACGCGCGCGACGGCGGCGCGATCGACGTTGATCTGCAGCTGGGGCATGCCGGTCTGCTTTTCGACGCGCAGGTCTTCGACGCCTTTGGTCTTCGCGATCAGATCCCGCGCGCGGTCGCCGAGCCTTCCGAGCTCGTCGAGGTCCGGGCCGAAGATGCGAATGGAAAGATCGGCCGGCGTGCCGCCGAGGCCTTCGTCGATGCGCATGCCCAGCGGGGTGGTGAACAGCGCCGACACGCCCGGCACCTTCTCGACGGCCTCGCGCATCTCGCGCTCGAGTGTGTCGATGGATCTCGCCCGGTCTTTCTTGAGCACCACCAGCACGTCAGAGACCGTGTGGGGCATAGGGTCCTCGGTTCGTTCGGCGCGGCCGGTGCGGCGAACGATGTCTTCGACCTCGGGAAACTTTCGCAGCGCGTCCTCGGCGAGGTGGTTGAGGCGGTCGACCTCTTCCAGCGACGCCTCGGCGGGCAGCATGGTCTGAATCAGCAGCGCGCCTTCGTCGAGCTTCGGCATGAAGTCCGAGCCGACGGTGAAGGCGAGGCCGAGGGCGGGCACAGTCACGAGCAGCGCGAGGATCCGCACGCGGCCGGCGTGGCGCATCGCCGCGTCGAGCACCGGGGCGTACTTCTCCTTGAGCCAGGCAATCGCCCGGACATCGTCCTGCGCGCCGCCCTTCAGCAGGCGGCCCGAGATGACGGGGACGAGGGTGAGGGCGAGGACCAATGACGCCGCGAGCGAGGCGACCACCGCGGCGGCCAGCGGCTGGTACATGCGGCCCTCGATGCCCGTCATCGCGAACAGGGGCACGAAGACGGCGACGACGATCAAGGTGGCAAAGATGATCGGCCGACCGACCTCGACCGCGGCCTCGAGCGCGGAGCCGTGGCCGAGGCGGTGGAGCATGTTCTCGGTGACGATGATCGCCGCGTCGACGAGCAGCGCGACGGCGATCGCGAGGCCGCCGAGGGTCATGGTGTTGATGCCGACGCCGCCCGCCTTGAGCAGCAGGCCGGCCAGCGCGAGCGAGAGCGGAATGGTGAGGGTGACGATCGCTGCCGCGCGGAAGTTGCCGAGCAGCAGGAAGAGGACGAGCGCGACGAGCACGGCGCCGATGCCGATGGCGCGCGCGACTCCGCCCAGCGACGACTGCACGAGCGCCGACTGGTCGTAGACGACGCGCAGCGAGACGCCTTTGGGAAGCGTGGCCTGCAGGTCTTCGATCGCGTGGCGCACGCCGGCGGCGATCTGGGTGGTGTCGGCGCCGAACTGCTTCACCACGCGGCAGCTGACGACCTCGCCCTGCAGGCGGTGGGCGAGCCCGCGGCGCACGGCGGGGGCCTCGCGAAGATCCGCCACGTCGCTGAGCAGCACAGGCGTCTGGCCGCGAATCGCGACCACCGTGTTGCGAAGATCTTCGAGCGTGGTGGCGCGGCCGACGGCGCGCACCGTCCACTCCATCGAGCCCTGGACGACGAAGCCTCCGGCGGCGTTGACGTTGGCGCCTTCCAGCGCGTGCTCGACGTCGTTCAACGAGACGCCGCGCGCCGACATCTGATCTGAGTCGAGCTGCACCTGGTACTGGCGCAGGTAGCCGCCGAGCCGTTCGACCCCCGCGACCCCGGGCACGGCGAGCAGGCGGTTCTTCACCTCGAACTCGGCGAGGTCGCGCAGGCCCATCAGGTCGAGGGACCCCGGCTCTGCCTCCAGCGTCAGCTCGAAGATCTCGTTCAGGCGCCCGGTGAGGCTCGACACCAGCGGAGCGTCGGTGCCCGCCGGCAGCTGCGGCGCCACCTGCGTCACCCGTTCGGCCACCAGCTGCCGCGACCGGTGGTAGTCCGCGTCGGGCTCGAACTCGATCGTGACCTGCGTCACGCCCAGCTGCGACGTCGATCGCACCCGCCGAACCTCGGGCAAGCCGGTGAGGCCGACCTCGAGCGGAATCGCGATCGCCGTCTCGAGCTCTTCCGCGCCCATCGCCGGGTTCTGGACGATGACGTTGAAGATCGGCGCCGAGAGATCGGGGAACACGTCGCGCCGCAGGCTCTGGAAGCTGTACGCCCCAAGGCACGAGAGTGCGAGCACCAGCACCACGGTCAGCCCCGCGCGCTCGAAGCAGGCGCGGAGGATCGCGGCGATGAGGCCCGTAGGCTCAGTGCGCATGGTGATCGCCCTCGCCGCGCGACTTCTCGAGCTCGGCCTTGAGGAGGAAGGCGCCTTCGACGACGACGGCTTCGCCGGGCTGCAGACCCGAGAGGATCTCGACCTCGCCGCCCAGGTCGCGGCCGCGGCCGACTTCGCGCAGCTCGAACACCCCCTCACGTTGCGGGGTGAAGACGAGCCAGCCGTCGTTGGCGCGCTGCAGCGCCGCCGCGGGCACGCTGACGATGTTCGCCTCGCCAGCCCCGATGGGGATGAAGGCGCTGGCCGACATGCCGGGCCGCAGCAGGCCCTGGGGGTTGGGCAGCTCGAGGCGGACGGCGATGGTGCGCGAGGCGAGCTCGACCTGCTGGCCGACCGCCGCGACAGTGGCCTCGAAGCCTCTGCCGGGCAGGGCGGGCAGGGTGACGCGCGCGACGGTGCCCGGCTTCACGCGCACGGCGTCGCGTTCGAAGGCGTGGACGACGAGTGACAGCGCAGAGAGCTCGCCGATCTTCAGCAGCGCCTTCGACGGGTCGGCGACCTGGCCGAGCGAGGCGTCGCGATCGATGACGACGCCGGCGATGGGTGAGCGGAGCACGAGCTTCGAAGAGTCGCCTTCGGTCTCGAGCTCCTGCGGCGAGGCGCCAAGCGCGGTGAGGGAAGACTTCGCTGCCTTCACTTCGGCCGCCGCAGCCATCGCTTCGGCTTCGACGGCCTGCAGCTCGCCTTCCGAGATGATCTTGTCTGCGGCGAGGCCGCGTTTGCGTTCGGCCGTCTTGCGGGTCAGCTCGGCGCGGGCCTTTGCGGCGAGGTACGCGGCGCGCGCCTTCCCGAGCTCGACGCTCTGCAGCTCGACCAGGGCCTGGCCGGCGGTGACCTTGTCGCCGGCGCGGACGAGGACCTTGAGGATGCGGGCGGGAATTGCGCTGCCGACCTCGGCGTACGCGTCCTGGCCGACGCGGATTTCTCCGAGCACGGTGACGCCCTCGCCACCGGGGCGCGACTCGACCTCGGCCGTGGTGATGCGCAGATCGCGCAGCATCTCGGGGTCGATCTTCACGGTGCGGGCGTCGCCGACAGCGTGGGCGTCGTCGTGCGGCGCTTCGTCGTGGGCCTCGGCCGGCGGTGCTTCGGGGGTGGGCTTGCGGCAGGAGGCGAGCAGCAACAGCAGGAGGAAGAGGTGTTTCATCGCAGGGCTCCAGCGCGCACCGAGGCGGCAGCGGCTTTCAGGCGTTGGTCGAGGTGGGTGAGGCGCGCGTCGAGCACCTGCTGGCGCAGAATCAGCACGTCGCGAAGGGACAGCTCGCCGGCGGTGAAGGCCTTCTGGGCGAGCGCCTCGGTCTCGGTGAGGCGGGGGAGGATCTGCGTCAGGCGGGCGGCTGCTGCCGCCTCGGCGGTCGCCTGGCTCCGGGCGGCGCGCAGGGTCACCGCGGCATTCGTTTCGGCCCGTTGCAGCTCGAGGTTCAGGCGGGTCACGCGGGCGCGCGCAGTCGCCGCTTCTGCTTGCGCGCGGTCGAAGACCGGCAGAGTGAAGGAGAGCAGGCCCAGCACCGCGTGGTCTGCGCCTTCGTGTTTGTACTGCGCGCCCACGGTGAGCTCGGGCCACGCGGCGGTGGCGGCGACCCGCGAGGTCGCTTCCGCCTGGGCGAGCTCGGCGCGAAGCGTCGCCACGAGAGGTGCGCCGTTCGCCCCGAGACCGGTCGAGGGGGGAACCTCGGCCGTGGCCGGTTCCCGGGCTGCGGAGCGGCTCATCCCTCGACTGCTCTCGGGATGAACGGGCGCGTCGAAGTCGCCGGCCACTTCCTTCGCCTCGATGCCGAGCAGCGCCCCCAGGCGTTCGAGCGCTGCGCCGCGTTCGCCTTCTGCCGAGATGCGCGCCGCATCGGCCCGCGCGGCGGCGACGGTGGCGGCGTTGAAGTCGAGGATCCCCAGGTCGCCCGCCTTGAGCCGGCGATCTGACGCGCGCTCGAGCTCGGCGGTGAAGCCGGCAGCCTCGGTGGCGAGCCGGGCCCTCTCCTGCGCATGCAGCGCCTCGAAGAATGCGAGCGCCGCCTCTCGCATGAGCGCCTGCGTGAGGCCTTCACCTTGCGCAGCCGCGACGGCGACGGCCGCGTCCGCCTGCGCGACCCGCGCTGACCTTCCAAACGAGATCCCCTGCTGCACCGATACCTCGAGCTCGGGCGTCGTCGCAGCGGGAGACACCCGCGCCCCGGCACCTGCGCCAATCACCGGGTTCGAGGTGAGGAACCGGCCTGCAGCGGAAATCGGCGCGCGCGTCTCTTCGAGGCTCAGCTGGGTGAGGACTTCGGCCCGCTGGCGTGCAAGCGCGAGCGCTTGATCGAGCGTCAACGGCTGGGCGTGAACGGACAACGGCAGCAGCAGCCCGAAGGCTGCCGCCAGAAGGCGGGTGGGCACGAGAACCTCGCGTGAAGAATGAGAGTGGCGCTCCCGCGGGGCGCGCTGCGCCGCCGGGGAAGACGAGCCAGAAAAACCTATGTTGAGGTGACTATCGGGACGTGAAGAATCTCGCCCGGCTCAACCCACGGCAGGGCGCGATCCGTCCACTCGACCTGCACCGGACTTCCAGCCGCGACCGCCACTTCTGCCGCGTTCGCGAGCTGCACCGGCTGCGGCGCATGCGAACAGCAGACACAGTCGGTGCAATCAGGCGCGCACTGGCCCTGCGCGTCGTCGTCCGGGCACGCCTCTTCGCAGAGCCCCGACGCCAGCCCGCTGTTCGCCAGAGCGAGGAAGGAGGCGAGGGCGAAAGTGACCACGGCGCGAAGCATCGGGCGATTTCTATAGCACCAGCAGAGGTAGGTTCGCCCAGACGCCGTCCCCTATCCAGACCGCCGCCCGCTTCGCTTCAAAACATCGGCACTTTCATGAGACGGCCAGTAGGAACTCTGGGGCCCGCACTCACTGGTCGCGCTGCCGACGGGCACATGCCCGCCAAGCCGCAGCAGCACCGATTGGGCGAACACGTACTCGAGCGAGGCGAGGACCAGCGCGCTCGGCTGCGGGCCAGCGAGCTGCTGCTCGAAGAGCGGGTGCCAGTCGATGCGCCGCTGCTCGAGATCCACGCCCAGCCGGGGCCCACCCCGAGCGGAGCGGAGCACGATCTCGACGGGGTGGAGCACGTCGGGCTCGCCGCTGGCCACCGTGGCAGGCGTGCACTCCCAGCGCGAGGGATGTCATTGGCGCGAAGTAAGTCTTCGCCTGGGCGTCAACGGGCGAGGTGGTGGGTGATCATCGCAACGGCCCGTGACACCTGCGAGTCGGCCGCGCCTGCCGTCTACATCAAGAGTGTCGTGAGCAACCAGCCGGACCTTAGTCCGGGGCAGGGCAATACCGCGCCGGACTACTCACCCCTGCGCAGCGGTCGAGCCGGCCGCGCGCAGGAGGCGGTAGTCCTGAGCCGCCTGCCACGCCGTCGCGAACGAGCAAGAGGCCTTCCGCGCGACGTCGGCGATGGACAGGTCGGGCGCGTGCTCGAGCGCGGTCCACACGTCGGCGCGAAACGACGGGCCCATGAGCACGCGGTTTCGGTAGCCCGCGTGACGTCGGACCAGAACCTCCGGCGAGAGCACGTCCTCTTGGCGATCTCGGAGGGTGCCCTTCGGCACACGCAGCCTCGACCCAGTGAAGCGCTCATCCTCCCCGCGGCGCTTGACCTGGAACTCTGTCCCCGTGGGCAGCAGCTCGACGGGCGGCCCGGCATAGGCAACGACGAAGCGCGCAAGACGACGATCCTTGCCGAGCCACGTGGCCACCGCGGACCAGTACGCTCGCACGCGGCCGGAGAGATGGGCGCCCACGAGCCGCACGAGCCGGTCGGCGTTCACGTGCGTGTGATGCACGCCGAGCCACGTGGTCAGCACGGCGAGCACGCGGAGCTCCCCTTCGTCCATGCCGAGGACTGAGGCGTGCACGAGCGTGCTCTCGATGTCCGCGTCGGCCTCTGCCTTCGCGGCGAAGTTCATGCCGATGCCCACCATGCGCGCCGTCAGCTCGTCGGGCGCGGGCGTCGGCTCGGGGGAGGTCGCGCGGCTAAACGCCATGACCGAGCCTCCGCGCGAGGTCGGCCACCGTCGCACGCACATGCGCGGGCCACAGTTCGTTGCCGTCCTGCTGTTCAAGCCACGGCGCGCACTCTGCAAGCTCCTCTGCCTTCGGTGCAAGCGCGATGCAGTCGGGCAGATCGGTGCCGCGGTCGCATAGCGCGAACAGCTTGCTTTTGAGCAGGTCGGGCCTGCCGAGCGTGCTGAGCACAAGCGCCTGCCCGTCGAAGATGCGCTGCACACGCTCGCGCCAGCCGGCGGGCAGGACGTCGCCGAGCTGCATCGGACCGTTGTTGAGCCAGTCGTCGAGCAGGTCGACGCCGGCCTTGCGCTGAGCCTTCGCGAAGTCGCGCGCAGCCGAGGCGATGGCCGGCGGAAGCTCGGGCATGAGGATGTCGAAGTCGCGCGTCGGCCGCTGGATGACGCCCATGAGCCCGAGCGCCGAGCCGCCAATGACGACGCCCTCGAAGCGCAGGCCGAGCCCGAGCAGGTGGCAGTCGAAGGCTTCGATGGTCGGTCGGGGCAGCATGGCTTCTTGCGTATCGGATAATCCGATACCAGTCTGCGTCCCGCCGCGCCGTTGGTCAAGGAGTTGTCCCGCCGGGCGCCCCGAAGGAGCACTGCTCGCACGGGTGTCCGTGCGTCGCCATCGCCACCGGCAGGGTGAGAAGAAGCGCGGAGCCGGCGGAGTTCTGAGCCGGCCCGGCCAGCAGCTTCCGGCCGGCTCGCGGGGCTCCGCCCGGGTGACGTTCCCAGTCACCTCTTGAAACCCGGACGGCTTGCCCTACGCAGAGGATGCCAGGGGGCGCTGACCGCAGCGTCGGCACAAACGCGCCTGCCGCTGGGGGTGCCGAACCCCTCCCGCTCCCGGGGTCCTCCCGACGCCATTCGAGAAAACCCCTTTGTACGGACTATCGTATCCGTTCAGCGACCACCGTTCCCCAAGTTGAGCTGAACGGCGTATTTGATCGCGGACGCTACGGCGAAAGTTGGGCGCTGTTCCGTGGCGCACTCGGAGTCGGGCCTTGGGCCCAGAGGGCGCGAGATGGCATGCACGAAGGCAGAAATTCAAGAGCGGATTCGGTCGCCGGCGGTGATGCGCGACGGAAAGACGCGATTCACAGGTGAGTTGCGAAGCGACATTCTCGAATACTCAAAGGGGCGAATTGCCGAAGGGCAAACGTGGAACAGCGTCGCGGTGGAGTTGGGGATGAATGCCTGGACGCTGAGTCGGTGGCACCAGAAACCGCGTAAGCCCAAAGCGGTCGTGGCGAGCTTCGTC
>Ga0209181_10000886_pt1 | contig 53930 bp, 41 predicted proteins | sample MAT05_FD_187208 | JGI IMG/M metagenome (GOLD analysis project Ga0209181, IMG submission 187208) | Freshwater microbial communities from Lake Fryxell liftoff mats and glacier meltwater in Antarctica - MAT-05 (SPAdes) (version 2) | ecosystem: Environmental > Aquatic > Freshwater > Ice > Liftoff... | reverse complement strand
CAATGCCTTCGCCAGAAGGCCCGCTGAAGGTACGTACCGAGCGGATGGCTGTTACCCAACATCAAACGCTTTTGAACCATGCCGTTGTTTTGTCTTAACTCTTATGCGCCTTCAGGTGATTCGGGGTACTGGTTGCCGTCCGGGGGGAGTGTGAAGACGAGTGCCGGGAAGTGTTCGACGATGTAGTGAACGACGCGACGAGCCGAGAGTGTGCCCACGGGTCGGCCTTCTTCATCGACGACCGGGATATGCCGATAACCGCCACGCTGCATTCGCTTGATCGCGGTGCGGACCGGATCTTTCGGCCCCACAGTCACGGGATTGGGCGTCATGACAGCCCGCATCGTGGTCGTGTCCAAAGATCGGCCAGCCGCGAGCACCCGCGTGAGGAGATCGCGCTCCGTGAAGATGCCGACAACCCGACCGCGATCGGTGACCAGGAGACAGCCCACTTTCCCGGAACGCATGGCGGCAACAGCTTCGCCAGCCGTCGCGGCGGTGTCGATTGTCAACGGCGGAGTTGGGTCGAGCCGAGAAACGGAGTCGGCCCGAATGTTCCGCGATAGTTCCATCGGGTAGATACCAAGCGCGGGGAGCGAGCCACCGAGCTGGGAACGGCCCGGTTTTGGGAGCCGATGCATATGTGGTGTGCTATTAGGAATGAGGCGTGGTTATTCTCGCAACACGGGAAAGATGGGCAAGCCTCGATAACGTGGAATGCGGAGTTCGGAACGCGGAATGAAAACTATGCCTTGATTCCGTGTTCCGCGTACCGAACTCCTCATTTAGGAGGTTTTCGAGGTTATCGCACAACACATGTTCTAAAATCAATCCATCTTCGCAGGACCGTAGGAGTTCGCACGTGCCCGCTCCGGATCGAATGTTGACGATCGTCAAGCAGGCCATCGCGCTGACCCGCGCGACACCGGGGCGGACAGGTCACATCCTGGAACTCGATAAGCAGGATTGCACCGAGTTACTCGTGGCTGGCGACCTGCATGGCCGCGTGGCACACTTCCAGGTGATTGTCAAAACCGCCGACCTCGCCGACAATCCGACACGCCACGTTGTCTTCCAGGAACTGATCCACGGGAAGTTCCGCTATCCCAAGGGTGGCGACAAATCGCATCAGGTAGTCGATCTGTTCGCGGCATTCAAGAACCAGTTCCCCAAGCAAGTTCACTACATCCCCGGGAACCACGAACTCGCGCAGTGGACAGACCGGCCCGTGCTCAAGGCCAACGAGAATGTGAACGCCCTGTTCCAGGAAGGAGTAATCGAGGCATATGGCAAGGAATGGGGGCCGAAGATCTACGCTGCGTATCTGGAACTGTTCCAGGCGCTCCCCGTGGTGGTGCGTGCCCCGAATCGGGTTCTGGTCTCCCACAGTTTACCAAGCAATCGCGCGCTGCCGAACTTCGATCCAACGCGGCTACAAGCTGACGTTCACGACCCAACCGACCTCCAGCCCAACGGCGTGATTCACAGCCTCCTGTGGGGTCGAGATACGGCTCGCGAAACGGTCATGGCGTTTTTGGAACTGATGGACGCGGACCTGCTCGTGAGTGGCCATATCGCCTGCGAAGAGGGCTATCGTGCCCCGCACGACCGCCAACTGATCCTCGACTGCGCCGAGAACCCCGGCGGCTTCGTGATGTTCCCGACACGCCGCAGGATGACAATCGCGGACATGATGCACTGCGTCCGGATTATTTGACCACCTCGATCCCCGATCCGCGAAAATGCCACCCCGATATCACGCAACACCGCCGGAAGCTGTCACGGAAACGGTTCGCGAATCCGTCTTCATCGACAACCACACCTTTCGCATCGAGCGGCCAATCGACTCCGACAAACTCTTCGATCACCCGTGGGTTCGCTCCGCCTATGCGGCCGACGAATACACGCCGTACTGGCCGACGCTGTGGCCCAGTGCCCGGATGCTCGCGAAAGTCGTCGTGCGTGAGCCGTGGGAAACGTACCCGCAACCCGTGCGAGTTCTCGAAGTCGGATGCGGGTTGGGGTTGGCGGGGATCGCATGCCTGTCACGCGGTCTGGATGTCACGTTCTCCGATGTGGATGAGACGGCACTTGCCTTCGCAGCATCGAACGCCCGACACAACGAGTTCACGAGCGGCTTCCGCACGATGTTGTTGGACTTCCGCTGCCCGCCGGACGACGTGAAATACCCCGTCGTGCTTGGCTCCGATCTGATGTACGAGGAACGGATGGTGAACCCGCTCGTGGGCTTGCTGGCTGCGGTGCTCGCTCCTGGCGGGGTGTGTCTCATCACGGACCCCGACCGCCCGTCGGCTCGTTACTTCAAATGGAAATTACAGGAAGCCGGCTACGATGTGACGCCCGAGTTCATTCGCGCTGGTGAACCCGGTGGCGAACGCACGAAAGGCACGCTCTACCGCATTCGCCACACGGAGAGTTGAACGCAATTCGCGCAGCGTGCAGAGTCCCGAATACGCACAATAATCGTCACAATTGCGATACGCGTCGTTCTTTCCCGTTCTGGACTTGAGCCTGTCGGCGAGATTTCCACAGGCGACATCGTAATTTGCTCCGGTCGGAACGATAGAATGGGCGGTGTCCAGATCGCGGACCGCACAGGCGGCGCGAATTGGTTGGCGCTCCGCTCGATGTGTGGTGAAATAAGTTCATGAAACTGCTCACCTCGGTTCTGCCCCGCGGCCGAATCCTGACCGAAGATGGTTGGTTCACCCTCGCGGTGTGCGGATTCGTCATCGGCCTGGAAATCGTCGGCCGCTCTGTCGCCCTCACCGATTTCCACGACGGCCTCGCGGGGTTCGCCCTCGTCATCGGCGTGGCCGCCATCGTCGCCCGCCATCGCCGCGCGGCTCTCGGCTGGGTCACCAGCCTGACGAACATATTTCAGCGAGTCGTCACAACGTTCTCGAGCCTCAGGTACGACCACGGCATCGATCTCCGTGGTACTCCACCCATCACCCGCCGCACGCCTCCGGCTGTCTGGATACTCGCGTTCGCCCTCGTCGTGTGGTCCGGGCTGGCAGTCGCATCGTGGAATGTCTTTCCCACGGGCTGGCGAGCCGTCAGTTTTTACTCATCGTACACGCTGTACCTCGCGTTCCTCATGGTGCTCTGGAGTGCTCTCCTTACTGTCACGTTCGTCGGCGTGTTCGTCCCCGTCGCGGTTCTCGACTCACTTCTGAAGCGCTGGCTCGGCGACACCGATCGCCGCGGTGCCGAACTCGCGGCTGTCGTGGGCTATGCGGTCCTGGTGTCGGCAGTGGCGTGGGTTGTGCCCCCTGCGGCGATCCTGGGATTGTGCCTGGTGATTGCAGTTGGAGCGTGGCTCGTTTACCTCCCTCGTGGTTCCGATGGTCCGGCTGTACTGTGGCGATCTGGGCCAGATCAGCCGGTATACGCTGTGCCCGTGCGTCGCGTGCTCTCGCTCGTTGCGATGCTCGCCTCGCTGCTCATGTTCGCCATCCTGCTCACGGCCTGCGGTGGCCGGTTGTTCGATCCCCCTCGTGCTGACGACACGATGCCGGTCACGGCGTTGTTCGGTGCGATCGCGGCCTGGCTGGTGCCGATTCTCGTCGTGGTTGTCGCACTGCGGTTGTGGTCAGCGCGAAGAAACGATCCCGCTCGCCGAACGCAACCGATCGCGCACATCGACGGAACCGATCGCGTCGCGGTCCGCAACGCCACACAGATCCTGCGGGCGTGGGGTTACCATGTGCGAACAACACCCAAGAAACGTGAGCCCGGGCAGGTGGGGATCGTTCTCGTGCCGCAGGAGCAATCCGAGGCCAAGGAGTTCGACCCGCGCTGGCCGCTGAAGGTCAGTATCGAAGACCTGATCGCCGGCGAAGTGAAGCAACGCCTCGACCGCCGCGACGAAATCCAGGTCCGGAGACAACTCTTCCGTGGGTTGCAGAAGTTGTTCAAGCGAGCGAGTGCCTTCAAGGGACCGGGCGGTGGCGGATTCTGGCTCGCGCCGCACTGGTGGTTCGTCGAAGGGATCGGCCGCGAAGATTCCGACGCATCGAGTGAGGACTCGGCTCCGCCGCTGGTTGGGCCGCCATATTCGCGGGCCATCCCGGGACGTGCTCGACAACACGCTCATGCCGTGCTCCGGGCCACCGCGATCGACATGGTGTTCATTGAAGATGGAGTGACGTTCAAGAACCTCGACCGCGTGCTGCGGATCGTCACGGAACTGTACGATGTCCACGGCGGGAAGCGGAAGGCCGAGGAGTTGCACTTCCGCGGCGTGCCCAAAGTGAAAGTGATGATCCACGAGTACGAGCCGGGGAATCCCTTCCAGTCCGATGCCTACCCGGAGCCGAAGTTCGACGATCTGTCACGGGTTCGCGTGCTGCACATCTTCCGCGATCGTGGTGGCGAGGAAGAACTGGTGGAACCGCCGTACGACTTCTCGTGGACGCCCGCACCCGCTCTTGTTGGGTAAGTCGCTCAGTCGGTTCTCCGTCAAACTTGTGGAAGCTTGGTATCGGTGGGGCAGGCATTCTTGCCTGCTCAAGCTCTGAACGGCAGGCAAGAATGCCTGCCCCACCAGAAACCAGTCAATACTCCCCCCCCAACAATGTCGGAGAGTCGCGCGTTCAGGCGTGACCTGGTCTGGTACGAAAAAACCGCTGCCCCAGGTGGCGAGACCCGGAGCAGCGGCGCGAGGAGAACTTTCACGTGGTTCAAGGTCACGGTGTGCTGGCAATCCACCCGTCCCGAAGTTTGCCATCGCGGGCCAGGTAGAACTTCAACGGCTGGAATGTCGCGAAGTCCTTGTGGTTCAGCACAAACGTCACGTTGTCTATATTCAGCGTTTCCCAGGTGTGCAGACCAACCAGAATGTCGCCCTTCTGAATGCCCGATGCGGCAGCGATGCTCCCAACCGCTACATCCGTTACCAGCAGTCCGCCGTGCAGTTGCGGGTTTGCTTTCGCCACTGCGTCGGCGGCGACCGGGTGCAACTTGACCCCGAGTTTCTTCCAGGCCAGATCGGTTGCGGACGCTGGCACGATAACCGGCTTAATCGCTGATCCCTGGAAATTCAGCTCGAGTGCAATGCTCAACTTGTCACGGGTTACCTTGATCGGAACCTTGCCGCCGACAGGCTTGTCGATGAAGCCGCGTTCCATGTCGATGGATGTCGTAACGGCGACATCATCGACTTGCTCGATCACGTCGCCGACCTTCACCCCACCGGCAGCGGCTGGGGAATTCGGCTCAACGCTCTCGACGATCAATGTCCGACGTGTGGGGCTCTCCACCGTTTCACGCGTCATGGTGTCGCGAACGATCAGGCCATGCCGCAATCCCCCCCGGCGACGGCCGAGCAGATCAGCCGCACGACCGATGACGTAATCCGCCGGCAACGCGAATCCGATGTTCTGCGCCCCCGCACGGATCGCGACGTTCACCCCGACAATCTCGCCCATGATGTTCAGAAGCGGACCGCCCGAGTTCCCCGGGTTGATTGGTGCCGACGTCTGGATCAGGCCCTTGTAGCCCATCTCCTTGTTCAGCGTCACGTCGCGACCCTTGAACGAAACCCGACCATCAGTGATCGAATGTTCGTAGCCATAGGCGTTGCCGATGGCGATGACCGATTCACCCACCATGAGATCCGACGAAGTGCCGAAGGGCACGACGGGGAGCGGGCGGGAAGGGTCGATCTTGATTAGCGCAAGATCGGCTTCCTTGTCCAGTGCGAGGATACGTGCGGTGTAGCCGGTGCCGTCGTGCAACCGGATGCGGAGCGAGTGAACGTCGTCAACAACGTGGAAGTTGGTGAGGATGTAGCCGCGGGGATCGAGGACGATTCCCGTGCCCATGCCGTTCACGCGCTGCGGTTGAACCGGTGCTCGGGAGAAGGGATCTTCTGCCGGGGTCGTGACGGTGCGCTCGCTGTGGATGTTCACCACCCCGGCTTTCACCTTGTCGTAAACATCGACGACCTGATCCTTTCGCTTCCCCTGAGTCACTTCGCGATCCGCTGCCGCCACGTGTGCCGTGGGAGTCTGGAACGCGGGGGTGAGCGTGGCGAGTCCGACTGCGGCAGCCAGGCCAGCCGGTACGATCAGGCGACGATGTGCCACCCGAAGCAGATGTGAAATTGAAACCGATCGCATGTGGCCCCCGTGCCAGCGGCGAAGTCCGTATCGAGATGCTGATGAAATCGGACCGGGGAACGAACCGGCTACATCGCACCATGCTCAGGAATCGCACATCGGGTGCCCAGAAAGCACACCTGCGCCGCGGGCGCTTATCGAACCGGGTGGCGCGGTTATCCGTCTCGGTGACGTGTGCGGAATAGTCCGATTCTGCGTGCGGTTGTCGCGATCGCATCGCAGGCGTAACGTGAAAGATGGGCCCGCGACTTCAGTCAATATCCCCCGATTCGCCGAGACTCACTACAGAGCGCACGCAGACATGGCACGAACCGCACGGATGGAACAGATCGAGGCGATGCTCGCCGAAGACCCGGACGACGCCTTCCTGCGCTACGGCCTCGCAATGGAGCACGCCAGCTCCGGCGACGATGCGTCATGCGTCGAGGTGATGCGTGATTTGATCGCCCGCACAGCCACCACCACACCGTATGTGCCCGCGTACTTGCAAGCGGGGCAGGCGCTCGTCCGACTCGACCGCATTTCGGAAGCGTGCGACATGCTCCGCGAAGGAGTAGACGTGGCCCGCCGCACCGGCGACTCCCACGCTCAGGGTGAGATGCAGGGACTACTCGAGTCGATCATGTGACCCGTCGATACCAGTTCATATTGATTCCGGACGCCAGGCACTCCCCATCATGTTCAGCATGGCGATTTTCACCGCGTCGGCACCCTCGGCACGCAGGCGGGTGAGCCAGGGCCAGTGGGCGAAGCTGTCGAGGAGTTCGCGGCGACGGATGGGGTCGGGCACTTCGGCGAGCACCACGGTTCGCACTTCAGCAAGCACGCGCAACCAGTCCGCGAATGCGGCGTCGAACTCGGCCTCGAACTTTTCTCGTAAGCGTCGAGCGAGTGCCGGGGCCGCGCCACCCGTACTGATTGCCAGCGTGAGATCACCCGAGCGCACCACCGATGGCAGCGTGAAATCACCCGCAGTGGGATCGCTGGCGGAGTTCACCAGGATGCCACGCGAACGGCAGTCGGCGACAACCTGAGCGTTTACCGAAGGCGTAGCGCACGCGAACACGAGGAATGCACCGTCGAGATGTTCAGGACGATAGGCTTCGGCGAGCTGTGTTGGCGAATTGTACGCAACGGGGTCCACGATTCGCACGGTTGCGCCGGCGGCAGTCGCAGCAGCAGCCTTCCGCGTTCCGACGGCACCGCTGCCGACCACAACAACGACGCGGCCGGCGAGGTTTAGCATCACCGGAAACACGCGACTGCCTCTCTCAGCTTGCGACGGCCTCGCTGGTTGGCGGTTCTTCTGTTGTTGGCACCGGCGAGGATGCGTCGTCGACCTTGTATTGCTCCCACTTCTTGTGCAGCGTGTTTCGGTTGATGCCGAGGCGGTCGGCAGCCTTCACCTGAGTTCGACCACACTCTCGCATGACTTCTTCGATGAGTGCCCGCTCCAGGCCATCGACAAGGAATGGGTGCAGCTTCAACCCATCCGGTCGCGGCGCGTGCATCCCGGCGCGAACCAGCGCCCGGATCAGCGAGGGTACATCCGTTCCGACGCTGTTGCCGGCCTGTGATTTCAACGATCGTAACGCATACTTCGGCCGTGTGAATCGGAGCAACTCGGGCGTGATCGGTCCGCCGTCAGAGAGGACGATGAGCCGTTCAAGGGCGTTTTCCAGTTCGCGCACATTCCCGGGCCACTCGTGAGCTTTCAAGCCCTCGATCACGGCGGGCGTCAACTCAGGAACGATGCACTTGTTTTGCTCGCTATATCGGCGGAGGAAGAACTGCGCCAGCAGTGCGATGTCTTCGCGGCGTTCCCGCAGCGGCGGCAGCACGATGGGGATCACGTTCAGGCGGTAGTAAAGGTCTTCGCGGAAGTCGCCCGAGCCGATGAGTTCTTCGAGCGAGGCGTTGGTCGCGGCGATGACACGCACATCGACGCGGATGGTACGGCTTTCGCCAACCCGCTCGAACTCGCGCTCTTGCAACACTCGAAGAAGCTTCACCTGGAGCTTGGGCGAGGTGCTGTTGATCTCGTCAAGGAAGATCGTGCCGCCGTGCGCTGCCTCAAAGCGGCCGGTTTTGTTCTCGACGGCACCCGTGAACGCACCTTTGATGTGCCCAAAGAGTTCGCTTTCGAGCAGGTTTTCGTGCAGTGCGCCGCAGTTCACCCGAATGAACGGTCCGTCGGACCGTCGACTCAGCTTGTGGACCGCCTTGGCGATGATTTCTTTGCCGGTGCCGGTCTCACCGATGAGCAGGACGTTCGCTGACCGAGGTGCGGCAAGCCGCACCATGCGATAGACATCCTGCATCGCCGGAGCCGTGCCCACGATTTCTGGCAGGGGCGGCTCGACATGCTCAATTTTGGGCATCAACCAGTCGCTTCCGGGAGAGGAAGCCATAAATTCGGCCCATTCCGACAACGGACAGAGAGAGTATAGCATCTCGTGCCCGCGGTTTCCACACGATCGCCCGGGAATCGGGCATCTTTGCGGGGCGCTATCTCTTGGGTGTGAGGAATCCGAGCCAAAATGTCCCCGCGAGCATCAAACCTGCGGCTGCTGCAAAGCCGACCTGAGGCCCAAACGCAAACAATGAACCAACTCCCACGCTCGCGACGAAATCGCCAATGCCGTTGACCGCCGCCAGCAAGCCCATTGCGGTTCCTCGTACCGCCTTATCGGGAACAAGATCAGCCGCGATGGCCGGTTCGAGCGACTCTTCCACCGCGATGTAGATCCCCCCCAGCGCGAACAACGCCGCGAGCCAGCCGATGCTCCGCGTTTCGGTTACGAACAACGCTCCAAAGCCGAGCATCGTCATGACACCAAGTAGGTAGCCCGCGATGAGCACAGGGCGATGTCCCCATCTGTCGCCAAGCGAACCGGCCGGGAACGCCGCAAGTGCGCCTGCGGCATTCTTCAATGCATACAGTGACACAGCAACCGCTGCTGCATGCTGGGCACCGTACACGGGCGACAGCAGCAGTGTGGCTGCGAGGACGAGCAATGCGTGTGAAAAGTCGCCCAGGCCGAACACGAACACGGGGCCTAGCCATCGGCGGAATGCAACAGGCAGTGCCCTCAGCGATGCCCCGAGCCGCAAGCCCGGTTTCGGGGTGAATCGCTGTTCGCGAACCAGCAGTGCGAACGCGATCGCCGCCCCAAGACCAGGGATCAGCGTCACCAGGAACACGAAGCGATACGGGCCGGCTTCCGTGTCGAACCACTCGAGTGGTAACCACGCGATGAGGGCGGCACCGATCAGTGGCCCGAGGATCGCTCCGAGCGTGTCGCCGGCACGGTGGAAGCCGAATGCTTTGCCGTGATTCTCGGGAGTGACCGAATCCGCGAGGATTGCATTGCGGAGCGGACCACGAAGCCCCTTACCAATCCATGCCAGCGATTTCGCGACCAAGATCAGCGGCCAACTCACCGCGAGGGCACAGAGCGCGAACGCCGATCCGGTGAGTGCGTAGCCTCCGACAACAAACGCTTTCCGCTTACCGATGCGGTCGGAATACCAGCCGACGGTGAGTTTCACGGCGTTCGACAGCAGGTCGGCCGTGCCTTCGATGACACCAAGCACGCGGCCCGCATCAGCGGGCGAGAGGCCGATCAGCAGGAGGAAGCCCGGGAGAATCGCAGTGGCCATCTCGTAGCCGACATCCGCGAGGAAGCTGGTCAACCCCGCGCCAATAACCGTGCGGTTGAACCAAGATCCAGTAGAGGCGTCGGCTTCAGACATGCTTCCCAGCCCTCTGGAGCGGAGTCACTTCACCAGCGTTTCCTGGTAGAACACGTTACTCCACTTTCCCCCGCGACGAACGTAGGTACTCGACGACACCACGGTCACTTTTCGCGGCTTTTCGTCCTTCGCGGCACTGGTATAGGTAATGCGATAGAGAATCGTCGCGACATCGGGCGTGGGCATCACGATGTCCGGCTTTCCCTCAACGGTGAAGCTGTCGAGCTTGCACTCGGCCGTGAGCTTGAGCATCTCGGGTTTGCTCAACCGAACTGCATCGTAGAAGATCAGCACGACATCATCGGCCAGGAACTCTTTCATTGCCGCGACATCCTTCTTCTTCATCATTCCCCAGCTTTCGATCTCGCGTTCCATGAGCGTGTCGCGAAGTTTCGCCCGATCCGCGGCATCATCCGCCTGCGCGGGTGAGGTGCCGACCAGCGTGAGCAGGATGCCAAGCAGGATTGTGCTTCTCGTGAACATGGAGGCTCCTTGGGATGTGGGTTGGAAATGAGCGTCACAGATCAGGCTCGATCTCTTTTGCCTGAACCATCTCGACCTTTTCACCGCGACCGACAGCATACTTGAAGTTCGTCTTCGACGTGCAGGCCGCGCCGATGTTTCCCTTGGGGTCGAGTGCGAGGAACGCAACCGCTGCCGGGTGGATTCCGCGTCGGGCTGCGGTCGCGTTCACCCGTTTGCACGCGAGCTCGCAAGCTTCCTGTGGCGTCTTCCCGCCCCGCATCTGCTCGACAACGAACGTGCTTCCACTGATCCGGATAATCTCCTCACCCACCCCAGTTGCGCCCGCTGCTCCCGCGAGATCATCGACGTACAAACCCGCACCGATGATCGGGGAATCGCCAACTCGCCCGGGGAGTTTGAACGCCAGTCCGCTCGTGGTGCAGACGCCGCCAAGATTCCCCTTCTTGTCGCGGGTCAGCACCGTCACCGTGTCGTGGTTGTGCTCATCGACATTGATATCGGATGGATTGTCGTACCGGATGGGTTGCTTCGCGTCGCCTTTGTCCTTCTTCTTGAAGTCGGGGTGCTTCTCAAGCCATTCCTTGATCGCCTCAGTGGTGTACGGCACTTCCAGCGGAAAGCCCTGTTGCAAGGCGAACCACTTGGCTGCTTCACCGACGAGAAGGATGTGTGGCGTCTTCTCCATGACACGCCGGGCGAGCGCGGCCGGGTGTTTGATATGCTCGACAGCCGCCACGGCTCCACAGGAGAGCGTCTTGCCATCCATGACACAGGCATCGAGCGTCAACCGACCGATTCTGTCAGGAAGACTGCCGAAGCCAACGGACGTGCGGACGCTGTAGTCGTCTTCCACGGCCTGAGCGCCGATAAGTGCTGCGTCCAGGGCCGCATCGCCCTGTGCGAGAGACTTGATCGCCGCTTCCGCAGCAACTTTTCCAAATGGCCAGGTAGCAATCACGACGGGATCGGGCATGGTTAGTGTTTGGAGTTTGGAGTTTGGTGTTTAGTGTTTGGTGTTGGCTCTGGAATCGCCTGTTACCAAACACTAAACACTAAACGCTAAACACCAAACTCCAAACACCAAAGCAAAGTTGGCGGGCGCGCCGGGGAAAGCGCGTCCGCCAACTTGGCTCAACGGAAGGTATTCGACGACTAATCACTCCGGCGAATCCACATACCGCCCCCGCGGTCAGGACTACGAGCCGGCTGATGAGAATAGGGATGAGTCCAAAGTTCAGGACACAGCCGGCAGATTCGTCTGACCTTCCGTCTTCTGTTGATGCAGAGGCAACAACTCTTGACGGTAGATCGGTACGTCCCGCGGGGCTTCGATTCCTAGGCGAATCTTGCCGCGGTCGATATCGACCACCGTAATACAGATGTTGTCCCCGATAAAAATCTTTTCCCCGAGCTTGCGACTGAGAACCAGCATGGGGGTATCCTCCGTTGAGCGCCAGTCGTCCTGAAAACGCTTTTCAATTCTACGCCACGAATCGCGCAAGTTTGGGGCGGAGAAGCAAAATGCAAGCCATGTTGAGCGACACGGCGAGCGCACTGTCGTCACAACGGGCGCACTCCCACCTTGAAAACGGCTCAGAACCGCAATCGCAGGGTAGGGTGAGGGTTATGACGCGCTTTACACGAGAATCGAAGCCGGACGACGCTCAAGGCATCAAATTGCCCATCTTTCCGATACAACCCCGTTGAACGGACTGCAACCGGACACTTTGGGTTCAGGACAACTATGACAATGGCCTGTCGCAGCACAAAAAACCGCCTCCCACTCCTTCTCGGGGTGGGAGGCGGTCAGGAACTGGGGTCGCCGCTTCCTGCGACCCCAGTTGTATCGCGTGGCCACGTTTTCACGCCGCTGCCAACTGGCTGCTCAGGAACTCGTGTGGGCGCGAATCCCCCGCGAATCGCGCATCTGCCGGGTGGAACAATGCCTGCTTGAGCTTCGCTCGCTGTTCGAGCACCGCAAGTTTCTCCGGAGTGCCCGGCGCGGCCGTTGTTGGAGCCGAAGGTAGCGGAGCATTCCCGGTGAAGTTGCCGACGCCACGCCGGGCATACTTGCTCGTGGAAGGGAACAACTCCTTGACGCCCGGGGTGTAGTAGCAGCTCCAGCACAGACCCCGAGGACGGTTCACCTTGGACTTCGAGCAATGGCGGCATGTGGCGATCATGTCTCTCTCTCCGCTTCAATTATTGATGTTGGATGATGGTTTGTGGGTTTAGGCGGCTGCGGTTTCGGTCTCGTGAACCTCGGCTGCTGGGATGGCTCGTTCGACTGGCACACGCTCGGAAAGCGCCAATTCGACTTCGGCCAGCAGTTCGCGCCGCATTTCGAGACGGGGCGTGTCGTCAAACCAGTTCAGGAACCACCGGCACGCGGCGGGTTCGCCGAGCCGCTGATCAGCCTCGAAGCAAAGGCGGGCGAAGAACTCTTCCACCTGACCGACCGTTTCCAGATCGTCGCCTTGCCAGCCGCAATACCCGAGAGCACAGGCCGCCTCGACCGGCCAGTCCTGCACGCACATGAGAGGGGGTGGGGTGGTGGTGCTCCCCTGGGTCAGTCGCGGATCGTCGTTTTTGAGCGCCGCGCGAAGCGACTCGAGACCACTCGTCGAAACGACGGGGACAAACCCTTCACGCCAGACCAAACGCCAGCTTTCCATGGTTGTTCCTCCAGCTTTTCCGGCTTGCGCCGGTCGTTTGCGTCTCACCCAGTCGGTGTCTCAACTCCTCAGTTACACCTGACGCATGTATTTATACGCCCGTTCACTAACCCTGTCAACCGACTCGAGGCGAATTTTGTCACTTTCTTCCCCCGAATGGGGCTTTAGCCTGTATGGGGGGAGTTAAATGTCCGTTGTTAGCGCGTACGGATCAATGAAAACAGACATTTCTATACACGGCGAGACTTTCCCTCAGAAGCTACTGAGGAGTCGGTCGTTTTGGGGCGTGTTGAGGCAGAGATGGGAGTGGGCGGGAATACCCAACGATTGGGAGGATTAGAGAGCGGGGACCAGTTGGGGGATGGCGAAATGAGCAACAGAGGGGGTTCTTACGATTGTTCCTCTGGGGGGTCTGAATCACCTGAGTCCCGGGGATTTCAACACTGCTAGTGTCTCTCGCGGCCTGTCTCCGAACAACTTCCTCAGGACGCTACAAGTAGCGTTCGAGGATTCTTGCGGCCGCAGAGTTGAACCCTCGCAAGTTCGGGATGAGGTAACGCACCCCGTTCGCGTCGGTGATCATGGCACGATCACCGGATAGGCGTCGCACGTCGTCCTCGCTCTTGAGGCGAAACCGAGTACGACCTCGATCCGTTTCCACGTCCCACTCCGAAGGCTCAGTACTCGCGGAGACCGACACAATGCGTAGCACCAAGGGAACGAATTCCCGGCGAGCCAGATCATCCTCAAGACACAACCGCACATTGTCCGGTAATAAGGCTGGGTCCTCAACCCAAGCCAGTTCTCGACCCGAGGAATCGCAGACCGCGATGCCCCGATTCGGATCAGACAATGGAAAACTCCGAACGGTCTCCACGCCGACATGCATAAGGCCACTGGCATCGGTCAACACCAGCCGACCCCACCCGTCGTAATGGAGTGAGAACATCGGTGTGGAGGCTGGATCGGTTGCTGGTTTCGCTGAATCGACCGGAGTCATGTGCCTGCTCCCATTGGGCCTACACGAAATGGTCTTGCAGCATATCCATCTGTGCCTTGTGCAAACGGGCGTAGACTCCCGCCTGATCGAGTAACTGGTTGTGTGTTCCCGATTCCACGAGTTGGCCGTGATCGAGAACGACGAGTCGGTCGGCCCGTCTCAGCGTGCTGAGACGGTGGGCGATCACGATGGTCGTGCGCCCACGGATCAGCGTCTCGATCGCCGCCTGAATGTCACGCTCGGTTTCCGTGTCAACCGAGGACGTCGCTTCATCAAGGATCAAGACCGGTGGGTCAATCAACAGTGCGCGAGCGATGGAAATTCTTTGCCGCTCGCCGCCGGAGAGCGACTGCCCGCGTTCGCCCACCACGGAATCGTAACCCTCTGGCAACCGGAGAATGAACTCGTGAGCCCGTGCCGCCCTCGCTGCGGCAACGATCTCAGCCCGAGTCGCCCCCGGGCGACCATAAGCAATGTTGTCCGCGATCGTGCCGAAGAAGAGGAACGGCTCTTGCAACACCATGCCGATGTTCCGCCGGTAGTCGTTCACTTTGAACGCCCGGATGTCCCGGCCGTCAATCTGGATCGAACCGGACGCCGGGTCGTAGAACCGGCAGATCAGGTTAATGAGGGTGCTCTTACCCGCGCCGCTTGGCCCAACAAGACCGATCATCTCCCCCGCGCCGATCCGCAGGTCGATCCCGTGGAGCACCTCACGCGAGCCGTAACTGAACCGAACCCCTTCCAACGTGATCTCGCCGCTGGCCCGACCGATCGGCAACGGGTTAACCGGGTCGGGCACGCTCGGCACACGGTCGAGAATCTCGAAGATTCGTTGGGCACTGGCGGCGGCTCGCTGTGTCGATGAGAAGATGTACATCATCGACTCCATGCGGGTGTACAGACGGGCCACGTATGCCAGGAACGCGGTCAACACGCCGACGGTGATGAGGTTCTGAAACACCTGCCAGGAGGCGAACGCCCACACCACCAGCAGGCCGAGTGTGGTCAGGAGCGTGACCGTCGGGGCGAACAACGCCCAGACGCGATTGACCCTGTCGTTCGTCGCGACCACACGGTCGTTGCTCGCATCAAACCGCTCGACTTCGCGGTCTTCTTGTGCGAACGCCTTAACCACGCGGATACCGGGGATGGTGTCGGCCAGGACGTTGTGCATCTCAGCCCACGCGACTCCGGCGGGCCCGTACCCGCGATACAGTCGTTTGCGGGCAACGTGGACCAACCAGATGATGAGCGGGAATGGGCACAAGGCAGCGAGGGCGAGCCACGGATCAATCGTGAGGAGGACCGCGGCCGTCATCACAATCATGAGGATGTCGCTACAGAAGCTGACAAGATGCGACGACAGGAAGTTGCAGATTCGGTCGGTATCGCTACTGACCCGCGACATCAGATCGCCCGTTCGCTTGCCGCCGAAGAACTCGATGGACAGACTCTGCAAGTGGGCGTAGGTCCGTGACCGTAGGTCGGCGCTGATGTACTCCGCGATCCGGGCCATGACGAACGCCCGCCGCCACTCCAGCAGCCACGCCAGAACAGCGGCACCGGCCAGCCCGCTCAGATACCAAACCACCAGGTTAAAGTCGACTGGCTGTCCGTTCTGGTGCGGGATCAGGACACGGTCAAGCAGCGGCATCGTCAGGTATGGTGGGACCAGTCCGGCTGTGGTACCAGCGAGGGTCAGCAGGAACCCCAGGCCGATCAGTCGTGCTCGCGGTCGGGCGAACGCCACAAGCCGCAGGAGACCAGCGAAGGTCCGTGTTTTCGCCACCGAGTCGCACGCCGGGCATACGCCGGTAGTTGCATCGAGCGGGCCCCCACAACTCGGGCAAATCGAAGTGGTAAGCCTGTCCTCGCGAGGGGTTCGCAGTTCCTGTAGCTTCTGCACCACACGGTGAACCGCCGCAGCGTAACCGGCTGTATAACGCCAGTGGCAGAGCCGTGAGTCCTGCCCCACCAATTCAAGAGTCCCAACGCTTCCACGCTCCCAGGCACGGAGGTTTACGTCCGGCGTCAATGTCCAGGTCCGCCAACCGGAACCATCCGCATTTGTTTGATCGCTCGGCGGGGCCCATGCCAGGAGACGGCGATCAGTGAGGATCAGCAGCCCCTGGCAGAATTGCAGCGAAGTGTTGAGATCGTGTTCGCACGCAGAGACGAGCAGTTCCCCAGACTCGAGTTGCCCCCGGACCTTTTCCCGCATCGCGACGGGTACGGTGTCCCATACGTCGGTCGGTGATGTCACGAGGTCGCTCGCTGTTGGACAGATTCAATGGTCCCCAACTCGTTCCCGATCAGTTCAGGGGATAATCCCAACTCGAGAGCCGCGCCGACAGACGCAAGTACATTCTCGACCGGACCGAAATGCGTGCGGTGGAAAGCTGAGATGTGAATAATCGACACAGGGTTGGGCCAGAGGGCGACGATCGCATCGGCGTCGAGTACGACGGCGTGTCCACCGTTCGCGACATGCTTCTGCACGACCGCGTTGTTCCTGTTCTTCGCGAAGTACACCACCGATCCGTGGCAGGACGTGGCCATCTCAACCACGAGCGGGTCCTCGGCGTTCAGCACAACGGTACCGGTGATTGCAACGGCTTCGACCACCACGCGAGTGGCACAGGCCAGCTCTTCCGCACCGATGTTCGTGACCACCGCCACCGTACAGTGATCAAACCCCAACCCCTCTCGCAGAATCCCTGTGGGTGACGTTTCGAGAACGGCGACTTCGACCACGGAGTGAAGCAACAAGGAACGGACGCTCTGCGATCCAACATAATCGCGTGTTTCGATCCGTCGCCCTTCGACAGAGAGGCCGTCGGCGCAGGCCAACCCCACTCGCTTGCCCGCGCCGCGAAGGAGGTGTGCGAGCAAGCGCGAAGAGGTTAGCTTTCCGTCACCGCCTGTCACGGCGACGATTGGAATACGTCCATCTTCGCCCGGCTTAAACATCAGATCGACAATCGCTTCACCCACCGGACGGGGCTTGCCTTCCGAGGGATCCAGGTGCATCCGCAAACCGGGACCGGCGTTCACTTCGACGACAGCGGCCCCCTGTTCCGACATTGGCCGACCGATGTCCACTGCCACCACATCGATGCCGGCGATGTCGAGTCCGATTACCCGGGCGGCCTCAACTGCCTTCGCGGCGACATCGGGGTGAACTTCGTCCGTGACGTCCGTTGCCGTTCCCCCCGTGCTCAAGTTCCCGTTGCGGCGAATCAATACTTGCACGCCTGCGGGGGGGACGGACTCTGGATTGAACCCTTGCTCCGCGAGTATGACACGAGCCACCGCGTCGAGTTTGATCCAACTCAACGAGGTCGAGTGACCATCGCTGCGGCGCGGGTCTTTGTTCGTCTCGGTAATCAGTTCGGTGACTGTGGAACGGCCGTTGCCAATCACATGGGCGGGCTCGCGTCGGGACGCGGCGACAACCCGATCTCCAATGACGAGGACTCGAAAATCGTCCCCAGGAATGAAGCGTTCGACAAGGATGTAAGCGCTTTCTTCGCGGGCCGCGGCATAGGCTTGCTCGACCTGCACCTTCGTCGTGAGATTGGTGGCAACGCCGCGACCCTGGTTTCCGTACTGCGGCTTCACCACGACCGGCAAGCCTAACTCCTCCGCTGCACGCCAGGCATCGGCTGCATCGTTCACGGGGCGACCGACCGGTACGGGAACGCCCACCTCTTGCAGCAACGCCCGCGTCAGGTGTTTGTCCTGTGCCACGTACTGAGCGATGGCCCCTGTTCGATCGGTCTCCGCCGTAAGTATGCGGCGCTGGAGTGCCCCCCAGCCGAGCAGAATAAGACTTCCCTCGCCGAGTCGTCGGGTGGGAACCCCACGTCGTTGGGCCGCAGCAACGATGCACCAAGTGCTGGGGCCGAGTCGGACGGAATGGCCAAGGTCGCGGAGGCTGGCCACGGTCGCGGCCACATCGAACGGTTCGTCTCGCACAACCGCGAGGCACAGGTCACGGGCCGCTGTCAGAGCCGCGATTCCCAACTTCTCTTCTTCGAACTCAACGATCACATGACACAGGCCGGCCCGGTGGGATTCTTGCACCGTCCCAAAGACGACTGGCGAACCTGCGAGCACCTGCAACCGAAGCGCGACATGCTGGAGGGCATGCGCGAAGTGCCTCACCGACCGATTCGTGGTCGGCACGAGGCTCTCGACGGGTAGACGTTCCGCCAAGCGGTCCAGGAAGTCGGCCAGAACCTCTGGCGAGACCGACCTCAGCTCTCCGAAGTCGATCTCGGCTTCGAGCACCGTTGCCCGCGACCAGATGTTCGGACCACGCAGCACCCCGATCCGCTGAAATTCCATTCCAACCTTTCTCCTGCGAGGTGATTACCTCGCTCCGACGGTCGTGCATCTGAGGCGGCCGGCAGCTGGCTGCTGCGATTGGGACTCTCGCAGGTAATCCGCAATGTAAATACCGTATGCATCGCGCCGATCCTCGGGGAGCAGGTCGTACCCGGCTATACGTCCCCGACAGATTGGTGACCCACACAGACAAGAACCTTCGAAATACTCGACCGATGCCTCGAACGTTGAATAGTCGATGGACAGTGCTTCGCCCGGACGAATTTCCCGCATGGCGAACACGGCAACCTCTGGCACGCCGCGCCGAATTTGGATTCCACAGTTCGGGTCACAGGAGTGGTTGATCAGAACCACGGGCGGGGGAACGAGGACGTGTTCATTCACGTCGATCTGAATCGTCAACCGCGTGCGTTGGGTAGTGCGTGTTCCAAAAGCGCGAAGCACTTCGTCACCCTGGGTGAACGTCCGCAGGGCATAGACGCCCTGTCCCGTCTCGCACATGCGTATCTCGACCCCTGATCCGTTCTCCGAACCAACTACCCGATCGGGATGGGGTTCGGCTAACACTTCCTCAATGTTGACCTCTCGGCCCGCTCCATTCTGGAGGTAGCGGTTGATGAACTCGACGGTCTCGTCGATGACGTCCGGTTGCAGCACGAGTAGGTCACCCTCACCGATTGATTGAAGAGCGGTTTCGGCAGCCTGTTCCCAGCTCCGCAACTCGATTACCTCGCGAACTTTTCGCCCCTTTGCCAGACCGGCTCGCAAAGGCCCCGTGATGCCGCCCTCGGACCGACCGCGCAGGTATCGTGGGTCTTCGTACAGGATAACACGGTCGAAGCCGTCGCCGAGGATCTCACCCTGACGCACCAGATCGACGTCGCGGCGGTCGCCAGACGAGGAGTAAACGATGGCACGCCGCTCGCACGGCAATTCCCCCACGGAGCGGATCAGCGCGAGCAACGCGTCGGCATTGTGCCCGTAGTCGAGGACGACGAGTGCCCCGTGAATCTGGAGCAGGTTGAAGCGACCAGGGTCGAGGTCCATGTTGGCGGCAAACGTTTCCAGGCCAGCGATGAGAGCGCTCTTCGGGACACGGAGACTCTGGCACGCTGAGACCGTCGCGAGCACATTTTCGACGTGAAATGCAACCAGACCGCCATGTGTGAGCGGAATCCGACTCAGGGGAAGCAGCGATTCTTCACTTGCTCCGACCGCAAGCGTAATCACGCCGTCGCGGACGAATACCGCCTTGCCACCCTTCGCTCGATGCTCGACGACCACCGGGTTTTCGGGCGAGAGGCAGAAGTACGTCACACTCCCCCGGCAGTACTGCGCCATCCCAGCTACCAACGGGTCTGCCGCGTTCAGCACGGCCGTGCCCTGCGGCGCGACGGCTGCCACAATCACGCTCTTGACGTAGGCCAGTTGCTCGGAGGTATCGATCTCCGAGGCACCGAGGTGATCCCCCTCGCCGATGTTTGTGACAATGCCGACGTCGCACAAGTCAAAGCCCAGGCCGGCTCGCAAGATGCCTCCGCGTGCTGTTTCGAGCACGGCCGCATCGACCAGTGGATGCTGGAGAACCGTGCGGGCACTCTGCGGCCCGCTGCAATCGCCCGAAGCGACCCTCCGGTTGCCGATGTAAATCCCTTCGGTGCAAGTCATCCCCACCTTGGAATGAACATGGCTCAGGATGTGTGCCACGAGACGGGCTGTGGTTGTCTTGCCATTCGTGCCCGTCACCGCCACGATCGGCACCCGCCCGGTCTCGCCCGACGGGAACATCAACGCCAGCATGTCGCGACCGATTCGGTCAGCCGCTCCTTCGGTCGTTAGGTGCTCGCTGACATCCGGACGCGAACTCACCGAGACGACAACTCCGCCTTGGTCTTCGAGTGGTTGTGCTGGGTCGCGGGCTACGATGTCCACTGCGGCGAGGTTCAGGCCGACCGTCTGGACCGCGTCCACCGCCCGCGCCAGGAACTCCGCGTTCACGTCTTGGACGGGGAACGCCGCCGGTTGATCCTGCTCGTAACGCAGCACTGACATGACTTGATCGCCTACCACCAAAACTCGCCAGCGTGATCCCTCGGCAGCACGCTCCACGAGAACAGCGGGGTTCGTTCGGGTAGCGGCGTTGTAGGCGGCAATGATATCTTCGCGGTTGGTCAGTGGTCGGCCGCAGGCGTCCGGAAGGGCACCGAACCGCGGCCGGATCACCACGGGCGCCTCAATGCCCTGGGCTGCTTGCCAGGCGTCGTCGGCTGAGTGAGCCATCCGACCGCCCGGGACGGGGACGCCCGCGGAGTAGAGCAGGTTCCAGGCTCGCTCCCGATCTTCGGCAATCGCCTCGGCAACAGCAGTGGCTGTGTTGACCTGCCCGTTGAGAACGCGATGTTGCTTGCAGCCGTGACCGAGTTGAATCAGGTTGTTCTCGTCGAGACGAACGACCGGTATGCTTCGGTCGCGGGCTGCCTGGAGAAGGGGTGTGAGGCCGGTGGGCGGCAGACGGCGTGCCCGCAGTTGACTTAGCGACTCCACTTCCGCCGCGACGTCGAAAATGGTGTTGTAGACGGCGGCGAGGCACAGCCGACGCCCGGTCTCGAGTGCCGCTTGCCCCAGTTCTTCGTCCTGATATGCGAGCGCGACCTTGTAAACGCCGTCGTCGTTTGCCTGCCGAGTGCGCCCGTAGCCGACGGGCGATCCTGCGAGCGATTGCAGCTCAAGGGCGACATGTTCGAGAATGTGGGCCAGGTACGTGCCGCGGCGCAGCCGCTCGAAAAAGCCGCCAGGCTGTCCCACGCTACAACGATGTTCGTAGAGACTCGGGAGCCATGACATCAGCCGGTCGTTGAACCCAGGCATGGCATCCGAGGAGCTCTCCTTGAGTTCCCCCAGATCGACCCAGGCTTCGAGAACTGGGAACTTCGCCCAGATGTTTGGACCGCGAAGAATCTGTACTTTTCGGAATCTCATACCCAATTGCCCTTGTTCTCGCCTCTCGCGACCTTTGGTGCCTCGATGTTGTGAGGCCCCACCAAAGAGGTGAGGCCTGACCAAGACGCACCGACACTGAGGTCTCGGTGCAGACATCGGAGAATAATACTGTGTGGGCGGCCGTTTCTGGGTGTCAACTCCCGTATCAGCCAGACCATGTGTGTGCCGTCGGCTGCGAAAAGTGTCCTGGCAGACATCCTCGATCGCTCCGACGCAACGCCAAGACAGTTTATTGTCCAGTCACAGAAATTTGAGATCGAAGGACAGAATTTGTACAGAAAAGAGAGCCGATTACGTTCACTCTGGTCACTTTGTACTACTTCGCGAAGGGGCGTAATCTGTGTACCAGACAACTGCTGGGGTGGTCAGGGAACCGGGGCGATTTGGGCGGGGCCGGATTCAGAGCACGTGCAGAAGAAGCTAGCCTCATGCAGTCGGTTAGTAGAGCTGGAATCCCTACAAACACGAAAAGTTGGGAAGATCCTTGGTAATTGCGTGTTTCAGAATGCCTGAGCGAGGATTTGGTCTGGCGCCCGTGGTCGCAAGCCTCAACTACAAAACTCGGTGAATCGCATGGCACGGCGTTTGGTAACGTTGGTGATTGTGGGGTTGGTGTTGGCAGCAACTGTTGCGCTGGCTCCCAAGGAGGAACCGGCCCCGGTGCGGCTTGTCTTCGTCGGTGACATGGAACTCTCGAACACCCCCGGTGAGAAAATCGCCAAGGGAGAAGATCCGTTCTCGGAGTTCGCCGACGTACTCGCGGATTGCGACGCGTCGATCGGCAACCTGGAGTGTACGGTTGCCACGACCGGTCAGCCTGTGAAAAAGCCCTGGACGTTTCGTGCTCATCCGCAGGTGTTGCCGGTCGTCGCCAGACACTTCACAGCGGTGTCCCTGGCGAACAACCACTCCGGCGACTTCGGCCACGATGCATTCCGCGAGTGCCTCAGTTTGCTCCCGAAGCACAACATCCTCTATTTCGGTGGTGGAGCGAACATCCGTGAGGCTCGATCGCCGCTCATCCTGAAGCGAAACGGGTTGAAGATTGCTCTCCTCGGGGCGAACGACTTCAAGCCTCGATCGTTCGAAGCCGGCCCAACCTGGCCCGGTGTAGCATGGTGCGTTGATGAGCAACTTGAGGCAGATGTGAGAGCGGCCCGCTCGGTTTACCATGCCGATGTCGTGCTGCCTTACCTGCACTGGGGCTGGGAGGAAGAACCCGCGAACGATCGGCAAAAGGCGCTGGCTCACAAACTAATCGATGCAGGGGCCGATGCAATCATCGGGGGGCACCCGCATGTCGTGCAAGAGGTCGAATACTACCGCGGCAAGCCGATTTACTACAGCCTGGGGAATTTCGTCTTCGATGGCTTCAGCACGAAAGAAACGCTACTCGGCTGGGTTCTGCAACTCACGGTCACGAAAGCCGGGGTTGTTTCGTGGAACACGATCCCCTGTCGGCTCGACACAACGGGGGTACCGCACCGGGCTCCCGAGATCGAGTCGCCGTATGGGCAGGCTAACGACCCAAAGATCCGTTGGCAGTCCGAACGACAGCGATGAACACAATCGAATCGGCTGCGCTCCTGAAGCGATGGGTGGTGAGTTGGCAACCTTCTGGCGGCGTTGCCGAACTCCTCCTGAGTGTCTTTGGCAGCGTCAGCAACTTGCAACTTGAGATTGGCTGACCGTACATCGGTTCAGGACAGCACATCCTTCACCACCACACCCTCCACATCCGTCAAGCGGTAATCGCGGCCTGCGTGGCGGTAAGTCAACTTCTCGTGGTTCAGGCCCATCAGGTGCAGGATCGTTGCGTGAAAGTCGTGGACGTGGACCGGTTTCTCCACGGGCTTCATGCCGTGCTCGTCAGTCGCACCGTGGACGATGCCCCGCTTCACGCCAGCACCAGCGAGCCACGAACTGAACGCCCAGTTGTGATGCTCGCGGCCGGGATTGTCCGCAGTGTTGTTGAACGGCGTGCGGCCGAACTCCGTTGTCCACACCACGAGCACGTCATCAAGCAACTTCTGCCGCTTCAAATCCAGGAGCAACCCCGCGATGGGTTGATCCACTTCCTTCGCGAGACGCCCGTGATCGGCCATGTTGCCGTGCGAATCCCAGTTGTTGCTCGAACCCGTGTGGATCAGTTCCACGAAGCGGACGCCACGTTCCACCAGTCGCCGAGCGACGAGGCACTGCCAGCCAAAGCCATCCGCCTGCCCGCGCTTCATGCCATACAAACCCAGCGTTTCGTCGGTCTCTTTCGACAGGTCAAGCGCGGCAGGCATCTCGGACTGCATTCCGGCAGCCGTCTCGAATGACTTGATCCGCGCCGCGAGTTGGGAGTCGTCGGTTCGCGTTGCGAGGTGTCCCTCGTTGAACGCCTTCATAGCGTCGAGTTCGAGTTCCTGGCGTTTCTCGGTTGGCACGCGGCGTTTGAGGTTCGCAACTGGCTCCGCGCCCGGAACAACTCGCGTTCCCTGGTGTGCTCCGGGCAGGAAATCCGAGGCCCAGACCTGTGTACCCGCGTAGGGCATCTGCGGGGCAAGCACGAGGAACGATGGCAGATTCCGGTTCTCGGTCCCAAGGCCGTAGCTCATCCATGAACCGATACTCGGTCGGGCGAATGCGAACGACCCCGTATGCATCCCGAGCGTCGCGTTGTAGTGATTCGAGTGGCTGGTGTGCATCGAGCGGATCAGGGCGATGTCGTCGGCTTGCTCGCCGAGTTTCGGGAACAGGTCGCTGATCTCCGTGCCGCTCTTGCCACGCGGCGAGAACTTCCAGTTGGGTTTCTTCAGGTACAGTTTCTCGTAGCCCGGGCGGTTCTTCGTCTCAGGATGGTCGAAGGTCACCTGCTTGCCGTGGTCTGCCGTGAGCTTCGGCTTGGGGTCGAACGAGTCGACGTGTGACACACCGCCGCTCATGAACAGGAAGATGACGGCCTTCGCCTTACCCGGAAAGTGCGATGCTCGCGGCGCAAGGGGATCGGCACTCTCTGCCGCGAGGAGTTCATGCAGAATCCCCGGCATCAGCAGTGATCCGGCCACCGCAGACCGAACGAATCCACGACGAGAGATATCGACGGCATCACGCATCGGGATCAATCCAGGTAAAGGTATTCGTTGCTCGCCAGCACCACACGGGTCAGAGCAGTCCAGGCGATCTTTGGGCGCTCGGCGGGTGGGTCGGTCAGTTGCGACGAGTATCGACTCAGGAAAGCGTCGGCGGTCGCGCGGTCCTTGGCCGTCGGGGATCTCAGTAACGCGAGGAGGAACAACTCATTGAGTCGGGTCGCATCGTCGGCCTTGACGAGCACGCGAGATGCCAGCTTCTCGGCTTGTTTGTGGAAGAACGGATCGTTCAGGAAGTAGAGTGCCTGCGTGGGCACGGTCGTTACTTGTCGTTGCGGGGTCGTCGCGTTCGGGTCGGCCCCGTCGAACAGACCGAGGAACGGATGACGACGGTTGCGGATCGAGATCACATACACGCTGCGGCGATCGGTTTCGTAAATGGTGTTGAACGGGTTGTGTTGTGTGAATCCCCAGCTCTTTTCCGGTGGGAATGGATGGGCTCCGCCCGGGGTGCGGTCGAGTTGGCCACTGACAACGAGCAGGCTATCGCGGATTTCCTCGCCGGTGAGTCGGCGGCGGTCGAACCGCCAGTAAAGGTCGTTGTTCGGGTCCGCTTTCAGTGCATCGGGACGGGATACGCTTCCTTGCTGATATGCGGCGGACAGTACGATCAGTTTGTGCAGGTGTTTGATGCTCCACCCGGAAGCGACGAACTCGGCAGCAAGCCAGTCGAGTAGTTCTGGATGGGTCGGAGGCAGGCCACGAGCGCCGAAATCGTTCGGGCTTTGCACGAGTCCTTTGCCGAAGTGGTTTTGCCAGATTCGGTTGACCATCACCCGTGCCGTGAGTGGGTTCTCCGGGCTTGCGATCCAGCCCGCGAGTTGCAGTCGACCACTTCCGCTGTTCGCAGGCACGAGTTGCCCGCCGAGTACTTCGAGCCAGCGTCGCGGAACCTCAGGGCCAGGCTTCTCGGGATCACCACGGAGTTGCAACTTCGCGTTCTTCACCGTCCCATCCACCACGGCATAGGCCAGTTCCGGCCGCAGCGGTTGCAACCTCACGAGGTCGCGTGGTTGCTGCTTGGCTTCACATCCTGGGAAGGCGAACCGCGTACTCTCGAAGATCCCGTACAGCGCGTAGTAGTCCTTTGCGGTGATGGCATCGTACTTGTGATCGTGACAACGGGCGCACCCGATGGACAACCCGAGGAGCGTCTTGCCGACGGTATCGATCGTGTCCTCAAACGTGAGGTGCATGTCCTTGTCGGTGTCGTGCCCGAACCGCCGTGCGATGGCAAGGTATCCTGTGGCAACTCTCGAATCGAAGGCAGGCGGTGGCGTGCGAAAGGGAGCCAGCATCTCCCATCCGGGGGTCGCCACTTTTGGCGGATCCTTCCACAGCAGATCCCCAGCAATCTGGTCGCGGAGGAACTGGTCGTAGGGGTGGTCGCGGTTGAACGCGTCGATGACCCAGTTGCGGTATCGCCAGGCGTGCGGAAGCGGGTGATCGCTGTTTTCGCCAGCGGTGTCTGCATACCGCACGAGGTCGAGCCAGTGCCGACCCCAGCGCTCGCCATACTGCGGGCTGGCAAGCAATCGATCAACGACCTTTGCCAACGCCTCGCCTGAGTCATCTTTCACGAATGCGTCGAGTTCATCCGGCGTCGGTGGCAATCCTGTGAGGTCGTACGTGACACGGCGCAGGAGTGTTCGCTTGTCGGCTGGCGGCGAGAGTGACAACCCCTTGTCACTCAATTTTGCGACGAGAAAGCTGTCGATGGGATTGCGGAAAGCGGAATTGGGAATCGTGGGCACAGCGGGCCGTTTCACGGGTTGAAACGACCACCACTTTTTCGCGGCATCGAGCGTCATGCCACCCAGTTGTGCCGCACCGACGCGAGGGTCGGTCGCACCATCCTTCACCCACTCCACAAGAGCCGCGATCTCGTGATCAGCCAGCTTCTCATTCGGGGGCATTCGCAGCTTGGGATCGGGATGGCGAAGGGCCTTGATCAGTAGGCTTTCGTCGGGCTTTCCAGGGACAATCACGGGACCACTCTCGCCACCCGCTTGCCAGCCCGCCTTGGTATCGAGTCGCAATCCGCCACGTTGCTTCTCAGGCCCGTGACACTTCTGACAGCTACGAACCAGCAACGGCCGCACCTTCGCCTCAAAGTGTTCCGTGGGGTCGGCTGCACCGGCGAGGTTGCCCGCTGTGCAATACGCTATCATCAGAAGTAGTCGGGTGGGGGAATACATCGGCGTCTCCGTCGATCTAAAAAATGTGGCTCTCGTCCCCCGAGGAACCGGTCTTTAATACTGCAATAATACGACTAATGTTGTCAGCCTGAACTTTTGCCCGGAGCCGGCGGCGGTGCAGGGCATCGCGGTTGCAGCGATGGGCATCGTGAGTCTTGTGCATCACCGATTGCGGAACCCGGCCGATACCATCACCTTGGCGTGACTCACCTCGAGTATAACATGTCGACTGCGGACGGATGAATCCGGCCTCACTCCTGACGCGGGCAATTCGCTCCGCTCCGATACTTACCCGAGGACTACGTCGACGTCGCCCGCCGATTCACTCCGGAACGGTACTGCAAGCGTGTGTTATTTTTGGGCCAGTTAGCCCACCGCTTCGCTGCCCTCCCGATCCTCGGGGCCGGATGTTCGAAAACACGTTACAGGGTTTACTCACGCTCACCCTGTTCTGCGCCGGCCGGCCAAGTCCATTCGCGAAGCGAGCGATCTCGTGCCCATGGAGAACGACAGATGACACTGCGTTCGAGTAGCGGCGTGGAAGAAATGCGGCTCTCGATCTCGGCCGTGGGCGTCTCCGCTTCCACTGAGCTGGACTGCGGTACGGCGCTGGCCTTATACCGAAAGATGGTCCTAATCCGCCGGTGCGAGGAACTGTTGGCGAAGTCGCACCAGCGCGGGTTGATCCACGGCGCATGCCACACCTACGTCGGCCAGGAGGCCGTTGCGGTCGGTGTCTGCGAGCACCTACGGCGCGACGACGTGGTGTTCAGCACCCACCGCGGCCACGGGCATGCCCTGGCGAAAGGGATGCCGCCCCACGACCTGATTGCCGAACTGTACGGCCGCGAAACCGGGTGCTCTCACGGCCGGGGCGGGAGCATGCACCTGTTTGCCCCTGAGATCGGGATGATGGGCACGAGCGGGATCGTCGGTCCGTGCATCCTCCAGGCGGCCGGCGCGGGCTACAGCTTCAGGATTATGAAGCAGGACAACGTCGCGGTGGCGTTCTTCGGAGACGGGGCGTCCAACAACGGGGCGTTTCACGAGGGGCTGAACCTCGCGTCGATCTGGAAGCTGCCTGTCCTGTTCGTGTGCGAGAACAACGGGTACGCCACCGAGGTGCCGTTCACCGACGCCGCCGGCAACCCGTCGGTGGCGAACCGCGGCGTGTCCTATGGGATGCCCGGCATCGCGGTCGATGGTAACGACGTCTTGAAGGTTCGCGACGTGGCGGGCGAGGCGGTTCGTCGGGCGAGGGCGGGCGAGGGGCCGACGCTTATCGAGTGCCGGACGTACCGCACCCGCCCGCACGCCGAGGGGATGGGCGACTTCACCTACCGGACCCGCGCCGAGGTCGACGAGTGGAAGACGCGCGACCCGATCAACCGCCTACGGCAGTCGATCGTCACCGAGAAGTTGGCGACGAGTGCGCAACTCGATGCCATCGACGAGGAGATTGCCGGCGAGGTGGAGCGGTCGCACCTTCAGGCTGAGAAGGATCCATACCCCGCTGCGGCGACCGCGAGCACCCACGTGTACGCGGTGCCATCCGCGACCCCTGCCGCGCCTCCGCTCTCCGGTACGCGGTCGATCACCTACATGCAAGCGACGCTCGAAGCGCTCACGGTGGAGATGGAGCGGAACCCGGGGATCTTCGTTCTCGGCGAGGGGATCGGGGTCCGCGGAGGGAACTTCAAAACGACTGCGGGGCTGTACGAGAAGCACGGCCCCGAGCGGTTGCGAGACACGCCTATCGCCGAGCGAGGGTTCGTCGGCCTCGCCGGAGGCGCGGCGATGACCGGCACGCGGCCCGTTGCCGACTTCATGTTTGCCGACTTCCTGCTTGATGCGGTCGGGGAGATTGTCAACCAGATCGCGAAGATCCAGTACATGAGCAGCGGCCGGTTGAAGATGCCGATCTTGCTGCGCGGCTGCGTGGGTATCGGGCACTCGGCTGCAACTCACCATTCGGGCAGTTATTACTCGATGTACGCCCAGTTCCCGGGTTTGCGGGTCGTGCTCCCATCGAACCCCTACGACGCCAAGGGACTGCTCCACCACGCCCTGCGGTGCGACGATCCGGTGCTGTTCCTCGAACACCGCGAGTTGCTCGGCACAAAGGGAGCGGTCCCCGAAGGGGATTACGAGATTCCCTTCGGCCAGGCTGCGATCGTTCGCGAGGGGAAGGACGTGACGGTAGTCGCGCTGGCTGTCATGGTTGGCCGCGCCGTGCAAGCCGCCGAGAAGCTCGCCCCGGAAGGAATCTCCGTTGAGGTGATCGACCCGCGGACCGTGGCCCCGCTGGACACCGATACGATTGCCCGCTCCGTGGCGAAGACGGGTCGGTTGTTGATCGTGGACGAGTCATTCGGCCCTTGCGGGATCGGTGCCGAGATCGCGGCCCAACTCGCCGACGTGGCGTTCGACGACCTGGACGCACCCATCCGCCGACTGAACGGGACGCACACGCCGACGCCGTACAGCCCGCCGCTCGAGGCCGCCGTGGTCCTGAGCGTCGACGCGGTTCTTGCGGCGATCCGCAACCTTCTGGCCGAGTAACTGGGAGACGGAAATGGCGATTCCGATCACGATTCCCAGGCTCGGCTGGAGCATGGACGAGGGCACGTTTCTCGGCTGGTTGAAGCAGCACGGGGAACCCATCCAGCCCGGGGACTCACTGTTCACGTTGGAAGGGGAGAAGGCAGCGGAGGATGTCGAGTGCCTCGACGCCGGTACGCTTCACATTCCTCCGGATGGCCCGAAACCGGGGGATCGTGTTGCCGTCGGCAAGCTGATCGGCCACCTCCTTCAACCCGGAGAAGCAACTCCGTCACCGTCAGGAACGTTGGAGCAACCACGACCTTCCCTGGCACCAGCCGCCAGTCCTTCCGTTCGGCGGTTGGCCCGGGAGCGGGGGATCGACCTCGTTCAGATTGCAGGGTCGGGGTCGGGTGGACGGATCGTGTCGGAAGACCTGGGTCGAGCCGCGAAACGCACGCCCCACATCGAGTCACCACAGGAAGCCAGCCCACCGAAGGCGTCGTCGCCACGAGCGAGGCGGGCCGCTGCCGAGCGGGGGATCAACTGGCGTGAAGTGAATGGGACCGGGCGAAACGGCCGTGTCCGCGAACGGGACATTCCCGTGTCACCAGGCGGGGCGACGACTTCGGATGCGGCAACTCCGCTGAGTCCGATCCGACGCACGATCGCGGAGCGGATGGTGGCAAGTTGTCGCGCGAACGCCCCGGTTACGCTGTTCGCCACCGTCGATGCCACGAACCTCGTGAACCTCCGCGGTCAGTTCAAGACGGCCTCGCAGGCCACAGGCGACCCGGTTCCGAGCTACACGGACATGCTGGTGAAACTGACTGCCGGCGCGCTCCTGGCGCACCCGCGTCTGAACTCGTGCTGGATGGATGGCGGAATCGTCGTGTACTCGGGAATCAACGTCGGGATAGCGGTGGATGTCGAAGCCGGGCTGGTGGTGCCCGTGGTGCGAGATGTTCCCGCACTGTCCCTGAAGCAAGTGGTGGCTTGCAGCGCGGACCTGATTGCGCGGGCGAGAACCCGGGCGCTGACCGCGAAAGAAATGCAGGGCGGCACGTTCACGATCACGAGCCTGGGTTCCTTCGGCGTGGACTCGTTCACGCCGATCATCAACGCCGACCAGTGCGCGATCCTCGGCGTGGGACGAATCGCACGTCGCCCTGCCGTTCGCGGAAAGAAGTTGGTCGCCCGGGAGCAAATGACGCTGAGCCTGACGTTCGACCATCGCGTTGTCGATGGCGCTCCGGCGGCCCGGTTCCTGCAAGTAATCGCAGATCGGCTCGAAGCTCCGGGACCGTGGCTGATGTCCTGAGCGAGTATCAAGTCACGGGAGGTTCTATCGTGAAGTGCGATCTCACAGGTCAGGTGTGCCTCGTCACGGGCGCAGCTCGTGGCATCGGGCAAGCCATCGCTGATGCGATGGCCGCGAACGGTGCTCGGGTCGTTTATACGGACGTGGACGAGGCCGGCGTGCAGGAGTCGGCAGCACGTTCACCGGGGGCCATCGGGCTGAAATTGGACGTAACACGGGGCGATGAGGTTGGTGCTGTTGTCGATCGCGTGGTGCAAGAGTCTGGTCGGCTCGATGTGGTCGTGAACAACGCTGGCGTCAACACAATGGCCCATCGCGTCCCGATCGACCAGTTCCCGCGTGCGGAATGGGACCGGATTATTGCCGTCGATCTGACCGGTGTATACGAGGTCAGCCGAGCGGCTGCCGTCGCGATGCGGAAGGTTGGCTCGGGGCGGATCATCAACATCGCCTCGATCGCCGGGTTGGTGCCGCTCCGGCTCCAGTGCGCGTTCGTTGCTGCAAAGGCGGGGGTGGTCAACCTGACCAAGGGAATGGCACTCGAACTCGGGCCGCACGGCATCCTCGTTAATGGCATCGCGCCGGGGTCGATCCTGACCGACGGCACTCGCAAGCTCTTTTACGGCGAGGACGGGTCGTTCCGCGACTCGGTTCAGCGGATGCTGGACCACGTCCCGCTCGGGCGCCCGGGTAACGCTAACGAAATTGCCACGGCAGCGCTGTTCTTGGCCGACCCGGACAACAGCTACATGAACGGCCACATGCTCGTCGTCGACGGCGGGTGGACGGCCGGGTACACCAGAGATTTCTGAGCAACACCTTTTGAGGTTCTCGCGTGCCCAACTCTCCCGTGGCTCCGAGCAACACGACAGACGCCCTCGCTGATTCCGTTCGGCGGAAGGTCGCGTGGCACATCTTGCCGCTCATGTTCGTCCTGTACGTCATCGCGTACCTTGATCGTGCGAATGCCGGGTTCGCCAAACTGCCGATGGAACAAGCGCTTGGCTTCCCGGATTACGTCTTCGGGTGGGGGTTCGGGCTATTCTTTGCCGGCTACCTGTTCCTCGAAGTCCCCGGCGCACTGCTCGTCGAATACTGGAGTGCCCGGAAGTGGTTCGCCCGCATCCTCGTCACCTGGGGTTTCTGCTCGATGGGGATGGCGTTGGTCCAAACGCCCGTCCAGTTCTACCTCGCGCGGTTCTTGCTCGGTCTCGCGGAAGCCGGGTTCTTCCCGGGCCTAATCGTGTACTTCACTCACTGGTTTCCGCAGCGGCAGCGGGGCCGGGCGCTGGGGGCACTGCTGATTGGCGTCCCGTTCAGTCTGGCGCTGGGCGCCCGTGTGTCCGCTTCATTATTGGAACTGGACTGGTTCGGTTTGGCGGGCTGGCAGTGGTTGTTCATCATCGAGGGATGTCCCGCTGTGCTGCTCGGTTTGGCCGTACCGTTCCTCATCGCCGACCGGCCGAAGGACGCGAAATGGCTCACCCCGGAAGAACGCGAGTGGCTCGAACAGACACTTGCGGCCGAACGCCAAGCTAATCTCGTGAGCAACCCGATGACGAGCCGGCAGGTTCTGGGCGTTCGAACGATGTGGCAACTGGCGGCAGGCATCCTGGTCGTGAACCTCGGCGGGTATGCGATGGTGTTCTGGCTTCCGACGGCGGTCGAGGGATTGCTCGCGTCGGCGGGGCGGGACGCAACTCCATCCGCTGTACTCAACTGGATGGGGCCGATCTATCTCTGCGGGCTGGCCGGAGTCGTGATCTCGGGCCGCTCGTCCGACCGAACCGGGGACCGGAAGTGGCACTGCATCGGTGGCCAGGTGTTGACGGGCGTGTTCCTCGCCGCAAGCACGATCCCCGGTCAGCCGTGGCCGGCGATCTTCGCCTGGCTGTGCCTGAGCGGGTTCTTCGCGTACTTCTGGATCGCGCCGTTCTGGGCCTTGCCGACGCAGGCACTTTCGGCGGCTGCAGCGGCAGTCGCGGTCGGCATTATCAACATGTGCGCGAACGTCGCCGGCTTGCTCGGTTCACCCGTGGTTGGCGAGATGAAGTCGGCCGGATTTGGCGATCGGGCCTGTTTATTGTTGCTCGCGGGGTGTTACGTTGCTGGGGGCCTGATCTTGGTCACAGTCAAGGTTCGTCGCGACGAGGGCGTGAAATTGCAAGCGCCGCCTGCTGGTAATCCGGAAGTGGTCGTTACGGGCAACGTGAGTGCCACACTTCGTTCATCGGTCACGGATCAAATCGCATGACTGCGACTTTGAGCAGAGGCGTGGACAGTGTGTCATCGAGGCTTGACTCGGGGCCAACCATGATGGAAACTCTAAATACCGCTCGCACCCTCCCGCCGATTCCCTCCTGCCCTGTCTAACAATGCTCAACATCTCAAGCCAATTTCGCTGCCACCGTGCCCATCCGTCGCGTCGCGAGGTACTCATCGGAGCGACGGGATTCGCCGGCTTCACCCTTGCCGAGATGTTGCGGACCGAAGCAGTCGCTGGCGTCCGTTCGTCGGTCAAGTCGGTCATCAATGTCCACCTCGACGGAGGTCCACCGCAACACGACACAATCGACCCGAAGCCGGACGCACCGGAAGAGGTGCGCGGGGAATTCAAGCCGATCGCCACGAAGGTGGTGGGATTGCAGGTCTCCGAACTGATGCCCCGGGTGGCGGAACTGGCGAACAAGTTCGCGTTCATCCGCTCCCTGGTCGGCTCGGCCGGTGCCCACGATGCGTTCCAGTGCCAATCCGGATTCCCCGCCGCAAACCTTCAGCCAGTTGGCGGTCGCCCGGCAATGGGCTGCGTGGTTACGCGATTGCAGGGCTCGCCCGACGACCCTGTGCCGGCGTTCGTGGACTTGATGCAGGGCCGCCCGCTCGTCCGGAATAGTGCCCGCCCCGGGTTCCTCGGCCCCGCCTGCAGCCCATTCCGCCCCGACATCTCCAAGATGTTCGCCCGGGAACTCGAAGCCGGGATGAAGAATGAACTCGCTGCCCGCGGTGCCAACCACTCTATCCAGTTGACTCTGGCCGATGGGATATCTCTTGATCGCCTTGATGATCGGATGATGCTACTCGCGGGCTTCGACGACACTCGCCGCGAACTCGACTCCAGCGGCACGATGGACGCGATGGATAAGTTCAACCGCCAGGCTATCAACATCCTGACTTCCGGACGGCTCGCAGACGCTCTCGATCTCGACAAGGAACCGTCGAAATCGCACGAACGCTACACACCGCCTGCGGGCGGGGGCGAGAAGTTCGTCACAGCCGAGGACGGAAACTCCGCCAAGAAGCTCCTTCTCGCCCGTCGGCTGGTCGAGGCTGGCGTGCGGTGCGTCAGCGTGTCATTCAGCGATTTCGACACGCACTCCAAGAACTTCCCGCGGATGCGGCAACTGGTCCCAATCGTGGACCACGCCTTGCACGCTCTGATCACCGACCTGGACGAACGCGGACTGCTGAACGATGTGGTTGTGGTTGTGTGGGGTGAGTTCGGGCGGTCTCCGCGAGTCAACTCCAGCGGTGGCCGGGACCACTGGCCCGAGGTCGGGCCGGCGCTACTGGCTGGCGGCGGTATCCGGGGCGGACAGGTCGTGGGGGCAACGGATCGACTCGGCGGTAAGGCTATCTCCAGGCCGGTGACGTATCAGGAAGTCTTCGCCACGCTGTATCAGTGCCTCGGCATCACCGCGGGCCAAACCACGCTTCTCGACCCCACCGGCCGGCCCCAACATCTGCTTGAACGGGCAGAGCCGATTCGCGAATTGTTGTGACGGCTCCAGATGAGTTCCGAACGGGGATTTCTGCTTAAGAAATGGTGGCGGAATGAGGTCTTTCCCTGGGACCGCGGGCATCTTGCCCGCAAGAGTTATGGTGTTCGGTTGCCATGTGATTGTTCCCAATACTGATTGGAACACTTCAGCAGCGGGCAAGATGCCCGCGGTCCCAGGGAACGACATAGCAAGAACACGCCATCGTTTCTTATCGCCACCACTTCTAAGAAATGGTGGCGGAATGAGTGAGATTGTGCCCGGGTGAGGGGAAACACCTTACTCACCACCGGTAACGGTTCCGATCATTACGCCACCGTTTCTTACCCGGTGACGGGGGTCCGTCGCACCTCAGGACTTCCGTCCGATCCTCGGTAGAGCATCCAGTACACAACCGGAACCAGCAGCAGCGTGAACGCAGTTGAGACGAGCAGGCCGAAGATCAACGCCCACGCTAACCCACTAAACACCGGGTCAAGTGTGATCGGCCACGCCCCGAGCATCGCCGCCCCTGCGGTGAGCAAGATCGGCCGGAACCGCACGGCACCGCTCTCGACCAGTGCTTCCTTCAAGGTCGCTCCGCGGTCGCGGACGTGCTGGATGAAGTCGATCAACAGAATCGCATTGCGGTCTGCGATCCCCGCCAGCGCGATCATTCCGATCATCGCGGTTGCTGTGAAGTACACCGGGTTCGCAAATCCGCCGACTGTGGTTCCGGTCACGAGATTCAGCAACCAGAAGCCGGGCATGATCCCGATCACTGTGAGCGGAATCGAGATCATCTGCACGAGCGGGATCAGGTAACTCCCCGTCTGGTAGACCATCAGGATGTAGATCAGCAACATTGCGCCACCGAACGCCAGCCCCAAGTCGCGGAACACATCCAGCGTGATCTTCCATTCACCCTCGCCGGTCCAGACCACTTCCGCGCCGCCGGGCGTGGGATGGTCGCGAAGCTGGAACAGGAGGCCGATGACTGCCTCCGCCGGCGTGCAGCCTGCTGTGTCCGCCGTGATGTACCCGACCCGCCTCATGTTCTTGTGGTAGATCGTCTGCTCCGCGGGCAACTCCTCGAACTTGCCCAACTCACCGACGCGAACGATCTCGCCGCCCGGCGTCTTCACGCCGAGACGGAGGAGGTCTGTGAGTCCCGTGCGGTTGCCGAGAGGAACCTGAATGAGGATCGTGAGCGGGTTCAGTTCTCGCGGGAGGTGGCCGCTGCCGGCACGGAAATCCTTGGGGTCGCCCTCGCCGGGTGCCATGCCGTTGAGTCCGATCCGCAGCGTGTTCGCGATCTGCTCGGTCGTGATCCCCGTGAGCGATGCCTTCTCCTTGTCCACGCGGAAAACGTAGCGCGGGCGATCGGCCTCGAACGTGTCGTCCACATCCACAACGCCCGGTTCCTTCTCGAACAGCGAACGAACGTGGCGAGCATCGGTCTTGAGTTCGCCCTGCGTCTGGAATGGCTTCGCGTACACCTCGGCGACAAGCGTGCTGAGCACGGGCGGGCCGGGTGGCACCTCCACGACCTTGATCCGTGCCTTGTGCGTGCGGGCGAGTTGATCCAGTCCGTTGCGGACTCGCAGCACGATGGCGTGGCTCTGGGTCGAGCGTTCTTCCTTGGGGATCAGGTTCACGCGGAGATCGCCACGGTGCGATTCGCGACGCAGATAGTAGTGCCGGACCATGCCGTTGAAGTCCATTGGCGACGCGGTGCCGGCGAACGTCAGCACCTCGGACACTTCCGGGTTCTTTTTCAGTTCGTGTGCCAGGTCTTGCAGAACCGCGTCGGTCGTCTCGACGGTCGTTCCCTCGGGAAGATCGACGAGAACCTGGAACTCGTTCTTGTTGTCGAACGGCAACATCTTGAGCGGAACCAGTCCCAGCGCCGGGACGATGCACGCACCTACGAGCAACAGGCCGGTGAAGCCGATGAGTGCCCAGGCCGCACGGCGTGATTCGAGAAACGGCGTGAGTACCGCCTTGTAGATGCGGTACGTCCGCGTCTTGTGAGGATCGACTGGCTCGTGCCCGCCCTTGTCGTACACACCCTTCAGCACCTGATAGCTCAACCATGGCGTGACGGTGAACGCGACCACCATCGACATGAACATCGCAACCGGGACGTTCAACGCCATTGGCCGCATGTACGGCCCCATCATTCCCGTGATGAACATCATCGGCAGGAACGACACCATCACGACGAGCGTCGCAACGATGATTGGCGGCCGGACCTCATTCACGGCATCGAACACGGCCTCGCGTGCTGGCTTCTTCCGCAGCCCGAAGTGGCGGAAGATGTTCTCCACGTCCACGATTGGATCATCGACCACGAGGCCGAGCGCCAGGATGAGCGCGAACAGCGTCACTCGGTTGATCGAGTAACCCGCAAGGTAGTTGACCAGCAACGTGAGCGCGAACGTGAGCGGCACCGCGAGTACGACAATGATCGCTTCCCGCCACCCCAGACTGAACATGACCAGCGCCGACACGATGATGATCGCGAGACCGAGTTCGCGGATCAGTTCGCTCACCTTCTCGTCGGCCGTCTCGCCATTGTTCCGGGTGATGCGAGCCTCGATATCGTGCGGGATGACCGTGCCACGGAGTTCGGCGAGCCTCGCCTCGATGGCATGCGACACCGACACTGCGTTGCTCCCCTTCCGCTTGGCAACGCCGACGGTCACGGCCGGGTAGTCGGTTACGCCGTCGGGCCGGTTGGGGGTTCCCGGGCCAAACCCGATGCGGGTATAGGTGCCGGGTTCCTCGGGGCCGTCGAGTACCTTGGCGATCTCGCTCACATACACCGGCTTGCCTGCGAAAACGCCGACGACCAGCGTTTCCAGTTCCTTCGCAGTCTGCACGAATGAACCGCCCTCGACGGTCACCTCGCGGTTGTTCGATCGCAGCGAACCCGCCTGGATGTTCACGTTCGCGCCACGGAGCACGCGGTCAACATCGAGCGGCGTGACCTGTCGAGCGGTCATGCGTTCGGGGTCGAGCATCACGCGAAGTTGCCGACGGCGACCGCCGACGATCTCCGTGCGGGCCGTCTCGGGAACCCCCTGAAGTGCCACCTCCACCTGCTCGGCAACGCGACGCAGTGCGAAGTCGTCCGATGTCTTGCTCCACAGCGTGACGTTCACCAGCGGCACGTCGTCGATCTCGACGGGCTTCACCACCCAGCCCGTGACCCCGGGCGGGACCACGTCCGAGTGCATCATGATCTTGTTGTGGAGCTTCACGAGGCTCGCTTCGCGGTTCTCGCCGACGAAAAACCGCACCGTGACGATTGCCTCGCCGGGCCGCGACATCGAGTAGACGTACTCCACGCCGTCGATCTGCGCGAGGAGGCGTTCGAGCTTCGAAGAGACTTGCTGTTCCACTTCCTCGGCAGTGGCTCCCGGCATGCGGATGAAGATGTCCGCCATCGGGACGACAATCTGCGGTTCCTCTTCTCGCGGCGTGAGGAGGAGTGCTGCCGCCCCGCACGCGAGCATGAGGAGAATCAGCAGGACCGACAGGTTCCCGTGAAGGAACGTCTCGACGATGCGAGCGACAAAGCCGTGATCGGTGCGTGGCGTGGTCATCCGGGGAATCCTCGGAGTGGGGCGGGGCCTGCGAGGAATGCTCAGCGAGTGGGCAGGGCGACGGTTTCACCCTCACTCAGTCCGGACAGGATCTCGACACGATCACCAACCGCGGGGCCGATGCGAACGAACCGGCGAGTCAACGTGTTATCGGGGTTCACCACCTCGACCAGATCAAGCTGGCCGAGTTGACGTACCGCGGCCGACGGCACGAACAACCGCTCCACCGTGCCGACGGGGATGCTCACGCGGCCGAACATGCCCGGCAACAGCGGCTTCACGGACGGCACCTTCGGGAGTGTCACCTTCACGAGCACGGATCGGCTCGCTTGCTGCGCCTGCGGCACTACCTCGCGAACGGAACCCATCGTGTCTCGAAGCCCGGCAGCCTCGATTTGAACCGCGAGTTGCTGCCCTTCGCGAATCTCCGGGGCCAGGCTCTCGGGAACATTGACGTGCAGTTCGAGTTCCGCCGGATCGTAAATCACCATGATTGGCTTGCCCGGTGTTGCGATGTCGCCGGGGTCCGCGAAACGATCCGCGACGATCCCGCGAGAGCCGGCAAGGATCTTCGTGTAGGTCAGTTGCACGTCGAGCCTGTTGACCACTTCCTTCACCCGCTTCACCTGGGCCTCGGCCACCTTCATCGCTCCCTCGTATCGGGCGAACTCCGCCACACCAATGACGCCTTTCTCTCGTTCACTCTGGGCACGAGTGAAGTCCGTCTTGCGAACGAGCAAATCAGCCTCGGTGGCCGTCACGGCGGCAAGTGCCTCCGCCTGTTGTGCGAGAAGTTCGCGATTGTCGAGCAACACCAGTTCCTGCTCTGGCTTCACGGCATCGCCGGGGCGAACCTTTACGTCGAGGATGCGAGCGAGTAACTGGGCCGACACCTCGGTTCGTCGCCGGGGTTGCACGCTTCCTACGGCGGTTGCCGTATCCTCGATCCGCCGACTCTCGACTTTCGCCCTGGGTCGGTCGCCGGCGGATTCGCGCGGCACGGGTACCTCACCGGGTTGCACCTTTTCGCGGAACGCGCCGCCCATCCACGCCAGGAATGCGACGAGGCCGGCGACCGCAAGGATGGCCGTCGCGATGGACCGAACGACCGGCCACACGCGGCGAGGTTCAACCTGGGCTGCGGTTGCTGTCATGGGTCACCGTTCCGTCGGGTCAGTGGTTTCGGCTGGCGGTTTGTCAGTCTTGGGACTGGTTGGAAGCGTCGTCTTCTGCCGCGACCGCGGCTCACACGCCCCACTCATTCAGGTCGAGATTCCCGCCTTTGGGAGAACCCAGATTTGAAGGATGAACCAGACAGCGAGGATTCCCAGTGCAAACAGAATGTCCATGTTTCGTACCCCAGTTGATCCCCCGCTTTCCGCGGAGGGTTGTTGTGATTCCACAGCGTTCTCCATCTGACCGAATAGCGTCGACAATGGCTTGATCCGCCGGACTGGAAAAAAGTTACAACCGACCACCAGTACCCTGTCTGGAAAAGTTCCTGTAACTTTGCGGGGATTTCGCGGATCAAGCGGTTGTCTGGTTCGCAAGTCGCGAGCAGGTTAGGTTCCAACTCTGGAGGTTCTGATGAACCGCTTTGCGTGTGGTGCAGCCGCGATGTGTGCCGTGTCCAGCGTGGCGTGCGCTGCCGAGCACACAACTGATAGCGTGGAGACCGTCAAGAAGGGCGTCGCGGACGGTAAGGCTGTGCTCGTGGATGTGCGTGAAGACGCTGAGTGGAAGGAAGGGCATCTCAAGGACGCGCGACTCCTCCCCCTCTCGGATATCAGAAAGGGCGTGCCGGCCGAAAAGCTGAAGAAGACGTTGCCAGCGGGGAGCATCGTCTATTTGCATTGCGGCTCTGGCATCCGCTGCCTGACCGCGGCCGAGTTGCTGAAGAAGCAGGGCTATGACGTGCGGCCCCTGAAGGATGGCTATGAGGGCTTATTGAAGGCCGGATTCCCCCCACAGAAGTGAGTCTGGGTAAACACCTGGGGTGGTCGGTGCCGCCAGGGTGGGTAGGGTATACTTGCCCTGCAACCCTGGCGTTCAACCTGATGAACTCACCAACTTCTCCACTCGTTGATCCCGACCGCGAGATTGTTCGTCGTGCCCAGGCTGGCGATTTCCCCGCCTTCGAGGCACTCGTCGAACGGTTCCAGACACGGGTCTACGGGTTGGCATTTCGGATGCTCGGAGAACCGCACGACGCGGAGGACGTGACCCAGCAGACGTTCCTCAGTCTGGTCGAGCACCTTCGAGACTTCCGCGAAGAATCCGCCGTTGCTGCCTGGGTGCTACGGATCGCAGCCAACCACGCCTTGAAGCTCCTTCGCAAGCGGCGAGGCTTGCCGACTGTTCCGCTCACCGACACAAGCGGGACTGAGGAAGGCTACGGTGACGTGCCACACCCGGAGTTTATTGCGCCGTGGCAGGATGACCCGGCCGACCTCGCCGAGCGACACGAGATCCGCGAGTTGATCGATCGAGCACTGGCTGACCTCGACGAGAAGTATCGGGCGGTGTTCGTTCTACGGGATGTCGAGGGGTTCTCGATTCAGGAAACGGCCGACCTGCTTGGCATCTCGGAAGCCAACGTGAAAGTGCGGCTCCTTCGGGCACGACTCACCCTCCGCGAGCGACTGACCCGGGTGCTGGGTGACGAGGCTGCCCGCGTATTCCCCGATCATCAACATAGCTGACGACATCCCAACGAGCCGCAGAGCAGTGAGTCGAGACATGGATTCTGAACTGGGAGGGCGGCCATGACTTGCGAAGAGTTGCTGAAGGCACTGAATGACTACGTTGATGACGAGACAATGGTTGCCGTGTGCCAGGAGTTCGCTGAACACCTGGTTGGGTGCAACCCATGCCAGGTGGTGGTGGACAACATCCGCAAGACGATTCGGCTCTACAAGGACGGCGAACCCTACCCTGTGCCGCCCGCCTGTGCCGCACGCATGAGAGATGCCCTCCGCGAGAAGTGGAAGGCTGTCTACCCGCAATCCACGGGCTGATTCGATTGCATCGCCGTCAGTGGGCGGGAACGTATGCGAACCCGCGAGTCTGAAGGTTCACGACAGCCGAAACTGCCGAGGCTGCGACCGACACGTCAACCCGCACCCGTCCCGTATCGTACCCCTTGCGTGCCAGCGACTGCCCGCATACCAGCACATTCACCCCAACCTCCTTCAACTTCTTCAGCAGGTCGGCACTCGAGTGTGGTCGGCCCGTGAGTTCCTTGTACGCAGCATCGTCCAGTGCTGTCGACGTTGCGTCTCCGTGCAGCACCACCACGATTTCCAGATCCGTAGGTTTCAGTCCCGCTGAGCCGGCCAGGTTCAGAAGCGTCGCGGCACGCTCCAGCCCGGGCAACGGCTTGGCCGGATCCTTGCCCGTGGAGGTGATGTCGAAGACGACCTTGCTCCCTTTGGTCGGTAGTTCGGCTGCCGATGGAAACGGCACCACGGCCCCGTATCCGGGGACCACCGGAGTCACCGCCTTCGGATCCTTTGCGGGCGCATTCTTCGCTGGTGGTGCATTTGCCTTCATCGGCTTCGTGAACACGACCATGTAGTTTTCCTTGAGCAGATCCTTCACCTCATCGGTCTTCTCGAACCCGGCGGCGGTGATTTCCTTTTCAACCACTTCCTGTCCAGCCCGGACGTGGTTCAGAACCCAGTCCGAACTCTTGCCAGGGATGCGAACGAAATCGACGATCACGAGCCTTCCACCGGGCTTGATCGCTCGGTGGAGAGACAACAGTGTCCGCTCCGGGAACTCGAAGTGGTGGTAAGTATCGCAAACGAACGCCAGATCGACCGAATCCGCGGGCAGATCAACCGAGTCCGGGTTACACAACACAGGGGTGACATTCCGCAACCCAGCTTCCCGGCTGGTTTTTTGGATGTGTTCGAGGAACCTCGCGGCGATATCGACCGCATACACTTGCCCGCCCGCTCCGATCTCTGTTGCGAACAGCCGGGTAAACAGTCCGGTCCCAGCCCCGACATCGGCCACCACCATCCCAGGCTTCACTTTGCACAGGGCGACGAGTTTGTCTCGCTTCGCGAATACCTCCCGGCTCTCGCCCTCGAACTTCCCCTGGAAATCCTTGACGTCGGGATTCTTGAAAGGGTCGTTGATCCCAGGCTTGACACTCTTTTCCTGGGCAGAGACAGTCCAGGTTGCGAGGGCGAACAGGAGAAAGCTAAACAGTGGTCGGGTCATCGAGCACTCCGTGCGAATGAGTGAGGGCCATCGGTCTTCTATGGATGGACTGTCAGGTTCACTGGCTTCGGGCCGAACCACTGCCGAGGGTGGGCGAGCGTCCCTCCAATCCCGGATCAGTGATCCGGTTGACGACTTCCGTATCACATTCAAGTGTTCCGAGGACATCTGACTCGGTATCCCGAACGCCTCGGCCAGTTCGCGTCCAGTATAACGATGTGAGAGCAACAACTCGATCATCCGTGACTGGCGGTACGGGTGGGCCACACACTTCAGATACTTGATAGCGACCGCCCAACACTGTCACTCGGGTTCCATTGCAGCGTCATTGGCTGCGCTCCCCAGGAGTCGGCATGGGTTGAGATCGATCGGGGATGTTCCGGCGAGACAGACGGGTGTGGGAATTGGGTTGAGGCGCGGACTCGTTTGCCCCGCAGCGAAAGGCCATGCTAAGCCAGAATTCTGGGTGTTTACTGGTTCCCGGGTGGATAAAGTTCAGGGTCGGGAGGGCGAGGCGCCTCGCCCTCCCATTTGGAAACATGGCACTCCGCCATTCTTGTGGAGGTTTGGTATTGGTGGGGCAGGCATTCTTGCCTGCCCAAGCTCTGACCGGCAGGCAAGAATGCCTGCCCCACCAGAAAAGCTGCAATACCTCCCCAAGAATGGCGAAGAGCCGGAAACATTATCCGCGCTGGAACGAGTAACTCGCAATCTGCCAACATCTTCATGATGATCCGGTCTGTTGGCCCCTCGTACAGGAGCCAGGCAGGGGCCGGACACAAAGGTCAATTCGCCTCAATCTGCTGGTTCGGAAGTTTATGCAAGGAACTCGCGGATCGGGCCCTTCTGATCGATTTTCATCTTCTCCAGCGCCAAATCCAGATCGCCGTAGTGAGGGATCGGGTTGCCGTACGCGTTGAGGACCGTCGTGTACAAGTTCCCGAGGGTCTTGTGGCCTTCCTTCCCGTGCTTCGGGAGTCGGACGTACCGGCCGGCGAGGTTGAGCTTGGAATTGCGGCCGGAGAAGACGAGGAACGGCCACTCGACCCCCGTGCTGTGGTGGGTCTCGCCGTTGTCGGGGAAGTAGAGCAGCGTCGTGTTGTCGAACATGTTGCCGTCGCCCTCGGGAACGGCCTTCAGGCGCGTGACGATGGTGTTGATCAGCGACATGTGCTGGGTACGAACTTCCGTGCGAACATCATCGGCCTTGAGATCGCCGAAGCCCTTGTTGTGCCCGACGTCGTGCAAGTTCACGGTTTCCTTTTCGAGCCGGTTCAGACCCGTGTAGGGCGTGCCCAGCTCGTCCGCCGTGAAGGCCACGACGTTCGTCATCCCGGATATCAGGGTGGCGAGCAGGATCTCAACGTGCCCGCGTTGACGATCGACCGTCGTGATGTCATCGGCAAGGTACTTGGCGTCCAGGGCCGGCAGGTGCTTGCGGATCACGTCGGCCATTTTCTCGAGCCGTACGTTGCGAGCCCGAACCTCTTCGACCGAATCCGCGTAGTTTGCGACTTTCGTGCGCTCGACTCCGTTGAGTTTGCCCGCGAGCCCCGACTGGTTCCCGGCAGTGAACTCCAGAACCTTCCGCTCGAGGTTGTACTCGACCTGGTCGGACTGATTGTTCGAGACCACCTTGAACAACTCGCGGAGTGCGATTTTCGGAGAGCCGTAGGCGAGGTTCGGCTGTTGCGGCCCGCGGGCCGAGAACCCCGTTTCAATGCCGTTGACGTTCCCGCGCGCGTTGCCACCCCCGGTTGGGAAGCAGGCCAGCTCGAGGTGGTTGAGCGGCGAGGGGAACATCCGGGCCAGCTCGAAATCGACTGTCGCCCACTTGATCGAAGTGAGCTTCTCGTTCGCCTTGTAGACGCCCAGCGACGACTGCCATGTGTGGTGCCCCGTCTGGCACATCTTCCCCGAGAGGCCCTGCAGGATCGTCATGTTGCTCTTGTGAGCCGCGATCGGTTTCATCCAGTCGGGGAGTTGATGCTTGTTCAGATCCACCGAGAACGCTTCCTTGGCCTTCTCCTTGTCCGCGTCAGCCGGACTGAGCGACGGCGGAACGAGGACACTCGGGTAAAGCCCGTTCCCCTTGTGCATGAAGATGAACCGCATCGGCGGCTTGCCCGGCGAGGGGGCACCAAGTGCGTTCTGGAGCCAGGGGGCTAACACCATCCCGCTTGCGGAAGCCGAGGCACCGAGGAAACCGCGTCGATCAAACATGGGCAGGACTCCGGAAATATTGGTGGTCGTGATCCAGTGTTACTTGCGGAACATGAACGAATCTGAAGTCAGCAGCGAAACAACCACGGCCTTGAAGCTACCGCCACTCTGCACGTACGCGTTGTCGGCGTCGATCAAGGTCTGCGAGTCGCTGAGCATTTCGTTGCGGCCGAGGAAGTAGCGAAACGCATGTCGGATGATGGACTGGCGGACGCGCTTCGATTTCGCCAGGCGGTCGATCAACTCAAGAGCATCCTTGACCTCGCCGTCGAGGGCCGGGTCGCCGGTGCCGTCCAGTCGGCCTGCGGCAACAACGGGCGCCGTCTTGTACGTGTCCGCGCCGTACTTGGACTTCGCCTTGGCAACAATGTTGGACGGGTGCTCCAGGCTCTCCATCGTTCGGTACCGTCCGAAGTCGTCATAGATCTCGAAGGCCAGGCCGAGCGGGTTCATCTGCTGGTGGCATTTCCAGCACTCTTGTTTGCTGGTCGCCACCGCCAGGCGATCGCGAAGCGTCTTGTGCGGGTCCTCGGGGATCACCGCGTCCACGGTGATTGGAACATCGGGCACCGTGCCGGCGAGTAGCTTCTCTCGAACCCACTTTCCACGCCGCACGGGGTCTGTTGCGGAGTTCTCGGAGTGCGCGATGAGCCAGGCGGGGTGGGTCAGAATCCCCTTCCGGTTCTCCACCGCGAAGGGCTGCCGGGCGGGGTATTGCCACTTCGGAGGAGAGAGATTGTAACTATTCGCATGCGGCGTCAGGTGCCCAATGTCGAACGGGTAGGCCCACACGGGATGTGGGTTCATCCCCAATTTCCGAAAGTGCTCAGTGTGCTTCATGGCAACAGCAAGATCCCTCGCGTCCGAGTTGTAATTGAGACGCTTCCGAATAAAGCTGATGTCCTCATCGGACATCTTCGGTGGGGTCTTGGTCTTGGGGTCAATTCGCCAGTTGGTGTCTTTGAATCGGTCGTACAACTCATTCAAGCCGGCGATCTTCGCTTCGGCACCGTCTCGCGGCGCCACGTAGAACTCGTTGCTGGTCAGCAGGGACTCGAAAACGCTCTTGTCCTTGGTCAGGCAATGTTCCACGAACAGATCGGCTTCACGGATCAACTGCCCCGGTGTGCCGTAAGTCCCACGGCCCGGGCTTTGGTAGTAGCCGTCACTCCGCTCAACATCCTTGAACACGCGGGTTGCCAACGGGTATCCAAAGAAATCGCGGAAGAAGCGGTGAATCTTGGGCTGCGAGCTGATGTTGTTCTTGGGGTAGCTCGGATAAATTTCGTGAAGGGTGCCGTCAATCCCACCGCTCAGCAGCGTGTCGCTGAACACCAGACGTCGCACCTCTCGCTCGTAGTCTTGTTTCGTATTCAGCCGGCCGTCCCGAGCGGCCTGCATGAGCGGCTCATCCGGCGCCCGGTCGCTCAACGCATAAGCGATCGCGTAGCTGGCTTCCGCCGGGGAGAGCTTCTTGCGGCCGAATGGATCCGGTGTCCCTGTACCGACTTCGACCCGGTACACGAACTCCGATTCCAGCAGCACGGCGATCAGCATCCGACGTAGCCCCTCGACGTTCCCGCCAAGTTCAATCGCGGATCGCATCAGGCCCTGGTAGCCTTGGAGTTCGGTCGCAGTCGCCTTGCGATGCAAGGCACGCTCGAAGTGGAACTGGATTGCGGCCGTTAGCTCGGCATCGGTGGGCGGCGTCGTCTTCGCGACAATCGTCTCGAATGGCTCCAGTAACTTCACCGGCTTTTTCTTGTCGCCGTTATCGCTCTTGGGATACCACCGGTCCTTGGGGTTGGGAAACACCTTGTCGGGGGCTTCGCCCGATTTGATCCGAAGACTTCCGATGATCTTGTTTGCGACCCAGGTGGCGTTCGTCTGCATTGCAACGAAGTGGCTACCATCGAGGGATGCTACGTCATAGTCTCGCACACCGGAACGCTCTGGCAGCGTGAACGGATTAGTGATCCCAGTCAGGTTTGTTGCACGGTCCTTACCCTTGAGATCGAACGTGTCGAGTATGCGGTTGTGATAGATCTGGGGGCTGACTAGCCATCGCCGTGCTGGAGTGTACGGCTTGTCCTTGATGTCGCCGCGGAAGAGCAGGTCGTGATCGACGAAGTTGCCGCCACTGGGCGTGGTGACTTTCTCATCGAACTTGGATGCATTGTGCTGGCGCAGTTCCGCGAGCACCCATTTGTTCAAGATCGCAACTTCATTCGCACTCGGCTGCTCGGACTTCGCCGGCGGCATCAGCTTGAAAAAGGTTTGCTCGTGGACCTTATTCAGCACATCAAGGCGTTCAGTGATTTTGAGTTTGTCGAGTTGCGTCAGGCTGACATTCCCCTTGCCGTTCTCATCGTGACAGCTTGCGCAATAGGTGGAGAGGATTGTTGCGACGTCCTTCGGCATCGAAAATTGCTTGGCGGGGTCGGCCGCAGTCGCTGTCGAAGCTGCCGTTGTCATCAGAAGCAGTATTGCGAAGCTTGTACGGCTCGGTCTTGGGATGTCGTGTTGTAGCATGGCTTGGGTGACTCGTCTGGTGTACGCGAACGCAAGTCGGGAGTTCGGGGCGCTCCGAGTCGTCTGGAGTTGAAAAGGGTTTGATCGTAATGCAGTAGGGTGTGATTGTCCCAACTCAAAAGATACCCGCAAGGATGCCGGTTTTCAGGAAATTCGCTCATGAATCTCGGAAAGATCGGATGCCTATCCGTGTTCGTGCTCCTACCCACTCTCCTGTCTGGGAAAAGGGGCTGCGTGGTCGGCTTGTGATCCTCGAGACCCCGGTGGCGATGGCCGGACACGTCGCACTCTCCAAATCCTTGTCGAGTGCGTCGGCGGCTTCACCCAGATTTACTTGGGCACGGTGATCGGCTTGTCGAGCGGGTACTTCCACTCCCACTCAACCTGCTCAGCCTTCGCGTCCTTCTTGCCGTGGAACGCCAGCCGCAGTCGCTTCTCTGTCACCTCGACCACGAAAAATCCCTTCTCCGTCTGCCCGGTGTTCACGCAGTCCAGCACCTTGTCCTCACCCTCGGGCTTGTACTTCCGCAGGCCGGTGCCCGTGTGGCCATAGAAATAGGCGATCACGTTGTACGGCTTCACGGCCTTGTAGAACTCGGCCCAGTCCTCGGGGTGCCACCAGTCGGTGTCCACGCCGCAGTGCGATGCGATGATCACCGCCCGCCCGCTGTCGCCGACGTTGGCCTTGAGGTCGTCCTTCACGAACGCGAGCGCGCCCTGTGGGTCGTGCCACGGCAGTGAGTAGCGGATCTTGGCGTGCTGCTTGTCGGCGGGGTACAGGTTGGCCTGCACGAAGTGGACCTTGTCCCAGTCCCACGAGTAATGGAGCCCGTTCTCCGAGACGTTACTGATGCGCCCGGACTTTTTGCGGAGGGCCGTCCGCTCCTTGAGCTTGGCCTGCACGCTGAACCCGAACTTCTCCTTGCCGATCGGGGGGCCATCATGGTTGCCCCAGCCCTCGAACACCGGGTACTTGAGGAGCCCGTCGGTGCCGTCGAGGCCGAACTGCTTCTCGAAGTGCCGCCACTGCACGGGGGTCTCGTCGCGGCGGTCGCCGTCGTCGATCAGGTCGCCGAGCGCCAGCACGCCTCGTGGGGTGCCGACCTTGCCACCGCCGAGCTTCTCGGGCCACGGCGTCCCCGGGATCGCGTTCATCCGCTCAATGGTGACCTTGTTCCGGTCGATCCGCTCCAGGTTCTTCGACGAGACGTAGTGCGAGTCCGAGGTCACAATGAACGTGACGCCCGCCTCCTCGGTGGGGGCCGCCGTGGCTCCCACTACGCCGAGGAGCGCGACGCCGAAGAGCGTCGTAAACAGTGCGAGAATGAGCCGCTTCATGACTGTCTCCAGGTGGGGTTATTTCTTCGCCGCGGGAATGGGTGCGGTCCACGTCTGCGGGGTCCACTCGCCCGTCTCCCAGGCGTCCTCGGTGTGGTACTCGCGGACGGTCGTGCCGTCGGCCCGCACCTCGAAGTAGAAGAACGCCTGCTGCTGGCCCGAGAAGTGGCTGCTGTTGTCCACGTTGAACGTCGGGATCCCTTCCTTCGCGGCCTTGTTCGAGCCGTCCCAGCGATAGACGTTGCGGGCGTGCGTGTGGCCGTACAGGATCGCCGCGACGTTGTATCCCTTCAGGGCGTCATGAAACCCTCTCACGTCGGCCGGGTCCCACTCCATCCCTTCCGCCTTCTTGTCCTCGACGGGGAGCGGTTGGGCGTACCGGAGCATGTCGACGTGGTGCGTGATGACCACTGGCTTGCCCGACGTGCCGACCTTCTCCTTGAGGTCGCCCACCAGGAAGTCGAGGCTGCCGAGCGGGGCATAACGGCGCTTACGGGTCACGTCGGCGGCCTGCCCGACAACGATGCCGAGGTTGACGAAGTGGACGGGCCCCCAGTCCCACGAGTAGTGGACGCCGTTCTTTGAGACGTTGTTGACACCGGGGCGGGTCTTGTTCCGTTCGGTGATCTTCTTCACGGCCAGGCCGTCGCCGCGGGGGCTGTCGTGGTTACCGTGGACCTCGTAGACCGGCACTTTCAGCTTGCCGTCCTTGCCCGTGAGGCCATAGCCATCGGTGAACGCGGCCCACTCGGTCTCCTGCATCTTCACGTTGGCCTTGTCGCCAGTGTCGATGCAGTCGCCCGCGTGAATGACGCCGCGCGGAGCCAGGACCGTGCCGCCGCCCGCGGCCTTCGGGATCTCCGTGCCCGGGAGTTTGTTCAACACGTCGATGAGCCCCGACGTGACGGTCGCGGACCGCCCGTCGAGCTTCGCCGTGTCCTCTTTGTTCGCGAGGAAGTGCGTGTCGCCCACGAGGAAGAACGCGACCGCATCGCCAGCCGACTTCGGGGTGTCGGCCCGTAAGAGGGCGGGAAGGGAGACGGCCGCCGCAGCGGACGCGGCGAACTGCCGACGGGTGAGGTTGTGGGGCATCGGGGACTCCTGGGGAGGAAGCGCATGCCACCCCGTTGTGGGGGGGACGCAGAGAGGACGGTTGGGGTCACTGGGCCGGCGGGACAACCCACACAGTGGCCGAGAACTCGCGGAATCGGACGGCCTTGTGATCCTTGCCGCGGGGGTCGCAGGCGAAGACGCCAGCGGTGAGGTCGGCCCAGCCGTCGAGGAACTCCGGGTGGCGGATCGCCAGCGTGCTCGTCGCACCGGAGGTGCGATTTTCGACGGCCATCGAGAACTTCCCCCCGGTGCGGGCCAGCCGGATGCGAAGGTCGTCGCCTGGTGCCCCGAGGCCCACGAAGTAAGCATCTTTGTCGCGGCCGTCGCGAGTGTTGACCACAAACTGTCGGAATGAATCCGGCGCTCGTTGGCTGACGAGTCCGCCGCGGACGGTCCACTCCGCGGATGTCCCGGCGTACACACCGAACTGGCCCACGAACGCCATCGCGGGGACATCGGCGACAGCAACCGAGACCTCGAAATCCTCGGCCCCCGTGAACCCCAGGTCCGCGAGGCGAACGCCCGGAAACTCGGCCTGATCGAGCCGGAACCGCGTGTTCAGATCGCTCCCTGTCGCGGTAACGTCCAGGCCCCCGCCAGGAGCGAGGATCAGGTTTGGGTCCTTCCCTGGGTGGCCAGAGCCGGTCCCGGAGAGGCGGTGGGTGAACCCAGTTCCCGTGCCCGCAATATCGGCGAGCGTTCCTGGTCGTGGTTCCCGGAAGTCGAGAATCAGGGTGCGGGCAACCGGCGCGGGGGGCACCCGCGTGCCCGCCTGGACGGCGATGAGGCCCACCACCCCACCCCCAACGGACATTCCGACCAGGAGTGACGCAGCGACAAGCCACCGCGCCGACCGGGGCAACCGCACAGCGGCCGGGGTGCGTGACAGCGGACGCTCGACGGACGGTTCGGGGATGGACGCCACGGCCCGCTCGGCCGCGACCCGTGCAGCGACCTCCATCGCCAGGTCGGTGTGGGTCAGAGCGTACCGGGCGAAGTAGCGACGGGCCGCCTCGTCCGAGACGAGCAGCGCCTCCAACTCCCGCAACTCGGGCTCACCAATCGTTCCGTCGAGGTAGGAATCGACAAGGTCACGAAGTCGATCGCTGATGTGTTCACCCCTCATGCTTAACTCCCCGGACGGCGGGGGGCCGTCGCCCGCTCGATACACTCGAACAGCACCCGGCGAATGCGCCGCAGCGAGTTGTGGACGCTCGACGGCGACCGCCCCAGCCGCGCCGCCACGTGCGCAACGTCCGTCTCGCGGTGGTAGCACTCCGTCAGCAGTTCGCGATCAGGTTCAGGCAGCTTGTCCACGCACCCGGGGAGGGCGTCGCGGCGGTCCCCGACATCCTCTTCAGGCAACCCCGCGAACGCCTCAATAAGCAGTTCCGTCAGCTCATCCGAGAACCGAAGGCGGTCGCGGGCGCGGTTGCGGAGCCACGTCGCTGCCTCCAACCGGGCGACACCGAGTGACCAGTTCAGGAAACTGCGGGCCGGGTCGTAGGTGTCGAACCGGCGCCAGAGGGCCAGTGCAGTCTGCTGGAACACGTCGTCGGCGTCGGACAGATTCCGCACCAGGGTGTGGACGTAGGCGAACAGCCGACTCCGATGTCGGTGCAGGTAGTCCGCGAAGATCTCTCGGCGGTCGGGTTGATTCAGTCCGTGCATCGGGATTCTCTCCCGGTGGTGGCGCGGTTCCAGACCTATCCGCACAGCTCCACCCCGGATTCATCCGAAATCTGGCAAATTGTCGCGAATCACCGACTCGCGGTTGCTGGGGTGAGCGTGTGGGCAGCCGACGGAGGTACCAACACGGATCTCGGTGATTGTGGGATATGGTCGGTCGGCAGTTGGCCCTGGCGACACAGGATGACGAGTAGCCGTGTCACGATCCGTTCACTCTTCAGCGTACAAACTGAGTCTGGGTCGCGAAACTCAACGCCGACCATCTCACTTCTTGGGAATGTCGTTCAGTGGTAGAGGTTTCGGCATCGGGATAACGACCGTACCTTTTGGTGGAGCGAAAAGCGGCCCCGGCCACGAATCTTCCAGGAGCAACCCCGACAATTCCGCTGCCGCCCGCCATGCGTCGCCCAGCGACTTGTTAAGTTCCAGTTTTGCCTCAGCGACGGCACGCTGAGCCTGGATCACCCGCAGATATTCAAATTGCCCGCCCTTGAACGCCTTCATCGAGAGTTCATAGGTTTCGGTTGCGCGGGGTAGGATTTCAACACGGTACAGTTCCGCGCGTTGCTTTGCGGCGGCGTAGGTCTGGAATGCCACCGCCACCCGGCCCACGAGTTCGTTCTCGACTCGACCGACCGACTGAATCGCCATCCCGAGTTCGGCCTTGGCGGCATGAATGTTCCCTTGATTCCGGTTCCAGACCGGAATCGGCATGCTCAACCCGGCAGCACCGTCGTGTGACTTGTTCTCGAACTGGCGGATGTAGCCACCGGACAGTGTGACGTTGGGGATCGGTTCTGCCTGCGCCCGGCGGACGACCGCTTGGGCACGGTCCACCCCGACCTTTGCCGTTCGGATGTCGGGGTGCGACGCTAGCACCGCTACTCGGGTCTGCTCCAGATCGTAGCTGGGCAACCCATCGAACGTGCCGACGACCGCAGGCACGTTCAATCCGTTTTCTCCCGTGACCGCCGCCAGCCGGCGATATGCAGCGGGTAGCTCCTTCTCCACTGCCTGGAGTTCGGCCCGGAACTGTTGTTGCTGAACTTCCAATTGAACCATGTCGAGACGGGCGATTTGCTTGGCTTCCAGCAAAGTCTTGCCGTTCGCGACGGCCTCGTCAGAGAGTTTCAGCAATTCACCGAGTACCTCATACCGTTGTTGGAGGGCGTACGCCTCGTAGAACGCCGCCCGGACGGCTGCGATCACTGCATATCGCTCGCTGATGAGTTCCAATGTCGCCTGATCGACTTCCCTTGCGACCACGGCTTGCGAGAGGGATAGTTTCCTTCCGGTAACGATCGTTTGGCTGAGCTTCGGGGCGGTGATGATGCCACCCGGTCCGGTTCGGTCGCCGATTTCGTCCCAGTTCACCGCGAGGTCGGGGTTCGGGTATAAGCCTGCTTGCAAGTACCGCCCCTGTGCCGCATCAATGGCGATGGTCGCTCGCGCGAGTCGAGGGTTCCGCGTGACGGCTAACTGGACGAAATCGTCCACCCCGGCGGGTGGCGACTGTTCCAGTCCGGCAGTCACCGGCAAGTTCTGGCCCCCAGCGGGGACGACTGATCCTTGAAATCGAGACGGCAGACCCGCAGGCGTTTGCATCACCTGTGGTCCTCCGACTGTTTCGCGACTTGGCACCAACCGATCGGACCCGGGTGGCGGGAAACGCTCGTCGAGAAATGACTTCGTGGGGGTGCATCCAAAGCTTCCGAAAACGCTCCCGGCCGCGCACCCTACGAGCAGATGCCGCATGTGGCTCTTGATTCCGCGCATGGTCTTGACCTCCGTATGTGAGAATGTGCTGCCATAACGCTGGCCGATGAAGGCTAGACGCGGAAGGCATGGGCGAACCGAAGTGCGCGGAGGTGCGGTAACGAAAGAAGACAGATCTGGGACTGCACGGTCGTGGCCAAGTGATCAATGCGTGAGCCTCGGAACGGATCGCTCGGCGCGGCCTCGACGCGGTCTGCCTCGATTTTGACATGAAGTTCGCCAAGAACTCCTGTCGCGCCGAGTTCGACCTTCGGACTATGCTCACACGGTTGCTTCAGCGGATCAGGCAATCGGTCGGTTTGTGTTGCACACCCCGAGATCGTCTCAGTACTGGCATCCGAGTGGTGGGCGAGGCAACACGGGCAGGAGGGCCGTGGAGGTAGCGGAAGGCGTGTGTCCTGTTTTGAAGCGGGCCACAGGAGTGTGGCGAGGTGGCACGGGCACGGTGCCGGTCCGCATGTGGCGACCAGCACGGCTGCGACGGCGATGGTGACAAACTGCCTCATGTGGAACCCGGACGCACTTGAGCCAATCCACGACTTCCATGCAGTATCGGTTAGTTCTTGCCGTTGCCTTGAGAAAAGTTAGCACAACCGGACCGACTTTGCGGACTGCCGCTGACACTCTTGATGCGGTTACTGGTTCCAGCGTGGCCAATGCACCCACTGCGAGGGCGAGGCGGGCGAGGCGGGCGAGGTCCTACCGATTACACTTCCGTTGCCTCCTGGTTGGAGCCTGCGTGTTCAAACCAGCGATAAACGGCCGGAATCACAAACAGAGTAAGCAAGGTCGAGGTGACCAAACCACCGATGACCACCGTAGCCAGTGGTCGCTGCACTTCTGCTCCGGAACCCGCTGATACCGCCATGGGAATGAACCCCAGCGTCGCAACGAGGGCGGTCATGAGAACGGGTCGCACCCGGATCATCGCACCCTCGAACGCCGCCTCCCTCGGTTCTCGCCCGGCCTTCCGCAGTTCGACGATGTACGTGACCAGGACAACACCGTTAAGAACAGCGACGCCGAACAGCGCAATGAACCCGACCCCAG
>Ga0209181_10000883_pt1 | contig 53961 bp, 44 predicted proteins | sample MAT05_FD_187208 | JGI IMG/M metagenome (GOLD analysis project Ga0209181, IMG submission 187208) | Freshwater microbial communities from Lake Fryxell liftoff mats and glacier meltwater in Antarctica - MAT-05 (SPAdes) (version 2) | ecosystem: Environmental > Aquatic > Freshwater > Ice > Liftoff... | reverse complement strand
CGAGAAAGTGGACGCGCCCGGATACTATCGAAAACGCCACGATGACTTGACGCCGAGACGCAGTCGTTAAACTCTGACGCTTCCGCATCGCCTCGTACCAACGGAGACAGAGAACATGACGCTCGTAAAAATCCTGGCCTGCGTGAGTCTAGTGTGGCTCGCGAGCAGCGCCAGTTTCGTCACGGCGCAATCGGTGACTGCCCCCGTTGGCGAAGTCAAAGGTAGTGGCTGGGAGCACACGCCCGCAACGCTCGCCGCGGCAGTGCAACAGGCGGATTTGGTGATTCCGGCGACGGCAACAGGTGGCGCAAGTTTCGTCGGGAAATTCCGGGATGCGCCCGTTATCAAAACTGTGAAAGTACCGGTCGCGCTGTTCCTTCACGGGTCGTCTGGACTCGGGTTCAAGGCCATCGGCGAATGGCAGCACTGGCTTGCCACGCAGGGCGTTGCCAGTGCCGCGCCAGATTCATTTGCGCCGCCGGATCACGTCACCTCCAAGTCACCCATCAGCAAAGCCGAGTACGAGCGAATCCGCGCTTTGCGCGCCTCCGAAATCGCGCCGATGCTGGCGGCCTTGAAAGCGCTGCCGTGGGTCGATGGCGCTCGCATCGTGCTCGCCGGAACTAGCGAAGGCAGCGTGCCAGTGGCGCGCTATCGCGGCACCGAGTTCGCTGCGCGCATGGTGTTCGCGTGGAGCTGCGAATCAAACTATTTCGTCGTTGAACCGCGAAACGCGTTCGAGGGTGACAAACCAGTGCTCAATGTCATCAGCGCGACTGATCCGTTTTTCTCGCCGTCGAACACGTGGCTTGGTAGCACCTCCGCCAAAGGACATTGCGCAGACGCGCTGAAGGACATCAAACGCGCGAGCATCGCCCTCATTCCCGGTGCGCCACACACGCTGCTTAACCTGCCAGCGGTGCGCGACATCACGTCCGGCTTTTTGAAGTCGGCGCTATCGCCTTAGCCCCCAATACCGGTCACTTAACGGTAGGCGCGACCCCGGTCGCGCTTGTCCACCGTGGAGCGCGTCCGGGGTCGCGCCTACAAAGTCGACAAATTGGCGCTTAAGTGACCGGCATTGCCTTGGCCTCCATACTGTTCACTTAACGCCGTTCGCGCTGAGCCCGTCGAAGCGCTGGTGGAGTACCACGAGGCCTTCGACGAGCTCAGTCCGAACGGGAAGATTGGACGGACACGCTGAACTAAACCGTACTGGCCTTAGCTCAATGAAAAATTCACGCGGAAAACGACACGGGGAGCGGCTCTCGCCGAGAACCTTGATGGAGGAAGACACGAGCTTTCTTGCGCGTTTTCTGGATATTGAAGGCAACTGCGTTGGGTTGCATTAGATCAATCGGCGCGCTGCGTCATGATCTTCAGCTTTTCGCTGAAACGACCGCCACATTGGGGCTAATGCCGGATTTTGGCTAAAGTTGACTATGATTGTTTTTCGCTTTTAGCCCCGATATAGTCAGGCTTTCACGAAAAAGCTGCTTCGCAAATTGCCTAGTCGAACACCGGCGATTCAACGCCCAGCACCGAGTGCAGTTTGGTGCTCGTCGTCGTGTATTGCAGCGTGACCTTTTTGTCCGGAAAGATGTATTTCGCGGCGCCGAAGGCGGCGAGCGCAGCTTCGTGGAAGCCGGAAAGGATAAGTTTTTTCTTGCCGGGATACGTGTTGATGTCACCTACGGCGAAGATACCGGGAATGCTGGTTTCGAACTTCTCGGTATCGACCTTCACCTGACGACGCTCGATCTCCAGACCCCACTCGGCAATCGGTCCCAGACGTGGCGACAAGCCAAAGAACGCGAGCAAATTGTCAAGCGGCAGACGACGCGTGACGGCGTCCAGACTCGTGACTTTCACTTCTTTCAACACGCCTTCTTCCGCTTCAAATCCTGTGACTTGACCGATGATGTGCATCATCTCGTTTGCTTCACACAGCGCCTTCATTTTGGCGACGCTGGCAGGCGCGGCGCGAAACTCGTCGCGACGGTGAATCAAAGTGACCGATTCGGCCACCGGTTGCAGCGCCAACGCCCAGTCGAGCGCGGAATCGCCGCCGCCGAGGACCACCACATTTTTGCCAGCGTATTTCTGCGGGTCGCGAACGCGATACGCGAGCTGACCGTTGTCTTCGAACTGGGTGATGCCTTCAACCTTGGGCTTTCGCGGCTGGAACGAACCGACGCCACCCGCGATGAACACCGTTTTCGTGATGAAGCGTGTACCAATGGAGGTTTCAATGTCAAAACGACCATCTTCGCGTTTCGCCAGATGCGCCACTTCCTGAGCCAGATGAAACGTTGGCTTGAACGGCTCGCACTGTTTGAGCAGTGCTGTCGTCAGTTCCTGCCCAGTGCACACCGGAATCGCGGGAATGTCGTAAATCGGTTTGTCGGGATACAGCTCAATCGGCTGCCCGCCCGCCTGAACTAGCGAATCGATCACATGCGCCTTGATTTCCAGCAGGCCCAGTTCAAACACCTGAAACAGGCCAACCGGGCCCGCACCAATGATGACGGCGTCGGCTTCGATAGGGCCGCCAGCGCTGGCGACGGCTTCAGGAATAGCAGGATTTACGATCATGTCCACAACAGATTTTTACAAGTTTTTGAATTCTCTCAATTTTATGTTGCGATGCACACGCTGAGCCTTCTCTGTTGGCTTTTTCTTATTCCAAATCAAGCTAATCTGACGCGGCTCACTGGACAGCCGACTGAAAATGAGTGGAGCGTAGCTTTTCATTCACGGCTGTCTTGCAATGATATTTATTACCAGCTTTTTGCGAATCGCTTATTTAATATGGACTCGAATACGATTAAGGCGTGTGCTGCTTTATGACTGAAAGCGCTAATCCCATGTGAAATATGGGTTTCACGGTAAAGTCGATATTCCGTAAGCTGCCGCAGACGCTGAAAATTTGCGAAGATTCCCTCAAACGCGTCCCATCGTGAGCAACAATCCGGCGACACCGCGTCTTAGTATTCAGATCAAATGTCGGAGGGTCGGTTGCCATGCGTGAACAGTGGACTCGCGCGTTCAAAGAGTTCGAGCGTCTAGCCAATCTGCCACCTGCTGAGGCGCAGATGCAGCTCAATGCAATCCGCGCGATCAACCCTGACCTCGCCGTACTGATCGATCAGTTGCACAACGGGCAGAACGTCAGTTTGCATGCGATTCCCTGGAGCGATGCGGTTGAACCGGACGTCGGCGAAAAGGGCGTGCGCATTGGCGCGTACAAGTTGATCCGCGAAATTGGTCGTGGAGGCATGGGCACGGTCTGGCTGGGTGAGCGCGCTGATGGTCTCTACGTTGGCAATGTCGCGATCAAGTTGTTAAATGCGCCAACATTGCGCGACTTGGGCGCTCGCGAGCGTTTCACGCGTGAAGGCGAAATTCTCGCCAAATTAACGCATCCGAATATCACACGCCTGCTCGACGCCGGGACATCAGCGGATGGACTACGCTATCTGGTGCTGGAGCACGTCGATGGCGATTCACTGCTGGCATACTGCAAAGCGCAAGCCGTTGGGTTTCATGAGCGCATTGCGCTCTTTATGCAGACTTTGGAAGCCGTGATGCATGCGCATGCACAGCTCATTTTGCATCGCGACATTAAGCCCAACAATATTCTCGTCACGCACGACGGACAAGTGAAATTGCTCGATTTTGGGCTTGGCAAATTGCTCTCCGATTCGCTGGAGTCGATTCCCGACAACGTAACACGATTGGCCGGTATCGGCTACACGCTGCGTTACGCACCGCCGGAGCAAATTCGCGGCGGGACAATGACCACCGCGAGCGATGTTTACTCACTCGGCGTCACGCTCTATGAATTGCTCACTGATGTCGATTTTGATCCCTCGAAGGCTTCCTCACGACCGTCAGAGTGCCTGGCAGAAGGCAGCGGGGGTAAGGATTGGTCGAAGCTGGTGCGCGGCGATATCGACAGCATCATCGCCAAAGCAGTCAGCGAATCACCCGCAGAACGCTACCCGAACGCGATGGCACTTCGCGACGATCTACAACGTTTTTTGCGCTCAGAGCCCGTGACTGCACAACCCGATTCGCCGTACTATCGCACGCAGAAATTCTTGCGTCGCAATACCTTCGCGGTCGGCTCGGCCGCACTGGCAACGCTCCTGGTTTTAATGTCGCTGGCGGTGTCGATGTGGCAATGGAGTGAAGCGCGCAAAGAGCGCGATGAAGCACGCTATCAGGAGCTGGCGGCGAACACCAGTGCCGACATTATCACCGCTATTTACGATGAAATCGGCGCGAGTGAATCGAGGGAATCTAACCTCGCTCGCATTGATCGTGCGTACGAAATTATTCGTAAGCCGAAGCGCATGGATCCGCCGATTCGCGCGAGTTTACTGGTTGATCTCGCGCTACGTTACGGAATTTTAGGTGAAAAATCGCGGGCGAATGCGTTGCGTGAAGAAGCCATTGCAGAGGTTGCACCGCTCATTGATACAGATCGTCATGCGTTCGAGGTTGCGACCGTAGCGCGCTGCCAAATCGCAGAGGAAGTGAGCCACACGGACCCTAAGCGTGGTGAGACATTGATGGTCGCAGCTTTGTCGCCGCTCGAAGCACGACGCGAACTCTCAGCCGACGCAAGGGTGGCGTGCTGGCATGCGGGCGCATCTCTGTTTCGGCGAATCGGTGACGACAAGCTCGCGCGAACCTACAACGAACGCGCATGGAAAGTGATCGAGGCGTCTGCCGAAGGCCGCGTGCACTACACACTGCGATTGGTAGGCCTCGAACGCCAGGCCCAAGAATTTGGCCGTGTCGGAAATTTCACTCAAGCGGTCGCGCTTTTCACGCGCGCGCTCGACGAGCTCAAAGCACGCGGCGCGGAGCACAGTCTTAGTGCGTTCGTCTATGCGCAAGCGCGCGCTCGATTCGCACTAGCAGGCGGGGATCTGAAACTCGTTGACAAGTTCGCGAGTCGCGAGGTGCCGGTCTATCTATCGCTGCGGCCAGACAAACGACTGCTGCCCGGCACGGCTGGATTGCTCTCACGCAGGGCGTTGATCTCGGCCGATTTTGCCAGCGCTGCCGTGGCGGCCCAGACTGGGCTGGAGGCCGCCAGGAGCGGCAGCTCGCTCGTTTCGCAGATCGCTGCGCTAACCGATTTGGCCATCGCGCAAACCTACAGCGGAAACGCGCAGTTAGCCGATGAAGCGCTGGGGGAGGCGAAACGTCTGGCGATTGGCACGAAAGCGACCAATATTCGTTCAAACCTCGCCGTGACCGACGCGCTGCTGACGCTCTCGCGGCAAGGGGATGGGGCAGCTGCACTTGCTGCGCTGAACCCCTACCTGAAGCAGGAAGACGCAGAGGTCAGTTACTCGCAGTTAGGCGTCTGGATCGTTGCTGCGCGTGCCTCGCTTGCCGCTGGCGAGACTCGTCGTGCACTTGATTTTTGCAATCGTGCGCTAAGTGAAGCGGAGCGTTCGGCGTATCATAAAACGGAGTCCCTCTGGATCGGTCAGGCGCTACATTGCAAAGCTGCCGCGCTGCGCTCAACCGGCCAAAACGATGATGCGGCAAGGGCAGCGCAACGAGCTAACTTGCACTGGAACGCCGTCCTCTCCGCCAATCATCCGGCACTCAGCGATCCGAACAAACTGATACCGCGAATGTGATGCCGCTAACTTTTTTCCGCCAGCATCGCCGCCAAAAATCCTCGCGCTTTCTGCCAGTCGCGCATCGCGGTGGCAATTGAAATGCCCAACTGTTCTGCACATTCTGCGAGTGTGAAACCAGCGAAATATCGCAACTCAACGAGATCATGCGCTCGTTGATCGATTTCCTTTAGCTCGCCCAGCGCTTCGTCGACCGCAATGATCTGATCATGATTGAGCGTGACCGCAGCGATGTCACCAGCCAACGTTAAACTGATCTCGACACCATCGCGTTTGAGCGTGCGTCGACTTCGTACATAGTCAACGATGATGCTGCGCATCGCATGAGCCGCGTAAGCAAAAAATGCAACACGGTCTTCGGGCATTTTGACTCTGGCCAAACGCGCGTAACTCTCATGCACCAGCACGGTCACTGGCAAATCAGTAAACGCTGATTGCTGGCTCAATTGTTTGCGCGCCATTCGCTTCAGATCGGCATATACCAGCTGATAGGCCGATGCCGGATCGTTACGGGCAATCGCTGCCCAATTTTCAGTATCGCTCACGTAAGGCACCTTATCTATTCAGTCCTGAGTCAAGACGAAAACGCGTCAATCGTAGCGTCATCATTTATCACGTTGTGTATTGATGAGCAAGTTTACTGATCCGCAACGTCTTCAAGGACTGAGTGAATGCATTTCGTATCAACGATCTTGCAGCGATACACACGTCGCGATTTCGGGTCGACATCGTCCGATCGTTCTATCGTAGGCGCGGCACGCGCCAAGGAGTTAGTCATGCCCATCCGACAAGTCGTTCCCAAACAACAGTTCGACGCTGGCAGCATCACCACGTTGCGGCTCGCGCCGATGTCAGATGAACCCGTCGCTGACGCATCGTCGTTTGAGCAGGTTTCCATCGCTGCGCCAACCGCGCGTCGAGAGCGCGATTCCGTAGTTCGAATGGAGATTCAGGCGATGGCCGCCATGGCTCAAAACGCCGATCAAGGGAGGGTTCGACGCGACAACGATGAGGCTCGTCTGCTGGCCGCAAGCATGTCTTCGCGCCAAATCAGAACTCGCTCTACCGGCGCCCGGAGATCGCGTGTGCTTTTCACTTGCGCGGCGCTCTTGATGCTCGGCTACTGGTTTTGGCTCAAGCGATGAATTTTTAATGATTTGAATGCGCACACCGCTGTCAACTGGTTGTTTGCCTGCATGCTCACGTGCCCCGAACAAACGCGCCGTTGCGATAGTTGGGACGCTAGCGGATCTAGGCGGTGCCATTGCGCCGGACGGCACGTTTTCCAAAATAGAGGGCTTTCCTCAGCGTAATCCGATGGAAATGCCGACGGCGAATCGAATCATGATGAAAGCATCGCATCTGTTGGCGACGACTACGGTGATGGGATTCAATGTCAAATAGCAGGTCAAAGCTCGGGGCATCAGCACCCGTGATGTATACCGAAGGCCGATGGCGAGCGGTGGTTCAAGTGCTCGAACATCGCAGCGACGACGCTGCCGACTGGTATCGACTTCGAGTTCTGGTTACGTTGCAACACGGCGCACCCTTCTGTGAACCCGCCCCGGGCAGCGAATTCGAGTTCTATCAGCGGCGCGGTATCGTGTTCAACGGAATGGGGCAGCTGCAACTTGGCTACGCCGTCGAATAGTCCCCCTTCAAGCCCGCACTGACTGTCCCGCTGTAGGCTCACGCCGCCGAAGTAGCGTCTACGGATCGAATGTGTATCGCTGATGATCGAGAAACTGAGTAAATGTGGCGCTATGGCGTCGGTTTCGTAAGCGTTAGCAATTGCTGCAACATCTGCTCCAGCGTCCGCGCTTTTCCGATGCCCGCATTAGCAGATAACGGTGCGCCGCGAACCCCACGCAGATAACGCACAACGATAACACCGTCGGTTGCCGCATCAAGCGTACCGTTGCCGTCGTTGTCGAAGCCTGTTACGTTGAACTCGGGTAGCGAAAAAGGCGTGACGGCGACGCCATTGAACTTGACTAATGTGTTTTCCGGCATCTCGCTGAGCTGAAAACACAATGCATCGACGACAGCTGATATTCCGCGCTTTTGAGCACGAAGTTAATCGGCGCGCGACAGTTACTCGCAGTTTGCGTTATGAGGCCAACGAATGCCTGATGGCTCGCGCTGTTCGCAGGTGGCGTGGATGAGTTTGCTCGCGTCCCAGGTTGGAGCCCGCGGCAGATCAGCGCTCGTGGTGTACAGCAGGCGTGGAGGCGTCCCGGGAATGTCGAGCGTGTCTACGTTTATTACCTGCGCTGGCGCACTGTGGCCGGGAAAGGCGAACACTAGCATTTCGGGACTGCGCGCTACGCTTCTGATATGGAGGCAAACCGGGGTAAGAGATCGGTATCGATTCGAAAGCAGACAAGATTCCGCGCTCATCTTGTTCATGCTTTTTTTACATTGTTGTGATTTCGCACGATGTGAGCAACTTCTGTCGCAAATCTCGTCTTCAATTCACACCACAATCTTTGTCAGGCTCAGTATGAACCCTTGCCTACCCCCCGCGTGCATGGTCGCCATATTTGCGTTGGCTATGTCGTATGCGCAGCCCGCTTATGTAGCGACTATGCCCACGAGCGCGCAACTTAACGAGGCCACACGCACGCAAATGCAGCAAGACGCGTTTGTCGAGAACGCTGGGCAATGGGATGAGCAGGTCGCGTTCCGAAAAGCCATTCCACGCGGCGCGCTCTGGATCACTAGGGAAGGGCGCACTGTTTACAGTCTTGACCGTTTTGTGAAGGCCGACACGAATCAGAGCTGGTCGATTGTCGAAACGTTTGTCGGTAGCAACGCTGCAAAAAGCGTTCGGCCACTTAGCACAGGTGCATCGCGCGCAGCCTCAGTATTCATTTCTGAAGCGTCGGGGCCCCTTGGCATTTATGCCCGCAGCTTTGATTCACTTTCGTTCGGTGAGGTTTATCCGGGTGTCACCGCGTTGATGCAAAACGCCGCTGGCAACGTCGAAAAAATATTTACTGTCGCACCCTGGAGCGATCCACGAGCAATTCATATTCAGGTAGAGGGTGCAACCATGATGCGCGTTTCGGCGCAAGGCGATCTCATCATCGAGACAGGACATGAGGCGCTGACCTTCACCGCGCCAATTGCCTTTCAACAAACCGCGAACGGTGAACGCGAAAGTGTGGTCGTCGCTTACGCGCTGGATGAACTCACGCATCGTTACGGCTTTGCCGTCGGCGCTTACGATATGAGTCGCGAATTGGTCATTGACCCTTTGATTCGTGCGACCTACTTAGGCGGAACGGCCTTTGACTATCTGCGCGCTTTCGCGCGTCATCCGACGAACTCCGATTTCTACGTAGTAGGCGGCACGAGTTCGACCAATTTCCCCGGCACAGCAGGCGGAGCGCAAGCCACCAATCCATCCGCAAACTCGGCACTAGTTGTGCGCATTAGCGCTGATCTTTCGACCGTTGTGCAGAGCACCTATTTCGGTGGCGGGGGGAGGTTTGAGGGGATGGTCACGGCTATTCATCCAGTGACGGGTGAAATATACGTTGGTGGGAACGTGCAGTCGCCTGTCGCCTTACCAGGACGAACGGGTGGTGCTCAAGCTACAGCAGCTGGGTCTTCCGATGGGTTTGTCGCCCGTTTCCCCGCGAATTTACAATCGGTCTTGCAATCGACCTACATCGGCAGTCCGGCATTTGATGATATCAGTGGGCTGCTAATTCATCCGATCAACGGCGACATCTATGTCGCAGGGTCAATGTATGGAAATGGGACGCAGTTTGGCGCGCTGCCGGCGCTTGCAGGCGGTGCGCGCGTCAACGCCTCTTTGGGTGATGTTGCCGAGGGATTCGTCATCCGCATCAATCCTGCGCTAACCACGTTCGCGCAGTCGACACTGGTGGGCGGCAGTGGCTCTACTGCTGACAACGTTGCCGCGTTGACCGTCGAGACCGTTTCGGGCGACATTCTCGCTGCGGGCTACACCGATTCTGCCGATCTGCAAGGCACTGCCGGGGCCGCTTTTCCCACGTTGCTCGACGCGCAAAACCTCACCGCTTTCGTACAACGCTTGAACCCAGCGCTTAAGTCTGTTGTGCGCAGCACTTACTTGCCCTTTGCTGGGGGCAGCTCGCGCGTCGGCGCAATTGCCCAGCATCCGACGACAAACGACATCTACGTCGCAGGTTTAGGAGGCGACAGCGATGGCACGCCGACGCTGCCTAAGTCGAGCGGTGCCGCGCAAAGCGTTTTTGGCGGTGGATTCCGTGATGGTTTTGTTGCGCGATTCGATGCAACCCTCAGCACACTTCTGCGCGCGACGTGGTTGGGTGGCAGTGGCGTCGAGCAAGTTAACGCGATGCTGATCTCGCCGTCACCGAACGAAATCGTGATCGCCGGTTCGACGCAATCGACGAACTTTCCTGGCGTCGGTGGCGGCGCACAAAGTTTGATTGGAAACCCTTTGGACGACCACGGCTTTATCTCGCGCGTTTCACCGTCACTAGATGCGGTTCTGCAATCGACCTACTTCGGCGGCAACGGCTCGGAGATCGTCTTTGGTGTGCATCGGCACCCGACCAACGGCGATATTTATGTGGTGGGTTACACCGATTCCTCAAATCTGAAGGCGACGACTGGTGCCGCCCAGTCAGCGTTGGCGGGTACGTCCGACGGATTCATCGCGCGGTTCTCGAGTGACTTGAAGGGCACCACCTGTGATTTTGATGTCAACGGCAATGGCAAGTTGCAGGGAGCAAGCGATGGCACCATGCTACTGCGTGCGATGCTCGGAATGCGCGGAACGGCGGTTACCGCAGGTATCCCGGTCGAAGGTTCGCGCACGACGTGGGCATCGATCCAGCCATGGCTCGCCAGCGCGTGTGGTACCGATTTCACGACGCACCCGCCAACGCTAACGGAAATGCCTGCTGCCTGCGGGCTCGACATCGATGGTGACGGGCAGGTATTGGCCACGTCGGACGGGCTGATCCTGTTGCGCATGATGCTCGGACTCAATGGGAGTGCTGTCACACAAAACGCCATTCGCGGCGCACCGCCGCGCGCGGACTGGAATTCAATCAGAAGTTACGTCAATGGCACATGCAATGCAAATTTTTAGACTGATTGGATTCGGCCTATTATTGGGTTTGATCTCCGGAAGTGGCGAGTTCGCCCGCAGTCAGTAGATACTTGGCACAACGACCTCGGTGGTGGTGCTGGGTTATGCGCATTCCTGCTCACACGGCACCGATGGCAAAGGGCGTTTCCGGGAAAAAAACGATGTCGGACAATTGGGCAATGGCGGCTCGGATGACAGTGAAAGCTCAGTCCGGGTGGCCGGGCTTCCGCGTGGTCAGGTCGTCGCGTTGCGCGCTGGCAGCTGCACCACCTGCGCAGTATTGAGAAGCGGCGGCATCATGTGTTAAGGGCGGGACGTATTAGGTGAGGCCCGACAAAGCGCGGGTACGTTGCGCGCCGTGACACTGGTGGAAGGCGGGTGTTCGGCGGTTTGTCGCGGAACGCAATCACCGTTTTGGTGGGCCTTCCGCATGCCTGCGCATTGCGCGCGGATCGTCGCATCTTTTGTTGGGGTGAGGGCTCTATCTGGGGCTACGCAGCGCACAGTCCAATAGCGCGATTCCCGCGCGGCCGCCGTTAGCGGATAGATTGCGCGACGTATCTGCAAGCTCGCAAATTGGCTGTGCGGTCAGCACAGTTGTCAGCAGCGCGAGCGCGACGGTCACCTACTGTTGGAGAAGTAGTTTCTACGGGCAATCGGGCGGTGGTGTGACGGCTGCGAGCTACACGTCGCGTACGGTCGACATATCGCAATTGTTGTAATCGCGTTTTTTCACCGGCGGGACTCACGCCCCCGCTACTACTTTTGCGCAGAACGCGCATTGCCGGGGGGACAACCGACAGAATCAATTGAATCTGGGCAACGTGTTACAGATCAATGTGCCCACGGCCATTCCCGCATTGCAGGGTGCGGACGAGGAGGCGCTAGGCGCGTCTCACACCTGTTCGATGAAGAACGACAGGGCTGGCGCGGTGCGCTGCTTGGGCGTACTGATTGAGGCGAATTACCATACCGACAATAGCCCCACGCCGGATTTCATCGCAGCTGATTCTGCGGGCACCTACGCCGTTGCGGCGGCTGGCACACGGACCTGCATCGCGCAAAGGCCCGGAACTGTGCAGGCTCACATTGGATCAGTGAACACAACACAACATCCAATGGCAGGGCCTTCCACGCTCCATCCGCTGCGAAACTGTGAATAGCGGCTGGATCGTGTGCTCAACCGGTTTTTGGCGATATTGCGCGTGAGCCTCAAGTCCAGCGAAGTACATTCCATAAGTCGCGCCAGAGCGCTGTTTGCACTACGCTCAAAGTGGGCCGTATACAGCGAAGGCGTGGTCCACGCGTCTAAAGGTGCCAGATGATTATTCCGAGACGATCATGTAGCGATATCGTTTGCGCGTTCTGGCGACGCTACGTGAGCTGGATGCTCTCGACGCACCAGTGCCGGGCCAGATCATCATCTTTTCTCGATAACGCGGCGTTGTCTACAGCGGCATGGGGCAGCTCGATTTTGATGAGGCGTGAACCGTGAGCCGCAAGTGATCCGGTTGCGGGCCATTTCAGAAAACGGCTGAATCGTCAACTCACTTTCGTGCGCAGCGTCGGTGAGGCCTTGGGCAGCAACTGACGATCAACGAATGGGTTCTGAATAAAGTGCACGCGTACGTCTAGTCTCCACGCAATGTCATGCCGCAGTGTGCGATCAGGTATTCAGATATCTTTGGCCATGTATTTCGTCTCGCATCGCTGCCAAACGTGATACCCCTGATCGCGGCTGAATTGTCGAAACCGAGCATAATGCGGGTCAGTATCAGGCCGTCCACGGTACCCAGCATTTTTCCATCGTCGTCGATATCGAGTTTGCAATTTATTCCGCTATCCTGATTGTTGATTCGCGTGACGCAGAAAAAGTCCGTGCTCCCTAAACCGCAGGTGCCTGCGACTACGAGTGAGCCGTCATAACTCGCGTTGTTGCCGCGCGGTTGCAGTGCAATCGCGCTTGCGCGGTCGTTTTGCAGAATGGGTGGCAGGATAAAGCGGCCATCACCGAACACGGTGTTAGCGCTGCCACTGTCCAGCGTTCCGTTAGCGTTATGCCGTGCGATACAGAACTGGTTTGTAGTGCCGTTATGACATTGCCCAGCGAGCGTGAATCGTCCATCATCGTGAAGCACGATCCCGGTAGCATACGAGTGGCCTGATGCCATTAAGTCAAAAAAACCGTAAGTACGCGTACCGCTAAACGTTAGGGAGCGTCCGCTATCCGTTTCCAAACGGAGTCCACAGAATTCGAATAGTGAAGCGCGTCGACATGATCCCGCCAAGATAATCGTGTTATCGGGCGTGAGCACCATTGACGACACATAGTCGTCACCACTGGCTGCCGCTACGGGGACAACGATCCGACCGTTGCCTGTGAGCGCAACGATCATGTCGCCGCCGTCAAAATTCGTGTCGTAGCCACCGGTGGTGCCATGTAACCTAGCTGCACAAAAGTCCTGACCCGTGGGCGTAACACACACACCAGCGAGCAAGATTTTGCCGTCCGGTTGAATGCGTATTGCATCTGGATAACCTGACCAGAGGTGAGCGAACGAGAACGCGCCGTTGCCAGTGCCGCCCGGCCCTTGAAAATTGCGGTCCAGACTGCCGTCACCGTTGAGCCGCGCAACACAAAAGCGCGACGCCGCACTCACGTCCGGCAGACACTGTCCCGCTACGACGATCTTGCCGTCTGCTTGTATCGCCATCGCCTTCAGCAGGTCAGTCGCCGCGCCCGGGGCGAGAAATGCAGGCAGCAGGAATCTCCCCGCGCCGCTGCCCAGCCCGACACCGCCCGGACCCGGCCCATTGAAACCCGTGTCAAGCGCGCCATCGCGATGGAGTCTTGTCAGGCAAAAGCGGTAAACCGCCCCCACGCGGCATGAGCCCGCAAGTACGATCTTGCCATCGGGTTGCAGCGCAACCGCCCGCGCCGAGTTATCAGCCGTGCCTATCGATTGCCAGAATGCTCCCTGTTTCCCGCCAGTGCTGACAAAGCTCGTGTCGAGCACGCCCGCGTTGGTCAATCGTGCTACACAGAAGTTGGGCGTGCCAGCATTCGTACAACTACCGGCCAGAATGATTTTTCCGTCGGCTTGAATCACCATCGAAGTCAGCGTGTTGCTGTTCGAGCCTTCTATGGCGAATGCGTAGCCCCCAATGGACGGGTCAAATTGCGAAAAAGCGCTACCGCAGGCCAGACCGAGTAGGCCGACAGCCACCCGCTGCACAGCGCTCCGCCACCGATTGAATACGCGTTCTGAATGATCGTGTTTTGCGAAAACCATGACGTTTCTCCGCTCATAATGAGACATTGCGATGACAAAAGACGTGACTTGAGCGAAAACTTGCTCAAACAGCGTTGTTGTCGACGTGCATGGGACTGAAATCACCGGTCGCCGTGCGCTTCTTCCGCAGTGCGGCGTATGGCTCCGAACACGCCGGGTCATCCCGGCTGAAATGGGCAAGGTCGAAGCGCGTAAAACTTTGATTTCGGTGGCGAAAAAACGTATCGTGCAGATCGTGCCCAATAGCCTATTGCCCGACGCGGAGAAAACGCCCCGTTGGGACTAACAACTTTGACGCGCAAAGCCCGCTACAACGGGGCTAGACTAGACTCAAACTGGGTCTGAACCCTTGTTGAAAAACGTTTTTACCGAAAAGCCGTAACAAATTTCGCGGCGTTCGCGCGCCAGAACCGCACCGCGCAGCATCAACAATTGCGCATACGCCGCGTTCGCCAGCACCTCCAGCCTAGCGCGCGGCAGCTTGCCCGTGAGCGCGTAGCCATACCGGCAATCCACCCAATAGAGGCTGCTTGACGCGTCGTCTGACGCGAAGCGAAATGATGTTGACGCGGGCAAGGCGTCAGCACCGAACGCCGACACATGCAGCGTCACACGCGCACCCGACGCCTGCTCGCCCGGCACCAGGCGACCGCCCATCAGCGTATAGCCTTGCGCGGACAAATCCGGAACTGCCAGTGGCGAGCCAAGACGACGGGATAGCCATTCAATCGGTGCTTTGACTGATCCGCACGAACCTCCACAGCGTGGCGTTCTTCCCGGTCTGTAGACGACATGCTCGACGCGGGCTTCCTGTACAAACTCTGGCAGGCCACCCGCCACGAGCGTTGACAGCGAACGGCCGTCCATTGCCCAACCACCGAGCCAGCCAAAGCCCAGTAACGCTGCCGCTGCCGCCATTTGCGGTCATGCGAAAAATCGGCGCGGACCCAATGCACGCACCAACGTGAGCGGTACCGGCTCATCCAACACATCGCGATGCAACACCTGCAACTGCGTGCACTGCGCCTGCCACGTCGCCAATCTCGCCGCGTTATCGGGATGCGTGCGCAGCCACTGACTCACAGACTCAATGTCTGTGGCGTTCAGTTGCCCATCGACAAACGCATGAAGCGTTGCCTCATTGACGGGCTGAGTGATTTCAGAGGCCATGATCGGCGAGTCTGGTTTTGACAAGTTTCAACGTGTTCGCAACTGTGGGGATCGGGGAAGTTTCATCCAACAATTCACGCAATTTTTCACGTACGCCAGAGCGGCGACATGACTGTGCCGACGGGCACGCCGAGAACTTGTGCGCTGTCGGCGTGGGCACATTCTCGCAAAGCAGAAGAATAATTTCGCGCAAATCGGGGCTCAATTGCGCCAAAGCTGCCTGCGAATCCCGCCGCTCGGTGGTGTGCGCAAATGGCTCATGTGTCGCTTCTTCAACGAATTCATCAAGGTCGGTTTCGTTCGGCGCGGCACGCACCTGATTGACAAACACGTTGTGCATCATCGAAAGCAACCAGCCGCGAAGGCCCGAACTAATGCCCACTTGCGGACTGCGTTGCTGCGTTTGCCGTGACTGAAAGAGCGATTGCTTGCGACACGCCCGCTCCAGCGTGACCTGCAACAGATCGTCGGCACGCTCTCGGTTGCCGATGAGCAGGCGCGCGTATCGCCGCAATCGCGGAGTATGCGGTAGCGCCTGCTCAACACCCATGCGCTAGGTGAGCTTACGGATTGGCAACGTGCCATGCGCCGCCGACAACTTCGCCCGTTTTGTCACCGGCCTTGGTGTCTTTAATCCGTTAGTAAACCGGTTTGCCTTTGTACGCGAACTGCTTTGTGCCATCGTCGCGAGACGTGATCGTCCATCCACCTTGAGCCTTGCCGTCGGCACCGACCATCAGCGGCGGCCAGTTGGTTGCGCATTGGCAGTTGCACACGCTCTTGCCGCTCTCGGCAGCGTCTTTGTCGAGGGTGTAAAGCGTCATGCCTTTGACACCGACCAGGGCGCTACCAGCCTCCGTCGGGGCGCAGCCATCGCGGCACCGGGCGCCAACAGCAGGTCAGAAAAATAAACGGAAATCCGGGTCTTGAGTCGTAACTTGGGAGAGCTCCAAAATGAAAACGCGGGATCGCCAAACGGTAAACAGCGGAAAGCATCGTTTTATTCCATACTTGCCGAAAAGTGATCCAAGCTCACTCCGGTGTGACTTTCGCCAAGAACATTTATCCAGGAAGCGCGTCCTCGTCGTCGGCAGGCCAATCGCTTGGTTCAGGCGGGCCGAATCGCCGGACAACCGCGCCCTTCAGCGAACCTGGATCATGAGCCGGGGTCGCCACACGGCGAACAGGACATTCACCACACAGAGCGCAATGAGCAGCCACAGCATGTTGCGCTCGGAACGAAGCATCGCGTCAAGCAGGCTCGGATCGGTCGCGGCGGCCACGAGCTCGGCGTGTTTGCTGTCCGAGCCGACGAGCAGGACGGTGGCGACGAACACGCTCACGCCCACCGAGTCGCAACCAACGCCGACCGCTCATTCGTGCTTGAGCGCCAGGTTCATTGTTCGGAAAGGTTTCACGGCGTTCAACGGTGAAAAACCAGGCCGAGCAGCCGGGCAGAAACAATTTCGTCCCATCAATCCGCATCCACCAATTTCTCAATTGCCTTCGCGTCCACCGGCGTACCGCCGAGGGATGCGCAGTCCATGCCCTGTTTCGCCAGGGCCGCGCAAATGGCGTTCAGTCGTGCGTCCTGCGCCGCGCTGTGGTCGAGCAATTTGTGAATGGCCTGCACCAGCGGGTCGTCGAGATCGGCGGAAATACCATACGCCGAGAAGCCGATCTTTTGTGCCGTTGCCTCACGGCCTTCTTTGGTTTCTTTGGTGATGATTCGCGCCGGAATGCCCACCGCCGTCGCACCCGCTGGCACTGCCTTGAGCACCACGGAATTGGAACCAACACTTGCGCCTTCACCCACCGAGAAACTGCCGAGTACTTTCGCGCCTGCACTCACGATCACGCCTTTCTCCAGCGTCGGATGCCTTTTTGCGCCGCGCTCGAGCGAAGTACCGCCGAGCGTCACGCCCTGATAAATCGTACAGTCGTCATGCACTTCAGCGGTCTCACCAATGACGATACCCATGCCGTGATCAATGAACACGCGACGCCCGATGAACGCGCCCGGATGAATCTCGATACCGGTGAGAAAACGCGAGCAGTGTGATACCCACCGACCCGTGCGCTTGAAACCGCCACGCCACAACGCGTTAGCAATCCGGTGAAATCGAATGGCGTGAAATCCAGGGTAAGACAACCAGATATCCAGTGCGCCACGCGCAGCAGGATCTTTGCTGCGAATGGCTTGAATGTCTTCAGATATTCGGTCGAACATGAGTGATGAGCGCGAACCTGAGGGTCAGCGCTGCGTGTGTGAGAATTTCGGCATGCAATCTTATGACAGTTCTCCGATGCACTCCAAGGCAACGATCAAACGCGCGATGCCCCTGAAACCCTTGTGGAAATGGGGGATCGCACTCATTGCTGCAATATCAGGCAACGCATTGGCGCAGGAGGTGACGCTGAAGATTTCGCATTTCTTCCCGCCGACCTCGAACGCACATGCCAACATTCTGGTGCCGTGGACGCAACGCGTCGAGGCTGCGAGCAAAGGTCGTATCAAGTTTCAAATTTATCCTTCGATGCAATTGGGTGGTGCGCCGAATCAGCTATTCGATCAGGCGAAAGACGGTGTCGCGGACGTCGTGTGGACATTGCCCGGATACACACCGGGAAGGTTTCCGAAGAGTGAAGTATTTGAGCTGCCTTTGATGGTGGAGAGCGGTGAGCAGGCGAGTCGCGCCGCCTGGGAGTATTCGCAGAAGCATCTGCTCGACGAGTTCAAGGGCGTGAAGTTGCTGTCGGTGCACACGCACGACGCGGGGCTTCTGCACATGGTCAAAAAGCCGGTGCGCACGCTCGAAGATCTGCGTGGCGAAAAGTTACGCGCACCGAATCGTGTTGCCAACAAGATGCTTGCTGCACTCGGCGCGTCACCGGTATCGTTACCGTTCACCGCGTTGCAGGAAGGCTTGTCGAAAGGCATTCTGGATGGGCTCTTCATCACCTGGGAAGCACTGCCTTCGACCAAAATCAACGAGGTCGTGAAGTTTCACACGGAAATGCCCGAAGGCTCGCCCGCGCTCTACACCAGTGTGATCGTGATTGCGATGAATGAGGCGAAATACAAAGGGCTTCCCGCTGAACTGCGGGCGATTCTCGACAAGAATTCGGGCATGGAATTGGCTGCGCTCATCGGCCGCACATGGGACCAATCGGCGATTGCCGCACGTCAAGCTGAAATGGGCAGTGGCGACAAACTCCTCACGCTCGACCCGAAAGAGTATGCGCGCTGGCAGGAAGCAGGACAGCGCGTGACGCGCGACTGGGTCGCTGAAATGAAGGCGAAGAATATTGATGCGGTCACACTGCTGGATGATGCGCAACGACTACTCGCAAAGCATGCCGTGAAAGCAAAAGGACAGGCGCTTTCACGGTAGTGCGCCCCGCTTCACACTGCGCTTAGCACTACGCTGAGCGGAAAAACTACACGCAGCTACAGCGCCGACACGGTTCCGTTTCTGGCGTTCTTTGCCGCGTCAAGACCGCGAATACGGATAACCACATTGACAAGGGTTTAAGACTGTGAAACGCTGCAACTGGGCGGTCGTACGACGACTGATCCGCGCAACTTCCGCACATGACGGTCGTGCGAAGTTCCCAAACACAAGGAGACACAATGAAGTTACGTATGCAGCTTGGGCGCATTGGTTTTGCGCTGTCCTTTTCCATGGCTTTGCTGTCTGGGCCAACGCTCGCGCAGGCCCCAATCACTTTGCATGGCGCGGTTCAGTTCGCTGACGATCACGCGTTTAATCGGTCGCTACTCAAATTCGAGGAGCTGGTCAAAAAATACTACGGCAAGCCGATCAATTTTGTGCTCCATCGCAACAGCGAACTGGGCCTCGAAAAGGATTACTTCGCGTACATGAATCAGGGCAAGGCGGTCGACTATGCCATTGTGTCGCCCGCACACATGTCAACGTTCTCCAAGGCCGCACCCTTCATCGATGCGCCGTTCCTGTTTCGCGATCTCGCGCACTGGAACAAGGTGCTCGATCAGGATGTATTGAAGCCGATTGCGGATGAAGTTGCGCAAAAAGGCGAGGTGATGCTCATTGGCTACGCTGGTGGTGGTACGCGAAATATCTTCGCAACGAAACCGTTCACCACCATGGCCGAGATGAAGGGCCTGAAAGTCCGCGTGCAGGGCGCGCCGATCTGGAGCCGCACGTTTACAGCGGCAGGCATGGCTCCCACGGTCATCGCCTACAACGAGGTGTACAACGCCATTCAGAACGGTGTGATTCAGGCCGGTGAAAATGAAGCGGCGGGTGTGGAGGCGATGAAGTTCTTCGAGGTCGGCAAGAACCTGAACGTCACGCAACACGCCATCACCATTCGCCCGATCTGTTTCTCGGCCAAGACCTTCAAGACGTTGCCCGCCGACTTGCAGGCGGCGATTCTGAAGGCTGGCAAAGAAGCGGGCGTCTATGGTCGTCAAATTGAATCCTCCGAAGATCAAGCCAAACTTGATTCGCTCGCCAAGGCCAACAAGCTCACGCTTGTGCCGTTCAAGGATCGCGCCGCTATGCAAAAAGCGGTCGATCCAGTGATGGCGGCTTACGCGAAAGAAATCGGCGCTGAGGCCATTTTCGCGCGCATCAACGCGATCAAGTAGTCCGCAGTTCTCAGGGCAGTATGGATGCCGCCTTCATGGCGGCATCACTTGCCCGTTCCGGTGATTGCCGCGCAGGCCACGCCGCTTTCACCCCACCCTCGCCCTTCCACGAAAGGTCTTTCCGTGACCCGATTTCTCGACCGTTGGTATCAACTGCTGATCTGCATCATGGGGGTCACCGTCGCCGTGCTGATCATCCCGGTTTCGCTGCAAATTTTCTCGCGTTTCACACAGTTGATTCCCACGTACATCTGGACCGAGGAGATGAGTCGATTCTTCTTTATCTGGATGGTGATGCTGGGCGCCATGGTCGGCGTGCGCGACAAGCTGCATTTTGATGTCGACGTCTGGCCCGATCTATCACCCCGTAAAAACCTGATCCTCAGCTTTTTATCGAACACTCTAGTGCTCATTTTCACGGTAGTCATAATCTGGTGGGGCATTGAATTCACTCGCTTCGGCTGGAATCAAACCTCTGAGTTGGCGGATCTTCCGATGTGGCTTATCTTCATCGCATGGCCGGTAACGGGTGTGAGCTGGCTGGTGTTTCAGATTGAGCGCTTTCGCAATGATCGGGCCGTCTGGTTGGCACTCAACGAGCAGAGCAAAGCATGAACAGCGCGGTCGTACTTTCGTCCGGCATGGCGTCGCTCGTGCTCTTTGGAACGTTTTTCGCCTTACTGGTCGCGCGGGTGCCCGTCGCGTTTGCGCTGGGCCTTGCAGCATTGCCGTTGCTCATCCTGGAGCCGCGCCTGTCGCCGATGGTGATTTTTAACGAAATGTTCAAGTCTTATAACTCGTTCATTCTGCTCGCTGTGCCGTTCTTTCTGCTCACCGCAAACCTGATGAATGTCGGCGGCATTACCGCTCGACTAATGCGACTGTCACGCGCGCTGGTCGGGCATTTTCCCGGAGGACTGGCGCAAATCAATGTGATACTTTCCGCCTTCTTCGCTGGCATCTCGGGCTCGGCGACCGCAGATGCAGCGAGTCAGGGCAAGCTCTTCATCGAAGCCCAGGTGAAGGAAGGCTACGACCTGTCGTTTTCGATCGCGATCACCGCCGTTACCGCCGTGCTTTCAGTGATCATTCCTCCGTCGATCCTGATGGTGGTTTGGGGCGGTGTCATCTCGACCTCGATTGGTGCGATGTATCTGGCGGGCGTGATACCCGGCGTGCTCATCGCGCTGGCGCAAATGGCGACCGTGCACGCCTATGCCAAACGGCGTAACTATCCGGTGTATCCGCGTTCGAATTTCATGGAGATCGTGAAGGCTTCACTCGTCTCCATCCCCGCTCTCATGACGCCACTGATCATCGTTGGCGGCATTCTGGCGGGATGGTTCACTGCGACAGAATCGGCTGCGGTGGCGGTTCTCTACGCAGCGGCTCTGTCGATTTTTTATTATCGTGAAATGGGCTTGAAACAGCTCTGGAATGCAATTATCGAGACCGGAAAGCTCTCAGGTGCAGCGCTCTTTTGCGTGGGCACAGCTTCGGTTTTTGGCTGGTTGCTGGCTTATTACCAGATTCCAAAAGCGTTGCTTGCTGGCGTGCAGGGCTGGGATCTCGGCCTCGTTGGTACCGGCTTTTTGATCGCCGCTGTGTTCCTGATTGTGGGCTGCTTTCTGGATGCAATTCCGGCCATCATCATCGTCGGAACTACACTGCAACCGCTCGCCGAAGCGTCGGGACTGCACCCCGTCTCGTTCGCCATCATCGGGATCGTGGCGCTGGCGTTTGGTCTCGTAACGCCGCCCTACGGGATGTGTTTGATGATCTCATGCGCCGTGGCGAAGGTACCGCTCAAGTTCGCGATTAAGGACACCTTGATCATGCTGGTGCCGATGCTACTGGTGCTGGCGCTGCTGATCATCTTCCCCGAGATTCCGCTGCTGTTGCCGCGTTGGATCTCGCCTGATTTGCTCAGGTGATAACAGCCTGTTTGCAGGCTGGCGCTACGCGTCCACCTGCAAATATCGCTGCGTCAACGCCACCCAGTACGCGGAGCCAACACCGATGTTGGCATCATTGAAATTAAAGCCGGGGTTGTGCACCATGCAGGCGCTGGTCGGCTTGCCGTCCATGCCAATGCCGCCATCACCGTTGCCGATGAAGAGATAACAGCCGGGCAATTTTTCGAGCATAAAGGCGAAATCTTCGCTGCCGGTGAGTGCAGGCGCGGGGTACACCACCTTGGCGTCGCCCACCAGATCGCGCGCCACACCGTAGGCAAATTCTGTCTCGACCTCGGTGTTTACGAGCACCGGATAGTTCCGCTGATAGTCGATCTCGGCGCGCACGCCGAAGCTCTCGGCCTGCGCCTTTACCAGCGCGCAAATGCGTGTCTCTAAAGTGTTCCGAACATCTCGGTCCAGCGAGCGCACGCTAAGCTTTAGTGTCGCGCTGGCGGGAATCACGTTGTTGGCAATGCCTGAGTTAAGTGCTCCAACGGTGACCACGGCGGTGGCCTGCGGATCGACGTTGCGCGAGACGATGGTTTGCAGCGCCATCACAATGCTCGCCGCGGCCATGATTTCGTTTCAGAGTTTGAGTGGGTGAAGGATACTCGCTGGGCAGGGCGATCACAGCCGTAGCAGTAGCGTGTGCACCAGAGTGCGCACCATTGGTTCGTTGTAACCACATACAAACAGGTGCGGCGACGGCGCCTACTCTGGGGCACAGCCCGCGACGCTATATTTTCGGGATCGCTCCACGCGCTTCAGTGCCACGTAAAAAATCAAAATCCACGCCCTGATCTGCCTGCGTGACAGTTTGCAGAAAGAGCTTGCGATAGCCACGCTTCGCAGTGGGAACTACGACTGGATTTTCCGCAGCCCGACGCGCGAGTTCCTCTTTACTCACCAGCAAAGCAATCTCACGATTCGCCACACTCAACCGAATGCGGTCGCCGTTCTGCACGTACGCCAGCGGCCCGCCCATCGCGGATTCGGGCACGACATGCAGCACAATCGTGCCGAACGCGGTGCCGCTCATGCGACCGTCGGAGATGCGAACAATATCCTTCACCCCCGCGCGTGCGAGCTTTTTGGGAATCGGAATGTAGCCCGCCTCCGGCATCCCCGGTGCGCCTTTCGGGCCAATGTTTTTGAGCACAATGATGTCGTCGCCAGTCACATCCAGATCGTCGCGATCAATGCGTGTGGCCAAATCCGCTGCGTTCTCGAAAACCACAGCGCGGCCCTCATGCTCCATGAGCTTCGGGTCAGCCGCAGACTGTTTGATGATCGCCCCACCCGGAGCGAGATTGCCTTGCAGAACGGCGATGCCGCCCTGCGGATAAATTGGGTTCGCCGCACTGCGCACGACCTCCTGTTTGAAGCCGGGACCCGCTGCTTCAATCTCCTCGCCAAGCGTACGGCTGGTCACCGTCATCGCGTCAAGATGCAATAGCGGCTTCAGTTCACGCAGCAGCGTCGCCATGCCGCCCGCATGATGAAAGTCCTCCATATAGTGCTGACCGGATGGTTTCAAATCGAGCAGCACCGGCGTGTCGCGACCCATGCGATCCAGCGCTTTCAGATCAATGTCAAATCCGAGACGACCAGCGATTGCCGTGAGATGCACGACAGCATTGGTGGAGCCGCCAATCGCGAGCAAAACGCGCATCGCATTCTCGAATGCCTTCGCGGTGAGCACCTTGTCAATCGTCAATCGCTCATGGGCCATCTTCACGGCGAGCGTGCCAGTTTCCTCGGCGACACGAATACGATCAGCCGTGACGGCGGGTGGTGAAGCGCCTCCGGGCACCGTCATCCCGAGTGCTTCCGCAACGCAAGCCATGGTGCTCGCGGTGCCCATGACCGAACAGGTGCCAACGCTGGCGACGAGTTGATTATTCACCTCAGCGATCTCTTCCGCGTCGACTTCATCGGCGCGATACTTCCCCCAGTAACGACGGCAATCGGTACACGCACCGACGCGTTCCGAGCGATGGGAGCCAGTTAGCATCGAGCCCGTGATGAGCACAATCGAAGGGATGTTCGCCGACGCCGCACCCATCAATTGCGCAGGCACCGTCTTGTCGCACCCGCCGATCAAGACGACCGCATCCATTGGCTGCGCGCGAATCATCTCCTCGGTGTCCATCGACATCAGGTTGCGCAGATACATACTGGTCGGTGCCGCGAAACTCTCGTGTAGAGAAATCGTCGGAAAGTCCATCGGCAACCCGCCAGCGAGCATGATGCCGCGCTTCACCGCCTCGATCAGCTGCGGCATGTTGCCGTGGCAGGGGTTGTAGGCACTACCCGTATTGGCGATGCCAATCACCGGGCGATCTAGCGCGGAATCGGTGAAGCCCGCACCTTTGATGAACGCTTTGCGCAGGAACAACGAAAAACCTGCATCACCGTAACTGGTGAGGCCTTTTTTCATGCCGGTGGCGGCGGGCGGTGTGTCGTCTGATTTTGCGGGTTCGTCCATACGCGAAGCATATGCGAGGCCGGACGACACGAGCAGCTCGCGTGTCATTACCGCAGCTAAAACGAATCGGACGACCGCTTCACTGCACGACAGCGACGATACTCACGGCGATTGCTTTTTAAGGAGGACTGCACTGTGAATCCCGTTTCGATATTCCGCTTAGTCGGGCTGACAACCATCGCCTGTACGTTCATCGCGTCTGTGGCACACGCCCAATACCCCGACAAATCCATCCGTCTCGTCGTGCCCTATCCGCCGGGTGGCGCGACTGACGTGATCGGCCGCGTGATGGCGCAAAAGCTGGGCGCTGCGCTCGGGCAAACTGTAGTCGTTGACAACCGGTCCGGGGCGACCGGTGCGCTCGGCGCCGCCATTGTTGCCAAAGAAAAGCCCGACGGCTATACGCTCCTGATGGGCGCGCTGACCAGCCATTCCATTAGCAGCATTTTGAGCGGATCAAACGCTCAATACGACATGATCAAGAGCTTCGCACCAGTGGCTATTGTCGGTCGCGTGCCGCTGGTATTTGTGGTCAATCCGGGGGTAAAGGCCAATACGCTCGACGAGTTGATCGCACTCGCCAAGGCCAGCCCTGGCAGTATCAGCGTGGCATCCTCCGGCACCGGATCACCTCAGCATCTGGCCGCCGAAATGTTTCAGCGGCAAGCGGGCATCAAGCTCCTGCATGTTCCATACAACGGCAGCGGCCCCGCGATGACTGGCCTGATTGGCGGGCAGGTAAACATGATGGTAGAGACCGCGCCGGCTGCGCATGCGCTGGTGAAAACCGGCAAGCTGCGCGCGCTGGCTACCGCAACTGCCGAACCTATCGCCTCGCTTCCCGGTGTGCCCACTGCGTCGGAAGCAGGGCTTAAGAACTTCGATGTTCACTCGATGTTTGGCATCGTGGCGCCCGCAGGTACGCCAGCGCCAATCATCGCCAGACTCAACGCTGCGTTGAAGACCATTCTGGAGCAACAAGACACCAAAGATTCTATGCTCGCGCAGGGAGCAAACGCCACGTGGACCACGCCAGAACAGGCTGGGCAAGCCATTCGCGATGAAGTAGCGAAGTGGACGCAGGTGATTCGGGACGGCAATATCAAGGGGGAGTAAGCGCAAGGACTCATCGCCAGACAATTCCAATGCCGCCGTCATCCTCGTGAAGCGGGGATCCAGCTCGTAGTCCACGCACAGCGCATTCCTCTTGCCTTCACAGCAAGGCAGGTTCTGGATTCCCGCTCTCCGTACTAGCCAACGGCAATCTGCTTGTCTACAGGGCGAGAATGACGGCGGATATCTGGTAGTCACAACTCTCTGATCTGACCTCTTATGAAACTCACCTCCACTGCTTCCGGCGTCATCGTCATCGCCCCAACGCCCTTCATGCCCGATGGTGCAATCGACACTTCGTCCATCGACCGTATGACGGATTTCTTCGTCGCCAGCGGTGCAACGGGCATCACGGTCCTCGGCCAGCTCGGCGAAGCGCCCAAGCTTGAGCACGCCGAATCCGTCGACGTGGTGAAGCGCGTGATCAAGCGAGCTGGCGCGTTGCCGATCATCGTTGGCGTCTCCGCGCCCGGCTTTGCGGCGATGCGTGCGCTCACGCGTGATGCAATGGACGTAGGCGCAGCGGGCGTGATGATTGCGCCGCCGAACACGCTGCGCACCGACGACCAAATCGCCATGTATTACAAGCAGGCCAGCGAAGCGATTGGCACGGACGTGCCGTTCGTGATTCAGGACTACCCGCTCACGTTTTCCGTGCAGATGACACCCGCCGTGATCCGCCGTATCGTGATGGAAAACGCCGCCTGCGTCATGCTCAAACACGAAGACTGGCCGGGACTCGACAAGATTTCCACGCTGCGCAGCTACGAAAACGACGGTTCAATGCGCCACATCTCCATCCTCTGCGGTAATAACGCCCTCTTCCTGGATTTCGAGATGGAGCGCGGTGCCGACGGGGCGAATACGGGCTACTGTTTCCCCGACATGCTGGTCGATGTTGTGCGTTTATCGAAAGAAGGCAAGCGCGACGAAGCCCATGATCTGTTCGACGCTCATCTGCCGCTGATCCGCTATGAACAACAGCCCGGCCCCGGCCTCGCGGTGCGCAAATACGTCATGATGAAGCGCGGCATCCTGAGCCACGACACCTTGCGCAAACCGGGCGCGGCGCTGTCGTCAGTGGCTCGCGCTGAGGTGGATTACCTGTTGTCACGTATCGCCCGCGCAGACTCGCGGGCGGGTAAATTGCTGTAACTGGACCGTCTCGCCACGGGGCGGAGAATCCGGCGCATACGCTTTGATTTGACGGCAATTCCCGGGCACAATTGTCGTCATCATGTTTCACCCGACACTGCGCTGCGGTCTATGATCACGCCACCACCATCGTACCGAACGCACCGCATTCTCGTTACCGGAGGCACCGGATGAAACGGTTCGCTCAACTTGGCCCCCCAAACGACATCCCGATGCTGGTGCTGGCCGATACCGCCGTCGCTGCGAGCTGCGGCACATCCACCCTTTGCGTGAAACCGTTGCCGCACAACGACATGCTTCAGCGCGCGCCGAGCGCTACCCTGACGCGACGGCTGACTGGCTGGAAGCCACGCGCTCCGCTAGCGGCGGGGATGCATGCGACTGCGCACGACTTTCGGGAAAAAATCAAATCCACAAAGGGTGCATCGCAGTGACTAAGTTCGCAGACCAGCGAAGCTCGTCCATGAACGTGCGTATCACGCTGGGACCGATTGCGCGACCGGTAGACACCATGCGCTTCGTAACTATTGCGGCGTTCGAACAGATGTTTTCGTGCCGGATCAACTCGCTTCCGCAGAACGTTTGTCTGATGGGATGGCTTAAGGCCGAACAGCGCTGGTATTGCGCGCCGGAATTCCTCGCCCACCCGCACCCGGTGCGTGCTAATCATATCTTTCACGTCTCCGGCACGAAGCAACTTTTGCAGTTCCTGTCGACGCTGGTGCTGCCTTCACTGGATGTGCCGTCGATCTGGTTTCCGTACTGCTTCTACGATGGTTGGCGAGAGCGCACGATCTTCTCACCGCAGTATCGATGGGTGGTACCGCCGGACATGTCGAGCTGGGTCGAGTGGCGAGGCTCACCCGGCGAAATTCCCATCCTGAGCCCGACCCGACCCTGGCTGCTTTGTCTGGGAGCGCACCGCGACGATCCCAGCGCGTTCGTGGTGCCCGACTCACACTACCTGCAGCAAAATCACTACGTCGAGCGTTTCGCAGAAGTGAGACGACATCTCGTGTCCTGGGACAACAGGAAACCACGAGCGATTCTCGCCGCTGGCGATCATGGCGAGAATGTCAACTTCTTCCGCCCTTCCGACGAAGCGGCTCTGCATCCCCGCCGCCTGTTGCAGAGGACAGTCGCGGATCAAGGCCTCGCCGCCGACGTCATGCTCGGCCAAAAAGTTTCACTCGCCGAGCAACTCGGATACCGCTACATCGTTGATGTCGACGGCTACACGCGCACCTGGAGCGCCTGGGCCTGGAAGATGATGAGTGGCGCCACCGTGCTCTCGGTTGAATCGCCGTGGACTGCATTTTTCAGTGACCAGTTTTCGCCATGGGAGCACTTTGTGCCAGTCGCCAATGACTGTTCGGATCTGGCAGAAAAGCTCGACTGGTGTCGTGCCAACGACGCCGAATGTCAGGCGATAGCAAGTCGTGCGCACGCACGAGCCACGTTGGTCTACGACCTCAACACGGTGACGAAACGGGTAATCCACCGCCTTCGAGAGCGACTGGCTGCACCGCTGCCGAAAGATTGGGCCGGACGTCCTTAGCTACCGCAACATTCCAGAAAAAAACCTGAATCTAGCATGCAGCTTCTCGAATTTTCATTGGTTCACGAGGGTCGGCGCGCCGGAGAACAGATCGTCGACATTGTTAATGATGAGCCGATCACCGCTATCAATTGATCGTTTCGTCGATGCGGTAAGGCTGCTCCGGTCAGCCGCAATCCAGAGCAGTGACGGCTTGCCAAACCAGCACCGGAAACGGCAACCCGAAAAGGCATCCGCGTGATCCTTAGCGGCAATCCCGCCGACCGCGTCGGCGCTATGAGCCTGCCTTCACCTCAACTCACCATGACCGCGCGGATGACGCCTGACATGGCGAACTTTGCGGGGAACGTGCATAGTGGGACGATTCTCAAGTTTCTTGATCGGGTGACGTATGCTCTCGCTAGCCGATATGCGTCGAGCTACGAGGTGACGATGTCGGTGGATCAGGTGAGGTTTCGGAAGCCAAAGTATGTGGGCGAGTTGGCAATTTTTTTGGCCAGAGTGAATTACACGGGCACGTCATCGATGGAGATCGGCATCAAGGTGGTGGCGGTGGACGACACGCGAAAACCTGCAGCGGTTCCGCCGCTGCGACCGTTTTCACCAGACAAAAAAATTGCGCTTTAAGGGCTCGGTGCTGCGCAAGAAATTGCGGGGCAATTCTCGATGAATAACCGTCGCGCTTCGTCCTCGCGCTTTGCCTTGATGCTGCGGAGAAATATCCACGCGACAAAGGCCACGATCAGTCCAGCGAAGACGAGCATGGGTTTCATGGTGATCTCAATCTGAAAAGCGTTCTCGAACGCACGTCACTCGTAAATACTGAAAAAATTATCGCAATCTGACGACGTGACACCCGCATAATTGGCGCAATTACACCAAGGAGACGCAATGAATGCAATTGATCTGAAGGGCCGCGTCGCGGTCATCACGGGCGGCGCACGCGGCATCGGCTACGCGGTCGCTGAGCGCTTTATCGCGAGCGGTGCGAAGGTCGCGATCTGGGACATCGATCCTGAAACGACCAGATCGGCTGCCGGAAAATTAGGCAATAACACGCTGGGTATCGTCGTTGACCTGACGCAGGAAGGCGCGGTCACTGCCGCGACACAGAGCACGCTGGAGGCATTCAGCGGCATCGATATTCTGATCAACAGCGCGGGCATCACCGGGCCCAATTTGAAGACGTGGGAGTACACGCCGGCCGACTTCAGAAAAGTGATCGACGTTGATCTCGTTGCGCCGTATCTCGTGTGCCGTGCCATCGTGCCGCACATGATTAAAGCCGCCTACGGTCGCATCGTGAATATCGCGAGCGTTGCGGGCAAGGAGGGCAATCCGAATGCGCCTGCATATAGCGCGGCAAAGGCCGGTTTGATTGGTCTTACCAAGTCGTTAGGCAAAGAACTGGCAACCACCGGTGTGGCCTGTAACTGCATCACGCCCGCCGCCGCACAAACCGAAATGTTCAGCCAGATGTCCGCCGAGCACATCAATTATATGAAGTCAAAAATCCCGATGAACCGCTTCGTGCTGGTCGAGGAAATCGCCTCGATGATCGCGTGGTTGTCGTCTGAGGAATGCTCGTTCACGACAGGTGGGGTTTTTGACATTTCGGGTGGGCGCGCGACGTACTAAAGACGCACAAGCAGCAGGCGGGAGCCGTGATGAGTGCGAGCGCAATCGCGGCATTTTCAAGGTGGTGCCTACCCGCTTAATGAATAGCAGCTTTTTCACGAAAGCGCAGCTGCACTGGGCCTAGACGCCACATTAATTTATTTTCGACATGTAGCCAAAATCAGCTCAAGCCCCAATAGGACAAGGCATTCAGCACAAAGCTGTTGCCTCTGGATCACTAATCGACCCTCGCGCCAGACGCTTTAACCACCTTTGCCCACTTGTCGATTTCCGACTTGATGGGGGCGCTAACTTGCTCGGGGGTATTGCCCGCGGATTTCCACCGGCGCCCGCCTTGTTGTCGACGATGACTGGCTGTCCCAATGATTTTTGCAAGTCAGCGGCAACCTCGCGCGCCAGGATGTCGGTCGTACCGCCCGGCGGGAACGGCACCACCATTTTGATCGGCTTGTTCGGGTACTGCGCGTAGGCCGAAATCGCAATGCTTGACACGGCCACAGCCAGCTATTTGTTAACCACGTGTTTCATGTTTGTACTCCTTGGAAATTCTTCAAGCTAAACCCGGCGCGCGCTCTGCACGCCCTTCACCTGTGTCACCTGCACCAGTGCACCACGCAGTTGATCGATACTTTTCACCTCGGCCGTGAATTTCATTTTCGCCATGAAATCACGGGACAAGGTGTTCACCGCAGTGACGTTAATTTTTTCACGCGCCAGCACGTCCGAGATGTCGCGCAACAAGCCCTGACGATCATTTGCCATCACCTCAATCTGCACGCTAAACACGTCATCCTGCGCCGCTTCCCCCCAATCGGCGGTGATGATGCGACCGGGCTCCTGCGCCATCATGCGGATGACGTTGCTGCATTCGTGGCGATGAATGGTGATGCCTTTAAGCCGTGTGACAAATCCCACAATCGGATCCGGTGGCACCGGTTTGCAGCACTTGGCGAGCCCGGTCATCAGCTTGTCGACACCGACCACCAGAATGCCGCCGCCACCTGATTTCGCCTTGCTGCGGCTGGTGTGGACTTCACGTGCCTGCGGGTCGGGCGCGGCATCGAGCAAGCCCGCCGCCTTTCGGATCGCGAGGTCAAGTTCGCGCGTACTGAGTTCGGCGCGACCGACAGCACCAAACAATTCCTCGGGCGACTTGAAGCCCGCTTCATGCGCCAGTTTGTCGAGGCTCAGCGCGGTCTGTCCGTGTCGCTGCAAATCTTTTTCGACCACGGCGCGACCATGCGAAAGTGTCTCCTGCGAATCGAGCGCATTGAACCACTGCCGCACTTTAGCCCGTGCACGACTACTGTGCAAATAGCCGTTGTCTGGGTTGAGCCAGTCACGCGACGGACCGCCCTCTTTCACCGTGATGACGTCAACGCGTTGACCATTTTTGAGCGGCGTCGTGAGTGGCACCATCATGCCGTCAACCTTCGCGCCGCGACAGCGATGGCCAAGCCCCGAATGCACAGCGTAGGCGAAATCAATCGGTGTCGAATCTTTCGGCAGATCGATGATCTTGCCTTGTGGCGTTAGTACGAAAATCGTCTCTTCGAACAATGACGACTTGAACCCAGCCAGCAACTCACCAGGCGAACTAACCTCATTACCCCACGACAGCACCTGCCGCAAGCTAGCGATCTTCGCGGCGAAACTGGCGTCACGCGCGGCCTGCCCGCCCTCTTTGTAGTTCCAGTGCGCGGCGACACCGTACTCGCTCGACTGATGCATGTCCTGCGTGCGAATCTGCACTTCAAGTGCGCGGTTGTGCGGACCAATGACGCTGGTGTGCAGCGAGCGATAGTGGTTCGCTTTCGGCTTCGCGATATAGTCGTCAAACTCGCCGGGCACCGGCTGAAACATGCTGTGTACGATGCCAAGCGTCGCGTAGCAATCCTTCATTTCGGGAACGATTACGCGCAAGGCGCGGATGTCGTATAGCTCCTCAATCGCACAGCGCTTGCGCTTCAGTTTGTCGTAAATCGAATAGATGTGTTTTGAGCGCCCGGTGATTTCACCCTTGATTCCCGCCTTCTCCAGCGCGTCACGCAACACCGCTTTGGTGGTGTCGATGTAGGCCTCACGCTCGATGCGCGTCTCGTCGAGATAGCGCGAAATGCTGTGATATTGAGCTGGCTCCAGAAGACGCAGGGACAAGTCTTCAAGCTCCCACTTGATCTGCCAGACACCGAGGCGATTGGCCAGCGGCGCGAACACTTCCATCACCTCGCGCGCCTCGGCTTTTGCGCTCTCGTTGCGTCGGGCTTCCGTTGACAGCGCGGCGCTGCGAAGCGATACCAATCGCTCCGCGAGCTTGATCAGAACCACGCGCACATCACCCACCATCGCCAGCAACATCTTGCGCAAGGCCTCGGTTTGCTGCGCTTGCTCTGCGGCTACCGCATGCGTCGTCGGCGCAACCGACGGCTTCGATAGCCCCTGCATCGTGGCCATTCGGTGCACGCCTGAGAACAGACTTGCGATTTCGGGGCCGAACGCTTCGAGCACCGCCGCCTCGGTCTCCGCATCTGCGGGCAATACAGTGAGCTGCGCTGCGATCACGCAGTCCTCATCAAGGCGAAGTTTTTGCAGCAACTCACCCGACGCCGCGCCGCGCAACGCCGCCGCATGACCGACGCGCGTCTCAATCCATGCCAGCGCATCTGCGGGCCGTTCGGCAGAGGCGGAAGGCGAGGCAGGAGTTGCGCGTTTAGTCACAGCTATTTGAGGCATGCGGGAATTATCACGGAGATTCGTGAACGCACGCTACGCAGTATCCCTGCGCGCGTTGATCCACACAAAGGCTGCCATGCGACCCGTCAACGGATTTCGGCGATGCGAGAAAAATAATTCCGGTTGATTGAACGTGCAGTAGTCGCCACCTGTCACTTGCGCAATGCCCAGCCGAGCAAGCCGCAAGCGGGCGATGGAGTACATGTCGCAGAGAAATTTTCCAGGGGTGGTTCGCGCGGAGAAATGTGCAGCGGCGCGCGCATCATGTTTGATGAAAGCGTCACGAACATCTTCGCCCACTTCGAACGCGTTCGGTCCGATGCAAGGCCCCATCCAGGCCACGATTTCGCCCGGATCGGCGCGCATCGCAGTCACCGTTTTCTCCAGCACGCCGGCTGAAAGCCCTCGCCAGCCGGCATGCGCAGCGCCGACGGCCGTTCCATCGCGCGCCGCAAACAATACCGGCATGCAATCCGCGACTTTGATCCCGCAAACAAGACCTGGCGTGTGGCTCACGATAGCGTCGCCCGTGATCGTCGTCGCGCCCAACTGAGCATTCACAGGCAACAATTCCGCAGGATGCACGTCAACGCCGTGGACTTGACAAGCCCAACGAATTGCCTCTGTCGGAACGCCCATCGCGCTGGCAACGAGTTTCTCGTTTTCAACAACCGAAGCACGATCATCTTTTGTCGCGTAGCCCAGATTCAATTCATCATAGGGCGCGCGACTGACGCCACCTCGCCGTGTCGTCATCGCAGATGAGACGTTTTTCGACACCGGCCAGTCTGGAACGATTAGCTCGACCACGAAGGGGAACTGCGAACGCTCGCTTGCACTTGTGGGAGCGGCTTTAGCCGCGAATGGTGACTTGGAGCGAAATCGCGGCTAAAGCCGCTCCCACAAAAAGAGACTCCGTGGTCAATCACGCACATAAATAAACTCATTGCCGTCTTCTTCGAAATCATCATCGAAGTCGTCTTCTTCCGGCAAGTTATCGCGCTCGGCGCGCAGGCCTTTCAGCAGGTTTTTCATGTCGATGGACATCGGTGCGACGAAGCGCTTTTTCTCGCCCGTAAACGGATGAATCACGGTCAAGCGCCAAGCGTGCAGCGCCTGCCGACCGAACATCACATCCCCTCGCTTGCCGTACGTCGCGTCGCCCACTAGCGGCCGCTGCTGGCTCGACAAGTGAACGCGAATCTGATGCGTGCGCCCGGTTTCCAGCTGACATTCCAGCAGTGTGTAGTGCCGCCCCTTAAGCGCCGGGCCGCCAAACGCCTCACGCACCTTGTAATGCGTCACCGCCGTCTTACCGCCGAACACCACGACCGCCTGACGGGTGCGATCTTTCGGATGGCGACCGATCATATTCTCGATCGTACCGCCTTTTTTCACCTCACCATGCACCAGCGCAACGTACTCTCTTGAGGCGCTGTGCGACTGAAGCTGGCGTACCAGATGCGTCTGTGCCAGCGCGGTTTTGGCAACCATCATCACGCCACTCGTGTCCTTGTCGAGCCGATGCACGATGCCAGCGCGGGCGACGTTCGCAAGCTGCGGCGCATGATGTAGCAGCGCATTCAGCAGCGTGCCTTCGCGATTGCCTGCACCCGGATGCACGACCAGCCCTGGCGGTTTGTTGATCACCAGCAAATGCTCATCTTCAAAGATAACGCTGATCGGTATGTCCTCGGCCAGCGCTACGGTCTGAATTTCCGGCTCAGGCAGGTTCGCGATAAGAATTTCGCCGCCCTCGAGCTTCGTTTTTCCCGGTAGCACCTCGCCATCGACGGTGACGTGGCCTTCCTCAAGCCACGACTTTAACCGGCTGCGCGAATGCTCCGGAAAAAGCTGCGCTAACGCCCCGTCCAGCCGGGTGCCTGACAACGAGAACGGAATCGTGATTTCCTGAGTCATAGCCAGAGCCTTGTCGCAACAACCACGTCGCGTCCAATTTCGCCACCTATAATCCGGTTTGTGTTCGATGTTTCGATGTGATCCTCAGGAAAAGCCATGCGCCTAGCCGCTAAAGTACAAAGTCTTGTTTTCATGCTCATGGCGAGCGTGCTGTTGTCCGGTTGCGGCTCCATGAGCGGCATGTTTGGCAAAACCGAAGACCCGCAAAAGCAGAGCGTGGAGCAATTGTATAAGCGTGCCAAAGACGCGCTTTCTGCCGGCAACTTCACCGAAGCCGTAAAGCTGTACGAAACGCTCGAATCCCGCTTCCCGTATGGCGTGCAGTCGCAGCAGGCGATTATCGACACCGCCTACGCCCAATACAAGCTCGGTGAGCGGGCGCAGGCGATTGCCGCCGCCGACCGTTTCATCAAGCTCTACCCTAATCACGAAAACGTCGATTACGCCTACTACATCAAGGGTTTGGCCAATTTCATTGAAGACTTGGGCCTGCTCTCGTTCATCGCCACTCAGGACTTGTCCGAACGCGATCAGAAGTCCGCCCGCGAGGCCTACACCACGTTCAAAACGCTGGTCGACAAGTTCCCGCAGAGCAAATACACGGGCGATTCGCGCCTGCGCCTGCGCTACCTCGTCAATGCGTTATCGCAAAACGAAGCGCACATCGCTCGCTATTACTACAATCGCGGTGCTTATCAGGCGGCCATCAACAGAGCCCAGAGCTGCCTGACCAATTTCCCGAACACCCCTGCCAACGAAGAAGCACTGCGAATCATGGTGCAGAGCTACAAGGCGATGGGGAACACGGAAGTCGCGGCGGATACCGAGCGGGTGTATCGCTCGACGTTTAACCGTGCGGCGGTCAGTTCTGGATCGGCCTGGTGGAAGTTCTGGTAGTTCTTTCCTGCTAGTTGCCGTTGCTACGCCGCCATTCACGCTGCGTATCAAAAAAAGTAGCAACATCGACGCGCTCCCTCGTAAACGGCATCGGTGGCAAACTGGCTCGCAGGATTCGCCCGTAGCCCTTCGTCACCAGTCGATCATCGCAAATTGCGAGTACGCCGCGATCAGTTTCTGAGCGGATCAATCGGCCCGCGCCCTGTTTCAGCGATATGGCGGCTTGCGGAATCTGCCAGTCCATGAACGGGCTACCGCCTGCTTCTTCCAGGTGCTTCATGCGCGCGGCGAGCACCGGATCGTCTGGAGGCGCGAACGGGAGCTTGTCGATGACCACTAGCGAGAGCGCGTCGCCCGCGACGTCGACGCCTTCCCAAAAGCTCTGTGAACCAATCAGCACGGCGTTTCCCAGTTCGCGGAATCGGCGCAGTAACTCGCCTTTTGGCGCTTCGTTTTGCGTGAGCACCGGGAAGTCAAGGTCGCGCTCTTTGAGCAGACTCGGAAATACTTCGGCGCATTGGCGGAGCGCGCGCAAACTGGTGAAGAGCAAAAAAGCTCGCCCGCCCGAGAGCGCTACCAACTCCAGAGCCTCGGCAATGACCGCTTTGGTGTGTTCCGGTGAATTGGGGGGCGGAAGATTTCTCGGAACGTAGGTACGGCCTGCGGTGGCGTAATCAAACGGGCTCGCCCACGATTTTGATTTCGTGGCGTCGAGACCCAGCTGCCGGGCGAACAACGAGAAATCCCCGCCCGCTGAGAGTGTTGCGCTAGTGAATATCCAGCTGCGAGCGGACGATTCCGTCTGCTTTTTGAAGACTTCGGCGACCGACAGTGGCGTGGCGTGAAGCTGCCAGCCGCCCGTCGATACGTCGGCCCAGCGGATCAGGTCGCCCCGTGAATCGTCGCGCCAATCCGCTAGCCGGCCCGCAACCGCTATAGCACGGGCCTTGAGCCCCGGCATTTCTTCACTTCGATCCTCGTAGCGCTCGATTTCGTCGGCCAGCGTGCTGGTGTCTTCCACCAACCGATCCAGCGCGTCCACAAATTCACGCCGCGTCAGCGCATCGACGCGCAAATACTTGCCCGTACCCGCGTCGAACCCAAGGCGCAACGCCCTCGCGGCCATGCCTACGGCCTGCGCAGCCTTCAGTAAATCAGGCGCGTCGCTTGCCTTCCTGCGCTGCTCCAGCTCAGCGTCACGAGCCAGCTCGGTAACCTGCAGCATGCTGGTCGATTCGCCAAAAAACACGGTGGCGACATCGGGAGCGCGGTGCGCCTCGTCGATGATGACGGTGTTGCACGCGGGTAATAACTCGCCCAACCCATCGTCTTTAAGCGCGATGTCCGCGAACAACAGATGATGATTCACGACCACGATGTCGGCAGTCAATGCGTCACGCCGCGCTTTCATGACGAAACACTCTTTGTAATGTGCGCAGTCACTTCCGAGGCAGTTCTCCCGGGTTGAGGTCACCAGCGGCCACACGGGAGAGCCTTCGGGCACCGTCTCGCAATCGGCGCGGTCGCCCGTCAGGCTGCGCTCCGCGAAGGCCGACACTCGCTGTACATGAGCGATATGTTCGCGCGCCGTGAAGCGCCCTTCGCTGCGCGTGCGGTTCAGGTGATAGTGACACACATAGTTACTGCGACCCTTGAGCAGCGCCGTTTCCACCGGAATTTGCAGCGCGGCACGCACTCGCGGCAGATCACGGTCGAACAGTTGATCCTGCAACGTTTTGGTGCCCGTGGCAATGATCACTTTGCCGCCGGAAAGCAGCGCCGGAACCAGATAAGCAAAAGTTTTTCCGGTGCCGGTGCCCGCTTCGGCAATGAGCTGGGCGTTGTCGGCAATGGCCTCGGCGATGGCTTCTGCCATCTCGACCTGCTGCGAGCGCGAGCGGAAATTGGGGTGGGCGGCGGCGAGTTGCCCCTCGGGGCCAAAGATGCGGGCTAGATCGGAGTTCACTCGCTGATTCTATGGGGCGACGGCTGCTTGAACCGCAAGTTTGCTGCTCGCGTGAACCGCAAGGGTGCTGGTCGCCTGAACCACAAGCGTGCTGTTGAACGACCAACACGCCTAAAATCTACGGCTCGACTCAACGAACGAATTATCACTGTGCTGAAATCGCTTTTCTCGGGCTCGCCAAAATGGCAGAGCTCGAACGCCGACGAACGGCTGACCGCTGTTGCAGACCTTGCAGCAGAAGACTTAGCCCTCCACACCCTTGCTACGGGCGACGCCGACATTCGCGTGCGTCTGGCAGCGCTCGCCCGCTCAATCAGCGTGGCGACGCTGAAGAGCGCGCTGGCCGACCCAGACGCGGGCATTCAAACCGCCGCAGCCGCCCGCTGGGGCGCGCTCGTTGCAACAAGCGCGCCCGAGGCCGATTTGCCGCTGGCAGTCGTTGCCGCAGCAGTGCGCGAGGATTCGTCAACTGCCTGGAAAACCGCTGCCGCCAAAGTCGCCGCGAATGATCTGACAGCCTGGCTTGCAAGCAGCGCGCCGGTCGGCTCGAAGATGGATGCGATCACGGCCACCAGCGATTTAGCGTTACTCGACAAGCTGCACCTGCACTGGCGCGATCACGACAAGCGGATCGGCAAGGCTTGCCACGACCGCGTCCTCTACCTACAAACGCACGACAAGGCGTCGCAAGAAGCTGACGTATTACTCGCGCAATTGCAGGGTTGGTCCGAAGCGGACGAGGTCCCGTTGACGCGGCTGGTCGATACACAACGGGCCTGGGCCAAACTCACCGTCGATAGTGAACGCAAAGTTCGCTTCGATTCGCTGCTCGCTGGTTTGCAGCGCAAGATGCAAAACGAATCTGTTGCGCGCCGCATGCACGAAGCACTTGCGATGCAGGTCGCCGGACTTTCACTCAAAGGCAAAAAAGCCGGCGAAATGAGCCCCGAAGAACTGGACGCGCTTGCGACGGAAGCTACGCAGGCGCAGAGATCGCCCGTGCTCGACGCCGGACTTGCGCAACAGTTGCAGCAAGTGCATGCATCCATCGCCGCCGAGCAGCAAGCACGTGAACGCAATGCCGCAGGTGAGGCTCTGCTCGCGTCCATTCCAGCGCGCCCGGCGCGACCTGAGCGCGCGGCTCCCGCGAAGAAAGCGCGGCCCGCACGAGTTGAACCGGTTGCCGTTGAATTGACTCAGGTTGAAACTGCGCCGTCGGCGATAGTGGATACGCCCGCAGAGGTGGTAGCAACGTCGGAAGCGATAGCCGAACCCGTTGCCGAGGCCACAATTGCGGCGACGGTTGAGAGCACGGATGAACCCATTGCGCCGGCCGCAGAAGTGGCGGCACCGGACGCTGCAGTCGTCGCGCCGGAAGCAGTAGCTATCGCTTCGGATACCGTTGACGCGGGTACGGCACCTGAAGTTTCAGGCACGAGCGAAGCCAGTGCAGACGCATCGGCAACCACGCCCGAAGCCGTCGTCGAGCCAGCGCCAGTCGCAACCACAACCGCCGCTACGGAAGCGGCGGCTGCCGATCACGCAAAGGCAGCGGCCGACCACGCACAAGCGATCGCTGATTACGAAGCCGCGAGCACTGAATGGAAAGTCAAGTGGACCGCGTGGCTTACCACTGCGGACGCGACAACGCGTGAGCATTTCGAGAAGCGCCTGCAGGCTTTGGAAAAAGCCGCGACGCCGAAGCCTGAACGCATCGTCACTGCGCGCGCCGATGAGGCCGATTTAGCGGCAGCCAACGAAGCGCTGACCAAGCTCGCCGAGTTGATCGCAGCCGGCGACGTCCGTGGTTCGCGTCACGCCGCGACGAAAATTTTCCAGCAGTTCACCGCGAAACGCTTCCCGAAGCCCGAAGAGCAAAAACTCAACGAGCTTGACGGTGAAGTCAAACGTCTGGAGAGCTGGCTAAAGTGGAGCGACGGGCAGTCTCGCGACGTGCTGATGGCGCGCGCTGAAGCACTCAAAGCCGCAGCCTTGCCGCCTGACGCGTTAGCCAAAGAAATCCGCGCGATTCAGGAAGAGTGGAAAGCGCTCGACAAAAAAAACGGTGGCGCACCGAAACCCAAATGGGACAAGTTCAACGCCGTTTGTAAAGAGGCCTACGCACCCGCCAAGGTGCACTTCGACACGCTGCGTAAAGCGCGTAACGAAAACGCCTCGGGCCGCGAAAAAATTATCGAGACCTTGCATGCGCTGGCCGACGAAGCCGCTGCGCCTTTGGCTGAGGGGACCACGCGTGACTGGATTGATATCGAGCGTCGCAAGTCGGCCATGTTCGATCAGTGGAAAAAAGGTGGCGGTGTTGCCAACGCAGCATGGAAAGCGCTCGACGAAAAATTCGACGTCGCTCTGCACAAGCTTGACGGCGCGCTCGATGCCGCGCGCGAGCCGGAAATCGCACGTCGCAAAAAACTGATCGCCGAAGCGCAAGAGCTGGCGAGCGCTACGCCGTCCCGCGAAGTCACCGACCGCGCGATTGTTGTGCAACGGCGCTGGGCCGCTGAGCGCCCAGAAGGCCTGCCGCATCTGCGTCGCAAAGACGAACAAAGACTGTGGGACGAATTCAAGAAAAGTACGGACGCCGTGTTCAAGGCGCGTGACGCCGAGCGCGACGCGATGAAGGCGCAGTTCTCCGAAGCGATCAAGCTGCGCTATGCGGCGATTGACGCGGTCAAGGCGCTCGCTAGCGGTGAGGACGCGAAAGCGATTGAAGCCGCATTGGCCAAAGCACGCGTGCAATGGCGGGAGCCACCGTACGTTGATCGCGACAAAGCGTTCGATCTGGATCGCAAGTTTGAAGACGCTGTTGGCGCCGCGAAAAAGCATGCCGTCATGCTCTCGCGCGGCAGCGTAATTGGAGCGATGAAGGCAGCACTCGAAAAGATTCCGGCAACGGATTCAGCCGACAAAACGGCGGGCGCGCTGGTTATCGATGCAGAGTTGATCTCCGGCATTGAGTCACCCGCAGAAATCGCAACTGCGCGCCGCATGCAGCAGTTGCGCTGGTTGTCCGAGCGTCGGCAATTGCCAACCGCTCCCGACGCAAAGATGACTGCGATTCGTACCTTGTTGGGCGCGTTCAACGCAACCGGCGCGAAGATCACACTGGGTGAGCGTGAGCGTTTGACGCGGGCGATTGAGGCGGTAGGCGCGGCGTAGCGTCGAAAATTTGTCCCTCCCCCAGAAAGGGAGGGAGCAAAACCCGACACATCGAATGCTGCTTCTTCCCGGATCATTGCCGCCAGACCGCGCAACCCTCAAAGCGTTGCGTGAAGGGCTGCCCGAGCTTCCGGAAACCGCGTCGTTGTTGCATCGTGCGACCGTTGCAGAGTATCCAGGTTCATGGAGTGATGCCGAGCGGGAAGCTAGTGGCGCTTCGGGTGACTTAACCGACGGTATCGCATTGGCGCATCGGTCAAGTTCAGGTGATGATGAGGTAGTCAGTGTGGCCGTCGCTACGCCACTTCATGCAGCAGTCGGTCTGGCCGACCTCACGCCCGTTGATCCATCAACGCTCTCTCTTTCTGCTGATGAGTCTCGTGTGCTTTGCGAGGCTGCCGATGCGTATATGCATGAAGACGGCGTGCGACTTCACTTCGTTGATGCTACGCGATGGTTGGTCACTTGTAATCGAGCGGTTGACGTATTGACTGAACGCCCGGACTGGATCGTTGGCGAACTGTTGCGACCCAATTTGCCGCGTGGTCGTGACGCACGCCTGGTCGAGCGCTGGATGAATGAACTGCAAATGCTTTTGCATGCGCATCCGGTGAATAGTGCGCGCGAGGAGCGCAGGTTGCCTCCGGTGAATCTGGTTTGGTTGTGGGCTTTCCGGGCGCAAGCAAAGAGACTTCCCTCCCCTCAGGGCAGAGGCGCAAATTACGTCGAACACGGTTTTGCTGACGCGATGCGCAAAGGCGATCTGGCGGCCTGGCAAACAGCATGGGCGGCTGTCTCTCCGGAAATTTTGTCAGCACAAACGATCATCCTGGGTGACAGCCGTCCTCGCGTTCGTCTGACAACCATCGCGCCGGGTGTCGCTGCCCGCCTGCTCTCTTCCTTCAAGCGCAAAGTCACACTTGCTGAAGTGCTCACCAGGTTGCAGCAATCATGATGAGCGCTCCCGCCAGCGTCGCGCTGCACCGCCGCACCGTCAACGAGTCGACATCAAAGGCCCTCGAAGCAAGCGGCTTCTCCCCCCTCTTCTCCCGCCTCTACGCTGCACGTGGAATCACGCAGGCAACAGACATCGAGTGGAAGCTCTCACAACTGCCTTCACCCGCATCGTTAAAAGGCATTGATGCCGTCTGCGAGCGACTGATTCGAGCCATCGAAAATCGCGAACGCATCCTGATCGTCGCTGACTATGACGCCGATGGCGCAACGGCTTGCGCGGTTGGCCTGCGTGGATTGCGCGCGATGGGAGCCGAGGTAAGCTACATCGTGCCGAACCGCTTTGAGTTTGGCTATGGTTTGACGCCAGAAATCGTCGCCCTCGCGGCCAAAGAATTGCCGAAAGTCATCGTCACCGTCGACAACGGCATCGCGAGCGTCGACGGTGTCGCGGCGGCGCGGGCACTTGGCATCGACGTCGTAGTGACCGACCATCACCTGCCGGGCGATACGCTTCCCGACACGCCCACCATCGTCAACCCGAACCAGCCCGGTTGCCCCTTTCCGAGCAAGGCGATTGCCGGGGTTGGTGTGATGTTTTATGTGCTGCTCGCGCTGCGCACAAAGCTGCGTGAGCGTGGTGTGTACACGCCGGAAACTCAGCCCGATCTCAATTGCCTGCTCGATCTTGTCGCACTCGGTACGGTGGCCGATGTGGTGCCGCTCGATGGCGTGAATCGTCGCCTCGTTGAGGCGGGACTGCGCCGCATGCGAGAAGGCCGCGCTAATGTCGGCATCGCTGCGCTGTTTGAAATCTCCAAACGCGACATGAGCAAGGCGACCGCCTACGAACTCGGCTTCATGCTCGGGCCACGTATCAACGCGGCGGGGAGGCTCGAAGATATATCGTTAGGCATCGAATGCTTAACCACTGATGATCCGGCCCGTGCGGCCGAGATCGCCGAAGAGCTCGATCAACTCAATCGTGAACGCAAGAGCATCGAAGCGGGCATGCGCGAAGAAGCCGATCAACTGATCACAGCGACCATCACGCCTGAGCAGAAGAGCATCGTCGTGACCGATTCGACGTGGCATCAGGGCGTCGTTGGCATCGTGGCCGGTCGTTTGCGCGAGGCGCACCATCGGCCCACAATTGTGTTCGCGCCGGGCGATGACGGCGAACTCAAAGGCTCTGGCCGATCAATTCCCGGCTTTCATTTGCGCGACGCGCTCGACCTCGTTTCCAAGCGCAGGCCCGAACTGATGCGTAAATTCGGAGGTCACGCGATGGCGGCAGGGCTCACCATCGCCGAGGTCAATTTCCCGGCTTTCTCGCGTGAGTTCGAGCAGGTCGCGAGCGAGCTACTAACGCCCGATCAGCTTGAGCAAAGGGTCGATAGCGACGGTAGCTTCGCGCTGACAGAATTTGATTTCGAGACCGCGCACGCGCTGCATCAGCACGTATGGGGACAAGCATTCCCGGCCCCGATGTTTGACGATGAATTCACGGTAATCGACTCGCGCATCGTCGCGCTCAAACACACCAAGCTGCGACTCAAACGCGAGGGGCGTATCTTTGACGCCATCCGCTTCGGTTGTACCGATATGCCACCGCAACCCATGCGCGCGGCGTACAAAGTTTCGCTATCGGAGTATCAGGGCAATCAGCGACTGGAGCTGATCATCGAGCGCTGGTGGCCGGTGACCGCTACCGTTGTATAGCGGCACGTTCCGCCGCAACCACCGCTTCAATCACATCAGCCAGCAGCACCGGTCGCGGCTGATCGTCGAGCTCTACCACGACAAGATAGCCTACATCCGAACCACCCGAGACGAAGGCCTTTACCAGCGCCAATTGATCGCTGTGCACCAACGTGCCGTCGTCCTTTGACCAGTATTCCATCGCGACGAGACAACCTGCCGACGGCGCGGAGGGAAAGAAATTTTCACCCCGGTAGTAAGCAGAATTCACCGTGTTTCCATGAGCGAGAATTTCGTCGCGACCGGCATGCCCCGCGAGAAATGCCTCCTTCATCGGAAAGTAATCACGCCATGAGGGTGGCAGAAAACGTGTGTACTGCGCCTCGGTCCATTCGCGTTTGCTCGCCGCAAATCTTGCGTCTTCGTTCGCTTCCGCATTTGGGTCACGTTGCACATCACGCAACTGCGGCTGACTGAACAGGGCAACCGGCGCTTCCACTGGCAACATCGATTCCAGATACGGCGTCGGCCCGATCCAGCGATTGGTCGCCGTACCTGTGCCCTTGATCACGAACAGGCCCTGCGGCGTGTTGCCGTTGGTGATCGTGCCCGGCAGATTGCTGCGCGCCATCGCCAGTTGCGCGATGTTGAAATAGCTGCCGCCGGCGTTCCTCACGAAGCGCCCATCCGCGCCGCGCACCAGCGCCATGCCCATGCGTTCGCGGTCGCGGCGCTGGAAACTGAACACGACGGGATAGCCCGCCACGATGGGCGCAGCGAGCAAATCCACGAGCGGCGGGCGACGCGACAAATCGTCAATCGGATCCACGGTCAGACGACGATTGAGCGCCTGTAATCGCGGCTCGTTCGCCCAATCGGGAAAGCTCTCGCGCATGCGCTCGCTGAGCCAGGTACGCTGCGGCTGCGTATCGCCTGCGCGCAAGAGCGTGTACGCGCCGATGGCAAATTCACGCGGCGTTTTGATCTTCGGCAGCAAGTCGGGGATCAGCGGCGCGACCTCTTTCGCGTAGAGCGTATGCGCCGAACTGAGCAGGCCGCGCTGGTAGGCGGGGCTCTTCTCGTGAGACGCTGGAAGCAAGGCCAGCAACCGTTCACGCACCAGCTCGCGCTCAACGTTGAATAGCGCGGCGGCTGACAACGCGCCGGGAACTTTTTCATCGGCTTCGGGGCCTGGCGGCAGAGCGAGGGCGGTGCGCAGATTGGCGATTTCGGTCTCGTAAACAACGCGCTCGCCGGCTTTTGAAGTCAATGCGGCATTCATCGCGGCGGGTCGCAGCGCTGCCAGCTCAGGAACCGTGCGCCGCACCGCGCCACCCGCGTCCACGCTGCGCGGCGGCGTCGCGCAGCCCGTGAGAATTGCAATGAAAAGTAGTGCTACGAGGCGAAGTGATTTTGTGTGCATGCAAGCCACCGCGCGCGGAAGATTTCGCGAAATAAGCATGGTAGCGTGAGCGCGATGCATTGACCAATGGGTTGCTGGTTCTTGCAGGAGCGGCTTGCCGCGACCCACCGTTGCGCAACGACCAAACTCATTTAATCGACGGTGGTCGCGGCAAGCCGCTCCTGCGGGGTCCCACTTTTTCGAGTGCCGTCAGGACAATCAGCTTTTATGTAAATGGCCGCATATACCGGGGCTAGATCTCCATAACGGTGAAAGTCGATAAATAGCTAATTTGTCATCTAGCCCCTGTTCAACGGTGTTTTCAGAATAAAGCTATAGCTTATTGTTCTTGCATGAACTGCATTTCGGCGCGCTGACGTTGTTATCCTTCGTATTATGCTTATCCGCGATTTTTCTCTATGAACGCCACCACGCTCGACTACAAAGCCACGCCACGCGGGCGCTTTCCGCACATCAAACGAGCCGGAGATTTTTTGTTCGTCTCCGGCACCAGTTCACGGCGAAAAGACAACTCGTTCGCGGGCGTTGAAGTGGACGCGCTCGGCGTCAGCCAGCTGGACATTCGCCAACAAACGCGCGCCGTGATCGAGAACATTCGCGACATCCTGGCGGTTGAAGGCGCGACGCTCGCGGACTGCGTGGAGATCACGAGTTACCTCGTCGATATGAACGATTTCGGCGGTTACAACGAAGTATGGGCCGAACATTTCGATCACACCGGCCCGACGCGCACGACGGTCGCCGTGCATCAATTGCCGCATCCGCACTTGCGGATTGAGATGAAGGCGGTGGCATGGAGGCCAAAATGAACGTCACGCCGTTCGGGCTGAGCTCGTCGAAGCCTTTCTCTCAAGTAACGATGCACTTCGACAAGGCCTTTAGTCCTGAGCTCCGTCGAAGGGTCAGTGCGAACGGAGGTTCAGCAACATGAATAGCACCATTGATTTCCCAAAATGGCTCATCGACAACGCGCACCTGTTAAAGCCTCCTGTCGGCAATCAGCAACTGTGGCTTAACACCGATCTCATCGTCACCATCGTTGGCGGCCCAAACCAGCGCACCGATTTTCATGACGATCCGTACGAGGAATATTTCTGGCAATTTCAGGGCAACGCTTTCCTCAACATCATGGATCGCGGCCAGCGTGATCGCGTCGAACTCAGAGAAGGCACGATGTACCTGATGCCCCCGCACCAGCGCCACTCCCCGCAGCGCCCCGAGCCCGAGTCCCGTTGCCTCGTGATCGAGCGCTCACGCCCTGAAGGCGTGGTGGATGGCTTTGATTGGTATTGCCTGAAATGCGACGGGCTGGTGCATCGCGTCGAGGTGCAGCTGAAGAGCATCGTCGATGATTTGCCACCGCTATTTAATGCGTTCTATGCGAGTGAGGAGTTGCGGACTTGTCCACATTGTGGGGCGGTGCATCCGGGGAAAGCGGCGGCAGCAACGTGACGCGTCCCCTCTCAATTGAGGGCAGAGGGTTAGCGAGAAGGTGAGGGTGGCGTCCTCAAACTCTACTTTGGAAGCGAATCCACGATTGCGCTCATGCCGCGCGGCATGAGCGCAATCGTGAAAGTGCTTCCAACGAACTGCGAGCGGACGCCACCCTCACCCTAACCCTCTCCCCTCAAGGGAGAGGGGACTTATTTGCGCTTCGCGTAGCCTACGAACTGAATTCCCGCTTTCGCGAGGATAACGGCAGTGCGAGCTAAAGAAAGTGACCTGCTGTCGTGCAGCCCCGACTTGCCTGCGTTACAGTAACGCAATGACTTCCCCCTGCATCGACATCCACAGCCACTTCTTCCCCACCAACGCCCCCAACTTCGCAGCCAGATTCGGCGACCCATCCGGCCCGTGGGTCACGCTTAACGATCATGGCGATGGCACCGGCATGATGATGCTGGGTGACAAACCGTTTCGCCCGGTTCACTCCGCTTTGTGGGACGCCAAAGCGCGGATCAAAGAGATAGATGCGAACAATGTCGCCACGCAAATCATCTGCGCCACGCCCGTGATGTTCGCCTACGACGCGCCCGCCGGGCAGGCAGCCTACGTGGCGAGCGCATACAACGACCTTGCGCTGGCGATGTGCGCCGACAGCAGTGGTCGCCTCAAAGCGCTGGCGCAGGTGCCGTTGCAGGACGCTGACCTTTCATGCAAAGAGCTGACGCGGGCCATGCGCGCTGGCTGCGTCGGCGTGCAGATTGGTAACCATGTGGGCCCGCGCGAGATGGACGACGAGGGCATCGTGCGCTTCCTCGCGCATTGCGCAGCGGAGGGCGCGGCGGTGCTGGTACATCCTTGGGACATGCTCGGCGGAGATCGGCTCAAGCGCTGGATGAGCGCGTGGACGGTGGCGATGCCGGCGGAGACCCAGTTTGGCATCATGGCGATGATTCTGGGTGGGGCGTTTGACCAGTTGCCCACCGACCTGCGCATCTGCTTTGCGCATGGCGGCGGCAGTTTTCCCTACCTGTTGGGGCGGCTGGAGAACGCGTGGCATCGGCGCGATATTGTGCGCGGTATTTCAAAGCATCCGCCGAGTCACTACCTGAATCGCTTCAGCGTGGACAGCGCGGTGTTTGATCATCGGGCGCTGCGTTTGCTGATCGACACGATGGGGGCGGATCACGTTATGGTCGGTAGCGACGCGCCGTTCCCGCTGGGTGAGGAACATGTTGGCGATCTCGTGCGCAATCAGCCAGATCTGGCCGACGTCGACCGGGCGCGCATTCTCACTGGGAATGCGGCGAAGTTTTTCAATATCTAATTCGGTTGAAACCCTAAGCGGATCACGCCTTAAGCGCAGCTACACTCTCGTTATCAGAATTCACCTCTCGGAGGACACTATGAACAAAAAGCTCGTCACAGTGGCTATTGCTGCCACGCTCGCCGGATTTTCGGGCGCCACTCACGCCCAATTGAAAATCGGCTTCGTCGCAGAACTCTCAGGGCCACAAGCTCCCCTGGGGCAGGATCAATACGATGCGTTGATGCTGGTGATTGAGCAGAACGGCGGCAAACTTGGCGGCGTGCCAGTGCAAGTCATCAAAGAGGACTCTCAGCTGAAGCCAGACGTCGCCAATCAGGTGGTCGACAAGCTGCTCGAAAAAGACAAGGTGCAGATCATCACCGGCGTGACGTTTTCGAACATCATGATGGCGGTGCACAAGAAGATTACCGACAAGGGCGTGTTCCTGATCGGCTCAAACGCAGGGCCGTCGCCGATTGCGGGCGCGCAGTGTTCGCCGTACTTTTTCAGCACTTCATGGCAGAACGACAATCAGGCTGAAGTCGTCGGCAAATACGCGAGCGACAAGGGCTACAAAAACGTGATCGCGATGGCGCCGAACTATCAGGCGGGCAAAGATTTTGTGGCCGGATTCAAGCGCTCATTTAAGGGCGGCACGATCACCGATGAAATCTATACGCCGCTGAATCAGCAGGATTTCTCGGCAGAACTCGCGCAGGTCGCGAGCAAGAAGCCGGATGCGCTGTATGTGTTCTACCCAGGCGGTCTCGGTGTGAATTTCGTGAAGCAGTTTCAGCAGGCCGGGCTGAACAAGAGCATCACGGTGATGAGCACGTCGACCGTGGACGGTTCGACGTTGCCAGCATTGCGCGATGCGGCCCTGGGCATGCTGTCGGGCACCTTCTGGGGGCCAGATTTCCCGAACGAAGCAAACCAAAAGTTCGTTGCCGCTTTTGAGAAAAAGTACAACCGTATTCCGTCGCAATACGCCGCGCAGAGCTACGACGCCGCGCAACTGCTTGACAGCGCGATTCGTAAAGTCAAAGGCAAGCTGGACGACAAGAAGGCGTTTCATGCGGCACTCAAAGCAGCCGACTTCAAATCCGTTCGCGGCAACTTCAAGTTCGGCACCAACCAGTTCCCGGTGCAGGACATGTACATGTTCGACGTCGCGAAAGACAGCAAGGGTCGCGTGAGCTTGCGCACGGTTGCCAAGCCGCTGGTGAACCATGTGGATGCTTATGCGGCGCAGTGCGTGATGAAGGCGCTGTAGGCGTCGGCAAGTCTCCTCTCCTGTTGCGGGACAGGGGTAGAGCGAGGGATATGGTTGCATTCCAGTTTGCCACGCGATCAAAGCACGCCCCGGTCAAGCCATCGCCTTCCTCAACTATCACCCTCTCCCTAGCCCTCTCCCCTCAAGGGAGAGGGGACTAAAGTGACCACCCAGCTCGCCCTCTCCCAACTCCTCAACGGTCTGCAACTTGGCGTGCTGCTGTTCCTGCTAGCCGCCGGTTTGACGCTCGTATTCGGCATCATGAGCTTCGTCAATCTGGCGCACGGTTCGCTCTATATGTTGGGCGCTTATTTCGGTGCAGCGGCGTTCGCGAATACCGATTCTTTTTTGCTGGCAATCATCGCTGCGGTCGGCGGCGCGGGATTGGTCGGCCTCCTGCTTGACCGCTTCGCACTCACCAAACTCTATGCGCGTGATCACCTGGATCAGGTACTCGCCACCTTCGGCTTGATTCTGTTTTTCAACGAACTGATCCGCATTGTTTGGGGGCCGTCGTCGATCTTCATTCAGGTTCCAAAAGCGCTAGAAGACACCGTCGATATCGCCGGGATCACATACCCAAGCTATCGCCTCGCAATCATTGCAGTGGGGCTCGCCGTGGCGTTCGGGCTCTACGTGCTCATTCAGAAAACGCGTGTCGGCATGCTCATTCGCGCGGGCGCGACCAACGCCAACATGGTCGCCGTGCTGGGCGTCAACATCAAATGGTTGAACACACTCGTCTTCGCGCTGGGCGCCGCGCTGGCCGGACTCGCGGGCGTGATGGCGGGACCGATTGTTTCGGTGCAGCCCGGCATGGGTGAGCCGGTGTTGATCCTTACGCTGGTGGTCATCATCATCGGCGGACTCGGCTCGATTCGCGGAGCGTTTTTTGCGGCGCTGATTGTGGGCGTTGTCGACACGTTAGGCCGCGCATTCATGCCAACCATCATGCGCTCTCTGTTGGAGCGCAGCACGGCTGATGCGGCTGGACCTGCGCTTGCGTCGATGCTGATTTATCTGTTCATGGCGGTGGTGCTTGCGGTGAAGCCGCAGGGGCTGTTCCCGGCTAACGTGGCTGCGACACGATGAGCGAGATGAAACCCACAAAGCTTTGGCCTATCGCTATTCAATGGAGCGCGCCGCGCACGGTCACCGCGGTCGTCATCATCGCACTGCTCGGGGTGTTGCCCGTGATCGCAGGCGCGCTGGAATCGAGCTATTACGTAAGCTTCGCAACGCGCATACTGATCTACGCGCTCGCCGCGATTGGATTGAATTTCATTCTGGGATTTGGCGGCATGGTGAGCCTTGGTCATGCGATGTACGTAATGCTCGGTGCATATGCAGTGGCGATTCCCGCGAGTCACGGAGTGACCTCGGGCTTCGCGCATGTGGCGCTTGCGGTCGCCGTGTGCATTCCGCTCGCTGCAGGCCTTGGCGCAGTGGCGCTACGTACGTCCGGTATCGCATTCATCATGATCACGCTGGCCTTCGCGCAGATGCTGTTCTTCGGCGCGGTGAGCCTTAAAGATTACGGCGGTGACGACGGGCTGACCGTGGCTGCGCGCAGCACGTTGGGCGGGCTTGACGGGTTTGGGTTAAATCTTGCCAACAACGCGACGCTTTACTACGTTGCGTTCGTAACAGTGTTAGTCGCGCTTTATCTGTCGTGGCGTGCCGTTCTCAGCCCGTTCGGACTGGTGCTGCGAGCGACCAAATCGAACGCTCGTCGCGCCACCGCCTTGGGGCATCCAATCTTTCGTTATCAGCTCACGGCCTACGTCGCTTCCGCCGTCGTGTGTGCGATTGCAGGCGTATTGCTCGCAAACTTAACGCTCTTCGCGTCGCCCGCTTACGGCGCATGGACGCTATCGGGTGAGCTGATCGTAATCGTGATTTTGGGCGGACTCGGCACCGTGTTCGGCCCAGTCGTCGGTGCGATCATTTTGTTGGCATTGGAGGAAGCGTTGCCGATGCTGATCGAAGCAACGCTGCCCGACTACAAATCGAACTGGATGTTGCTGCTGGGGTTGTTCATTTTCTTCGTCGCGCTTTTCTTGAAGCGCGGTGTATTTGGGTCGCTTAAGCGATGAGAGCCAGATCAAAGGATCGGCGATGAGCGCTCTGGTCACTCACTCGCTGGTCAAACGCTTCGGCGGTGTGCTGGCCACCGACCACGTTTCGCTCACCGTAGAACCCGGTGAACTGCACGCCATCATCGGCCCCAACGGCGCGGGCAAGAGCACGTTAATCGGCCAGCTCGCAGGCGAGATCGCCTCCGATGAAGGCAGCGTACACGTCCTCGGAACTGACGTCACGCACATGCCGACGCACAAACGCGCGCAGCTCGGATTGGCGCGCACGTACCAGGTAACGCAACTCGCCAAAGAGTTCACTGCGCTCGACAACGTCCTGCTCGCAGTGAACGCGCGTTCCGCTCACAATTTTCGTTTCTGGGGCAACGCGCACAACGACGCTACAGCTATGAAAAAAGCAGCCACCGCGCTGGCCACGGTCGGTCTGAGCCACCTGCATCACGCCGAAGTCGGTATGCTCGCACATGGCGAGCAACGTCAGCTTGAAATCGCGATGGCGCTCGCTACGGAGCCCAAACTGTTGCTGCTTGACGAGCCTCTGGCGGGCATGAGCCAGGGCGAATCCTCGGCGATCATCACGCTATTGAAATCGCTGAAGGGTCGTTACCCAATGCTCCTGGTTGAGCATGATATGGACGCCGTATTCGCGCTTGCGGATCGCGTGAGTGTGCTCGTGTACGGGCGCATCATCGCCACCGATACACCCGGTCGCATTCGCGAAAACACGGAAGTTCGTGCGGCGTATTTGGGAGACGAAGTATGAGTGTTGTCATCCTGAGTGCAACGAAGGATCAGGCTGCACCCAATTCCGCTCAGTCGAGAGCACGCTCTTTTAACCCGATGCTTCGCTGCACTCAGCATGACAGGGTATCGGTATGAGCGCCCTCCTCACCGTAGAAAAGCTATGCGCAGGTTACGGCGCAAGCAACGTGCTGTTCGATGTCAATCTCACCATTCGTGAAGGCGAAGTCGCAACCCTCCTCGGGCGCAACGGCATGGGCAAAAGCACGCTGGTGAAATGCCTCTGTGGCTGGCTCACCCCGACGGCCGGACGCATCACGTTTGCCGGAAGCGAGGTCGCTAAAGCCGCGCCACACGTCATTGGCAAATTGGGGCTTGGCCTCGTACCCGAAGGCCGTCAAGTCTTCCCCAGCCTGACCGTGCGCGAAAACCTGATAGCCACCGCAAACACGGTCAACGGCAAAGCATGGAACCTTGATCGCGTTGTCAGTTTATTTCCGCGCCTCGGCGAACGCCTGAGCCAGCTCGGCGGCACACTCTCCGGCGGCGAGCAACAAATGCTCGCCATCGGCCGCGCTCTGATGACCAATCCGCGCCTGCTGGTCCTTGACGAGGCGACTGAAGGTCTGGCACCGCTGGTCCGCGCCGACATCTGGCGGGCGCTGGGCAAGCTCAAAGCCGAGAACCTTGCGATGCTGGTGATCGATAAAGATCTGAAAGCGCTGCTACCGCTAGCGGATCATCACACAGGGCTAGAAAAAGGCCGCGTGGTGATCACCGGAAATTCGGCGGAATTGCAATTGCAGCAAGAGCGATTGCATGCTTTGATTGGGGTTTAGATGAATACCTTCGTTCTCGGTCTTTGAGCAGTTTTTGACGGTTGCTGTGCCTTGGAATCGACGTCGGTAGGGATTGAACGCCCCTAAGCAGGTCGCCGAGAAACCGAATTTCTTAACGTCAGCGGCGAGACAGGCTTAGTTTCGAGCTAGAGCGAAAAGCTGGGGTTCGGGCATCCAGCGAACCCCAGCGATGACGCTCCGTATCTAGCGTGAAATTACTTTAGGGGGCAACGCGCCCGCCGCTCTCCGATGAAGCTCTGCCAAGGCCATGGACGCTGTCGCCGCTCGGGACGCGTCTGCGTTCAGTTCCTCCCAATGCCGCACAGACTCGATGGTTAAAGCATACCGAGACTCATGAATTTGGATACGATTAAGCGCGACGTGACGATTTGCGTCCATCGCCAGTGACGTTTGCAGTTTTTCGAAGTTTTGCCTGCTCATACGGTGGCCAACAATGACGGCTTTTATAGCGGATGGTGGAATTCGAAAAAGGTGTACGTCGAATGGTGATCGAGGACAGACGTCATCCGCGATCTTGAGTAATCTGACGAGCCTCCACTCTTGCTCGTATTGCCAGTCCTTCGCTTTTGAAAATAAGAGATCGCGAACATGATCGCCAGTGCCGTTCAACACTATTTTTGGGCGGTAGTGATCATAGTGAACACGCGTAAGAGTCCCCACATCTTTGTGGGCAGCCGGTGGGCAAGAGAAAAACTTGTGAGTCGGCTCGAACTCAACAACGAAGCCAGCGTAGCTCTCTGCGTAATGCCCCCACATCAATAAATTGGTTGCGGTCTCAGTCAAACATAAGATGCCAAGTGATTTGTTCGCGCCGGAGACAAAATCCTCGTTACCCAATTTCGCAAACAATGCGTCGTGACCAGCGCGCAAATCTTGTAAAAGCGCGGGCTTAACTTTGGAAACACTTTGTGCAACTATGGCTTCTTTCGCCGCGTCCGAGATGTTGTTGTGAAGGCCAGATGCGTTCAACACACTCGGGGCAAACTTCTTCCTACCCACGGTCGCCTGTTTTACTAGATCTTCATCATCAAACTTGGCTCCGAAGGGTGTTCGAACTTCAAAGGGATCGTTAAAGTCGCCCGGTTGCGTAAAACGTAGACTCGGATCGATAAGTAGGGCGATCCGGCTCGGCGGGAAGTACTTAAATAGGCGACGTGGAAGGCGAGAAGTCATTGCGCGATATTAATCCGGCGAGCCAGCTAGTGCAAAACTCAGAATTCCACCACGCGATAATTGACCACACGGCGCTCAACGACGAGACTACTTTACTTACCGCAGACCATCGACAGACAACTAGAGCGACACATCTCGAGAATTAGCCGCAGCTGCAATCGAATCGAGCAAATGCTGCGGTAGCCGCAGTGAGACATTTTTGGTCGTTGGCTTCGGGTTTGGGAACGCCACGGGCTTGGCTTTTGACCAGTCAGGATGATCGGCGGAATCGTGCGATTCCCAGTCGGCGCGCTCTTGCGGCTCGTCGGAAAAATCAGGGACGGGTTAAGTGCTTTGCTCATAAATTGCGCTCGCTTTGAGTCATGTATCTGGCCAAACGGATTGTTAAAACAACCCAACAATCTGACCATCATCATCAATGTCAATCTGCTCGGCACCTGGCACTTTGGGCAGACCCGGCATGGTCATCACATCGCCGCAAACCATGACGATGAACTCGGC